>JAABUM010004198.1_pt1 | contig 16507 bp, 13 predicted proteins | sample 5559161 | NCBI WGS metagenome assembly JAABUM01 (sample SAMN10711868, study PRJNA513369) | rock metagenome | isolation source: Antarctica rocks | place: Antarctica: Victoria Land, Siegfried Peak nord | reverse complement strand
ACGCCAGCGCACTGCCGACTTGACGCAACGTGAGCAAGCAGCGTAAACAACTTATGCCCGCGCGCAAAAAGTATGCGACCCGCTCACGTTGCCGAATCCACCGCTCATCTTCACCGAAATACGCACAACAGTAAACTAATCAATAAACCGGTGCCTTCTTTGTCGCAGGAAGCAAGAAAGGCATCCGGCATTGTGAAGGTTAAAGTTGTGTTTAATGAAACAGGAAAAGTGATATGGGCGCGAGCGATAAGCGGCAATCCACTTTTATTAGAACCAGCGCAGCAGGCGGCTTATGAAGCGAAGTTCAAGCCGATAACATTAAGCGGCAAAGCCGTCAAAGTTATGGGCGTCCTCGTCTTCGATTTCGCGCCGTAAAATCAGGCGAGTATTAACAAAAGTACCATCAAAGCTAAGCTGTACACTTTTTCTAAAAGCGATTTAATTTATGAGCCTAAATCTGAATGCCACTACACCATCCGCTTACTTAGACGCTGTGAACGATGCCAGATTCGTTCGCACCTTCGGGATAATCGCTTTGCTCGGCTCGATTCTTATTTTCATCGGCGGCGCAGTGGCTATTGGCGTCGGCTTGGCTGTTATGGGCTTTGGTAGCACGCGTTATTACCGAACACTAGGCGCAGTGGTTATCATTCTCGGAATCCTCGGATTCCTTTTGGAACCATTTAGGATTATGGCTTCAATAGGGCTTGCTGCCGGAGTGGCATGGAAAGGCAAAAGCATTTTAGATACGCTTGCGCTGGAAGGAAAGGATGATTCCGATCGGGAGGCGACGCGCAAACGCGCGGTCACTGGTATTGTCTTAAGCATCATTGGAATTTTGATTAGCTTTGTCTGGTTTGGTCTGTTTTTAGTTGGATTACTTGCCAAGGGGTAATTATGCATAAGGGTGTGTGAACCGCATCCAGCAAAATCAATTTTGCTTGCGCAAAGAGGCGGCGTTGTACCTTTCCGCGTATAGTCCAAATTTATGTGGCGCGGGCAGCTATTCAACTGCGCCGTATTCCTTAAGGATTTCTATTACCTCCGCATTTTCGCTGTCTTTTGCGCGCGCTAAAGCTGTCGACCCGTCCTTGTCTTTCTTGTTTATATCAGCGCCAGCTTCAATTAAAACTTTGACGTTTCCAGCAAGCCCATCTCCGGCGGCAACCATCAGCGCCGTTTCACCTTCTTTATTCTTCGCATTCACTTTTGCACCCGCTTCGAGCAGAGCCTGCAGGACATCTTTATTGTCTACTGCTGCGACGTTCATAAGCGCTGAATTACCTTCGTCATCCCGCTGATTCAACTTTGCTCCGGCAGCAACTAAGTCCCAGACCATTTTTTCAGTGCTATGCTCGCCCAAATGCATCAAGGCGGTCTGCCCGCTTTTGTTTTTCAAATTAATATCCGCACCTGCGCCAAGCAGCGTTTGCACCATCTCGCCGTTGCCGTGTTCGACTGCCTGCATCAGAGCCGTTGTGTCGGCATCTTTGTCTATCGCATTCACGTCAACTCCTGATGCAATCAATTGTCGGACAGCCGCAATGTCGTCTTTGAAGGCTGCCTTCACCAATGGGTCATTGGGTTCAATGAATCCTATCGCTCCTACCATTACACTTGTAGCGCCCAGTTCCAAAGTTGTATCAATGCGCTGTTCACCACTAACTTGCAAATCAATGTTGGCTTGCTCTTTTGTCGCAAATCCAATTGATTCAATCTTGAGTGTGTAGATTCCTGCTTCTATAGATTGAAAACGATATTCGCCGTTATCGTTGGAAGTTATGACCTGTTCCTGCTTACTCTTCTCGTTAATAAGTGTGACTTTAGCGCCCGGTATAACTGCGCCGTTCGGGTCAAGAACAGTTCCCGCAAGCGAAGCGTTCACTCCACCCTGCGCGTCTAAGGCTGCCCTTTCTTTTGGTGTTGTGATCCCAACCTTACCCGGCACCAATTGAGAAATTGACTGAGGAGTTTGAGCGGCGACGCTTGCACTTAAACTCAAAGCTGCGGTGAAAGCTCCGGCAGCAAGCGTCGAGACGCGCCGTTTTATTTCATGTAAGTTTGCGCGGGGTGAGAGAGTTTGAATCGAACCGTCTGGACGCTGATAATACCTGACACATAGCTGCCCTTTGGAGCGACGAACGAGGCGCATCGCGTCCCTTCTTGTCATCTCCGACAGATTGTTGACGTGCAAATTGCAATGCTCGCAAAAGCGCACTTGCTCGTTGCCTGTCATGGCATCCCAATCCATCGAACAGGGAGAAACGATGTGAATGTTATTGAGAGATTTGGTTTGGCTAGACATAGACCTTCTCCTTCCGAAAACAAACGGACAAGTGGAGAGCCTAGGGAGAAGCTCCGGATGGTGTTAACAAAGATACAAGGCAAATCGCGCGCCTCTTTGAGAAGCCCTTGATTTCCTAAATTAGATGCCTATCAAAGAATGTCTACTATTGAGAAAAATAAATTTATTCATGAAAATTTGGATAAAATCTACTTTCAGATGTAGTGGTCTTAACCTTGAGCGCTAAGTGCGTAGCTTACCAACCATCCCGCCATCGTGCGGTTGAAAGCATTCGCCGTATTTCTTTTGGATGACATACGGCGAGTATCGGATGGTCAAGAATTACTAAGACATTGCATTGCACACTTGTACAAAAGCAGTCGGGAATAGATTGGTGTGGCTGGCGAGCGGAACAATCTGCCCAGACACCAATTCCGAGTGTGAAAAACGCAATCAGAAGTTGAAGTAAGAAACGACGCATGATACTTCTTGAGTGAAGTCAGTTAACTTCACCGGAATCTAAATCAACTACGCAATCGCACATGCCGCAGGGCGGTGTGAATAATCTTATGATAAGGAAAGCTGCGATTACCCATAGCACAAGAGTGATTGACGCTACTTTAACGTGATGAGATGTTAACTGCGCGGTGCTAAATTTTCTTACGAGAAGCCAAAGACCGAAGGAGATTGGCAGCACAACATCAAGGTGCTCATAAATGTCGCCCGAAATAAAGCCAACACTGAAAGTCAACACGGCGACAATGATGCACAGAATGTAACGGCGCATATCGCTAATTCCATTAATCCGAACAGCCAATGAACAGCAACAAATCCTTAGACACTCATTAAGCGAAAAGGTTCCACAAGCGAATGAAGAAATCTCGACGTGTTAGTGTCACCTGCCTTTTCGCTTGGCTTATTCTTGCTATTCTTGAATGACTTTCTTCTTAAGCCGTTCTTCCATAATTGGTTTACCGGAAAGCTATCAGATTTTCTTATTCCTTTTTCTGGAGAATCAGGTTGTTCGCAGACATTCAATAATGATCACGCGAGCTTTTCAAGTGTTGCAGCTTTGGCTTTGCGGAGTATGAATATGGTGCCGCCTTCGGCGCGTCTGTTCCAAGCTACCTCAGCCTCAATTAGACTTGCCCGGGCGCGTATATTAGTAAGTCCGCGTCCGCCTTTTCTTTTGCTGCCTTTAGGATCAAAATCCTTGCCGTTATCCTCAATTTCGAGAATAAATTCGTCATCGGTTGAAAACGCTGCCGTGAGTCTGACCCACGTCGCCCCAGCGTGCTGGCAGATATTACTAATGGCTTCCTGCGTGATGCGGTAAATCTGCATCCGCACTCCCGGCGCAAACTGTAAACGATCCTCAAGCGATTCGTCGCACACAAATTCGTGCGCGAACGTGCAGCCCGCAGCCGAATGTGCGACCGCGTTAGCGAGTGCCCATTCAAGCGCCGCCATTAGCCCGACGTTTTCCAGAACAGACGGACTCAAATCTTCGCATATGCGCCGAATCTCGTTTGAGACTGATTCAATCTCCTGGCGAAAAACAGGTGGCGCAAACGCGGATTGGTTGTCGCTCGTTTCGTTCAACGGCAGTTGATCGGTGAGCAACATCAAATGGCGTAAATCGGCGAGCGTTTGATCGTGCAAGTCGCGCGCGATACGGCGACGTTCTGCCTCTGCTTCATTGGCAAGTTGCAGGCGCGCGTCCGCCAAATGATGATTGGCGGCGGCAAGAGCAGTGCTGGCGCGCGTGATTCTTCTGTTTTGCAGGTAGCCCCAGAGGAGAGCGACGAGTGTTAGCAAAAGTAGAATGGAAAGCGCGACGGTTGTGCGCGGAAACGGCGCTTTCATCACAGTGAACTCGAATGCAAGCGGCCTTGAAGCAATGAGGTCTTTAGTGAAAGCGCGCGCTTCGACGCGATACTTGCCGGGGCGCAGCCCCTCCATCGTGAATTGTCCGTCGTGCGAGAGTTTTTGTTTAATCATCCGCCCCGTGCTATCAAGCAACAACATCGCATACTGGAACTGCTCCGGAAATGTGCGACTGCTTGTCGCCGCCAACTCCAGTACGAGACTGTTCTGCGGATATTCCAGACTCAAGCCTTGCTGAAGCTCTGATAAATGATGAACGCGCTTGCTGATAATGCGTATCGGCATAAGCATCGGCAGAACGCTTCCCGGTTCGTAGCGCGCCACTCCGCGACTCGTGCCGATCAGCAAGGATTCATCGTTTGTGTCTCCATTTCGTAAGGGAAGAAGGGCGAAGACGTTCTGCGACGGCAAGCCCTGTTCAACATCGAGCCGTGAAATGATTGGCCCGAAGCGTTCATCCATCAAGACCTGGAATAGCCCACCACCGGCAGTCGCACACCACACTTCATTTTGCGCTAAATTATCGTTGACGCTCTTTGCGGCGATAACCACCTCGCGCGCGTCAACGCCTGCGACGATGGAAATTAAATCGCCGCCAGGCTGATACTCATAAAGTCCCTGCGCCGTGGCAAACCAGTATCGCCCATCGCTTTCTTCATCAATGCCCCAGACAGCGCTGCCAATCAATTTATCGAGATGTGGATCAACTGATATTTCCTTGCCGTCGAAAAGAAGAACTCCCCTGCTTGCCGTTCCGATCCATAGCTTTCCGCTTTTGTCGGCATGTAAACTAATCACCTCATCGCACCGCGCATCAGCCGTATCAGCAGGGTAGACAAGCGTGCGGCGTTCGCCGTCTACGCGCTCAACGCCGCGCCCGAAGCCCGCGATATAGGTTGCTCCTGCAAACTGTGTGATGGCGCGAACGCTATCAATCTGGTTCTTCTCAATCGCTTCGGGTTTAAGACGCGCAAAGTTTGCGTCTGCGTTTATCTCATGCGAGGCGGCGGTACTGTAAAGGCCATTTGCCGAGCCGACGAGAATGCGTTTCGTGTTGTCTTCGGCAAGTGTATAGATTGTGTTGCGCGCCAGCGCTCTTACAAGATTCCAACGAAAAGAAGCTGTGTCGTAAACGAATAATCCGCGATTAGTGCCACACAACAACTGCCCTGAAGATGTTTGAAAGAGAGTTCGCACAAAATTGCTTTCGGGATCATTCGAGATTGTTTGAGCGCGTAAAGCGTGCGGATCGTAGCGGCAGACGCCCTTGTCAGTGCCGAACCAGACAACTCCTTCACGGTCAACGAAAATCGCGTAGATGTGATCGGAGCGTAGTCCTCCCGCAGTGCCTTCAAATGTGAAATGTTCAAGCAAATGCGAGGCTCGATAATGAAACGCGCCGCGTCCATCTGTTCCGACCCAGAGATTGCCCTCAGCACCCGCACGCAACGCCGTCACTGTGCCTGTGCTTGCGTCTTTCTGCACAGGGCGCTCTAGTGCGGTTGCATCATACAATCCGCCGCCTTCAAAGCTCGTCTTTGCGCCGAGCCATAGATGACCTTCGGAATCCGTCTCAATGGCTTCGATAAAAAATGGGCGCGGGCGGCTCAGGACTTCTTTAACCGAACTTCCATCATGTTCAATGGCGAGCAATCCATGACTCATCGAGCCGACATAAAGCGTGTCTCCCACGAGAGCAAGACTCGTCAGGCCTTGTGTCCCGCGATGATCTGCATCGGCACTGGATAGCGCTTGTTCCGGTATTGCTCGAACAGTAAGCGAGCCGTTTGGCTGAGCGCGGCAGTCGAAGATAACGCCTTGCTCCGTCGCCATTAGCGCGCGTCCGCGCTCCGGTGTGATGATTGCCGTCACGCTGTGACCTGCGGTCTCTTGCACCGGGCGGAAGTTTCCGTCAACGAGTCGAGTTGCGCCAGATTCAGTTCCGACCCAGAGCGTGCCTTCCATATCGACTTTGAGCGCCCGCACGCGCCCGGCTGAAAGCCCTTCTGCGGTAATCGTCTGCGTGCGGCGTCCATCATATTTCGCCAATCCTGCATCTGTGCCGAACCACATCGCGCCATCTGCATCCTGTGCGATTGCTCGCACACGATCCGACGGCAGCCCGTGAAACAAAGTCACTGCGCCCCACTGATGTAACCCTGACGTTTGCTGCGCAGCAGTCTCATTCGTATCTTGCGAAGTGGCTGTATCGCTCTGCGCCAGAGAAAGGATTGATCCGGCAGCCAATGAGATCAGACAACAGGCCAAAGCTGCTTTCAAGATGAGGCTGAACGATTGAGGAGGACGAAGGATTCTACTCAAGCGAGCCAGTATTTCTTTTCTGCGCGAAGCGGTGCTGACGCTCACTTTCCGCCGCCTCCTTCGCGCATTCTTTGCTCATCTATGTAGCGTTTGCGATCACGTTCGAGCCACGCTTCGAGTTCAATTGCCGCCTTCTCCAGTTCATCGCTATTTATAAGACCGCGTCTCAGCGCTTCAAAGAATGCTCGCGTCCGCACGTTGTAAGCGAGCTTGTCATACGCCTCGTGTGCAGTTCCTTCCGGCACAGCGACAAAAAGCTTTTCGTAGAGCGTCGCCAGGCGGCTTTCGACGCCGCGCAATGACAAACTGCACTTGCGCGCAATCGTCCAATTCGAGAGTCCGAGCGCAAGGTAGTAAAGCGCTTCGGCTTCAAACTCGGTTAGCAAAGGGCGCTTAAAAGAGTCTTTGAAGGCCGGATCAATCATGTCCGCGCCGTCTTCTAAAACGGCGGCGACAAAGCGCAGGAAACGCGACTCAGGGTTGTTCTTGTGAATGAAGCCATATGCGGGCGGCGGCTGAATGGATGTGATGATCTTGCGTATCTCGTTAATGTAAATCTCATGCGGAAACTGTGTCCAGAAGATGATGCGCGTTTGTGGATATTCGCGCCAGATTGCGCGTGCCGCTTTCACGCCTGAGAGTCGCGGCATCTGTATATCGAGCACGCACAACTCCGGTTTGTGCTGAAGCGCAAGCTGAATCGTCTGTTCACCGTCTGCCGCTTCGATCACCGGCGCATGTGCGGCAAACTCGCGCTCCAAAAGCTCGCGCAGATAATGGCGCTGCGCCACATTGTCTTCGGCGATCAGAATAGGCATACAGCTTCATTCTAAACAATGAGTAGGTTTCGTCAGCGCGTTGTTTCGAGAAATCGCGCCACTCGCAATGCGTCGTAGTCGTAATGTACCGCGCCCATACTTATGTTTAAAGTGTCTCGCTCATTGCAGTCTTACGCCCTCTTCAAACGCCGGTCAATGTGGATAGCCACAGTACCGCCGGACGTATTGTTCCCGGCACGTTCGGAGTATCGCTACAGTTCGGCACTGTTCCTGCCCGCGTCGCCTTCGCTACCTTCTGTGAACAATAATCTCTATTAATGAATATCAAGCGGCTTCAAAAAATACCACTAACTTCCAGCTTGCTGGTAGCGGCGTGCTTGCTCATCATCTGCCTGCTCTCAATTGCATGGCAATTCAGCGCGCTACGCCACCCGCGCGCGTGGAAGCCTTCCGAAGTGCCCATTGCCTTCTGGTCATGGCGTGCGGGAAATCCAGCTCAAGCCGAAGTCGAGCGGGCGATGCATGAAGCCGGAGCGCAAACGCTTTTTCTTCATGCAGGCCAAATTGATTGCACAAACGCAACTCTTCAACGCATTCGTTTCGTGACCGGCGCTTTTCCGCGCCACATCGCCCTTCATCTCGTCTATAACGGCACGCGGGCTTTGCTGGCAAACTTTGAGCGCCTTGAGCCGGAGACGGCGGCCACAATGATCTCCGAAACTTACGCGAAGGATGCTACTCGCGCCGCATCCGATCAAGCACAGGTGGCCGGACTTCAGTTGGACTTCGATGTGCCGACGCGCCTTCTCCCGCGCTATGCACAAATGCTGCGCCTCGTGAGAACGCACTTGCCGCCGCGCGCCAAGCTCTCCATCACAGGACTTCCGACATGGATTGACGCTCCGCAAATTGAAGAAGTTCTAGCGGCCGCAGATTTCTGGATACCTCAGTGCTACGGCGCAATCATTCCCGATCAACTGCAAAAAGCTATTCCGATTGCTTCCGCGCAGACCATCGCTAACACAATCACCCGCGTGCGCCGTCTTGGGCATCCCTTCTACGCCGGGATACCTGCTTACGGCTATGCGCTTCTTTACTCGCCGGATGGCGCGCTCATCAACCTACGCGGCAATCTTAATCCCTCTCGCGTCGCGCTTCATCCGAATTTCGAGTTACTCGAGCGACGTGCTTTCGCTCCGAAGGCAACGGATGACGATCAAGTTCAAAGCACAAGCGAATGGCACTACGTCTATCGCGCCCTTGATGACGACGTAGTAGATGGCCTCGCCGTTCACGCGAACGATTATCTGGCGCTTGATGTGCCGGTGGCTGAATCTTTTCGTGCGTATGCGCGGGCGGTGCGCGAAGGAGCGGGCGAAAGCTTGCTCGGCATCTGTATTTTCCGATTGCCGGTGCAGGATGATGCGACGACACTCACACTCCAACAAATCGCCGCTGCGCTAACGGATGCTCCAGCTTCAACAGAAACGAACGTGCGCCTGGACAGAGGTAAAGGTTCGCTAGGCGACGGGGCAAATTGCTCGAACTGTCTGAACGTCACGGCGGTTAATAGCGGAACGGCAAGCGCGTTATTCGGCACGGACGCTTTTGTGTTGACGTTGCGAGTGCCGTCGGGAAGTGTGCGCGGAGTTACGAGTATTGATGGCTTCACGTCGTTTGAAACACTGTGCGACACGGATGAAAGGAGTGCGCCGCGCCCGTGCGGATTGTCGCGCGCAAACGTGGTGCGGTTGACGGCGCAGGCCTGGATGTCCGGTGCGTCCGCGCAGACGAGAATCAACCTCGCAATAGAATTGCCGGACGCTCTGAACACAAGCGTCACAATGCAAACGGATGATGGCCGCACGTACCGGAATGATAAAAGCGTAAGCATTACAACGGGTAACTAACAATGAAAAGCAAATCTTCATACACAAAATCGTCGCGCTTAATTTTATTCCGCATAAGAGCTAACACACGTCTTCTTATCTGGCTTGGGCTATGTGCGGCGGCGTGCGCGGCGACGGTAATCGGGTGCGGCTGGGAAGGCATTGAAAGCTCCGTGCGGTTTCGTCCCGACACGGACGAGCGCGAGTTTGGCCGCTTGCCTCCATTGCCGGTGAACGCGATGAAGCGGACAGCGGACAGCGACGCCGACGGCAATGCTGAATACAAATCTCCTATGCGCGATATAAAGGAGATCAACGCCTTGTGGGACGAAGCGCAAACTCTGGAGCAAAGCAATGATCCGGCAAAGGCGCGCAAGCTTTTAAGTGAATACCTGAGGCGCACTGCCGCCGTTTCATGCGATGAATCATACTATGATAATTCCCGCACAATCGAACTGGTTCACTGTCGGGAAAGACGTAACTCAATCGTTGACCAACTCGATGCTTTAACGGCACTCGATAAAGGATCGAAAGCGAGTGCGGCTGTGCACGCTTATCTCGTTGCGCGGCGCGTCTATGATGTCTGGTTGGAAAGTGTGCCTCCCAAACAAAGCGCAAACGCATACAGCTTTTGGCCGCGCAACGAAACTAAAAAGGATGCCCCGACTGAAGCTGAATTGGAGGAGGCACAAAAGAAATGTTTTGCGGAAGTGCGTCGCCTGCTTGATGCAATGCCGCGTGATTCCAACATCGAAGACAACGCGCAATACCTGCGCGCCGTGCTGCTTTATCGTGAAGCGCGAATTGATGAAGCCGTAAGCGCCTTTAAGCTTCTTGCAGCACGTTACCCGCAAAGCGAAAAACGCGCGGCGGCGCTCTTGATGGCAGCGCGCCAGCGCATGAAGCAGAGCCGCAGTTTACCAGATGGCGATGATTTGACCGCGACCGCAACGGATTCTTGCGCCGATTGCCGCGATAAAGCGTGGCAAGACGCACGAGCAGGATTCCTGCGCTTGATGCGTGAATACCCGCGCGGGCGTTATGCAGAGGAGGCGCGCGGCTGGCTCGCTTACCTCGATGTGCGCGTTGGCGACACGGCGGGCGCGTTGATTGAATACTACCGCTTACTAAGCAACGCCGGAGACGCACAAAGTCAGGCGAGTGTACTTACTTCTTTGCGCTTAACGCTCGCGCTCGCAAACGATGCCGACATGGAGCGCGTCGAAGCCGTGCTTGCCGCAGAACCAACGGTAGTACTCACTTACGCTTACCATAATATCTACAACTACACGTTTAGCTATTACCTGCCAATTGATAAGGTCAATCAGGAAGAGAACCCGTACAGTTATTACAAGGACAAGTATGGCGATAAAGAGCATGAAGAATACCAGCGCTGGGAAGAAAATAAAGAAAAGTCACTCAAGGCTAACAAAGAAAGAAAGGAACTCGAACGCATCGCTGCTTTCGCCACACGGATGATGCGCCGTTACCCACACGCGAACGTGGGCGGCGCTTTCACTTTGCGAGTTGCGCAGGCTGATCTCGAACTCGGTGATAACAATGCGGCGTTGCATCTCGCTCAAAGAGCGCTTGCTTTGAGCGTCCAGAATAACGAACGCGCCGCAGCATTGTGGGTCGAAGGCGTCGCCGAATATCGCCTGCGCGATTATGCAGCGGCGCGACGCACGCTAAATTTACTTGCCAGTGAATTCCCGCAGGGTGATTTGACCGAAGGCGCACGCCGTCTCATTGCAATGGTAGCAGAAGATGCGGGCGATATCAGCGGCGCGCTCGAACAGTATCTCGCGCTTAACTACGATACGGACGTGGCTTACTTTATTGACGTTCTGATGACGCCGGAACAACTCGCCGCTTTTATAGAGACTCATCCGCGCGCAGATAATCAAGATGATTTGCTTTATGCCCTGGGTGTGCGTTACCTGCGGGACGGGCGTTATGCGGAGGCGCGTGTGGCGTTCGCGCGTGTCCGCACGACTGTGGATAGCAGCCAGACCGCACGCCTTTACGAACGACGATACAAAGCACCTGGTGATGGTGAAGCAGATCCGAAGTATCAGTTCTTCCGCGACTATGATTACGAAGTTAACGAATCAACCGGACATCATGGAATACTCGCGCAGTGGGTTTTGCGCGACATTAAAACCGCCGACGATTTGCAAAGCCTCGAACGCCGGGCAGAGACGGCTGAAGGCAGTGAAGCCAAAGCCGAAGCTCTGTATCAACTCGCAAGCTATTTGTACAAAGGAAGTCATCTGGTCTTTTATAATCCGGCGGCGTGGCAGGGAGGGCGCAGTACTGTGCTCGTCAACTACGATGAAAGCCATTATCGCGCGCCGAACGAAGCCCAAACATTATGGTCATATATGCAGCAGCACGAATCTCTATCGCGCGCGCTAGTGATCTACCTCGATATTGCGCGCCGTTTTCCAGATACGCGCGCCGCCCGCGATGCGCTCTACACGGCAGCGGTGTGCCACGAGCGTCTGACGACTTACAACGACTACTGGCGCGGCATCTATAATATGAATCTTTACGCCGGTGACCGGATGGTGACTTATGAAGATGTGCGTCGAATTTATCCAGACTACCAACTTCCGCGCGGCACAATGGGTTGGGAGCCTGCGACACGCACTGTGGGCGGCGGTCCCGGTTGGGCCGCGCCGCCCAAGCCGAAACCAAGAATTACTTGGCGCGCACGTCTAAAACAAAAGCTGCTGGATATTTACCATCGGGCATTAAATTTTGGGGAGGAGCGAGGACGACGCTGGTTTAAGATTGGATTGCTTTTAGCGTGTCTGCCGTTTGCCCTTCGCTTCTCAAAGCGCACGCGGGGTTTAGTGCGTGAGCAACTTGCCAGTCCCACCATGAGATTAAAGACAGAGGAACAAAAGGAGAGTTACGGATTACTTCTCTCAAGTCAGATGCTGCCTGTAAACCGCGAAGTGCGTGATCGAGTGCGCGCAAGTTTGCTTGGTGCGCTTCAGCAAACGACGTACCTCCTCTTTGATGTGCGGGGCACGCGAACGCTGGCGCTGGCGGTTGCTTCGCATGGACTGTTGATCGCACTGTTATTTACTCTGCTACGAACGCTATATGGCTGAAGGCTCTCGCATGAAAAAATAGTATACGGCTGAACATTTTTACGTCGTTCACAATATCGGCGCGGGCGCAAAGCTGGAAGACGTGCTGTTTTCGTGGAAAATCATCGGCCATTATCGTTATGAAACTATACCTTGAGATTTGGAGGGCGAGATGAAATTAACCATACCTTTAACTTGCATCCTTTTTCTAGTAGCGCCGTCTATTGCTCAACGTAAGAGCCAAGACTACGGGCTACCGGCAGGCGCTTTTATCCTCGAAACGCAATCCGTCGCACCGAATAGAGCCTTGGTGCTGTGGATGCTGAATCCAACCAAGCACCCACGCGAGAGCGCCGACGAGTTTTACTCTTGCCCGGAGGAGACCAGAGGTAGTTACTACAACGGCCCGACGCGGGTCTCGCTTGTGAATACCGGCCTCGGTAGTGTCATCAACACGGTGAAGATCAAGGACGAGTATGACAAGGATGCTGAGGATGAATTCGATATCCCTTACCAGATTCATGCCGGTTCGTACTACTACGTCGAAGGTGTCGTGAAGGGGCAAGAAGGTAAGCCGACCATCATGTTGTTGAAAGATTATAACGGGGACGGCAAAGCACAGGAGTTCGCCCTGTTCGACGACGATGGATGTGCGCTTGCGACGATGCTCGTCGGCTATAGCGAACGCCAAGACAAAGTAATTCTGTACCCGGTCCGCATGTCGGTTATAGAGAATGGGGAGCGCTCGATTGAGGTTAGTGACTGGGCGACTTATTTATTCAGTGAAAAGCCTCAGCGCCCCGGCTATTGGAAGTACGAGATTGATTCTCGGGGCAGAGGGGGCACGCTGGATAAATATGAGGTTCACTACAACGAGCAAGCAGAGAGGTTTGAAGGTGAGGTCGTAAGCATACCCGGCGAGTAAAATTACTTCTCAAACGATAGCAGCTTATATGAAATATCGAAGCATTTATCTCTTCGTGGGGATTCTGACGCTCTGTATCGGGCTCTCTACTCGTATCCTGTGGAATGCCTATCCCGCACCAGCCGAATTACCATCCCTCAATCTCACTACCTTAGTTGCACCCAACAAGGACACCATTAATTATTTAATACCTCCTCCTCCGCCACCAAGACCGATTAGCGTCCTAAGTTATCAGCAACCGTCGGAGCAAGCGCTCACGCTCACAGGTACGTCGAGTGACCAGTTAAGACGAATCGAACAATACTTGCCCGAGGGGGCGCGGATCGCCACCTATCCGGTCAGCATGGCCCAGCAAAAAGCCGCATTAGCCAATACGGATCTGATTAATGATGGCAACATCAAGACTATCTTAATCTATGAAATGCACACCCCGGCAGATGTCGAAACTGACACGCAACTTTTTTTAGGCATATTGGTACATGCCAAGGGAGGGAGCCTGACCCTGCGCTCATCAGCGCATCTTTACGGCGGACTAATCTATACCAGTATTTACGATAAACACTCTGTTCCGTTTGCCATCCGCGACGTTACGGGTGACGGGCACAAGCAGATCATCGTCACATCAGGCGTCGGGGCAAGTATCGGTGGCGCACTTCAAATCTTCTCTTTTAATGGATCAACTCTTGAACAGCTCGCCAATATCTCCGGACATACTCTTCGTTTGTACGATGAAGAAGCCAAAATGCCCGTCAAGATAACCGCACAAAGCAGGTATGAAGCGGGAATCAGAGTGTACCGATGGAATAATCGGAAATTTGAGCAGTCGAAATGAGAATAGTATGGCAGCAAGCTAAATATCCTTGCACCGGACTTGTAAAACAATTGATTCCTGTCTTCCACATTGACAATACGACAATGAATTAACAAATCAAGCTGGGCTTCCAGCAACGCCAATCATAATTTGAGCACAGCTTCTCCGGTATCGTCGTCGGCTAAAGCTTGCGGCTTCAGTCGGCATCCGTCAATATGCAAATTCGGGCGTTATACTGCTATCGGAATATAGCGTGCTTAAGTCGAAGAACTAGCCGTTGAAACGTCGCTCGCTTATGCTTCTGAGCGCGTCGCTGACAATAAATCTATGCGACTGAGCTTATGAAAATCGCTTGTATGGTTCTGGTCTTGATTTGTTTGGTGCCTGTAAGCTATCTGGGGAAGCAACCGATTCCTGATGCCTTTCCGATGATTCGTTTAGACAAAACACGCTTTACCTTAGGCGAGGCTGTTTTCTTTTGGATAGGTGTTAAGCAGACAAGCCGTGCTCCCATCCCCAAGCAGTATCAGAAAACGTGTCGCCTTACGATCACACGCCCCGATGGAACTCAAAAGACAGAAGCAATCAGCTGGCCGATGGATGGGCCTGAAGACAGCGGATGGTTAGGAGGATCAAGTCTAGGAGAAGACAAAGCACAACTTGGACGATACACACTCGTCTTCGAGTTCGCTGGACAAAAGACACCTCCCACTTTCCTGTTCGTTGAAGACGTGCCGATCTTAAAGCAAATTGAAACGAGCTTCTCATTTAGTCATTCGAAACATGATCTTGTTCTTCAGGCAGGCCGGGTCGCCACGCCCGAAACTGTCACGCTGATAGTACATAATGGCTCGGAGCAAACCCTGCGGTTCCAGCATCCGGGCGAAGTCGGTAGTTCTGTATCAGTGTCAATCATCAGAGTTGATGGCAGCTACAGCAATTGGTTCTTCTATCCTAATGAGAAACTCTTAGGCCACAGTCAGCCGGGGGAGGGATCAATCTTTTATGATGAGTTCAATTGGGATACGGTCGAGAAAGTACCAGCCATAACTTTGAGGCGGGGTGAAACCTACCGACAGGAGCTTTTGCTACAGGAAGCTTTTGATGAAGCTAAGAATGGCTTGCCACTAACTTCTGGAGAGTACAAGGTCGCGTTTTCTACAGACTTGCAGATTCTAATTGGCGAGAGGAATGGGCAGTGGGCGAAATTCTCCCCGATGCGAATTTCGGTCAGTTCAAACAGCACTTTTAACATCCATTGAGGTGGCTCGCGGCTGGAAAGATTTCATCTAATAGGGAGTGGCATGACAAACGTGTTTGCCCGGGCCGCTTCGCTTAATGTTGGAACAATTAACGTATGAACCACATTGTATTACTGGGCGATTCTATCTTCGACAACGCCGCTTACGTTAAAGGTGGATTGGACGTGATCGCACATCTTCAGCAACTGATTTCGCATGAATGGAAAGTGAGCTTGCGGGCAATCGACGGCAGCGTAGTCGAAAACGTGCTAAATCAGCTTCTTGAGCTGCCGGAAGATGTAACACATCTCATTGTTAGCGCTGGTGGCAACAACGCTTTGATGAACGCTGATATTTTGCAGCAAGGGGCATCCTCAAGCGCTGAAGTGCTCAATAAGTTGGCAGACCTCGCCACCATGTTTGAATTTAATTATCGTGAAATGTTGCAGGCTGTGCTGAATTTGAAGAAGGCAACAGCGGTATGCACCATTTATTATCCGCGAATGCCTGAGCCGTTTATTCAGAAGATTGCCGTCGCCGCGTTGATGCTATTTAATGATGTGATCATCCGGCAAGCGTTTATGGCAGGCGTCCCTTTGATTGATTTGCGCTTGGTTTGCAATGAGGATAAAGATTATGCCAATGAGATAGAGCCATCCGAGTCGGGCGGGGAAAAGATCGCAAACGCTATCGCACGTTTAGTCCTCGATCATAATTTCGAGAGTGGTAGAACAGAAGTATTTGCTTAATACGATTCGAGTTGCTTAACACAAGAGTTAGATATGTAATGGCGCGTTGGACTTTAGAGCGACACAATAAATGAAAGTTGCACTATTAATCCGCTCCGCTCTTATATTGGTAGGGCTTTCATCCGTAGTCTTCGGACAATCAATCGAGGCGATGCTAGGCCAGAGAGTGACAGTGTTTGACTCGACAAGCACATCAACCGTCGATCAACTCATCGAAGTGGCACGGCTTTTCGACCTCCCGATGGGGATTGAAGGAATTGAAGCAAAGAGAGAGAATATTGCGCCACCAATTCATGTTCAAGGGACTACCGTAGATAATTTGATCCACCAGATCGTTAATCGGCAACCGGAATACGATTATCGCATCAGCGATGGGGTGGTGCACATTTTCGCTAGGTTCTGTTTACATTTCAAGTTAAGCTCTTTGAATGCTACCCATTACTTTATCAGATGAACAATGGCAGAAGATGCTGCCTCTTTTGCGGTCTCATCAGAATGTCTATGTCGGACAAGAGCCTG
>JAABUM010004197.1_pt1 | contig 16516 bp, 19 predicted proteins | sample 5559161 | NCBI WGS metagenome assembly JAABUM01 (sample SAMN10711868, study PRJNA513369) | rock metagenome | isolation source: Antarctica rocks | place: Antarctica: Victoria Land, Siegfried Peak nord | reverse complement strand
TAGAAGACCTCGACACCACGCCCGGACCACAACCACAGCGACATCCGGGCATCTAGCCATGCCCCCAAACCATCACCGCCAACAGGTTGACAACCATTAGGGAATCTCTTCGAAGCAACTCGCCTACGACGTCACACCCCCGGTGAACATTCGCCCACGCTGGTCGATGGGTGCCGTGTGGGCCACTCTCACCTTCGGCGGCACACTCCTCGCGTTGGTGTGGACCGCAGTCACCTTCGTTCAGGTGGTCGACGCGTCCGGCACGACTGATAGGCAGGTGAGCAGCCCGATCTTCCCCTGGTTCGGAACGACGTTCTACGCTGAAATCGGCGAGAACGGCAACGGTCTGTCGTTCGGACTCGACAATCCGTTGGCCCTGCTCCTGCTGCCGCTGTTGGTCTTCGTGTTGGTCGCCCGCCCGTGGCGAATGCTGCACCGCAGCAGGAACTAGCCGTTGTGGTCGAGCCCTCAGTGTCCGCTAGCTCGTGCGGACGGGTACCTGAAAACGCGGACACTCGCCGACGCACCCAGGGAGTGTCCGCAAGCTCGTGCGGACGGGTAACCAAAAACGCGGACACTCGCGTTACGCACTTGCCCTGCGCACCGCTGCGGACGATCCCGGTCGTGCCCGTAGATAAGCAGTGCCCCTTCGGTAGCTGGGAGCATTCGCAGTGCGTGCGCGTTGGGCCGAGCCTTTTGCGAATCGTGATGGGCGTCCCAGTCATCGTTGTCGAGACTTCTCGCGACGTGCACTGCATCACCGGCGAGGCTGACCGTCTGGGCAGTCGCGGTGGCCCAGCGGCTGCACCCGGAGCTGTCCCGGTACCCGCTGCTGACATCGCAGCGCTCAGTCGTCGTCTTCCATAGTCCGCATTGCGTCGGCTTCGGCTCGCTTCTTGTCGACCCGCGCTTCGACCTGCGAGGCGAATCGTTCACGCGGCACCCGCAGCGCCCACACAGAGATGATCGCGGACACCACGGCAGAGATCACCAACAGCGGCCACCCTCGCAGCTGGGCGAACCAGAGGGCGATCAGAACCAGGAAGAAGCAGGACAGCCGCAGCAGCGAGTAACGAGCCATTGATCAGAGTCCGGAGTACGAATGCTGACCGACGAAGAACACGTTGACGACGCCGTAGTTGATCAGGATCGCCCCGAAGCCGGCGAGCGCGATCCAGGCCGCGCGCTTGCCGGTCCATCCAGCAGTTGCCCGGGCGTGCAGGTAGGCGGCGTAGATCACCCAGATGATCAGTGTCCAGACCTCTTTGGGGTCCCAGTTCCAGTAGTGGCCCCACGCTTCCTGAGCCCAGATGGCACCAGCGATCAAGGTGAAGGTCCACATCGGGAAAGCGACGATCAGAACGCCGTAGGTCGTGCGGTCCAGCGCGGCGGCAGAGGGCAGCGCATCCATCCACCTCAGCTTCTGCTTGCCCTGCTCACCGCGCTCTTCACGCCAGTTCTGTACGAAATAGGCCACGGTCACGCTGAATGCGAGCGTCGACAGTGCGACCGACAACGTCGCGACCGTGACGTGGATGGACAGCCAGTAACTCTGCAGGGATGGCAGCAGCGCGCTCGCTGCGGTGTAGTAGAGGACGGCTGCGAACATCTCGAACAACACAATGGGGCCGGTGACGAACACACCGAGCCAGCGGACGTCTGCCTTCAAGTTCCAGCCGAGAAAGAACACCATCACGAACATGCTGCCGACCATCGAGAACTCGTACATGTTCCCCAGCGGCGGCCGGCCGACAGCCATCGTGCGAGTGGCGACGGCGATGATGAGCAGCAGGGTGCCCAGCCACGAGAGCGAGATACCGATGCCGGCCCACTGACGTTTCTCCGCCGCCACGTCGGTAGCCGTGGAGGTATCGACGAGAACATCACCGTCGGCCTTCGCCGACGAAGTGACGACTGCCTCGTTGCGGCGTGCCTCCAGGCGAGCGGCCCGGTACGGAGCACCGGCGAGGTCGAGGGCGAAGGAGATCATCGCCAGCGTCAGGACCAGCGCGGATGCCCACAGGAAGTTCGAGGACAACGACGCAATGCCGTTGTTGATCTGGTTGCCGCTGAAATCGGTGATCATGAGTGCGCGCCTGCCTCGGTCCGAGCTGGTTTGAGCGGAGTCTTGTCGCCGACCACTGCTGTGGCCAACATGTCTATTGCCACCTGTAGCCTCGGGTCCACACCCTTGGCCAGGCCCCCGATGCTCACCAGGCTACGCGTGGGGTCATCCGGGTCTGCCGTCACCTTCACGAAGATCCGACGACGACGCAGCGACATCGACATGATCAACCCCATCAGTGCGAGCAGAGCGCCGTAGAGCGCCGGCATCTTTCCGGGGTCGTACCGGGTGGAGAGTCCGGCCCAGCGCGGCACGCTGTCGAAGGTGATCGACCCCAGGTTGTCCGGCAACTTCTGGGTCTCACCCGGCTTCAACAGGATGCGCAACGGCTGACCGTTGGCGCCCTTCACCTGTTTCATTGCTGCAGGGTTCAAGGTGTAGACCGACTGCGGGGCCCCTCCGGGAAAGAGATTGCCCTTGTACATGGCGAGCACCAGAGACGGCGCCTTCAGGGCCGGAAATGTCGAGATCGGCCCGTCGGTGTCCGAGAACGCGGTCGTCGGGAGGAAAAAGCCGTTGAAGCCGAACTGCTGCGAGCTTTTAGGCGACGAGACCTTGATAGCGCCCGTCGACTTGTAGTCGTTGTCCTGAGGCAGGAACGGGGTGGCCTGCGAATACAGCACATTGCCCTTCGGGTCGTGCACCGTCACCTTCGGGGCGTACCCGTTACCGAGCAGGTACACCGAACTGCCGCCGATGGACAGCGAACTATTGACGGAGATGACTTCCTTCTTCGCAGCAGCGCCACGCTGTTGAGAGGTGGTGTAGGCAGTGAAGTTGCGAGGCTGGCCGTACTGCGGCGAGGTGGGCGCGACCCGGTCCTCGAACGTGACGTCCAGCTTGTCGAGGTTCAGCGACCACGGACTGAACTTGGAGGTGTCGACCAGCGGACCGGCGTTGACGGTGTCGTAACCGACGTAGCTGTTGGAGAATCCCCTACCGACCGGCACGATCTTGTCGGCGCGGTAACCCCACAGATGACCGGCGGCGACAGCGAGCACCACCGCGATCAGGCTGGTGTGAAAGATCAGGTTGCCGGTCTCGCGCATCCGTCCGGCCTCAGCGGCGATCGTCCTGGGCTCGCCTTCGACAGCGGCGTCCTCCCGGATGCGATATCTCTTGCGGCGCAGCACCTCGCGCACCCGCTCGAGGACGACGTCGGGCGATTCGTCGACCCGATGTTCGACGTAAGCGGGCAGTCGCGACAGGTTTTTCGGGGTGCGCGGCACCGGCGCGCGCACAGCGCGCAGATGCACGCGGATCCGTGGGATCACGCAGCCGAGCAGTGAGATGACCAGCAGAATGTAGATGCTGACGAACCACGGCGAGGTGAAGACGTTGAAGAATCCGAGCCGGTCCAACCAGGGCGCCAACACGGTGTGCTCGGTCCGATATTTCGCGACCCGCCCGGCGTCGATGCTGGTCTGCGGGATGATCGAACCCGGTACTGCCGCAGCAGCCAGCAATAGCAGCAGGAAGAGCGCCGTCCGCATCGAGGTGAGCTGACGCCAGTACCAACGTGCGGTACCGAGGACTCCCAGCTTCGGCTGGACGATGGGTGTACTCATCAGATCGCCGGCTCGTAACCGGACTCAGCAAGTCGCGTCTGCAACCACCCGATCATCTGCTGCCACTCTCCCGCCACCATCAGAACTCCTACCACCAGCATGAGGCCACCGCCGATCAATTGAATCGGCCGGTGGTGGTCGCGCATCCATCGCGAGGCTCGTTCAGCTCTCGCCCACCCCGCCGCGATCAGGACGAAAGGAATGCCGAGTCCGATCGTGTAGCAAATCGCGAGTACCACTCCACGAGAGGCGGGAGCTCCGGCCACGCCGTTGGCGCTCAACAGGATTGCACCGTAGACAGGCCCCACACAAGGACTCATTCCCAGACCGAAGACCACCCCGAGCAAGGGCGCTCCCATGAGACCTGCAGTGGGTCGCCACCGCACCGAAAGCCCTCGCTGACCGATGAAACCCAGGTACACCAGCGCCAGCAGGATCACGACCACCCCGCCTACACGCGTGACGAGATCCTGATGGCGCAGCGTCAGTTCACGCGCCCAGCTCAGCGCTATCGAGACGCTGACGAGCACGACCCCGAAACCGGCCACGAACAACAACGCTCCGGACACCAACCGGGTGCGGCGCTTCTCGTCGGTCAGCCCGGTCACATAGGCGAGAAATCCCGGTACGAGGGGTAGCACGCACGGCGATGCGAACGAGACGAATCCGGCAAGCAGAGCCAGCCCCACTGCGAGTGGAAGACTGCCGCTGGCGACAGTTTGAACCGCGTCGTAAGGCATGGTGATCACGTAGTCGAACTCACTTGCCGGTCAAGGTGTCATCGACCAGACCGAGCAGAGTGGTGTCATTCGTGGCCCCTATCACCAACGCAGCCAACCGGTGCCGGGTATCGAGCACCATCGTTACCGGCGGCGCGTTGGTAAAGCTCTTGCCGAGGCTGAGCAATGTCTTGCCGTCGTTGTCCTTCAGGGACGGATAGCTCAGCCCACGCTGCTTGACGGTTGCCATCGCAGTCGCCGCGCTATCGCCATAGTTCACGCCCATCAGCACGGCCGGCTTCTTAGCGGCCTGCAGTGTGGTCCAGGCCTTCTGCAACTCCGGGAATTCGGCCTGGCAGGGCCCGCACCACGATCCCCAGACATTCAGGATGACCACTTTTCCCTTGGCGTCGGCAGTGGACCACGGCTGACCGGTCAACAGCGTGCCCGACACATCCATGGGGGCACCGCGCTGGGCAGGCGGGATCTGTTGGAGTGACTTATTGCCCCCGGAGTCACCGTTGCCATTGGCAGCAGCACCAATCCCGTCACCACCACCGCCACCTCCGCCGCTGCAGCCGGCGACCAGAAAGGCGGCCGCAACGACTCCCGCCGTCAATCGCGCGTTGGGCGCGCGTCGGCGCGTCATGCGCCCACCGCAGACGAGGCCTGCGGCAGCAAGGAGACAGCGGGCTCGGCGTAGGTGACCATGCTCAGTTGCGACCCGCGAAAGGTCAGGCTCGTGACGGAGGCGAGAGAGCATTCGCGTTTGCGGGGGTCGTGCCACAGGCGGCGTCCCTCGGCATCCAGCCGGGCGGTCCACACCGGCAGTTGATGGCTGACGATGACAGCCTCGTGACCCTCGGCCGCTGTGCGCGCATCTGCGATCGCCGAACGCATACGGGTGGCGATCTGGGCGTACGGCTCGCCCCAGGACGGCTTGGTCGGGTTGATCAGTTTTGGCCAGAACCGCGGCTTCAACAGCTGTTGGGGGCTCGCGCCGACCGTCATTCCCTCGAAGTCGTTGTCGGCCTCGATGACGCGGTCATCGAGGGTGACCGGCAGGTGCGCACGCTCAGCCAAAGGTTCGATGGTCTGCTGGGCACGTTCCAACGGCGAGGACACCAGGTGCACGAGATCCCGATCCGCGAGGTAGTCGGCAGCCAACTGCGCCATCTGTACGCCGAGGTCGGATAGTTTGAATCCAGGCATCCGGCCGTACAGCACGTGGCCAGGGTTGTAGACCTCACCGTGACGCACCAGATGCACAATCGTCCGGTTGCCAGTTCGCATATCTCAGTTTCTCATCCGAGGCTGTGTGACCTGCATCGCGGTCGAGCTCCGACCGCGGCCCTCGCTCGACAACCCGAGCGTCGGACCTGCAGCGATGGCGCCCGTCATCGCAGCGATGCTCAGATTCACACACGCTCCTTGCGATAGGTGGCAGATACCGACCCGAGCAGCACAGCGTGCCGAGGACCACGCCCATCCCCATCGCAGACAGCGAGTGGCCGCGGGCGGATCAGGCGTCGGTGCGGGCCGCCGCCCTCGCGGCCGCTGGCAGCGCCGACAAGATCACGTCGACCGCTTCGTCGTCGTGGGAGGCACTGACGAACCACGACTCGAAGGCGCTGGGCGGCAGGTGCACACCCTGGTCCAACATCGAGTGGAAGAAACGGCCGAACGCTGCGGTGTCCTGATTGCGCGCGTCCTCGTACTGGTGCACCGGCTCGTCGCGGAAGAAGACGCTGAACATCGACCCGGCGCGACCGACGACGTGCGCAACTCCCTCGGCAGCGAGCGCCTGCGTGGCGCCTTCCACGAGGGCGTCGCTGACCTCACCGATGCGGGTGTAGACCTCGTCGGTGCAGCCGCGCAGCGTTGCCAGACCGGCAGCCGAGGCGACCGGATTCCCTGAGAGGGTGCCGGCTTGGTAGACAGCGCCTTCCGGTGCGAGATTGGCCATCAGTTCCGTAGAACCGCCGAAGGCCGCAGCAGGAAAGCCCCCGCCCATCACCTTGCCGAAGGTGAAGAGATCCGCAGCGCCGCCTTCGGACTCGCCTTCGAGGCCGAACCACCCAGCTCGCGAACAACGGAATCCGGTCATCACCTCATCGGTGATCAACAGCGCACCGTACTGACTGGTGATCCGGCGCATCGCGGCCGTGAAGCCCGGCGCGGGCGGCACGACCCCCATGTTCCCGGCAGCGGCCTCGGTGATCACGCAGGCGATCTCACCGCCATGCAGCGCGAAAGCAGCTTCCAGAGCCTCGACATCGTTGTAGGGCAGCACGATCGTCTCGTGCGCACTGGACGCCGGGACTCCAGCCGAATCAGGCAGAGCGAAGGTCGCCAGCCCACTGCCGGCCGAGGCGAGCAGCCCATCGACGTGCCCGTGGTAGCAACCAGCGAACTTGACGACCTTGCTTCGACCTGTCGCGCCGCGAGCCAGCCGCAGTGCACTCATCGTGGCCTCGGTGCCCGAACTCACCAGCCGGACCTGTTCGACCGGAGCCACCCGATCGACGATCTCGGCGGCCAACGCGACCTCGTTCTCACTCGGCGTGCCGAAGGAGAAACCCTTGGACGCGGCATCGCGGACGGCCTGCTCGACATCGGGGTGGGTGTGTCCAAGGATCATCGGACCCCAGGAACAAATGAGGTCGACGTAGCGGTTGCCGTCGACGTCGGTCAACCACGGACCTCTACCCGACGCCATGAATCGAGGTGTGCCACCAACAGATCGGAACGCACGTACAGGCGAGTTGACCCCACTGGGGATGACGCCCCTCGCCGTCTTCATAAGTTCATCGGACCGGGTGGTGAGCTGTGCTGCAGGCATGGCGCCAGTCTCTCAGGCGACTTTCGGTCAGGCGACCTCGGAGTCGCCGAGCAGGTGACGGCGGACCCCGTCCATGGCGTTTCCCACAGTGTCGAGCAGATCCGGATCGATCTGGTCCACGAAGTGGGTGCGCACACCCTGCACGTGCAGACGGGCCGCGCGGCGCACCGTCTCCCAACCCCCCGCAGTCAGTGACAGAACAACGCCACGACGGTCGTCGGGGGCGTTGCTGCGAGACACCCAACCACGACGTTCGAGCCGATTCGCAGTATGTGTGACCCGGCTTCTGGACTGGATGATGAGGTCGGCGAGCGCGCTCATCCTCATCGAGCCGTCAGGAGCTTCGGACAACATCGATAGGAGTTCGTACTCGGCGAAGGAGAGACCGACGTCCTGCAGTTCGGTATCCAGTCGCACTTCGAGAGCACGGCTCGCCCGTAAATATGCACGCCAGGCGTGCTGCTCGGACTTACTCAGCCATAACTCTTTTGTCTCTGTCACAGCTCCCCCTCCATATGGGCGTAGCTTACCGGCGCCACAGGTTCTAGTGGCGCGAAGCCGCCAATATAGTTGCAGCCTCAACCGCATAATAGGTGAGGATGATGTCAGCGCCGGCCCGCTTGATGCAGACCAGAGATTCCAGCATCATCCGGTCACGGTCGATCCAGCCGATGGCGCCGGCCGCCTCGATCATCGCCATCTCGCCGCTGACCTGGTAGGCCGCGACGGGAACGTCGACCTGACTCGCAACGGCGCTGAGCACGTCCAGATAAGGCAGAGCAGGCTTGATCAACACGATGTCTGCGCCTTGCGCGAGGTCGAGCGCGACCTCGCGCATCGACTCGGCGAAGTTGGCCGGGTCTTGTTGGTAGGTCGAACGGTCGCCTTCCAGAGCCGAGTCGACGGCCTCGCGGAAAGGTCCGTACGCCGCCGAAGCGTATTTGGCGGCGTACGCCAGGATGATCGTGTCGGTGCACCCGGCAGCGTCCAATGCGGCCCGGCAGGCCTCGACCTGACCGTCCATCATTCCGGACAGGCCCACGACGTGTGCGCCCGCGCGAGCCTGAGCCACCGCCATCTCTTCGTAGCGACGCAATGTCACATCGTTGTCGACGTTCCCGCGGTCGTCCAGTACCCCGCAGTGCCCGTGCGAGGTGAACTCGTCCAGGCAGAGGTCAGCCATCAGGACGGTCTGGTCGCCCAACTCCGCACGCAGTCGTCGAAGGGCGACGTTCAGGATGCCGTCCGGATCAGTTGCGCCCGACCCCACTTCATCGCGCTCGATCGGCACACCGAAGAGCATCAGCCCCCCGACGCCTGCCTGGATAGCGTCGCGGGCTGCCACCACCAGCGAATCCAAGCTGTGCTGCAGCACCCCGGGCATCGAGCCGATGGGCGCCGGATCGGTCAGACCTTCCTTGACGAACATGGGCAGCACCAGATCGGCGGCATGCAACCGGGTCTGCGCCACCAACCGGCGCACGGCAGGGGTCTGCCGTAGCCGGCGGGGACGGTGCTGCATCAGGCTTTGGCCTTGCGGCGAGCGGTCGAGCGACGATCGCTCGGACGGCGCACCGTCTCCGCGGCCTCACTGGCCGACAACGCCAATCCGCGGCCGTAGTTGGCCAACGCATCGACCAGTGCCGCTGCCGACGGCTTCGAGGCCATCACGTCGACCCGCAGCCCATGCTCTTCGGCCGTCTTCGCGGTGGCCGGCCCGATACAGGCCACCACGGTTGACGCGTGCGGCTTACCCGCGATACCGACCAGGTTGCGAACGGTGGAGCTGGAGGTGAACAGGACCGCGTCGAACCGGCCGGCCTTGATCGCCTCGCGCACCTGTGGGGCGGGTGGAGCCGCCCGCACCGTCCGGTAGGCGGTGACGTCGTCGACCTCCCAGCCCATCTCCAACAGGCCCGCGGCCAGGGTGTCCGTCGCGATATCGGCGCGGGGCAGGAAGACCCGGTTGATGGGGTCGAGCAGGTCGTCGTACTCGGGCCAGTCGGCCAGCAGACCCTTGGCGGACTGCTCTCCGCTCGGGATGAGGTCGGGCTGAAGTCCCCAGTCGCGCAGGGCATCGGCGGTGACGCCGCCCACGGCGGCGATCTTCAGACCGGCGAACGCCCGCGCGTCCAGACCGAACTCGGTGAACTTCTCCCGGACCGCGCGCACCGCGTTGGCCGAGGTGAAGCCGATCCACTCGTATCGCCCGGTCACCAGACCCTTGATCGCCCGCTCCATCTGCTGCGGGGTGCGGGGCGGCTCGACACTGATGGTCGGCACGACATCGCTGCAGGCGCCGAACGAGGCCAGTCGCTCGGTCATCGTGCCGGCCTGTTCCCTGGTGCGGGGTACCAGCACGTTCCAGCCGAACAACGGCTTGGTCTCCCACCAGGACAATCGGTCGCGCAGCGGCACCGTGCTGCCGATCACCGCAAGGGTTGGGGCGATGATCTTGTCCGAGCGCATCAGGTCGGGTGCGTCCGCCAAGGTCGTCACTTCGGTGCTCTGCTCGATCAGCGTGCCGCGCGAAGTCAGGGCCACCGGGGTCGCGCCGTCGCGACCGGCGGCGAGCAGGTGCTCCAGACCGTCCGCAATGCTGTCGGCCACCCCCAGTAGCACGACGGTGGTGTCGTCACCTGCTGAACGTTCCCAGGTCACTTTGGCGTCACCGACACTGATGACGTGCAACGCCCGGGTGCTGTTGTTGGTCAACGGGATCCCTGCGTAGGCCGGCACAGCCGACACAGCGCTCACGCCTGGGACCACCTCGAACGGAATACCGGCCTTGGTCAGCGCGGTCGCTTCCTCGGCCAGCCCGTTGAACATCGCCGGGTCGCCGTCCATCAGGCGCACCATGAGCGGCTCGTCGCACGACGGATCGTTGGATGCAGCCGCTTTGGCCGCGCGCACCACGAGTTTGGCTCGCGACGCATGGGTCAGCGGCTGTCCCGCCTCGCCATGACCGGCGTCGACGATCTCCGCGTCCTCACGGGCGTACGGCGCGACGAAGTCTTCTCGCGCGATCCGATCGATGACGATGACATCGGCGCGGCGCAGCAGACTGATGGCTCGCACGGTGAGCAGGCCGTGATCTCCGGGGCCCGAACCGACGAAAGCAACTGTCGGAAAGACCTTCGGGGCCTTGGTGGAAGTACCGCTCTTCGGGTTCGGTGCAAGGGTGGGGTTCACGATTCACGCTCCGCAGCGTTCGATGGGACTCGGACTTCGGGGGTGGTGGGCGGTACCCCCCGTTGAGGGGGTGCCTCGGCGGGCATCACGCTCGCCGCACCTTCGTGGAGTAACAGCTGTGCCAGGTCGGTACCCAAACGGACACCGTCCTGAATCGGACCAGAAATCGACCTGCGCACTTCGAAACCGCCGTCTCGACTGCCGACGAATGCACGGAGCGAGATGTGCAGCGAGCCGTCCAGTTCCTCGAAGATCTCGGCGAGCGCACCGATGGGCGAGGAACAACCCGCGTCCAACGCAGCCAGGATCGCGCGTTCAGCGCTTACTGCTGCGCGCGTGTCGGCATCGTCGAGCTCCTGCACCACGGTGTGCAACTGGTCATCGCCGGCGCGGATTTCCAACGCCAGAGCGCCCTGTCCCGGAGCGGGAAGCATCTGCAGCGGATCCAGCACCTCGGTGATGTCGGCGGTCTTGCCCACTCGGGCCAGCCCGGCTCGAGCCAGTACCACCGCATCGACGGCGCCGCTGGTGACCAGCGACATCCGGGTATCGATATTTCCCCGGATCCCACGGATCTGCAGACCGAGGCCGAGCGCGTTCAGCTGAGCAGCACGTCGCGGCGATCCGGTGCCGACAAGTGCCCCGTAGGGCAGCTGCGCAAGCGTGAGTCCGTCGCGGGCGACGACCGCGTCCCGCGGGTCCTCACGGACAGGGGTCGCCGCCACCACCAGACCCGGTTCGGGAGCGACCGGCAGGTCCTTCAGCGAGTGCACGGCCAGATCGATCTCGCCGGCGCGCAGCGCGTGCCGGATCGCGGCGGCGAAGACACCCGTGCCGCCCATCGACTCCAGAGGAGCGCGATTGACGTCGCCCTCGGTGGTGATCAGGACCAACTCGACGTCATGGCCGAGGTCGCGCAACGACTGCGCGACGCCCTCGCTCTGAGTGGTCGCCAGTGCGCTGCGGCGGGTTCCGAGACGGATAGTCACAGCGAACCGCCCTCCGGTAGCTGGGAAACCCGCTGCTCGTGCGGATTCACCTCGAGGTCGAAAAGCATCCGCATGAGCGCGGCATAATCCTGCCCTCTGCCCTGGTCCTCGCCTGCCAGCTGCTTCATCCGGACGGTGGGTGTGTGCAGGATCTTCTCGGCGACCCGGTGCAACGCCAACCGCACCTGGGCCACGTCCGCCTCCGTCAGTTCGATCCGTGCGTCCAACCGCTCCATCTCGACATCGACCACTGCCGCAGCACGCATCCGCAACGCGGCGACCGTCGGGACCACGCTCGCCGATCGTCGAAGTGTGAGGAACTCCGCGACTTCGGCCGTCACCAGGTGCTGCACGTCCAGTAACGCGTTTCGCTGCGGCTCATCTGTGGCAGCGCCGGGACCGAGCTCGTCGAGGGTGACCAGACTGACACCCTCCAGATCGCCGCACGCGGGGTCGACATCGCGTGGCAACGCCAGGTCGATCAGCACCACCGGCCGGCCGGAGCGTTGCTGCGGCGTCACCAGCTGCGGGACGACGATATGGCCGACCGCCCCGGTGCACGAGAACACGATGTCGGCACCCGCGATCGCTTCGTCCAACTGCGACCACGGTCGCGGGTTCCCACCAGTCGCGGCAGCCAAGCGTGCCGCGTGTTCCGGAGTGCGGTTGACGATCGTGATGTTCCGGAGGCCGGCACGCGCCAGGGTGTGTGCGGCCAACGCGCTCATCGAGCCGGCGCCGATCACGACAGCGCGACGCGACGGCAGATCACCCAGACGCTCGCGCGCCACGGCGAGAGCATGCTGCACCAACGAACGGCTGACCATGTCGATATCGGTCTCGGAGTGCACGCGTTTACCGACCCGCAGCGCGTGCTGCAGAAGCTCAGAGAGCGAAGGACCGAGCAGCCCGGCGTTCTGAGCGGCGCGCATCGAGGATCGCAACTGGCCCAGAATCTGACTTTCACCAATGGCCATCGAGTCCAACCCGGCCGCCACCGAGAACAGATGTGCGACGGCGCGGTCCTCGAAGTGGACGTAGAGGTGGCCCCGCAATTGCGGGAGCGGCAAACCGGTGATGGCTGCGAGGCTCTCGCTGATGGAAGTGACAGCGCCGTGAAAAGTCCCCACCTCGGCGTACAGCTCGGTGCGGTTGCAGGTCGACACCACGAACATCTCACTCAGGTGCTCATGGCCCGCCAGGGAATGCGTGAGCTGCGCACTCTGCACGCTGCTGAGGACGACTCGTTCCATCGTCGCGAGGTCTGCGGTGCGGTGCGAGACACCGACGACGATCACACTCATCGTCCGGCCCCGAATCCGTCGCCGGCAACACGGGATTCGCTCTTGCCGCGCTGCTCGTGGAACGCGAGAATCTGCAACTCGGTCGCCAGGTCGACCCGTCGCACCTGGGTGTGACCAGGTACCGACAGCACACCCGGTGCGAAGTTCAGGATGGACCGGACCCCGACTGCCACGACGGCGTCGGCAACGGACTGAGCTGCTGCGGGCGGAGTCGCAACGACCACGATGACCTGGTCGGTCACCGTTGCCGCGAACTCTTGGAAATCCACGACTCTGATCCCGGAGATTTCGGTGCCGACGATCTCAGGATCGTGGTCGACCAGCCATTGCACCTCGAAACCGCGGGTCTCGAAACCGCTGTAGGCCGCCAGTGCGTGCCCCAGATTTCCCATCCCGATGATTGCGACCGACCACGGCTGCTGTAGTCCGAGCTGCCGGGTGATCTCGGTGGTCAGGCGTTCGACGTCGTACCCCACGCCGCGCACGCCATAGGAGCCCAGATAGGACAGGTCCTTGCGCAAGCCCGCAGACCGGACACCCGCTAATTTTGCGAGTTCCTCTGATGACACGACCTCTACCCCAGAGGAGATCAGTGGGTGCAGAGCACGCAGATACACCGGGAGTCGAGCCACAGTTGCGTCGGGGATCTCACGGCGCGCGCTGATGGGATCGGTGCTCATGATGCGCTTCAGCTCCTCCCGGGTGGGCAGGTCCTATACCAGATGGGTGCGTAGAGGATTGAGACACCTAGACCATAAGACTTTGTGAACGGATGCACAAACGGGTACCGAGGGAATAAAACAGCCGACCGTCACTACACCTGCTGTGCGAAGCCCGACTCGCCGGAAGACCTCTCCCGATCAGCGCAGAGCAGCCCGCAGACGCTGCTCGCTCACCCGCCAGTAGTCGTGCTGGGAGCCGTCGACCAGGGTCACCGGAATCTGCTCTGCGTACTTCTCGTGCAGCTCGACGTCGTCCAGGATCGATACCTCGATCCAACCGACGCCGGTGTCGGCAGCGACGGCAACGATGACTTCGCGAGCCTGATCGCACAGATGACACCCCGGTTTGCCGATCAGGGTGATCCGCGGCCGACCCCTGCCCTCGTCCATCACCAGAAAACCGAACGTCGTTGCAATAGCAGCGAGTACAACGTCTGCTGGATCGTCTCGCGCACTTGGTCGGTGAGGTCGAAAAGAAGCATCGGATCCTCGGCATCAGCAGGATCGAAACCGTCGGTCGCGATCGGCGCCCCGAACTCGATGATCCACTTGCTCGGCAGCGGCAGCAGACCCAACGGCCCGAGCCACGGGAACGTCGGGGTCAGTGGGAAGTAGGGGAACCCGAAGATCCGGGCCAGGCTCTTGGCGTTTCCGAGCAGTGGGTAGGTCTCCTCAGCGCCGACGATCGAACATGGGATGATCGGAGACCCGGTGTGGAGTGCAGCGCTGACGAACCCCCCTCGCCCGAAACGCTGTAGTTGGTACCGCTCGCCGAACGGTTTACCGACACCTTTGAACCCTTCTGGGCACACGAACGTCAGCTCTCCCCCGCGCAGCAACCGCTCCGCATCGGGAACGGCGGCGAGGGTGGACCCGGTCTTGCGAGCCACGTTGCCGATGACCGGGGACTGGAACATCAGATCGGCGCCGAGCGCGCGGGCATTGCGATGGCCCGGAGTCTCGTCGTGGATGGCGACCTGCGCCATCAAAGCGTCCAACGGCACGGTCCCGGAGTGATTCGCCACGATCAGCGCGCCACCTTCGAGCGGGATGTTCTCGATGCCCCGCACCTGCACCCGGAACCACCGCTTGTAAAACGGCCGCAGCAGCGGCAGCCACACTTCCTGCGTGAATTCCACGTCGAACCCGAAGTCGTCGACGTCGTACTCACCAGTCAATCGCCGACGCAGGAACCCCAGCGCACGGGTGATCCGCCGGTCCAGGTCGTCACCGGAGATACCTGCAGCGGTGCCGGCGGCCCGCAGAAAACCCACCAGGGCATTGATAGCCGATTCGATGTCGTGCGGCGTACCGCTGACCGGGGCGGACGCGGGCTGCACGTCGGGCACCACGCGCAGCGGACGGTCGCTGCGGGCACCGGAGAACGCGCTCCTCGGGGGACGCATGCTGCGGGTAGGTGTTGCAGGTGTGTCCGGTGCGTCAGGCATTGACTGATCCTGACGCAAGGAGCACCGGCAGACGCGGGGTCGCCGCGCCGAACACCTCTGTGAAGGCTTCTCGGGTGGAGCGGCCCGGGAAGAATCCGAGAGAGTTACGCATGACGCTGGTGTCCATTCCTCGTCCGAAGCACAGCAGATTCATCTGTTCGGCGTCGAAGTTACCGAATTTGGTGCGGGCCATCAGTAGCTGCACCGCTGCCGCAGCCTGTGCCACGACCGGGACCGTGGGCCGACGGGCAATTCTGGCCGCCTGGCGCAGCGTCAACACCCCGTCACCGGCGACGTTGACCACACCCGGGCAGTTTTCGCCCAGAGTGGCCGCGCCGATCGCGCCGATGGCGTCGTCCAGATGCAGCACCTGGAATCTTCCGTCGAACCCCACCGGAGCGGGGATCACGGGCAGGGCGAACAAGTCGGAGAACGTGGTCCGCAACCCGGGACCGACGACGTTGGCCATTCGCATCATCACCACCTCGACGTCCGGACGGCGCCGGCCGAAGCCGCGCACATAGGCCTCGACCTCGACCGAGTCCTTGCCGAAACCCCGCGGGGCAGTACCCATGGCAGTCATCTCCTCGGTGAACATGGCCGGGTCCCGGGGGGACGAGCCGTAGACCGACGACGAGGATTTGATGACCAACCGGCGTAGCGAGGGCGCATTCTGGCAGGCCGCGAGCAACTGCATAGTGCCGATGACGTTGATGTCCTTCTGCGTCATCCGGCCGCCAGCCTGTCGGGGCGTCGCGATGACGCCCAGGTGAACAACGGTGTCGACGTTCTCCTGGCTGATGATTTTGCCGATGATCGGGTTGCGGATATCGGCGCGGACGAACTGCGCGCTACCAATGTCGTGGGCGGGCCGCACAACGTCGACGGCAAGTACCCGATCGATCTGCACGTTCGCAGACAGCACCCGCGCAGCAAGGCCCCCCACCACCCTGGAGACGCCGGTAATCAGCACGGTCGAAGCCATGGCTCGATCGTACGCGTGCGATATTCGACCCAGACACGACGAGGCCCCCGCCCGCCTCGGCTTTCACCGGGCGCCAGGGGCATTCGAAGGTTGCGCTACTGCTTGTGGTGGATCTACTTCTTGTTGCGGCGCTGGTGGCGCGTCTTGCGCAGCAGTTTGCGGTGCTTCTTCTTTGCCATCCGCTTGCGACGCTTCTTGACTACAGAACCCATGCGTGAACGCTGTCCTTCGAGTGATCGGTAAATGTCCGGTTAAGAAAATCTGTCCGTCAGGCTACGCCATCACGGCCACAGCCCGCGCATCCGAGCGGGAACGCCTACCCGGTCCCCATGTAGGACTGGCGCAGGTACTCGTTGACGGCGTTCTCAGGGACGCGGAACAACCGCCCGACGCGAACGGCTTCCATTTCGCCGCCGTGCACGAGGCGGTAGACGGTCATTTTCGACACCCGCATGATCGCGGCAACCTCTGCGACGGTCATGAAGCTGACTTCGCCGATGGTGGTCTTGTTCGGCATGTCGACCCCTGTTCTGCTTGGTGAGTGACGGATTCGTCGCCCGCGCGGACCGCTGGAATGGGCCTGCTGGTGCTGAACAGACTTTAGAGGCAGAAAGGGCCGAAT
>JAABUM010004195.1_pt1 | contig 16526 bp, 8 predicted proteins | sample 5559161 | NCBI WGS metagenome assembly JAABUM01 (sample SAMN10711868, study PRJNA513369) | rock metagenome | isolation source: Antarctica rocks | place: Antarctica: Victoria Land, Siegfried Peak nord | reverse complement strand
GGCGTGCAGTTCGAGTACCGCACCAAGGACACCGCGCGGTTGGCCGGGGCGGACCCGCACCTGTTGCTGGCCGCGGATACCGGGCGCGACCACCACTCCGACGTCGGGTCGCAGACCCTGGCCGGGTTGTCGGTGCGGGCGCTGCAGTCGCTGGTGGCCTACGCCAAGGCCCTGTCGTACTTTCGAGGCCGCGGCGCCGTCGGGCTGGACGATCTACGGGCGGTCCTGCCGTTCGTGCTGCACGACAAGCTCCCGCAGGACCCGGACGCCGCTGCCCTGGCCGGCGAGGAAGGGGACGCGCTACGCACAGACCGCATCTCCTGGTTGCGCGGCATGTTCGATGCCACCTGTCAGCAGTACGACGCCCTGGGGCTGGACAACGACGACGTGGTGGGTGAGCTGCTGGCCCAGTTCGAGCTCGGGTTGGACGGCGTCACCGCGGAGCAGGTCCGCTCGCGGTTGGCGCAGGTCGAGCGGGTGCTGGCCGGTTGGCAGGACCAGCGCAAGCTGCACGGGCACCTCTACGACGACACACTCGTGCTGAAGTACCTGCATCAGCGGTACACGAACTTCTTGGCGTGGCTGCGGTGGCGCTGAGCCGGACCGACGCCGTCGAGGCTTCCTTGCGCAGGCAGCGCGCCGAGCTCGACGCGCGGTTGGCCCAAGCCGTGACGTTCGGGGCTGACCCGGCCGTGCTTCGGTACGGGTTCGGCGACGTGCTGGTGGTGGCTGAGCGGGCGGGCGGCACCGGCGACGAACTCGACGCTGTGGTCGCCGCGCTGGTGGGACAGGTGTGCGCGCTGAGTGGGCGCGGAGTCGGCGTCAGTAGCGCCGAACGCATCGCAGTGCGCGAGTTGGTCGGGCACCTGGGTCCGTGGTTGCGGGCCGATCCCACCGGGTGCCTGGCGCAGGTCTGCCACGCCGCTCGGGTCCTCGGCCACCGACCGGGTGCGCTGGACGCGTGGGTTCGTCGCCTCGCCGCGGCCGCCGCCCACACCGACGACGCGGCCGAACTGCGAGCCTTGGGCGTGGTCGCCGCCTGGCGCAGCGGGCTGGTCCGGCTGCGCCAGGCCGCGCTGCTGGCGGCGCGCGGCCTCCCGACAGCGCCCCTGGCCGCGGCGCTGGAACTCTCTGGCGATGCCGACGCGGTGTTGCGGACAAACGCCGCTGACCCTTGGGCCTGGCCGGAGTACGGCCCGCGGCCCGGGGAGCTGCGCGTCGTCGCCCGCACTGGCGGATTCACCGGCTTCGGCGGCCCTTGGCCGGTGCCGCCGGTGGTGGTTGGTGGTGACGGGGTGCGTTGGCGGGTGCGCGCGGGCACGGTCGAGCGAGTGTTGCTGTGGGACGTGCACGGGGATGCCGTCCTGCCCATGGCAGCGACCGAGCCTGAAGCAACGTCCGACCCGCCTGCGGTGCTCGGGCCACCCGGCAGGCTGCGTCTGGCCGGGCTCAGCGCCTTCGCCCCGTGGCAGGACGAGGTCACGGGCGCGGTGGTCGTGCGGCGCACCGCGGTGCTGAGCCGGGCCGGATCGCACCATCTTGACCTGCTGCGGGCCGGGGGCGCGCCATGACGACGCTGGATGATTTGCGGACACAGTGGACAGCAACCTGGCCGCAGGCGCTGGCGGCGTGGGGTCGCTTCGTGCGGTTACGGCCCCCCATGCTGCACGGGCGGGGGGAGGCGCCGCCGGGCATCGGCTCGTTCGCCTGGTATTCCTCCGGTGACGTGGAGGTGGGCATCGACCTTGCTCAGGTGCAAAAGCTGGGGCTGTCGGAGCACGCGGTGGCGGTCCTGGCCCACGAGGTGGGTCACCACGTGCTCTCCCCCGGCGATCTGTTCACCCGTGCTCGGCTGGTGCAGCGGGTGCGGGTGGGGTTGGTGGACCGGGACGCCGACGCCGCCCTGATCGCGAACCTCTGGTCGGACATGCTCATCAACGACCGGCTGCAGCGCCGGGCCGGCGTTCGCATGGACCTGCTGTGGCGCGCCATCGGCCCACCCACCGACCCCCTGTTCCGGATGGTCATGCGCGCCGACGAGCTGCTGTGGCAGTTGGCGCCCGGCACACTCACCGGTGCTCCGGCGACGGGCGCCGCCGAGTCCGACGCACAGCTGTGCGCCCAGCTGGTGCGCGTGTACGCCGACGATCCGGCGGCCGGGGCCGGTGGGTTCGCCGCGCTGTGCCGGCCGCTGCTGCCCGACCCGGACAGCGGCCCCGGACGTCGATTGACCACGCTGGTGTGCGCGCAGCACCTGCCGGCGGGCACTCAGCTTCCCCATGGCCTGACCAGTGATCCATCGCTGACCGAGCCGGTGCGCCACCCGGCGCTGGACCCCCGGGTGAACGACGAGCTCGGTGAGGGCGACGTCGAGGGTCTGCCTCCGGCGACAGAGCCCGGTACCGGCCAGACGTTCAGCCCGGCCGACATGGCGGCGGTACTCGGCGCGCTGGGCGTCACCAACGATCCGACGACTGCGGCCGTCGCCTTCTACCGCGACCGGGCCAGCCGCCATCTCATCCGCTTTCCCCGCACCGCGCACGCTCCGCGCACCGAGCCGCTGCTGGAGGGACTGCAGGACTGGGAAACCGGTGACGACCTGGCCGATGTGGACTGGACCGGCACCCTGCTGCGGTCCGCAGTGATGATCCCGGGGGTGACCACCGTGCGCCGGGTGTACGGCGACGAGCCGGCAACCGAGGTCGAGCGCACGCCACTGGACCTTGATCTCTACGTCGACTCCTCGGGCTCGATGCCGAACCCGCAGGTCGCGCTGTCGCCGCCCGCGCTTGCCGGTGCGGTACTTGCCCTGTCGGCATTGCGCTCGGGCGCCCGCGCCCAGGTGACCACGTGGAGCGGGCCGAAGCAGCAGGTGGGCACCGACGGCTTTGTCGACGACGCCGACGCGGTCCTGCGGGCGTTGGTGGCCCACTTCGGGGGCGGCACCAGCTTTCCCCTGCCGCTGCTCGCCCGCACCCACCTCGAGCAGCGCCGCCCGCAAGCCCGGCCTTGCCACATCGCCGTCATCTCCGACGCCGGAGTCGTGTCCATGTTCGGCACCGGTCAGCCTGCTGCGTTGGCCGACGTCGCCGTGCGGGCGGTGCAGGCCGCGGGTGGCGGTGGCAGCCTGGTACTGCAGGCACCGGAGAGCTGGCGCCAGCAGGTGCGCGAGCTCGCCCCGGGTTATGCGGTGTACGCCGTGAACGACCTCGCCGACCTCGTACACTTTGCCGCCGAGTTCGCTCGCCACACCTGGGGGTCCCGCGCATGAGCAGCACACCCGGCCCGCCGCTGGCCGCCCTCACCCGACGGCTCGCCGGCATTCCCGCCGACTTCCTGAACCCCGCCACCGTGGTTCCCGCCGTCCTGGGCGACGCCGTGTTCATGGTGCACACAGCGGTACTGCGCGCGGCCGACATCGAAACGGTGCGCGGCTGGTGCGCCACCCAGCACGGCCGAGACGCGACCGCCGTTGCCGCATGGCTGATCGCCGAGCCCCAGCTGGTGGCGTACACCCGCGACCGGGGACCGGCCGGTGCGCTCGCGCTCGCGCGGGCGCTCGTCGAGTTGGCCGCTGAGGTGGCGCCTGCGCGCTGGCTCGTCGTTGCCGAGCGCAGGGAGGAGTCCGCCCGGACCGCGTTGTTCGCGCTTGGTCTGCACCCTTCGGGTGAGTCCGCGACCGAGGCGGCCGACCGCTTGTGGTCGGTCAGCACGGTGGCCCGCCGCGCTGTCATGCGCGACGCTGCGGCCGCGGAACGGCGCGCCCGCGACATCGCCGCAGCCCTGGCGGCCCGGCGCGCGAAAGAAGCCGCCGCCCAGTACGTACCGACCTGAGTCCCCCGTGACCGACTTGCCACGTAGCAGCACTCCTGGTGCCGTCCCATTGCCCGACTATGTCCCCGGCGCGGGCGAGGCCCTGAGCGATGCCGAGCGTTGGCCCGCACTTTCCGCTGCAGGTACGGCTCGTCTGCACGAGCTGCGCCACCACCTGCACGCGCCGGAGTGGGTACACGCCTGCGGCGACCGGCTGACCGCGGCGGACCTGGAGCAGCTGCGTGAGTGGTCGCCGCAGCGGCCGCCACCAGGATGGGTGGAGCAGCTCACGCAACGCCTGCAGCACACCGTGCCGCACTACCGGCGTCGACCGGTCACCGGATTCGCCGAGGTACGGCCGGTCGACCGCGCTGCGCTGGCGTCGCGGATCGCGGACTTCGTCCCCGACGACGCCGACCTGAACCGACTGTTCCAGGGCACCAGCTCGGGCAGCACCGGAAGTGCGCTGGCGATACCGCTGCACCCGGTGTCCACGGCCACGGAGCTGATGCTGCTGCGGTACCTGCTGGCCCAGCAGGGCGTCGCGTGGACGTTGGACCCGGAGCGCCTCGGCCTGCTCGCGGTGGTCGACCAACACCACGCCTACACCTACGCCTCCGTGATGAGCGCGCTCGGCAACGCCGGGATGGCGCGGGTGAACCTGCACCCCAGTGCCTGGCGAACCTCCGGTGACCGCGAGGCGTTCCTGCAGACCGTTGCGCCGCAGGTCATCACCGGGCCCGCTTCCGCCCTGCTCACCCTCGCCCGGCTGCCGCTGGAGCTGGCTCCGCTCGCGGTGGTCTCCGGGGCAGTGCACCTGACGCCGGCCGCCCGCGCCGAGCTCTCGGCGCGGCTCGCAGCACCGGTGCTGGACCTTTACGCACTCAAGGAGACCGGAGTGATCGCGGTGTCGGCCGACGGCGGCCCGCACCGCATGGTCCCGGGCCTGCTGCACGTGGAGACACTGCTGCCCGACGGCGCCCCAGCGCCTGACGGTGCGCGCGGCGAGATCACCGTAACGGTGGCGGAGAACCCGCTGTTACCCCTGTTGCGCTACCGGACCGGAGACCACGCACGCCTCGAGCGCTGCTTCGATGGCACCGTGCTCCTGCACGAGCTGGAAGGCCGGGCGCCGGTGCGGTTTCGTCGCGGTGACGGCTCCTGGGTGCACAGTGTCGAGTGCACCCAGCTGCTGCAGCACCACGGCGCGACCGGCTGGCAGGTACACCAGCACCACAGCGGGGCGATGACCGTTCGGATGCAAGGCGGCGATACCGTCGCGGTGCAGCGTGATCTCCAGACGTTGCTGGACGTCCCGCTTGCGGTGCGTCACGTGGACGCGTTGGGCGAGGGAAAGCCCCGCCGCTACAGCTCATCCCTGCTCGGTAGCGACCGCTGATCCGCTAGCCGAAGCGTCGGGCAGTGGTGTACGAGGCAAGGTACTGCAACGGCGTCAGCTTCACGTTCTGACCCACATCGGGCGCGTTCAGCACATTGCCGTGCCCGTCGTAGATGCCGACGTGCGACACCGGGTTGTAGAAAAACACCAGGTCCCCCGCCTGCAGATCGGAGCGGGCCACATACGTCCCTGCCCGCGCTTGCGCATCCGCGACGCGAGGAATGGTGATGCCCACCTGCCGGTAGGCCCACGACGTCAGCCCGGAGCAGTCAAAGACGTTGGGGCCGTTACCACCCCACACATAGGGCGCACCCATCTTCGTCATGGCCACGGCGAGCGCCCGCGCCCCCACCGAGCTTCCCGAAGAAGGCACAGGCGCGGGTGCGGTGGAGGTGCCGGACCGGACCAACGAAATCACACCGTTGCGGGAATCCCAGACGATGGAACCGCCCTGGAAGTCGCTGCGCCGCCCGTTGGACACCGAGTACTCGTCGCTGGTAGGAAAGCCCAGCCAATCGCGCTCCCAGCTCTGCCCGGCCCACGCGTCCCTGATTGCGCCGTGCACCTCGTGGGTCCCGCTGGCCGGCGACCAGTAGATACTGCCGCCCTGGAAGTGGTTGAACGCTCCGAAACGCGTCGGCGTCCCAGTTTCGTCGACCTTCGGCAAACCGAGGAAGGAGCTACTCGCGCCGACGGAGTTGAAGTAGGAACGGATGGCCCCCTTGACACTGTGGGCGTCGGTTTGCGGGCCCCAGTAGACCGCCGCGCCGGTGAAGGCCTCGACCCGTCCGCCGGGCACGCTGTTCTCATCGTTGGAGCACGAGCCGATCCAGCCGGAGTCCGCCCCTTGGCTGTTCCAGTAGTCGCCGATGGCTCCGTAGGGCTGACAGTTCTGCGCCTGCGCTTGTCCCACAACAACTCCGGTGACCACCGCTGCGGCCAGCCCGACCACGGTCACGGCCGCGCGAAGCCGGTTATATACACCCATTGACGTCCCCAGTCACTCACCTGTGTGCGCGTGTCGCGCATCGGATTCGATTCGTGACGGTAACGGATAAAGCTCAAAATGGAAACAACTTCTGCAACATTGGCCACCTGGACCTCTGCTGCATCATCGTGACTGCGGCCGCGCGCGGTACCCTGAGCAGGGCATGACTACCTCTTCCCCGCCCCCGCCCGCGGAGCTCCGCACCCGGATCGATGAGCTGATGCTGCGCGACTCCCACCGCCTTGGCGGCCGCCTGGCCACGGCCCGCAAGGCGAAACATCGCGAGCAGGCGCTGGCCCAGATCGCGGCCGAAGTAGCCACGGCCGAGCACCGCCTGCAGCAGCGCCGGTCGGCCGTCCCCCCGTTGCACTACCCCGAGCAGTTGCCTGTGAGTGAACGCCGCGACGACATCGCGTCGGCCATCCGCGACCACCAGGTCGTCGTGGTCGCCGGAGAGACGGGCTCGGGCAAGACGACGCAGCTGCCAAAGATCTGCCTGGAGCTCGGCCGCGGGGTGCGCGGGCTGATCGGGCACACCCAGCCGCGCCGGATCGCCGCCCGCACGGTGGCCGAACGCATCGCCGAAGAGCTGGACACCGAGCTCGGCTCCACCATCGGGTACACCGTGCGCTTCACCGACCAGGTGGGCGAGTCCACGCTGGTCAAGCTGATGACCGACGGCATCCTGCTTGCCGAGATCCAACGTGACCCGTTGCTGCGACGCTACGACACCTTGATCATCGACGAGGCCCATGAGCGCAGCCTTAACGTCGACTTCCTGCTGGGCTACCTGCACCAGCTCCTGCCCCGGCGGCCGGACCTCAAGCTCATCATCACCTCCGCCACGATCGACCCGCAGCGGTTCAGCGCCCACTTCGGGAACGCGCCGATCGTCGAGGTGTCCGGGCGCACCTTCCCCGTCGAGCTGCGCTACCGGCCCCTGACCGTGGTTTCCGGCAGCAACGACGACGGGACCGCGCAGACCATCGACCGCGACCCGGTGGACGCCGTCTGCGACGCGGTGGACGAGCTCGGGGCGGTGTCCGATGGTGACGTGCTGGTGTTCCTGTCCGGCGAGCGCGAGATCCGGGACACCGCAGATGCCCTGCGGGAGCGCAAGTTACGGGCCACCGAGATCCTTCCGCTGTACGCGCGGCTGTCGACGGCCGAGCAGCACCGGGTGTTCTCCCCGCCCCCCGCAGGTGTTCGCCGCAGGGTGGTACTGGCCACTAACGTGGCCGAGACGTCGCTGACCGTGCCCGGCATCCGCTACGTCGTGGATCCCGGTACCGCCCGCATCTCCCGGTACAGCGTGCGCACCAAGGTGCAACGCCTGCCCATCGAAGCGATCAGCCAGGCCTCGGCCAACCAGCGTGCCGGGCGCTGCGGCCGCGTCGCCGACGGCATCTGCATCCGGCTGTACTCCGAAGACGACTTCGAGGCTCGCCCGGAGTTCACCGACCCGGAGATCCTGCGCACCAACCTCGCCTCGGTGATCCTGCAGATGAGCGCGCTGGGTCTCGGTGACATCGCCGCTTTTCCCTTCCTCGACCCACCGGAGACGCGCAGTATCCGCGACGGCATCGGGCTACTCACCGAGCTGGGCGCGTTGGATCCGGAGGAGACCGATCCCCGCAAGCGCCTCACCCGCTCGGGGCGAGAGCTGGCTCAGCTTCCGGTGGATCCCCGCATGGCGCGGATGCTGTTGCAAGCCCACCGGGGTGGTTGCCTGGCCGAGGTACTGATCATCGTCGCCGCACTGTCCATTCAGGACCCCCGTGAGCGCCCTGTCGAGCACCAGCAGGCCGCCGACGAGCGGCACGCCCGGTTCGTCGATCCCACGTCAGACTTCCTGGCCTACCTCAACCTGTGGAACCACCTTCGCGAACAGCGAAATGAGCTGAGCAGCAACCAGTTCCGCAGGCAGTGCAAGGCGGATTTCCTGCACTGGCTGCGCATCCGGGAGTGGCAGGATCTGCACGGCCAGCTCCGATCCATCGCCCGCGGTATGGGGTGGACGCCCAACGGTGAACCTGCCGCACCCGATGCGGTGCACCAGGCGCTGCTCGCCGGGCTGTTGAGTCACATCGGCGTCAGGGAGGGCGACAAACGCGACTACCTCGGGGCGCGCGGGGCTCGGTTCGCGGTCTTTCCCGGCTCGGCGCTGTTCCGCAAGCCGCCACGCTGGGTGATGGTCGGTGAGCTGGTCGAGACGTCACGGTTGTGGGGACGCAGCGCGGCACGGGTCGAGCCGGAATGGGTGGAACAGCTGGCCGGGCACCTGCTCAGGCGGACGTATTCCGAGCCGCACTGGTCGACCAAGCAGCAGTCGGTGATGGCCTACGAGCGGGTGACGCTGTACGGCATCCCGCTGGTGGTGCAGCGCCCAGTGCAGTACGGGCGGATCGACCCGGTGGTCTCCCGTGACCTGTTCATCCGGCACGCCCTGGTGCAAGGCGAGTGGCGCACCCAGCACCGCTTCTTCCACGCCAACCGTGAGCTGCTTGCCGGCGTGGCCGAGCTCGAGCACCGGGCGCGCCGCCGCGACATCGCGGTGGACGACGAGACGCTGTTCGAGTTCTACGACGGGCGCGTGGGGGCCGACGTGGTCTCCGCGCGGCACTTCGACACCTGGTGGAAGCAGGCGCGCAGGCAGAGCCCGGAGCTGCTCACGTTTACCCCCGAGGTGGTGACCAACCCGTCCGCCGAGGCAGTCGTCGACGGCGACTACCCCGACGCGTGGCGCCAGGGTGACCTGACGCTGCCGCTGACCTATTCGTTCGAGCCGGGCAGCGGGGCTGACGGCGTGACCGTGCACGTTCCGGTCGAGCTGCTGAACCAGTTGCGGCCCATCGGGTTCGACTGGTTGGTCCCCGGTATGCGGCTGGAGCTGATCATCGCGTTGATCAAGTCGTTACCAAAGACTTTGCGCCGCAACGTGATTCCCGCCCCGGACTACGCGCGTGCGGCGCTGGAGCGGATGCGCCCGCGCAGCGAGCCGCTGGCTTCGGCCCTGGCCGACGCGCTCTGGGCGTTGAGCGGCACCGAGATCGGGGCCCACTCCTTCGACTGGGCAAGCGTCCCCGCGCACCTGCGCATGACGTTCAGGGTGCTCGACGCCGGCCAGCGCAGTCTGGGCGAAGGCAAAGACCTGGAGGCGTTGCGCCGCCCACTACAGCCGCGGGTGCGCAGCGCGGTGCACAAAGCGGTTGCCTGCGTGGAGCGCCAATGCCTCACGGCGTGGACGGTCGGTGAGCTGCCCCGCACCGTCGAAAGCGTGCTCGGCAGCCAGACGGTGCGCGGCTTTCCTGCGTTGGTGGACGAGGGCGCCTCGGTGGCCGTTCGGGTGCTGCCCAGCTCCGCGGAGCAGCACCGCGCCATGGCCGCGGGTTTACGGCGCCTGCTCTTGCTGCAGGTGCCGTCACCGACCAAGGCCGCCATCGGCGGACTCGGCAACGCGGCCAAGCTGGCGCTGAACCAGAACCCGCACGGCAGCGTGTCCGCCCTCCTTACCGACTGCACCGCCGCCGCGGTCGACGCCATCGTGGCCGAGTCCGGGGGTCTCGTGTGGACGGAGGCGGAGTTCGCGGTCTTACGGGATCGGGTCCGCGGCGAGCTGCCCGCTCGGGTCTCCGCCGTACTGTCTGCCGTACAGCCCGTCCTCGTTGCGGCACAGTCGCTTCGGCTCGCGCTGGCCAACTCGGACGGCGCGGCCGCCGAGGATGTGGCCGTGCAGCTGCAGGCGTTGGTGCATCTGGGCTTCATCACCGAGACCGGGCACGCCCGCTTGCCACAGCTGGTGCGCTACCTGCAGGCGGCCCAACGACGGCTCGAGGCACTGCCGGCCGGCGCCCATCGTGACCGCGACGGCATGGTGGTGCTCACCCGCGTACAGACCGAGCATGCGGCGCTCCTCGGTGCGCTCGCACCCGACCGACGGCACGACGCCGAGGTTATTGAGCTGCGCTGGATGCTTGAGGAGCTGCGGGTGAGCCTGTTCGCGCAATCACTGCGCACCGCCTACCCGATCTCGGAGAAGCGGATCTACAAGGCGATGGACGCGATCGCCCGGTAGCGGCTCACCATGGGTTGAACCAGTCGAGGCCCGCAACGGTGCCGAAGAAGCGGTCGCGCCTCGCCCAGCTCACGCCGACCTGTGCTCGGCCCCGAACCGGACGAACTGCTCGATCAGCGCGGGATCGTCCACCGCGCCCAGGCTGAGCGCGGTCTGCGGGTCCGCACCTTGCAGCACCCGCTTCACCGGAACCTCGAGCTTCTTACCGGTGCGGGTGTGCGGGATGGCCTCGACGGCAACGAACTCCTGGGGGACGTGCCGCGGCGAGGCGTCGCGCCGCAGCGCTTCCTTGAGCTGCCCGATCAACTCGTCGTCCAGCGTCGCTCCCTCGGCCATGACTAGGAACATCGGCATCCAGTACTCACCGTCGGGCATTTCCACGCCGATCACCAGCGCCTCGGCCACCTCGGGGAAAGCCTCGACCACCTCGTAGATATCGGCACTGCCCAGCCGAACACCGTTTCGGTTCAGCGTGGAATCCGAACGGCCATGCACTACAACGCTTCCGCGGTCGGTGATGGTGATCCAGTCCCCGTGGCGCCACACCCCGGGGTAGGTCTCGAAGTAGGCCGCGCGGTACCGGCTGCCGTCGGGATCGTCCCAGAAGTGCAACGGCATCGACGGCATGGGCTCGGTGATGACGAGCTCGCCCGCCTCGTCGCGCAGCGAGCGCCCGTCCGGTCCGTAGGCGTCGAGCGCGACCCCGAGCATCGGTCCGGAGATCTCTCCGGAGACCACCGGCACGGTCGGAGCGCCCCCGACAAAGGCGCACACCGTGTCGGTGCCGCCGCTGGTGGAGTTCAGTTGGACGCGCGGCGAGACAGCGTCGCGCACCCAGCCGTAGGCCGAGCTGTGCAGGGCGGATCCGGTCACTCCGATGCTGCGCAACGCGGAGAGGTCGTGCTCGGACCCGGGGTGCAGCTCGGCCTTCTCCGAGGCGAGGAGGAACCCCGGGCTGGTACCGAAGACGCTGACGCCGGTGCCCTCGACCACCTGCCACAAGCGGTCCGGCCCCGGGTGCGCCGGGCTGCCGTCGTAGAGCACCACGGTCGAACCCGTCAGCAGCCCGGAGATGGTGAGGTTCCACATCATCCAGTTGGTGCTGGTGTACCAGAACAAGGTGTCCCGTGGGCCGAGATCCAAGTGCAGCCCGAGCGACTTCAGGTGCTCCAGCAGGACGCCGCCGTGCCCGTGCACTATGCCCTTGGGTTTACCGGTGGTGCCCGAGGAGAACAACACCCACAGCGGGTGGTCGAACGCCACGTTGACGATGGCCAGCACCCCTGGCGCCGCCACGGCTTGGGACCATCCGAGGGCGGGGATGCTGACCGGCGTTGGCTCGCCGAGTCCGAGGTGCGACACGTGGATCACGGCGCGCAGGCTCGGCAGTTGGGCGACGAGTTCCGCGGTGGTGTCCCGACGGTCGGCGGTCTTACCGCCGAAAATGTACCCGTCCGCCGCGAACAGCACTGCAGGCTCGAGCTGGGCGAAGCGGTCGCCGGCGGCCGCGGCGCCGTAGTCCTGTGCGCAGCTTGACCACACCGCACCCAGGGACGCCGCCCCGAGGAAGGCGACCACCGCGGCCCGGGAGTTCGGCAGGTAGCCGACGATGCGCTCGCCGGGCTGCACGCCCAGTCTGCGCAGCGTTGCCGCTATCCCTGCGACCTCGACGCGGAGGTGCGCCAGAGTGGTTTCTTCGTGCTTGCCCGCCTCATCGACCTCGATCAGCGCGGCCCGCTTCCCGTCACCGCGCAGCGCGTGCTCGACGTAATTGAGCGTCGCTCCCCCGAACCACCGTGCGCCAGGCAAATCGTGGTCGGAGAGCACCTCCGTGTATGACGTGGCCGAGCGGACGCCGAAGAACGTCCACACCAGCGACCAGAACTGCTCCAACTCGGTGGTCGACCAGCGCCACAGCTCGAGATAGTTGGACAGGTCGCGCCCGGCGATGCGCGCGGCCTGGCGGGCAAACTCCACGATCTGTGTGTCGGCCACCTCCGGGCCTGGTGACCAAAGCGGCTTGGGTGCTGGCTGTTTCATGCAGTTCCTTTCTCCGTGACGGTCGCACGCGCCTGCTCGAACGCCGATATAGACGGCGAGTTCGCCGCCGAGACGGGCACTGCCCGCCAGCGTGAGGCCGTCGCCACTCCAAAATCGGCCAGGGTCGTACCAGTTGGCGCGACGGCCGCCCCGCAGCAAACCCATCGCCTCGTAGGTGAGCGCGACGACCTCAGCGCAGTAGGCACTTTCCACGCCGGCGTGCCGAGGTCCGGGTCTTCGACTGGGTGTACGTCCACGCAGCCAGCGCGCGAACAAACGGGTGCTGGAGGGAAACGGGGTGCCATCCAGACGCGCGATGGTGCGCAGCACGGCATCCTCCTGCTGCGGGGTCACGGGCGGGTCGAGCTGGCGCAACCACGCGCGTTGGCCGTACTTGGCCGCCCACACGCCCACGGCGTCGCGCAGATCGTGCAGCTGCACTCCGCGTTGGTGGTCGCCCGACCACAGGTCAGGCAGGGACCGTCCCAGCTCGGCGTGCCACATCAGCGGCGGCAAATCGTCGACCACCACCGCCATCCCCACGTGGTTGACGGGGGCATTGGTCAGCGTCTGGATGGCCCGATCGGCGCCGCTGTGGCCACGGAACAGCCACAGGTCGCCGGTGCGGGTGAGCTCCACTGCCTGATCGAGCTGCAGACGCGTACCGGCCATGCTCGTAGCCTAGGCAGATGCGGTGGTGGAAGACGTTGGGCTGGCCGGTGCTGTCGGGGTTGCTGCGACCGGCGCGATGACGGCGCGCGCGGAGCGACAACGGCGCGCGTACACGCCGGAGGAGATCCGAGCGACTCTGCACGAACGGGTGGACGCGTCGCGGGAGCCACGCGCCACCAGCTGAATGGCTCTAGCGCATCGGGCGCGGCAGCCGATGGAGCGCCACGTCACACAGCGCGCCTCCGGCCGCGGTGAGCGTCAGGTAGGTGCAGTACGGCTGGCGCCGCCGGTCGGTGGGCGAACCCGGGTTGAGCAACCGCAGTCCGTCGACAGTGCTGTCCCAGGGGATGTGGCTGTGGCCGAACACCAACAGATCGACGTCTGACCAGCGTGCGCGCATCCGCGCGTCTCGGCCGGTGCTGGCGCCAGTCTCGTGGACAACCGCGACCCGTACGCCGCCCAGCACGTCTCTTGCGACTTCCGGCAGTCGTGCACGCAGCTGGTCGCCGTCGTTGTTGCCGTAGACGCCGAGTACCCGAGCGGCCCGCTGCTCGAGCTCGTCGAGCAACTCGGGCACTACCCAGTCGCCGGCATGAATCACCACGTCGGCGCGTCGCACTTCGGCCCATACCTGCTCGGGCAGTGTGCGGGCACGCCGCGGCAAATGGGTGTCGGCGATGAGCAAAAGACGCACGGCTTCAGTGTGCCGCAATCGGGGCACCCTGAGCCCGGTCACTACTGTCCACCGGGCCAGGCGGATGGCAGCTCGGAAGCCCAAGCCGCGCAACCGCGCATCTCCAGGGCAGTAGTGACACCCCTCTGCCAGCGAAACAGGCTAAGTCGGACGCAGATTTACCATCCGCGAACCTGTATGCCTGCTCATGCCGCCTGCAAACGCGATCAGGTGCGTTCCGGCATCAACTGCAGCCGCTGGTGGAGCCACAGCCCTCGCAGACGTAGCAGCTGCCGGCCGGACGCATCTTGGTGCCGCAGGTGAAGCACAGCGGCGCATCGGTGGCCATTCCCATCACCAGCTCCAACAGCTCGGCGGAACTGCCCACCTCGGCCGGCGCGGGCGAAGCCAACGCCACCTCGGTGGGGTCCACCGTCGGCGCAGTGCCCACACCGGAACGCAGCCCGTCCAGGTCCACCTCCGCCGCAGCACCGGTTCCGTAGTCGGCGGCCGCAACCTGCGCCGAGCGCTCTTCCGCGGAGAAGATGCCCAACTCGGCCCGCTTCTCGCGCGAAAGATGATCCAGCGCCAGCCTGCGGAACAGGTAATCCACCACCGAGGTCGCGATTCGCACATCTGGGTCGTCGGTCATCCCCGAGGGCTCAAAGCGCATGTTCACGAACTTCGAAACGTAGGTCTCCAACGGAACGCCGTACTGCAGCGCGATGGAGATCGCCATCGAAAACGCGTCCATCACACCGGACAACGTCGAGCCTTGCTTGCTCATCTTGACGAAGATCTCGCCGAGGCCGTCGTCGGGGTAGTTGCCCGCAGTGACATACCCCTCGGCACCGCCGACTGCGAAGGACACCGTCTGACCACTGCGCTTCTTCGGCAGCCGCTTACGCGTCGGCCCGGCGGCAATGACCTCGGCCACGGCAGTCTTGTTCGAGCTCGCCGAACCGGTGGACCCCGAGGACAGCGGCTGGCCGACCTTGCAGTTGTCGCGGTAGATCGCCAGCGCCTTAATACCCAGCTTCCAGCTGTCGAAGTAGATGCCCTCGACCTCTTCGACGGTGGCCGTCTCCGGCATGTTCACCGTCTTGGAGATGGCACCGGACAAGAATGGCTGCGCCGCCGCCATCATCCGCACGTGACCCATCGGGGCAATGGCCCGCTCCCCCATCGCGCAGTCGAACACTGCGTAGTGCTCGGGCCGCAACCCGGGCGCGTCGATGACGTGGCCCTTGGCGGCGATGTGCTCGACGATCGCCTCGACCTGCTCCGCCTGGTACCCCAGGGAGCTCAGCGCGCGCGGCACCGTCTGGTTGACGATCTGCATGGAGCCGCCGCCGACCAGCTTCTTGAACTTGACCAGCGAGAAGTCCGGCTCGATGCCCGTGGTGTCGCAGTCCATCATGAAGCCGATGGTGCCGGTCGGCGCGAGCACGCTGGCCTGGGCGTTGCGCCAGCCGTTGCGCTCCCCGACCTTGAGACCCTCCTGCCACGCCCTGGTGGCAGCCTTGTGCACCGCGGCGTCGGTGCCGTGCATCGTGCGCACCAGGTCGTTGGCCGCAGCGTGTTTACGCATCACTCGCTGGTGGGCCTCGGCGTTGCGGGCGTAGCCCTCGTAGGGCCCCACGACTCCGGCCAGCTCAGCCGAGCGCTTGTAGGCCACGCCCGTCATCAGCGAGGTGATGACCGCAGCCAAGGCACGTCCACCGTCGGAGTCGTAGGCGTGTCCCGTGGCCATCAGCAGCGCACCCAGGTTCGCGTAACCGATACCCAGCTGACGGAACTTTCGGGTGGTGTCCCCGATCGGGGCGGTCGGGAAGTCGGCGAAGCAGATGGAGATGTCCATCGCGGTGATGATCAGCTCGACCGCTTTGCCAAACGTGGCGGCGTCGAAGCCACCGTCGTCGGTGAGGAACTTCATCAGGTTCAGCGACGCCAGGTTGCAGCTCGAGTTGTCCAGGTGCATGTACTCGCTGCACGGGTTGGATGCGCTGATCCGGCCCGATTCGGGGCAGGTGTGCCAGTCGTTGATGGTGCCGTCGTACTGGATGCCCGGGTCGGCGCACTCCCACGCTGCGGTGGAGATCGCGCGGAACAGCGTCTTGGCGTCGACGGTCTCGATGACCTCACCGCTGTCGCGGGCCCGCAGCCCGAACTCCGCGCCGCTCTCCACCGCGTGCATGAACTCGTCGGTCACCCGGACCGAGTTGTTGGCGTTCTGATACTGCACGCTGGTGATGTCGCTGCCGCCGAGGTCCATGTCGTACCCGGCGTCGCGGAGCACACGGATCTTGTTTTCTTCGCGGGCTTTGGTCTCCACGAATTCTTGGATGTCGGGGTGGTCGACGTCGAGCACCACCATCTTGGCCGCACGCCGCGTGGCGCCACCGGACTTGATGGTTCCCGCCGACGCGTCCGCACCGCGCATGAAGCTGACCGGCCCCGAGGCTGTGCCACCCGAGGACAGCAGCTCCCTGGACGAGCGGATCCGGGAGAGGTTCAGGCCGGCGCCGGAGCCGCCCTTGAAGATCATCCCCTCTTCCTTGTACCAGTTCAGGATGGAGTCCATGGTGTCGTCCACGGAGAGGATGAAACAAGCGCTCACCTGCTGCGGCGAAGCAGTTCCCACGTTGAACCACACCGGGGAGTTGAAGCTGAACACCTGGTGCAGCAGCATCCAGGTCAGCTCATGGGAGAAGATCTCCGCGTCGGTCTCGCTGGCGAAGTACCCGTTGTCCAGGCCGGCCCGGGTGTAGCTGCCGACAACCCGGTCCAGCAGCTGCCGCAGGCTCTGCTCGCGCGTCTCGGATCCGGCTGCGCCACGGAAGTACTTGCTGGTGACGATGTTGAC
>JAABUM010004192.1_pt1 | contig 16547 bp, 15 predicted proteins | sample 5559161 | NCBI WGS metagenome assembly JAABUM01 (sample SAMN10711868, study PRJNA513369) | rock metagenome | isolation source: Antarctica rocks | place: Antarctica: Victoria Land, Siegfried Peak nord | reverse complement strand
GCAGCTCCTGCCAGACTGCCCGCATGGGTAGCGCAGCGGTGTTGGTTCTGGGCGGGCGCAGTGAGATCGGTCTGGCGGTGGCGCAGCGGCTGGTCGCCGGGGGAGCCCGCACGGTGGTGTTGGCCGCACGGCGCGCCGACGACCTCACCGAAGAGCGGCAGAGCCTGCTCGATGCCGGTGCCACGGTGGTGGACTGCGTCGATTTCGACGCCGACGACCTGAGCAGTCATCCCCGGGTGATCGCTGCCGTCGCGGCCACGCATGGCATTGATGTGGCGCTGGTCAGCTTCGGCATCCTCGGTGACCAGGCCCGCGCGGAGCTCGACGTCGAGCATGCGGTCGCCGTGGTGCACACCGACTTCGTGGCGCAGGTCAGCGTGCTCACCGAGCTGGCACGGGTGTTGCGCGCGCAGGGGCGGGGACAGCTCGTGGTGTTCTCCTCCGTGGCCGGCGTGCGGGTGCGGCGGGCCAACTACGTCTACGGCTCGGCCAAGGCGGGTCTCGACGGGTTCGCCAGCGGACTGGCCGATGCGCTGACCGGATCCGGCGCGCAGCTGCTCCTGGTTCGCCCCGGTTTCGTTGTCGGCAGGATGACGGCGGGCATGAGTCCCGCGCCGTTCTCCAGCACCCCGGGTCAGGTTGCCGACGCGGTGGTCGCCGGGCTGCGCCGTCGTCAGGCGGTGGTCTGGGTGCCTCGCGTGCTGCGCCCGGTCTTCGCGGTGATGCGGCTGCTGCCCCGGGCGCTGTGGCGCCGACTGCCCCGTTGACTGCCTACCCGCCGGGCGGAAGGCGCGGACTTCGGCGGCCGCTGTTGTTGTGTGAAAGCCGCATTCACGCGACGGAATTGTGCGAAAGCCGCATTCACACAAGGCTCAGGCCGGCGCCGCCATCCGTGCCACCGAACGAACACGTCATGGCGCCCTCCGGAACAGGTGCCTTTCGGCCTCGCGGTGCGGCCGTAGGGCTCAACAGCAGCCGGCGCTCACGGGGCCACGATGGTGGGTGAACGCCCCGCACCATCCGCCGCACCCGGCGACATCTCGGCCAGGCGCGCCGACGAGCCGAGCACCAGCGCCACCAGGTCCAGCGCGGTCTCGATCTCGGGCTCGTCTCCGCCGAGTAAGGGTGCATACAGGTGGACGTCGCAGATGCGCACCAGGGCGCCGCCGAGGACCTCCGGCGCGACGGTCAGCTGCAGACGGCCCGCGGCCTGCTCCCTGGCCAGCACCGCGGCGGTGGCCCGTGCGGAGACCGATTCGATGGCGCCGGGCATCAACGCCAGCCTGATGAACACCATCGGCTCGCGTTGGGTGAACGCACGTAAGGGCGCGGAGGCGACGACCGAGCGCATGACCCCTTCGAAGACGGCGAGGATGAGCTCGGCCCCGGAGCCGGGGGCATGGTCAATGGCCCTGCGGTAGGTCCGCTCGGTGGCCTCGGCCAGCACGGCACCCAGCAGCTCGTCCCGGTTGCCGATCCACCGGTACAGCGTCGCCCGCCCGACCCCCAGTTCCCCGGCGAGGGCTGACATGTCCAGGGGTTCACCGGCGAGATACACCTGCGTGGCGGCGTCGATCGCCCGGCGGCGTCCGGTCCGTGAACCCATCTGTCGTCTCCCAAAGTTGATACCTCGAACCCATCGCCACGCCTGCCCCAGATCTTGCCGCACGGACCGTGCTCTTGACCGCATCAACCAACTGAGACACAATCTACAACTGTCTCAGTATAGCGGTGCACATCACAAGAAGGAGCCGCAGCCGATGCCAGTTGTGCAGACCGTCCGCGGGCCCGTCGACACCGGCGCGCTCGGCAAGGTGCTGATGCACGAGCACGTGTTCGTGCTCGGCACCGAGATCCGCGAGAACTATCCGAACTACCCGCAGGCCTGGGACGAGGACGAGCGGGTCGCCGACGCCGTCGCGAAGCTCTCCGAGCTCGTCGCCAGGGGCATCGACACCATCGTCGATCCGACGGTGATCGGGCTGGGTCGCTACCTGCCGCGAATCCAGCGGATCAACGAGCAGGTCGACATCAACATCATCGCCGCAACCGGCATCTACACCTACAACGACGTACCGTTCCAGTTCCACTACACCGGTCCCGGGCTGCTCTTCGACGTCCCCGAGCCGATGGTGGAGCTGTTCGTTCAGGACATCCGCGAGGGCATCGCCGGAACCGACGTGAAGGCCGCGTTTCTCAAGTGCGCCATCGAGCACCCCGGTTTGACGCCGGGTGTCGAGCGGGTGATGCGGGCGGGCGGTCAGGCCCAGGTGGAGACCGGGGTGCCGATCACCGTGCACACCGACCCGCACACGCAGTCGGGCTTCGTCGCGCAGAAGGTGCTCAGCGAGGAGGGCGCAGACCTGTCCAAGATCGTCATCGGGCACTGCGGAGACACCACGGACCTGGACTACCTCTGCGCCCTGGCCGACGCGGGCTCATTGCTCGGGATGGACCGCTTCGGGCTGGACGTGCTGCTGCCCTTCGAGGACCGGGTGAACACCGTGGCCGAGCTGGCCCGGCGCGGCTACGCGGAGAAGATGGTCCTCGCCCACGACGCCGCCTGCTTCATCGACTGGTTCTCGGCGGACGCCAAGGAACAGGCGGTGCCGAACTGGAACTTCACCCACATCAGCGACGACGTCCTGCCCGCGCTGCGCGAGCGTGGGGTCAGCGAGGAGCAGATCACCACGATGCTGGTGGACAACGCCCGACGCTACTTCGAGGCGGCACCATGACCGAACGCGGACCGCGCGGCGGCTACGCCGACAAACCGTGGCTTGCCCTGTACGACCCGCACATCCCTGCGGCGATGGAACCGGAGTACGACAGCACCCTCGCGATGTTCCAGGCATCGGTGCGCCGCGCCCCGGCCGCACCGATCATCCGGTACTTCGACGCCACGCTCACGATGAGCGAGGTGGACGAGCTCACGGACGCGCTGGCGACCGCGCTGAGCGAATTTGGCGTCGGAAAGGGCGATCGGCTGGCCCTGGTCCTGCAGAACGTCCCGCAGTTCATCCTCGCGACCGTGGCGGCCTGGAAGCTCGGAGCCGTGGTGGTGCCTATCAATCCGATGTACCGGGAACGCGAACTGAACGCCGTGCTCACCGACAGCGGGGCCATCGTGGTGATCTGCCTGGAGTCCGCGGCGACCGTCGTCCGTGCGGCCACCGCGGGCACCGCCGTGCGCGCACTGATCACCACCACCGAGCTGGAGTTCCAGACCCGCAACGATCCGCGCATCTTCGCGGCCACCGAGCGCATCCGTACCGAGGGCGCCGTCGACCTCATGGATCTGATCGCCCAGCACCAGGGACGCCGCCCAGCCGGTGTGCACCTGGGCCCGGCGGATCTCGCGTTGCTGCCCTACACCTCGGGTACCACCGGGCCACCCAAAGGGTCGATGAACACGCACGCCAACGTCGTGTTCACCGCGCAGATCTACCGTGACTGGGTCGGCCTTGGCGAGGGCGATGCGATGTTCGCCGTCGCGCCCTTGTTTCACATCACCGGGCTCATCGGCCACCTCGCCGCGCCGCTGTTGGCTGCGGCCCCGGCCATCCTCACCTGCCGCTTCGATCCGGTGGTGGCGGCCGAGGCCATCGCGGAGCATGCCGCGACCACGACGATCGGGGCCATCACCGTCTTCATCGCATGGACCAACAATCCGGCGGTCACCCCGGAGCAGCTGTCCAGCTTCCGGTCCGTATATTCCGGGGGCGCCCCCATACCGAAGGCCGCGCTGGAGGCGTTTCGGAGCAAGTTCGGCCACTACATCCACAACGGCTACGGGCTCACCGAGACCAACAGCCCGGCGATCGTGGTGCCGTTCTCACGGGAGGCGCCGGTGGATGAGGCCTCGGGTGCGGTGGCGATCGGCGTCCCGGTACCGAGCACCAGCGCGTGGATCGTCGACGACAACGACGCGGAGTTGGCGGTGGGCGAGGTCGGGGAGATCGTCGTGGCGGGACCGCAGGTGGCCAGTGGTTACTGGCACAAGCCCGAGGAGACCGAGCACGCGATGCCCGGTGGCCGCTTCCACACCGGCGACGTGGGGTTCATGGATGCGCGGGGCTGGTTCTACATCGTCGATCGGAAGAAGGACCAGATCAACGCCGCGGGCTTCAAGGTGTGGCCGCGCGAGGTCGAGGACGTGCTCTACGAGCACCCGGCGATCAGGGAAGCCGCGGTGGTCGGCGCCGTCGACGCGTACCGGGGGGAGACGGTCAAGGCCTTCGTGTCGTTCAAGGAGGGTGCCACCGCGACTCCCGAGGAGATCATCGCCTTCTGCCGAGAGCGCCTCGCCGCGTACAAGTACCCGCGCACCGTCGAAGTGCGCAGCGAGCTGCCCAAAACCGTCACCGGCAAGATCCTGCGCCGTGAACTGCGGCAGCCGAGTTGATGTGAAACTGGATTCAGGTTCAACTGTAGCCATTCCGGCGACGCCCAGCGCGTCGCCGTCCGGGAGGAGGACGTTTCATGCAGCTCGGCGGCAAGGTCGCCATCGTCACCGGTGGTGGAGGTGGCATCGGCGGGGCGCTCACGCGACGGCTGGCCCAAGGTGGCGCCAAGGTGGTGGTCGCCGACCGGGACACCGAGGCCGCCAGGGGCGTGTCGGAGCAGGTCAACGCCGATCACCCCGGGACCACGGTCAGTGCCGGTGCCGATGTGGCGGACGAACGGCAGATTGCCGCGATCATCGGCCAGGCGGAGTCGGCCTTCGGACCCGTCGACATGTACTTCGCCAACGCCGGTATCACCGGGGCGATGGGCCTGGACGCCCCCGAAGAGATCTGGGATCAGACGCTGGATGTCAATGTGCGCGCGCACATCCGGGCCGCGCGGATGCTGGTGCCCGGCTGGGTCGAGCGGGGGCAGGGCTACTTCGTCAGCACCGCATCGGCGGCCGGCTTGCTCACTCAGATCGGCTCGGCCACCTACGCCGTCAGCAAGCACGCGGCCGTGGCCTTCGCCGAATGGCTCGCCATCACCTACGGAGAACAGGGAGTGCGGGTGAGCTGCCTGTGCCCCATGGGCGTGAACACCAAGCTGCTGCACGAGGGAGAAGAATCCGGGGACCCGATGGGCAGCGCCGCCACCCGCGCGGTGACCTCCGCGGGCGATGTCCTGGAGCCGGCGGAGGTCGCGGAGATCGTGCTGGCCGCGATGGAGCAGGAGCACTTCCTCATTCTGCCCCACCCGCACGTGCTGGAGATGTACCGGCAGAAGGGCGCGGATTACGACCGCTGGTTACGGGGCATGCGGCGTTACCAGCGCTCCCTGTTGGCGGGCTGATGACGAGCGACGATCAGGAGCTGGTACTCACCGAGCGGCACGGCGCGGTCGCCGTACTCACGCTGAACCGGCCGGCCAAGCTCAACGCCTGGACCAACGAACTCGAGAACCGCTACTTCGACCTGTTGTTGCAGGCCGACGACGACCCCGCCGTGCGAGCGATCGTCGTCACCGGTGCCGGCCGCGGATTCTGCGCCGGGGCGGACCTGCAGAACCTCACCCGCGTCTCGGAGAGAACGGCGCAAGACCTGCGCCGGCCGCGCCCACGTGAGCTGGCCCGAAGCGTCCGCAAACCGCTGATCGGCGCCATCAACGGCGTCGCGGCCGGGCTGGGCATGGTGGAGGCCCTCTACTGCGATGTGCGCTTCGGTTCGACCTCGGCCAGTTTCACCACCGCCTTCGTCAAGCGTGGCCTCATTGCCGAGTACGGCATCGCATGGATGTTGCCGCGGCTGGTCGGGCCCAGCCGCGCCATGGACCTCCTGCTGTCCGGCCGCACGGTCGGCGCCGAGGAGGCACAGCGCATCGGATTGCTCGATCATCTGGTCGAACCACCACGCCTTCTGGATGCCGCCATCGCGTACGGGACGGACCTGGCCGAGCACTGTTCGCCCACCTCCATGGCCGTCATCAAGGAACAGCTGCACGCCGATGCCGACGCCACCTACGCCCAATCGAGCACCCGGGCAGAGCAGCTGATGCTGCAGGCCTTCCATCGTCCCGACGCGGCCGAGGGAGTAGCGAGCTTCCTCGACAAGCGCCCACCCGCCTTTCCCACCCTACCCACCAGGAGCCCCGATGTCCCTGTTTGAGTCCTCCGAACGCACCAAGAAGTACCAGCGCGACCTGCTCGAGTTCATGGATCAGTGCGTCTACCCGGCCGAGGCGGTGTACGAGCAGCAGATGCGGGAATCCGGCGACCCGCACTTTCAGCCGCCGATCCTGGAGGAGCTCAAGGCCCAGGCGCGCGAGCGTGGCCTGTGGAACCTCTTTCACCCGCATCCCGAGTGGGGCCCCGGCCTGACCAACCTGGAGTACGCGCCGCTGGCAGAGATCATGGGCCGCAGCCACATTGCCTCGGAGGCCTGCAACTGCAACGCCCCGGACACCGGCAACATGGAGGTGCTGACGCTCTTCGGCAGCGACGAGCACAAGGAGCGATACCTCAAGCCGCTGCTGGAGGGGACGATGGCCTCGGCCTTCGCGATGACCGAGCCGGCGGTGGCCAGCTCGGACGCCACCAACATCCAGCTGCGGATGGAACGCGACGGCGACGAGTATCTTCTCAACGGTCGAAAGTGGTTCGCCTCCAACGCTTTGCACGCCAACTGCAAGGTGATGATCGTGATGGGCAAGACCGATCCCACCGCCGCGCCGCACCGGCAGCAGTCGATGATGGTGGTACCGATGGACGCTCCAGGCGTGACGGTGCTGCGGGGGCTGCCGGTGTTCGGCTACCAGGACCGTGAGGGCCACGCCGAAATCGACTTCACCGACGTCCGCGTGCCGGCCGCGGATGTGCTCAAGGGCGAGGGGGAGGGCTTCGCCATCAGCCAGGCCCGGCTCGGCCCCGGACGCATCCACCACTGCATGCGGGCCATCGGCATGTCCGAGCGGGCGCTGGAGCTGATGTGCACGCGGGCGCAGTCACGGGTCACCTTCGGTCAACCGGTCAGCGAGCGGGCCAACATCCAAGACTGGATCGCCGAGGCCCGCATCGACATCGAGATGGTCCGGCTGCTCACCCTCAAGGCCGCGTGGATGATGGACACCGTCGGCAACAAGGAAGCGCGCACGGAGATCGCCGCCATCAAGGTCGCGGCCCCGAACATCGCGCTCAAGATCATCGACCGGGCGATTCAGGTGCACGGCGGCGGCGGCGTGACCGACGACTTCCCCTTGGCGATGGCCTACGCGCACATGCGCACGCTACGGCTGGCCGATGGACCCGATGAGGTGCACAAACGCTCCATTGCCCGCCAGGAACTGCGCAAGTATCGCGACCGGCCAACGGTAGCGTCCGGCAACGGCCAGCAGGCGATGGTGCGCTGAGATGGACGGCGGAGATCCGCCGCGACCCACGGCGACCGTGACCTCCCAGGGCATCGGCCTGGACCCGGCGGCGGTCACCCGGTGGATCGACCGGTTGGGCATCGAGCACCGCGGCCCGTTGAGCTTCGACCGCATCGGGCTCGGGCAGTCGAACCTCACCTTCCTGGTGCGCGACCAGGACCAGGGCAGGTGGGTGCTGCGGCGGCCGCCGCTGGGTCACCTGCTGGCTTCGGCGCACGACGTCGCCAGGGAGGCGCGGATCCTCTCGGCGCTGGGGGACACCGCGGTTCCCACCCCGAAGGTGTACGGGCTCACCACTGATCCCGAGGTCACCGAGGTACCGCTGCTGTTGATGGAGTTCGTCGACGGCCAGGTCGTCGACCGAATGTCGGTGGCCGAGCAGTTGCCGCCGCAACGCAGACGCGCGATCGGCGTCTCCTTGCCCAGGACGCTGGCCGCCATCCACGCCGTCGACCTGCAGGCCACCGGATTGATCGACCTGGCCAGCCACAAGCCCTACGCCCAACGCCAGCTCAAGCGCTGGGGCGGGCAGTGGGAACTCTCCAAGACGCGGGAGGTGCCCGAGCTGGACGAGTTGACCCGTCGGCTGACCGCCGCGGCTCCCGAGCAGCACGAACTGACCTTGGTGCACGGCGACTTTCATCTGCGCAACGTCATCACCGCCAGGGAAAACGGCGAGGTGATCGCGGCGCTGGACTGGGAATTGTGCACCCTCGGTGAGCCGCTCGCCGACATCGGGAGCCTGCTCGCCTACTGGTCCGAACCGGGGGAGAACACGGCTGGCGAGTTTCCCGCCACGGCCCTGGAAGGCTTTCCCGATCGCGCCGAGGTCGCCCAGATCTACCTCGACGAGACCGGCCGAGACCTGGCCGCGCTGAAATACTGGCATGCGCTGGGTCTGTGGAAAGTTGCCGTCATCGCCGAGGGAGTGATGCGCCGAGCCCGCGACGAACCCAAGAACGCCGCGGAGAGCGGCACCCCGACCGTCGAGCGGATCGACGCACTGGTCACGATGGCTCGCAGGGTCGCCGACGAGGCCGGGATCTGAACACCGGCCCGGACGAACCTTTGACACCACGACCACCCCGAAAGACCACAACACGGAGGAGAGACAGATGAGTGCAGAGCGCAGGACGGCGATCGTCACTGGAGCGGCCCGAGGGATCGGTGCGGCCGTCGCAAAGAAGCTGGCGGCTGACGGCTACGCGGTCGCGGTGCTCGACCTGGACGAGGGGTCCTGCGCCGCCACGGTCGACGCCATCGAGGCCACCGGGGGTGCGGCCCTTGCCGTGGGCGCCGACGTCGCCGACGAGGGGTCGGTCGCCGACGCCGTGGACCGCATCGCCAACCACCTCGGTGCCCCCACGGTGCTGGTGAACAATGCCGGGATCACCCGCGACAACCTGCTGTTCAAGATGACCGTTGCCGACTGGGACGCAGTGCTGAACGTGCACCTGCGCGGTGCCTTCCTGATGTCCCGGGCCGTGCAGGAGCACATGGTGGCGGCGAAGTTCGGCCGCATCGTCAACCTGTCGAGCACCTCGGCGCTGGGCAACCGCGGCCAGGTGAACTACTCCGCGGCCAAGGCGGGCATGCAGGGCTTCACCAAGACCCTGGCCATCGAGCTCGGCAAATTCGGGGTCACCGCCAACGCGATCGCGCCCGGATTCATCGAGACGGAGATGACCGCGGCCACCGCCGAACGGGTGGGCGTCGGCTTCGAGGACTTCAAGAAGGCCGCCGCGGCGCAGATCCCGGTCAACCGGGTGGGACAACCCGAGGACATCGCCAACACCGTCTCGTTCCTGGTCAGCGAGGGCTCCGGCTTCGTGTCCGGACAGGTGATCTACGTGGCCGGCGGACCGAGGGCATGACGCGATGAGCACCGACGAACAGGCGATCTCCCGCGACCTCACCGCCCGGGTCGGGGCCCTGCTGGACACCCACGACCACCGCACCCGCGGTGCGCAGGAGTTTCTGGGTGCCCGCTTCGACGCGGGGCTGGCATGGGTGCATTTCCCGGAGGGTCACGGTGGCCTCGGTGTGCCGCAGAGCTTTCAGGCCCAGGTCAACGCCGAGCTTGCGGCCGCCGGTGCCCCCGGCCCCGACAGCGGCCGCAACGGCATCGGCCTGGGCATGGCGGCACCGACCATTGCCGCTTTCGGCACCGAGGAGCAGATGCGTCGGTTTCTGCGTCCGCTGTGGACCGGTGAGCACATCTACTGCCAGCTGTTCAGTGAACCCGGCGCCGGATCCGATCTCGCCGCCGTCGCCACCCGGGCCGTCCGGGATGGCGAGGACTGGGTGGTCAACGGGCAGAAGGTGTGGACCTCGGGCGCGCAGAACGCGCAGCTGGCAATCCTGGTCGCCCGCACCGACCCCACGGTCCCCAAGCACGCCGGCTTGACCTACTTCGTATGCGACATGAGCGATCCGGGGGTCGACGTCCGCCCGCTGCGCCAGATCACCGGCGAGGCGGAGTTCAACGAGGTGTTCCTCTCCGACGTCCGCGTGCCCGATGCGAACCGGCTCGGTGAGGTGGGCCAGGGCTGGCGGGTGGCCACCACGACGCTCAACAACGAACGGGTCGCGATCGGGTCCGGTGCGCCGAGAGAGGGCGGGATGATCGGCCCGGTGGCCGCCGCCTGGCGTCACGATCCCGCACTGCGCAACCCGGCCATGCACGACGAGTTGATGCGCCTGTGGGTGGAGGCGGAGGTCGCGCGGTTGACCGGAGAGCGGCTGCGGCAGCGACTGGCCGCCGGCCAGCCCGGCCCGGAAGGCTCCGGGATGAAGCTGGCCTTCGCCCGACTTGCCCAGGCCATTTCGGGCTTCGACATCGAGCTGCACGGCGAGGCGGGGCTGCGCTACGACGACTGGACGATGCGCCGACCCGAGAAGACCGACTTCACCGGCCGCGAGCCCGGCTACCGCTACCTGCGCGCGAAGGGCAACTCGATCGAGGGCGGGACGTCGGAGATCCTGCGCAACGTCATCGCCGAACGCGTCCTGGGGCTACCACCGGAGCAGCGCGTCGACAAGAACGTCGCCTGGAAGGACCTGTCGAGATGAGCGAGCGAAGCGACGTGGGGAAGGCAGCGATGAGCGAGCGAAGCGACGTGGGGAAGACAGCGATGAGCGAGCGAAGCGACGTGGAGGTATGAGGATGAGCGTTGCGGACCTGTTGTACACCGACACCGAAGACGAGCTGCGCGACAGTGTCCGGCGGCTGCTCGCCGACCGCTGTCCGCCGGAGGCTGTCGTCACCGCGTACGAGGCCACCCCCGCAGATTTCTCCGCGGTGTGGAAGGCGCTGGCCGCCGAGCTGGGCCTGGCGGGGCTCTTGGTACCGGAGTCGCTCGGCGGCGCGGGAGCGAGCAGTCGGGAGGTGGCCGTGGTGATGGAGGAGCTCGGGCGCGCCGTTGCTCCGGTGCCGTTCCTGTCCAGTGCGGTGCTGGCCACCGTCGCGCTGCGGACGGCGGGGGAGACGCAGACGCTGGGCCGGCTCGCCTCCGGGGACGCAACCGGTGCGCTGGCCGTTCCGCTGTCCACCGCCCCCGCGCGTGCCGGCTGGCAGGTGAATGCCGACGAGGACGGGCTGCGCGGACGGGTGACCAGCGTTGCCGGTGCGGTGGATGCGGAGGTGTTCGTGGTCCCGGTGATCGGTGCGCAGGGACGCGAGCTGCACACCGTCTCTCGAGACGCCGCCGGACTCACGGTGACGCCGGTGCTGACGCTGGACATGACGCGACCGCTCGCGGACATCGAGTTGTCCGGCGCTGCCTCCACCCGGGTGGACAGCGGAAACGCCGAAGCCGCCGTCGGTGATGCGCTGCTCTGCGGGGCGGCCATGCTCGCCTCGGAACAGCTCGGCGTGGCGCAGTGGTGCTTCGACACGACCCTGGCCTACGTCAAGGAGCGCACCCAGTTCGGCCGGCCGATCGGCTCGTTCCAGGCGCTCAAGCACCGCCTCGCCGACCTCTGGCTGCAGGTCGGCTCCGCCGCTGCAGCCGCCCGCTATGCCGCGGACACCTACGCCCGCCAGGACCCCGACGCGGAGAACGCCGCCACCCTGGCCCAGGCCTACTGCAGCGGGGTGGCGGTGCACGCCGCGGAGGAGTGCATCCAGTTGCACGGCGGGATCGGGATGACCTGGGAGTACCCCGCGCACCTGTACCTGAAGCGGGCCAAGAGCGACCAGTTGGCACTGGGCACCGCCTACCAGCACCGCGCCCGGCTCGGCGAGCTCGTAGACCTCCCGGCGTCCTGAGCCCCCGACGTGCTCGCGGCTAGCTGGCCCGGCTGGCCGAGGACATGTGGAAGTCGGGAATCCGCATGGGCGCCACCAGCGTTCTGCTGAACCAGTCCTTCCACTCTCGAGGCAGGGTGCGCTGCGAGGCGCCCAGCTCAGAGACCCGGCGGAGCAGATCCAGCGGGCTCTCGTTGAAGCGGAAGTTGTTCACCTCACCGGTGACCTCGCCGTCCTCGACCAGGTACACCCCGTCGCGGGTGAGCCCGGTGACCAGCAGCGTCGCCGGGTCGACCTCGCGGATGTACCACAGGCAGGTCAGCAGCAGACCCCGCTCGGTGTGGGCGATCATGTCCGCCAGCGAGGCGTCGGAGCCACCGGTGAGCAGCAGGTTCTCGCCCGGAACCGCCACGGGGGTGCCGAATTCCCCGGCCGCGGCTCGGGGATAGGCCAGCGCGTTGACCGTGCCCTCGCGTACCCACTCCACCCGGTCGGCGCCCAGGCCGTTGTCGAACACCGAGATGCCGTCGTCGGAGTGTGTGGTGGCCACGAAGGGCGCGTACTCCATTCCGGGCGCGGTGGGGTCGCAGGCGAGGGTGAGCGGCAGGGACGTCAGCCGCTCACCGACCCGGGTGCCGCCGGGGCCGGAGAATGCGGTGTGGCCCTCCTGGGCGCCGCGGCCCTCCATGCTCCAGGCCAGGTAGATCATCAGGTCGGCGACGGCCGACGGCGGCAACAAGGTCTCGTAGCGCCCGGCGGGCAGTTCGATTCGCCGCTGCCCCCAGCCCAGCCGGGTGGACAGCTCGTCCAGCAGGCGCGGCAGCGCGACGTCGGTGAAGTCCGGCGTGGACAGCCCCGCCCATGCGCTGGAGCCATTGCGCTTGGCGTTCACCTCGACGGTGCCGGTGGGCTGGGTGAACCGCCGCCGCAGCCCGGTGGAGGAACCGAGCCAGGTGGTGTGCAGTTGATGTTCGGCAAAGCCGAAGAGCTGATTGGTGCCTGCGAACCCGGCGGCGAGGTCATCGGCCAGCCGGTCGAACACGCCGATTGCCGTCTCCTCGGCCGGGGAGCCCCAGTCGGCGGGCTCGCCGGATCCGCTGACCAGCGGCGCCGCGTCGCGGGCAGGACCAGCCGCCCGCGCGGCCTCCTCACTGGCCCGCACCACCTCGGCGACATCGGCGCCATCCACGCTGGAGGAACTGACCACCCCCACGGAGCTGTCGAAGACCGACACCACCGCCCACTGGCGCGAGCTGCTCACCCCGTTGGTGGTCATGGTGCTGTTCGCCCAGCGCAACGAGGCCTCGCTGGAGTCGGTGACGAGCACCACGCAGCCCTCGGCGTGCGAGCGGGCCAGCGCGAGCTCCACCAGATCCTGCGCGGGGATCATGCGCTCTTCCCTTCGGCCTGGGTGTTAAGGACGTTGACGCCGCGAAACAAGGCCGAGGGGCAGCCGTGGCTCACCGCCGCGACCTGGCCGGGCTGGGCCTTGCCGCAGTTGAAGGCGCCACCGAGACGCCAGGTCGACGCCCCGCCTACCGCCTCCATGGAGCCCCAGAAGTCGGTGGTGGTGGCCTGGTAGGCGACGTCGCGCAGTTGGCCGGCCAACTTGCCGCCGCGGATTCGGTAGAACCGTTGGCCGGTGAACTGGAAGTTGTAGCGCTGCATGTCGATCGACCACGACTTGTCGCCCACCACGTAGATGCCGTCCTGCACCGCGGCGATGAGATCGGCGGTACTGCGATCGACCTGCGGATCCGGCTGCAGCGATACGTTGGCCATCCGCTGGATCGGCACGTGGTGCGGCGAGTCGGCGTAGGAGCAGCCGTTGGAGCGCTCCAGCCCGAGGCGGGGGGCGAACACCCGGTCGAGCTGGTAGCCGACGAGCACGCCGTCGCGCACCAGGTCCCAGCTCTGCGCGGCCACCCCGTCGTCGTCGTAGCCGATAGTGGAGAGCCCGTGCGCCACAGTGCGGTCCGCGGTGACGTGCATGTGCTCGGTGCCGTAACGCAGCGTGCCCAGCTGATCGGGCGTGGCGAAGGACGTGCCGGCGTACGCGGCCTCGTAGCCGATGGCGCGGTCGTACTCGGTGGCGTGCCCGATGGACTCATGGATGGTGAGCCACAGGTTGGACGGGTCGATCACCAGGTCGGTCGGTCCGGCCACCACCGAGGGTGCCTTGATCTTCTCAGCCAACAACTCCGGGATCTCGGCCAACTCCCCGTCCCAGTCCCAGGTGCCCTGGCGCAGGTACTCCCAGCCGCGGCCCACCGGTGGGGCCAGGCTCGCCATGGTCTCGAATGCACCGGCCGAGCGGTCCACCGTGGTGGCCTCGATGCCCGGCTGCAGCCGTACCCGCTGCTGGGTGATGGTGGAGCCGGCCAGGTCCGCGTAGAAGGTCTGCTCTTTGACCTGCAGGCAGGAGACCGCCACGTGGTCCACACCGTCGGCGGTGAGGAGCCGCTGCGAGAACTCGCCGAGTAGCGCGATCTTCTCCGCGGTGGGCACGGCGAAGGGGTCGATCTCATAGTCCGACACCCAGTTCACGTCGCGGTAGACCGGCTCCTGCGCCAGCACCAACGGGTCGCGGTTCAGCGCCCGCAACGCCCGCGCGACCTGCACCGCCTGCTCGGCCACGCGCTCTGCCACCTCGGCGCTGAGCTCGGCGTGCGCGGCGAAGCCCCAGGTGCCGGCCACCACCACGCGGACCGCAAGTCCGATGGTGCTGGCGTCGTTGGCCGACTGCACGGCGCCGTCGCGCAGGCGCAGGCTCTGCGTCTGCATGCGGTGCACCCGCACGTCGGCGTGCTCGGCACCCAGCGAACGGGCGCGAGTCAGGGCCGCGTCGGCGAGCTGGCGCAGCGGCAGGGACAGGAACTCGGGATCGACCTGACGGCAGCTCGAGCGCATGGCCGCCACGCTAGTGCCTGCGCCGCATACGGTGTGCGGCATGGGGAGACTGAGCCTGTGGCTACGCGCGCGGCCGATGGTGGGCGACGCACTGCTCAGCGCCCTTGTGCTGCTGCTCAGTGTGGCCGGCATTGCGCCGCAGCACCATTGGCCGACCTACCTGCTCGTCAGTGCCCTGTTGTCCGCGCCGCTGCTCGTCCGGCGCCGCCACCCCCGGGTCTCGGCGGCCCTGGTGCTGGCTGTCGGCGCGGTGCAGCTGTTCGCCATGCCGGGCACCGTCATCATTCCCGCCGATATTGCCCTGGCCGTTGCGCTGTACACCCTGGTCAACTACGTCGGACGCCGCGCAGGCCTGCTGTACAGCCTCGGGCTGGTGGTCGGCACGGTGCTGTGGGGGCTGTGGCGGGCGAACAGCCGGTTGGACGTGTTCGCCCCGCTGATGGTGTTCGCCATGGCGTGGGTCCTCGCGGAGTTCGCCGGGGCCCGCCGGGCCTACGCGACGGAGGTGGAGATGCGGCTGGCCGAGGCCGAACGAGAACGCGATCGCCGGTCGAGCAGCGCCGTCTCCGACGAACGCACCCGCATCGCCAGGGAGTTGCACGATGTGGTCGCCCACGCGGTGAGCATCATGGTGGTGCAGGCCGACGGCGCCTCTTACGTGCTCCCGCGTGACCCGGCCGCGGCGGCTGCCGCACTGAAGACGATTTCCAGCACCGGACGTACCGCGCTCACCGAGCTGCGCCGCACCCTCGATCTACTGCGCACCGACCATTCCGGTGCGTTGACGCCGCAGCCCGGCACCGTCGGACTCCGCGAACTCACCCAGCGCATGCAGGGTGTCGGTCTGCCCGTTGACCTGCAGGTGCACGGTGATCTCGACACGGTTCCGACCGGACTCGCGCTTGGGGTGTATCGCATCGTGCAGGAGTCGCTGACCAACGTGCTGCGCCACGCCGGGGCAGGGGCGAAGGCCGCGGTGGTGGTGCGACGCGACGAGCAGCACGTGGTGGTGGAGGTCAGCGATACCGGTGGCGGGGCCGGCCCCCACGGGGACGACGCCTATCAGGACGGCTCCGGCAACGGCCTGCTCGGCATGCGGGAGCGGGTCGCCGTCCTCGGCGGGAGCATCAGCGTGGGGCCGCGTCCGGATGGCGGCTGGACCGTGCGCGCCACCTTGCCGCTGCAGGTCGATTCCGGCCACGGCGAGGCCCTACGGTGAACCCCGTGACCAACCCCGACGCCGGCAGCCCCATCACCGTGCTGCTCGTCGACGACCAACAGCTCATGCGGGTCGGCCTGCGCATGGTGCTCGACTCCCAGCCGGACATCGAAGTGGTCGGCGAGGCCGGCGATGGTGCCGAGGCCGTGGCAGCGGCGACGCGGTTGCATCCCGCGGTGGTGCTGATGGACGTACGGATGCCCCAGCTCGACGGGGTGGAGGCCACCCGGCGGATCGTGCACGCCGAGTGCGCCAAGGTGCTGGTGATGACCACCTTCGACTTGGACGAGTACGCACTGGCCGCGCTGCGCGCCGGGGCGAGCGGTTTCCTGCTCAAGGACACCCCGCCCGAGCAGCTCATCGCCGCGGTCCGCAGCGTCGCCAGCGGGGATTCCGTGGTGTCGCCCAGTGTCACCCGGCGGCTGCTGGACCGCTTCATCGCGACCGCGCCGCACACGGAGGTGGACGGCAGCGCCCTGGACGTTCTCACCGAGCGGGAACGTGAGGTATTGGGCCAGATGGCGCGCGGGCTGTCCAACACCGAGATCGCCGGCGCCCTGTACCTGTCGGAGGCCACCGTCAAGACCCACGTCGGCAAGGTGCTGGCCAAGCTCGACCTGCGCGACCGGGTGCAGGCGGTGGTGCTCGCCTACGAGACCGGACTGGTCCGCCCTGGGAGCTGACCCTGACTCGGCCTCATCCTGCAGGATGAGAAAACTACCCACTACAGGCTGACGCGTACGCCGGGCCCGGTAGGCAAGGATGGGGCCATGATTGAAGTCCGAAATCTGTCCAAGT
>JAABUM010004190.1_pt1 | contig 16548 bp, 16 predicted proteins | sample 5559161 | NCBI WGS metagenome assembly JAABUM01 (sample SAMN10711868, study PRJNA513369) | rock metagenome | isolation source: Antarctica rocks | place: Antarctica: Victoria Land, Siegfried Peak nord | reverse complement strand
GATCTGCGGTACGTAGGTGGAGGGAGCGGGCAGCTGCCTCGGCGCTAGCTGAGCGCCGGGGTGGCCTGCAGTGGGAGGATGGTCGGCATGACCGAAGACTGGCCGCCGCCGCCGAATCGCCAGCAACAGTCATCCGGGCCGACTGCATCGGCTGCGGTTGGCGTCGGCCGCCGGTTCGTCGAGCGGCACGGCTGGCGTGCCTACACCCTGCCGATCCTGATCGTGGTCACGATCGCGGTCACGATCGTGGCGGGTGGCAAATCCGTGACCACGGCAGCCCCTGGCCAAGACTCGGCTTCCCGGTCGCCGCCACGACACTTCCGCAGGCCCCGAGCACGCCGGCTGCGCTGCCTTCGGCACGCTCGGCCACGAACACGGTCGCGCCGGATCCCTGCGCGGCCAACACAGCAGCGCAACTGGTCCTGGTCAGCGTCAGCCAGCAGCACGCCTGGATGTGCACCGGAACCACCTTGGCCAGCGCCACCGCGGTCACTACCGGCGCTCTGGTCGGTGAGGACCAGACCCCGACCGGCAGCTGGACCATCCAAGCCCAACAGGTCGACCGAAACCTCACCGGTCCTGGCTACTCCCAGCACGTTCACTACTGGATGCCCTACGACGGCGACTTCGGCCTGCACGACGCGACCTGGCAGACCTTCGCGTTCGGCAGTGACCAGTGGCGCACCGACGGCTCCCACGGCTGCGTCCATTTCCCCTTGCCGGCCATGACCTGGCTGTATCAATGGGCTCGCACCGGAACTACCGTCACCGTCACCGCCTAACTGAGTGATTCCCTGGGGTGATGACCGCGGGCGCGGCGCGGCACACGGTGTTCCTCGACGGTCGGGTGGCGCAGCGCCACCGGGTGGGGGTCCGCCGATGAGGGTGGCGGACCTAGTGTCGCGTGTCGTAAGTGACGTTACGGTCGGAGTTCGGGACAATGGGGTGTGTCTGTTGCTGCGCCGATTGTGTTGCGTCCCGGTGATGAGTCGAGATTGAGAACGGTGTTGCGGTGCTCGACGGCGGGTGCTGGTGTGGCGCAGCGCGCTCGGATCGTTTTGCTCGCTGCTGAGGGTGTGTCGAACGTGTCAAGGTCGCCGACCAGTTCTGCGCCACGTAGGTGTTGGGCAGCGACACCGAGAGGAAGACGATTCAGGGGATCAACCCGACCGAACCGCAGATCATCCCGTTCGAGCCGTTTGATCAACTCCCCGCGCTGCGCTGGTGGCATCGCCGCGATCTGCTCGTCGTTCAGTTCGAACGAGGTCGTCCGCTGAACCTCCCCGCCCGCTCCCTCGTTTCACTGGCTGGTCGGGATCGACGGTCTGGCTGGTTGCGCGATCCAGCGGCGGCAATCGATACGGTTTTCTTGTCCTTCGCCCCGTTATCGAGCTGAGTCAGTGCTCGGCGTGAGACCGGCGGTGTGAGACCGACTTTGGGTCAGGACTCAGCTGGGTCGGTGTGGTGGTGCAGCAGGGCGGTGACGGCCAGGGCGGCGATGCCGACCGCGACGGCGGCGTAGAGCAGGGCGGATTGCATGCCGTCGGTGAACGCGGCTTGGGCCTGGCGGGTGATCGTGGGATCGAGCTGGGAGGCCAGGGCCAGGGAGGATCGAGCGCGTTCGGCGAGCGGCTCGGGCAGCCCGGTCGGGTGCAGCTGGTGGCGGTAGGTCGATTGCAGCACGCTGCCGAGCACGGCGATCCCCAACGCGCCGCCGAGTTCGCGGGCGAGATCGTTCATCGCCGAGCCCACCCCTTGCTGGGCCACGGGCAGGGCGTCGGTGATCGCGGTGGTCGCCGGCGTCATGGCCAGGCCCATGCCGGCGCCGAGGGGAAGAAGCCCGCTCAGCAGCAGCCAGTACCCGCTCGTGGCGTCCAGCCGAGACAAGACGAGCAGACCAACGATGATCAACACCAACCCCAGGACGCACACCCGGCGCGGCTCGGTGCGCGCGCTCATGCGGGGCGCGATCAGGCGTGCGGCGGGCATCATCGCCAGCGCCATCGGGATCAGGCTCACCGCCGCCACCAGCGGGCTGTTGCCGCGGACCAGCTGCAGGTACTGCAGCACCAGGAACACGAACCCGAAGAACGCGAAGAACTGCAAGCCGATCGACACGGTGCCCGCGGTGAAAGCCCGGTGGGCGAACAGGCGCGGATCGAGCAGGGGGTGGGTGCGGGTGAGTTCCCAGCCGAGGAACCCGATCAGCACCACCACCCCGAGGGCGATGCCACCGAGCGTGCGGGCACTGCCCCAACCCTGCGTGGGTGCTTGAATGATCGAGTAGACCAGCACACCGAGTCCAGCGACGGTGAGCACCGCACCGAGCAGATCCAGGCGTGGCGCGTCGGGGTCGGCGGACTCGGGGATGAAGGCCAGCGCACCGAGGATCGCCAGCACGGCCAGTACGACGTTCAGCCCGAACACCGCCCGCCAGGACCACGCCTGCAGCAGCAGTCCGGAGGTGAGGAGGCCGAGGATCGCGCTCGCCCCGGCCACGCCCGCCCAGGCACCGACCGCCCGAGCCCGCTGCTCGTCGGGGAAGGTGCTGGTGATCGTGGACAGCGTCGCCGGCATCACCAACGCCGCACCCAGGCCCAGCACCCCGCGCAACGCGATCAACCAGCCCGGGTCAGACACCGCCATCGCGGCGAGCGAACCGCCCCCGAAGATGACCAGACCGGCCACCAGCGCGCGGCGACGCCCGTAACGGTCACCGATCGCACCGCCGAGCAGCAGCAGCGCGGCGAACACCAACGCGTAGGCGTCGATGACCCAGGACAGCTGGGTTTGGGTGGCGTGGGTGTCGCGGGCGATCGAGGGCAGCGCCACGTTCAACGACGCGACGGCCGAGACGACGGTGGCCAGGGCGAGCATGACGACCGGCAGCACCGCGCGGTGCGCCACGCGTCGCTGCCGGGTTTTCGGCGTAGTGGTGATCATCGGGGGTACCTCCGAGAGGAATGGACTGACCTGAGGCCGAGGCTGGCACCCGCACCCGCTACATTTCAAGCATGATGAATAAACCGGCCGGTTCGGCCCGGGGACGGCGGGCGGGGCGGCCGCAGACGCGGGCCCAGATCCTCGACGTCGCGCGTGCCCGGTTCCTCGCCGAGGGCTATCAGGCGGTGACGATGCGCGCCGTCGCCACCGAAGCCGGGGTGGACGCCGCGTTGATCAGTTACTTCTTCGGCTCGAAGAAAGGGCTGTTCGGGGCCGCACTCGCGTTGTCCGCGAATCCACCCGAGGTCCTGCTCGGCGCGCTACCCGGTAACCCGGCCACCCTGCCCGAACGGGTGCTCCGCGCCCTGGCGCAGGCCTGGGAGGACCCCGAGCACGGGGGGCCACTGCGGGTCATGGTCAGCGCCGCCATCGGGGACCCAGAGGTCGGCAGGCTGCTCAAAGAGGTCATCGAACGGGAGATCACCGAACAGATCGCCGAGCGCCTCGCCGGCGCGGACGCGCGCTACCGGGCCGCCGCGTTCACCACGCAGCTGGCCGGCATCGTCCTCGCTCGCTACATCCTGCAGCTCGAGCCCATCGCGACCATGACCGTTGATGAATTAGTCCGCCACCTCGCCCCGGGACTGCGTGCCGCGCTCACCGTGCGTGCACCGACCCGGCGCCCAGGCCGCCCAGTGCCTCAACCATCGAGGTGACCCCTCGTCGAGCGGGCTCACCGGTGAACCCCGCTCAGCTCCTTTGCACTTCACCGCAGCCTGGAGAGTCCTGGGCTTACTTGTCCCGGTGTGCCCGTCTCGCGCGCGAACACGCACCGGACGTATGACCCGCATGAGCACCGGTCCGGCGGCGCGGCCGCGAAGTTGTCACTGGCGCTCTGCGGGTTTGCGTCGGGGCGCGGGTTTGCGGTCCGTGGACGGTGATCCGGCCGCCGTGATGGGGGCAGCCGCCGCGGGCGGTTTTGGGTCGGCGGACAGCGCTGCGGTCTTGCTGAGATGCCGGTAGATGGTGGATCAACGACTTCGAGCGCCATCTGGATGGTGTCGAGTTGGACCAGGTTTACCGGCAAGGCGTCGGGCGGGGGAGGCGTTCCGGCCCCTGGCTGGACACGTTGCCGGGTTCGTCATGGGCGCCACCACGATGTGGGTAGCTGAGCCCAGGCCGAACGGCGCTCACCCGGGTGGGCGAACGGGGCGTTTTCGCGTTGGCAGCCGAGGACCCCGACGGGGTGTCGACCGCCTTGCTCAGGCACGGCACCACCGGGTTGGTGACCGCCGTACCGTCAGGGCGACACCGCGCTGGCGGCGGTGCCACCGCGCACCCTGGTCAGGACCATTGCCGCTACCTCAGCCGCGGCAGCGGGTGCTTTATCGGGGGTGAAGCTGGTGGGGCCCAGTGTCACCGACACCGCGTAGATGCCGGTGGAGGCGATCAAGAATGGTCCATCGGGCAGGGGCAGGTACATCGCTGTCGTCGGGCCGATCGTGATAGGTATCGGGTTCACGCCCGGGGCGCGCAGCGCGTCCACATTCACCGGAGTTCTGGCCGCCGCCGCTGCGTCGTCTCGGTAAGTTTCCGCGCTGAGCTGGAGTGCATAGCCACCGGAAGGGGAGGGGATCCCATAGCTGCAGGTGATCCGCCCGTTGAGGCCCACCGAGGGGCTGGGTTGCCCCAGCACCGTCCGCACGACGCCGGACAGGGGAAGGCCGAGCACAGCGTCGAGCTGTTGTCCGTTGAGGAGGTCTTTGCACCGGGTGGGCAACCCGGCTTTGACCGGAACCACCGGTGCCGGTGTGGTCGTGGTCGCCGAAAATGTTGGCACGACCGCCGGCGCCGCGGGAGCCAGCAGGGAACAGCTTCCGGTCAGCACGGCAATCGCCGCACACCCCACCACCGCCGCTAACCGCATGTTACCGAGGGTAAACGCGTTTCGCGGCGTGACCCTCGTGGTGACCGGGGGGCGGGGACAATGTTCGACACAGTTCATGCGCTGTTCCCCGGTGAGTCAGAGGGACGGGGGCGAGCAGGGGGAACGTTGGCTGCGCGGATATTTGAGCTCAGCCAGGCCGCCTCGGACTCGGCGAGGTTTCGACCTGCAGTCTGGGCTGGGTGGGTGCGTGGAGTTCGACAAGGCGTGAGTGCGGGGCGGACGGTGAGCGATGCGACCCACGATCGATCGGAGCAGCTGAACTCGCCGTGCGCTACCCGCCCGGCGCCCCCACCATGCCCGGGTGGCTCCAGGCCAGAGGCGAGCCTGCTATTCCTTCGTCGGTGCAGGTGGGGGGCTCACTGCGGGTGGCCGCCGGCCCGCCGCGGCCGGGGATCGCGGCGTCCGGGTTTTTCTGGCGGCCCGTGTCGGGGGGTGTGGGGTGGTGGGTGTGGCCGGCGGGTGTGGCGGGGCGGCCAGGTGCTGGGTGAGCCGGTTGACCAGGAAGGCGGTGCCGCCGGCGGCGAGCACCAGCGGCCAATCCAGAATGCCGGTGACCGTCAGCGCCGTGACGGTGAGGGCGGCGGCGGGGGCTGATCGGCTTCCTCTTTCCGCGCCGTCCCGGAGACCATCGGCGGCGCCGCGCACAGCCCCCAGCCCGGCGCCGAGGGCGGCGCCCCCGGTTGCGCCTGCGACCGAGGTCGCTACCCCTGATCCCGGCCTCGGTGTGGACCCCGGCCTGCAACGCCGAGCAGGCACCGCGTGAGGGGGCGTGGGTCGCCGAACTCACTGACCTGGTGGACCTGAGCGGCTGGCCGGTCGGGATGCGGCTGATCCTCCGCAAGGAACGCCCGCACCCCGGGGCGCAGCTACGGTTCGCCGACGGGCTGCGGTTGACCGCGTTCGTCACCAACACCCGCGGTGGGCAGCTCGCCGACCTGGAGCTGCGGCACCGCCGCCGCGCCCGCTGCGAGGACCGCATCCGCGTCGCCAAAGACACCGGGATGTCCAACCTCCCGCTGCACGGCTTCGCCCAAAACCAGATCTGGTTAGCCCTCGTCGCCCTGGCCGTGGAACTCACCGCCTGCCTCCAGATGCTCGCCCTGACCGACCACGACGCCCGACGATGGGAGCCGAAACGGTTGCGGCTCCGACTGTTTTCCGTCGCCGCCCGCATCGCCCGCCATGCCAGACGAACTTATCTGCGCCTGTCGACCCACCCCCCCTGGGTCACCCTCATCGAGACCGCCCTCGCCCGCCTCGCCGCCCTACCCAACCCATGCTGACCAGCACGAACCAGCCACCACGAACCGAAAGGCCCACCCGGGCAGTGGAACCCGACAGACCACACGACTGACCTCGGGAAGGCAACCATGCCCAACACCAGAAAGGACACGCAAAACACGCACCGGTCACCCCATCAAGCCACCAGAGTGCCCCGCGAAAGATCTGTGAGTGTGTCGAGGCTAGAGGGACCCGTTGACTGCACTCTTGCGTCCTAGTGCGCGCGGCTGACTCTCCTGTCCGGCGCGCCTCGAAGGCGGCCGGCCGAACTTGATGGACGATTTGGCTTGTGAGTAGTGCCCGCCCGGAGCGGCGTCGACCGCAGTGGCGCGGCGAACGCCGGGCGGTGGCGGAGCGGATGGCCGGTTGAGGTGGCGGACCGACCGACCGCGGAGGCGCAGCGCACCGATCGGTCGGTCATTGACCGTGCGGCCGAGCTGATCGTCGACCATCTGCGAATCACCATCGCCCACACCGACCGCAAGTCAGCGCAGATGCAACAGCGGATGACCACCGCAGCCGAGCCCCTCGTCCTCGCCCGGCCAACAGCCGGCGTCGACACCGTCTAAGGCGAGCAATGGCACTCCCGCACGCCAGCAGGCTCAAGTTCATCCTGGACACCGACACCGTGACGCCCGACGCCGGCGACCTCGAAAGCTACCTCATTGGAATACTCGACGGGCACGACGACGTCCTGCTACTGCGCTACAGCGACAACGGGCCGCCAGAGACCGAACTGCACCAAAACGACTTCTCTCGCACAGGCCACCACGCCCCCGGCTGGCTCGTGATTGACCCCGTCCACGACCGCGGCGAGAACCCCCGTTTGCGGCGAGAGGTCGGACGCCGCGCCGGCTCATATGGGATCCGCGCTCACCGTGACGTGCGCATCGAGGCCCTGGCGTTCTGGACGCTTAGATCGATTGTATTCCTAGAGGTCGACCGTGATCGGCGCTCCGGCGGCACGGGAGACGCACGGGAGGACCGCACTGTCTCGTTCCTCCGCCGTCAGGACGAGGTCGCGGTGGTCGGCCTCGCCGGACAGGAGACGGATGCGACAGGTCCCGCACGTGCCGCTGCGGCAGGCGCTGGGAACCTCCTTGCCATGCGCCTGCAGAGCGTCCAGGAAGGTCACGTCGGCGGGAACGTCGATGATCTCGCCCGTGGACTCCCAACGGACCTGGAACGCCCGGTCGGCGACGCCGAAAGTCGACACCCCGGAGAACTTTTCGTATCTGACCGCGCTGGGTCGCCAGTGCATCGTCAGTCCGAGTATCGCCTCCAGCAGTGGGTCCGGGCCACAGAAGTAGACGTGGGCGTCTCCTGGTTCGGCGAGGTAGGGCCACAGGTCGATCGGTCCCGCGTCGTCGCTGTGGTGGAGGTGCACGTAGCCGGCGACGTCGGGTGCCGTGAACTCGTCGTGATAGGCGGTGTGGGCCGGTGAGCGGGTGAGATAGAGCAACCGGACGTCCCGGTGCCCCTGTCGGCGCAGTGATCGGAACATCGAGCGGATGGGGGTGATCCCGATGCCGCCGGCGATGAGCAGGTACCGAGGGGCCTCGTTGAGGGGGAACGCGTTCACCGGTTCGGAGATCCGGACGAGGTCGCCGACCTCGGTGCCGTCGACCAGGCTCACCGATCCGCCCCGGCCCCTGCTGTCGCGGTGCACGGTGATCGCGTAGTGGTCGGCGTCGGCGGGTTCGTCGGTGAGGGAGTAGGAGCGCACGTCGCCGCGGGGCGTGCCGATGTTGATGTGCGCGCCCGCCGTGAACGGCGGGAGGGCGCCGCCCTCGGCGGCGTGCAGCTCGAACCGGCAGACCTCGGCGGTGAGCATGATCTTGCTGGTGATCCGTGCGGTCACGCGGAGCGTCGACATGTGCAGTCCTGGGTCGGGTTCGGCGGGGTCCGGTCGGTCACCACGTCACCGGGTCGCCGGTGCGGAGTAGTCCACCGCTGGTGAGGCTGACATAGACGCCGATCTCGGCGTGTCCGTAGTGCTCCATCAGCAGCCGGGGCAGGGGCAGGTCGCGGCGGGCATTCGTCGGGTTCACCTCGATCGCCGCGCATCGGCGCGTGTTGAGCACGGCGGTCGCCCGGATGTCGCCGAGGCGGACCTCGGCGCCGGCTTGGAAGGGCTCACTGACCAGCCCGAGCTCGCTGAAGGGCGGCAGCCCGTCGACATAGACGTTGGCGCGGAAGCGACGGGGGTCGATCTCGTGACCCGTCCGGCGCTCCAGGTCGCGTACCGACTCGAGGTTGATGACGGATACGGCGTGCATCAGCTTCCCTGACACGACAGAGACGTCGGTGAACGGGTGGGACGGGTCGTGGGCCAGCAGTGGCCGCTGTTCCTCGGGAAGGTCGAGCACGTGCGCGAAGAGTTCCTCGAAGGCCGCGATGCCGCCGGGCGTGCCGAGGTCGCACGAGAGCACCTCGTGGTCACGCACCGACACGGTGATGTGCCGGGACCCGGGGTCGAGCCGGGTGCGCAGTCCGGCTAGGCGGGCGTTCTTGAGCAGCACGAAGAACTGGTCCTTGGACAGCGTCTGCGATCGTCCCGGCATGTACCGGCCGTCCGGCCGGGCCAGAGCGAACGCCCGGTCGCCGGGCACCCCGCGGCCCGGCTCGAGCGCCACCTCGTGCATCGGCTGAGCGCTGAGGCCCTTGACGGGGTAGACGAACAAGTCCGTGACGACACCGTTCATCGCGTTGGGTTCCCTCCTGGGTTGGCCGTCGCGCGCAGCAACGTCGCGAGGGTCGCGCCGATGGCGATGAGCCGCCGGTCGGTGCCCGCGGGACCGTCGAGTTCCAGTGCGAAGGGCATCCCCTCGTGGTCCTGCCCGGCCGGAACCGTCAGCGCCGGGATACCGGCCAGGCTGGCCGGCGTTTCGGTTGCGGTCACGGCCTCGAAGACATCCCGTTCGCCGCTCGGGAGCTGCACCGTCGTCGCGCCGACGAGGGGTGCCGTGACCGGCACGGTCGGAAAGGCGACCGCGTCGAGGCGGAGCCCGCCGAACAGGCGGTGGAAGAGGCCGCCGATCTGACTGACCTTGGCAAGCAGTTCCGCGTACTCGTCGGCGGTACGCCTCGGCATCGCGACGAGGACGGTGAGGCGCTCGGACACGTCGGGACTGGCCAGCCGCGCCACCAGGGCCGGCAGATCGCAGCCCAACTCCTCCGCGGCGAAGGCCGACCAGAAACCGACGATCTCGTGGGCGACGAGCGGGAGGTTGACCTCGCGGTCCACGGCATGGACCCGCTCCAGGTCCACCGGCACCAGGACCACCCCGGCGGCGCGGAACCGGGCGAGCGCCTCCTCGCAGCCGGCGAGGACGTCCGGGGAGACGTCGCTCCAACAGCAGCGGGGGACACCCAGGCGCAGTTCGTCGAGCGCCGGGACGGCCGTCGCCGTCGCGTCGCCGAGCACGCCGTCGAGCAGGGCTAGGCCGTCCACGGAGCGGGCGGTGACCGCGACGGCGTCGATGGTCCGGGACAGGTTCAGGACGCCGTCCCCGGGATACCGCCCGGCCGACGGCCGGAATCCCACGGCGCCGCACCACGCCGCGGGGATGCGGCCCGACCCTCCCGTATCCGTTGCCAGCCCGGCGAGCACGGCGCCGGCCGCGACGGCAGCGGCCGTGCCACCGCTGGATCCTCCGGTCGTGCGACGCGGATCGTGAGGGTTGCGGACGGGACCGTGGGCACCGTTGTCGCTCGTGACACCCAGGGCCAGCTCGTGCATGTTCGTCTGGCCGACGACCACGGCTCCGGCGTCGACGAGCCGCGCCACACTCCCGGCGGTCCGCCGTGGCCGGTACCCCTTCAGGGCCGGGGACGCCCCGGTCAGGGGCCGTCCGGCCACGGCGATGTTGTCCTTCACCACGATCGGCAGCCCGGCGAGCGGGCCCAGGGAGCGCCCGACGGCCCGTGCCCGGTCGATCGCCCGTGCGCGAGTCAGGGCCTCATCCATGGGCGGCCCCACCAGGAGGTTCAGCCGGGCATGATCGCGAAGACCCTGGAGCGCCCGCTCCACCTGCGCCTCGGCGGAACGAACCCCACGACGGACATCCTCGACCAGTCGCCGCTCCGGCGAGGTGTCGCCTTTGATGTGGCTCATGCAGGTCCGGGGAAGGGCACGGCTTCGCCGGTGTCCACGAGTGCGGCGGCGATGCCCCGCGCCTGCGCGGCTCGCCGGAACCGTGCTTCGATGTCGGGCTGCTCGACGTAGATAGGGGGGTTGTGGAACAGCGAGTAGTGGATCGGGCAGGCGGTGGAGGCACCGAGTGCGAAGGCGGCCTCGATCCCCTGCTCCGGTGTCATCGTCACGGGCACGTTGGCTTCGTAGCCGTCGAATCGGGCGATCACGCCGTTGACCGGCACGAAGGCGACGTCGAACGGGCCGTGGTCGCGAGCGATCTGCCACCAACTACCGTGCCACATGGTGTCGCCGCAGTGGATGATCCGCCGTCCGGCGCCCGCCACCACCCAGGCGACCTGGTCGTCGCCTCGCCAGTCCAGCGACGTCACCGGGGTCACCGACAACGGGCCGATGCTGCGCGTTCGCTCGAAGTCCTGGGGGGTCGGCTCGATACCGGCAGCGGCCAGCGTCGGTGCGATCGGGGCATGGCAACCGACCGTTCCCGGTGCCGCGATTCGTGCAAGCACCGTGGGGTCGTAGTGGTCGGGATGCAGATGTGTGATCAGGGCGTGCGTCCCCGCCGGGGTGTCGACGGTCGGCAGGGGCCGTCGTGGGGTCCCGAGGACGGGAGCGAGCGGCTCGGCGTGCTCGAGAGGGTCGATCAGCAGACGCGTGTCGCCGAGGGACACCTCGACACCGGCCCAGGCGAGGCGACGCAGGCGAAGAGTGTCGCGGTGGTGGTGGATGGTCGATGGATCCGTACTGGTCATTCGAAGCTCTCTTCTCAGGCAGGTGTGTGTGCGCGGCGAGCCCGACCGGCTCAGAGAGCGCCCGTGAGCGTCTCGGCGAAGGTCCGCGGCGGGCGGCCGACCAGGTCCTCCACCGCGGTGGAGCGCTGGTCGAGGTGGCCGCCACGGATCGCGGCGCCGAAGGAGGCCAGCAGCCCTGCGACCTCCGGCGGAAGCCCGCCGGCCTGCAGGGCGGCGGCGAACGCGTCGTCGTCCAGGTTCTCGGCCGTCACCGGGGAGCCACCTACCGCGCTGTAGGTGCGCGCGAGGTCGTCGGCACCGAGGAGTTCCGGACCGGTGACGTCGTAGGTGCGCCCGTCGTGCTCGGTGCCTCCCGCGAGCCATGCGGCCGCGACCGCGGCGCAGTCGTCGCGAGAGACGAAGGCGCTGCGGCCGTCTCCCTGGTTGTGGTGGAGGGTGCCCGAGGCGAGCGCCGCCCTGGCCTCGTCAATGCGGAGCTCGTCGTAGAGCGCGTTGCGCAGCAGCGTCCACTCCAGTCCGCTGGCGAGGAGCAGCGCCTCGGTCTCGCGATGCTCGGTGGCGACGATGGCGGGGTTCTCCGCCGTCGGGTCCGGGATCGACGTGTAGGCGATGGCGCGGACGCCGGCGTCCTTGGCCGCATCGATGGCGTTGGCGTGCTGGGTGACGCGGCGGCCGATCGCGTCGGTGGAGATGAGGAGCAGCCGCTCGCCGCCGGCGAACGCGTCGCCGAGCGAGGCGGGGTCGTCGAAGTCTCCGCGGCGGGTCTCGGCGCCGCGAGCGGCGAGATCGGCGAGCTCTTCGGGACGGCGGGAGACGAGGACGACGGTGCTCGGCTCGACCTGGTCGAGGAGCAGTTCCGCGGTGCGGCGGCCGAGCTGGCCGCTGGCGCCGGTGATGACCACGGACATAGGAACCTCTATTCGCATGCAGGCTGGTTGCGGTTGTCCCCGAACTGTAGCAGCCCCGGTGCCAAATGCGTCTAGGGTAGGAGGGTGGTCCGCCCCACCAACACGCAGTTCGCCGTGGCCGTCCACGTGCTGACCCTGCTCGGGGGCGCTCCCGAGCAGGTGCTGAGCTCGGAGCTGCTGGCGGGCAGCGTCGGCGCCAATCCAGTGCACGTCCGTCGGGTGCTTGGCACGCTGCGTCGCGCAGGGCTGGTCACGTCGCGGCCGGGAGTGCACGGCGGCTGGCAGCTCGGACGGACCGCGGACACAGTCACGCTGCGTGATGTGTGGCGGGCGGTACAAGGCGACGACCCGCTGCTCGGGCTGCACGGCGCGGCACCGGAGTGCGCGGTGGGCCAGCGCATCCAGTCCGCCCTGGGCGACGTGGCGCGCAGCGCGGCTCGGGCGGTGGAGGAGGAACTCGCGCTGACGACGATCCACGACCTCGCCCGCGACACACGCGCTCGTGAGCTGGATGCCGCGCCGGCCGAGTCCGCTCGCTGACCGGGGTCTACGACGGGGCGCCTCCGCCGGACGGTGCGGGTTCGGCTAGCGAGGCTCGGCCCCCGACCAGCAGTCGCCACAGGTGCGTCCGTGTTGAACGGGCCAGCTCCTCGTCCCGAAGCAGGCCAGGAACGTCGACGAGCCGCTCGACCGCGGCGTCCGCATCGACCCGCTGCGTGATCTCCTCCTAGACGACGGTCCGGCGACGAGCGGCGCAGCGAAGGAGGTGCCGCTCCACCGGGGCCCAGCCCTCGAGCTTCCCGGCCTCCACTTCGGCGTCGTCCGGCTGAAGGACGTTGTTGGCGAACGGCGCCGACCCGCACGGCCCCACTGGGCAGCACGGTTGGGAGCCAGCTGCTAGCCCAGGGCCAACCGCGCCCGCGGGTCGGCTCCTGCCCAGCGCTGTTGGCAAGGTAGCCCGGACCGGTGAACCGCTAACCCGGTCGGAGACCGCACCCAGCGGGTACGCGGCCAGGGCGTAGACGGTGTTGTAGAGGATGTAGGCGCTGATCACCCCACCGAGGGAGAGCCCGAGCTGGCTGGCCCGCAGGAGGAGCAGGGCGTCGGGGAAGTTGACGAGCCCGAACACCCCGAGGGTGGCGATGAGCGAGCGCAGCCGGGGCGGCAGGGCTGTGGGTCGCGCGATCGGGGCCCGGGCGGGCCGGCGCGGTGTGGGTCGCGCCGGGTCGTGCCGGTCGGGGGTCGGTCGGTGGTCCTCGTGGACGGCGTGGATGAGCAGCACCGACAGAACGGCGGGGATGACGGCGATGATCAGCAGGGGTCGGATCTGGTGGCCTAGGAGCTCGTAGAGGCCGAGGCCGAGGCCGAGGGCGGGTCCGACGACGGCGCCGGCGGTGTCCGCGGCCCGGTGGAACCCGAAGATGCGCCCGCGGGCGGTGGGGACGGCGCCGACCATGAGCAGGGCGTCCCGGGGGGCCCCGCGGATGCCTTTGCCGACCCGGTCCACCGCCCGTCCGGCGAGGACCACCGGCCACACCACGGCGAGGGCGATGAGGACCTTCCCGACGGCGGCGAGGCCGTAACCGGCGGCGATCAGCGGGCGCCGCGCCCGGGTGTCACCCAGGCGTCCCGCCAGCAGCTTGGTCACCGCGGCCACCCCTTCGGCCACGCCTTCGACGACCCTGACGACCGCCACCGGGGCTCCGAGGGTGGTGGTGAGGAAGATCGGCAGGATCGGGTAGAGCAGCTCGCTGGCCGCGTCCTGCAGGAAGCTGACCCCGGACAGGGTTCGCACGTTCGGGGTCAGCCACCCCGGCCGCGGGTGGGGTTGTCCCCGCGATCCCCGACCGCACCGGGGTCGACAGGTCGGTCGGGGGGTTGTCCCGTGCTCACCGGTTCATCGTCCGGGGTGGGGTGCGGGCGGGGGGCTCAGGCCGGACCAGCTGGTCGGGGGGCGGGCAGGGTGACGGTGTCCCCGATGAGCCCGGTGGCGTCGAGCAGGGCCTGGGTGTGGTCGAAGGCGATGAGCCCCACGAGGAGGTGCGCCCCGTCGGGGAGGGTGGTGGTGTGGGCGGTGAGGACCCGCCGGGAGGTCAGGGACCCGGCGATGACGGTGACGGTGTCGGCGAGGGCGGGCATCCCGGCGGACTGGATGTGGACGTCGTGCTGGGCGGACCAGAAGCGGGGCACGGGGGTGAACGGGGTGGCCGTGTCGGGCCCGGTGAGCAGGTTGGTGGCCGCGGCCTGACCCATCTCGATGGCGTTGATCCAGTGCTCGACGCGGGGTGGGGTGGTGTCGAAGCGCAGGTTGGGCCAGCGGGCGGCGTCGCCGGCGACCACCACCGAGTCCACGACGGTGCCGTCGGTGCGCAGCGCGTGGCAGGTGGCGTTGGCGGCGATGCCCTGGGTGTTCTCGAGCCCGGAGCCGTCCAGCCAGCCGACGTGGGGGTCGGTGCCGACCCCGACGACGGCCAGGTCGGCGTCGATCCGTTCCCCGTCGTCGAGGAGCAGCCGCACCCCGGCGTCGTGGGTCTCCCAGCTGCGCACCCCCACCCCGAGGTGCAGGCGCACCCCGGCAGCGGCGTGCAGGGCGGTGGCCACGTCGCCGAGGACCTCACCGAGACCGTGGCGCAGCAGCGCCGGTGACACGTCGACGATGGTGGCGTCCAGGCCGCGGGCGCGGGCGGTGGAGGCCAGCTCGCAGCCGATGAACCCGCCGCTCACGATGACGACCCGCCCGGTGGTGCCCGACAGGGACCGCTCGATGGCGTGGGCGTCGTCCAGGGTGCGCAGCAGGTGCACGTGCTCGGTGTGCAGCGGCGCCTCTCGGAGCACCCGGGGCGCCACCCCGACGGCGAGGACCAGGCCGTCGTAGCCCAGCTGCTCCCCGGTGGACAGGGCCACCTCGTGGCGGTCGAGGTTCAGGGCGGTGGCGGTGACCCCGAGGTGCCAGGTGGCGTCGAGGTCGGTGAACACCGGCAGGTCCAGGTCGGCGGGGGTCAGCTCACCGGTGAGCAGCTGCTTGGACAGCGGGGTCCGGTTGTAGGGGCGGTGCACCTCAGCCCCGACCAAGTGCAGCTGCCCGGTGAACCCGCCCTCCCGCAACCGCTCCGCCGCCGCGTTGCCCGCCGCCCCGGCCCCGGCCCCGGCCCCGACGACCACGATCCGCTCCGCCGCTCACGGCTGGGCCCCGCGGGTGCGGCGGGCGGCGAGGGTAGGACCTGGTCGTGTGAGTCAAGATGGGCGTCGTCGCAGCGATGCCCCTGCGGCTCGCCGCTGAGATCCGTGAAGTGTGCTCGACGGACCTGACGCTCGACTCGTACCATGACCGGGGGTGCAGCCCGGACCGACCCGCTCTCGAGGAGGAGAACGCAATGGCTGAGAACTTCGTGATGGTGCACGGTGCGTGGCACGGGGGGTGGGCCTGGCAGCCCGTTGCCGACCGGCTCCGCTCGGCCGGGCACATGGTGAGCAACCCGACCAGCCCGGGCCTCGCGATCGACGACGACCCGCGCGGGGTGACCCTGGCCGACTGCGTGGACTCTTTGGTCGACCACGTGGAGCGCAGCGGGCGCACCGACGTGACCCTGGTAGGCCACAGCTGGGGCGGTTACGTGGTGGCCGGTGCAGCGCCGCGGCTGCGGTCGGTCCTCAGGCGTGTGGTGTTCTGGAGCGCATTTGTCCCCGAGGCCGGGCAGAGCCTCTACGACGAGGTGCCGCCGGACTACCAGGGACTGTTCGGCCAGCTCGCGGGCGCGTCAGAGGACAACACCGTGACGTTGCCGACCGAGGTGTTCCAGGTGCGTTCATGGGCGACGCCGACCCTGCGACCGCCGCCCTGGTGCACTCGGTGCTGCGCGCTCAGCCCTACCTAACGTTCACCAACCCCCCGGTAGGCGGCAACGACTACCGCACCCTCGACGTCCCGCTGCACTATGTGCTCTCCGCTGACGACGTCGCCCTGCCGCCGGGGGAGTTCGGGTGGGCCCCCCGCATGCCCGAGCGGATCGGGGCCACCCCGATCGAGGTGCCCGGCAGCCACGAAGCCTGCTTCACCCGGCCCGCTGACCTCGCCGCGGGGATCCTCACCGCCTGCGGAGCGGCCTGACCCCGCGCCCGACCCTGCGAACCCCGCGGGCCGCGCGTCGGACGCCACGCCGGCGTACTTCGTCGCAGCGGCGGACAACGCGCTCGCCGAGGTCCTGCTCCTTCGCACCAGAACCAAGTCGGGACCTGGCAGCCGATCCCGTACTGGCTGTCCACCCCGGAGGAGTTGAGTCCCCATAGTGGTGTAGCGCAATGGCCGCGCTCTTCACCGGCGTGTACGTCGGGCGTGGGCGCGGCCACCGCGTGAGCTGTTGTCGACGAAGCCCATCATCTTGAGGTAGGTCCGAGCCCACGCCAGGCGGTATTGTCAAGGGCCATTGGTTTCTGGCTCTGGCACACATTTCGTGGTGCTGATGTTGCGCGTGTTGCCGGTGGGATTGGCGTCATCTGGGTGATCATGGTCGGCATGTGACTCCAAATGCGCCCGGGTCCTGTTGCCGCATCTGGCCGGGG
>JAABUM010004189.1_pt1 | contig 16551 bp, 16 predicted proteins | sample 5559161 | NCBI WGS metagenome assembly JAABUM01 (sample SAMN10711868, study PRJNA513369) | rock metagenome | isolation source: Antarctica rocks | place: Antarctica: Victoria Land, Siegfried Peak nord | reverse complement strand
CCACCGTAGAAGTCAGACATTGCCCGGCTCGGGAACCCCCCTTGCGATCAGCCGCCTACCTCGCCCCTTGTATGCAGCAGGGCGGCCTCAGTGCAGCCCATCCAGCAGCGTTGAACAGCCCTGGCCCGGCGCCCGCGTCGTGCGCGCGCCCTGCGTCGGCCTGTGCCATCATGCGCCGGTGGCGGAGGTCGGCCACAACTTCCTACTCGACACCAGCGCGGACGCCGTGGCCGCAGCCGTTGCCGCGGGCGACACGCACGCGCACGTCCATGCGGACTACGTGGACTATGACGCCTATGTGGCCGGCGGCGGCTATGCGTTGCTGGGGCGCATCCGCTCCGGCGAGGTCACGGTCGAGGACGTGCTAACCAAGCTGGACGAGGCTGGGCTGCGCGGCCTGGGCGGCGCCGGGTTCCCCGCAGGACGCAAGTGGCGCGCGGTCCGTAACGAGCCGGCGCCGCGCATGATGGCGGTGAACGGCGATGAGGGCGAGCCGGGCACGTTCAAGGACGGCCTGTATCTCAATACCGACCCGCACCGCTTCCTGGAGGGCATGCTGATCGGCGCGCATGTGGTCGAGGCCGCAGAGGTTTATATCTACCTGCGCGACGAGTATCCCGTGCAACGCGAGATACTGACGCGCGAGATCGCCAAGCTGCCCCCGGGCGGCCCGGTGATCCACATGCGTCGCGGCGCCGGGGCCTACATCTGCGGCGAGGAAAGCTCCATGCTGGAAAGCATCGAGGGCAAGCGCGGCCTGCCGCGGCACAAGCCGCCCTACCCCTACCAGGTCGGCCTGTTCGGGCGCCCCACGCTCATCAACAATGTCGAGACGCTGTTCTGGGTGCGCGACCTGATCGAGCGCGGCGGCGCCTGGTGGACCAGCCACGGCCGCAACGGGCGGACGGGCCTACGCAGCTACTCGGTGTCCGGCCGCGTCAAGCAGCCCGGCGTCAAGCTGGCCCCAGCGGGCATCACCGTGCAGGAGCTGATTGACGAGTACTGCGGCGGCATGGATGACGGGCACGCCCTGGCCGGCTACCTGCCCGGCGGCGCGTCGGGCGGCATCCTGCCGGGGCACATGAACGACATACCGCTCGATTTCGGCACCCTGGAGAAGTACGGCTGCTTCATCGGCTCCGCCGCTGTCGTTGTATTCTCCGAGGCGGACGACATGCAGGGCGTGGTGCTGAACCTGATGCGGTTCTTCGAGGAGGAGAGCTGCGGGCAATGCACGCCCTGCCGCTCCGGCACGCAGAAGGCGCGCATGTTGATGGAGAACAGCACCTGGGACACCGACCTGCTGCTGGAACTCAGCCAGGTCATGCTCGACGCCTCCATCTGCGGCCTTGGCCAGGCCGCGTCCAACCCGCTGACTTGCCTCATCAAGTATTTTCCCCATTTGCTGACCTCCAGGAGGGCCGCCGAATGAGCAGTTCGACCATGACCGAGGGGCCACAGAACCTCGACCGCACCACGACCGAAACCCAGGGCCTGGCGTTCGAGCTGGACGGGGAGCGCGTGTTCGCCCTGGCCGGCGAGAGCATCTGGGACGTGGCGCGGCGCGTGGGCACCGAAATCCCGCATCTGTGCCACCGTCCCGAGCCGGGCTACCGCCCTGACGGCAACTGCCGCGTTTGCATGGTGGAGATCGAGGGCGAGCGCGTGCTGGCACCGTCGTGCAAGCGTATGCCTGCCGTCGGCATGAAGGTCCGCAGCCAGACGGAGCGCGCCAAGAAGGCGCAGTCCATGGTCATGGAGCTGCTGGTGTCCGACCAGCCCGCCCGCCAGACCTCGCACGACCCTACCTCGCCGTTCTGGAACTGGGCAGACAAGACCGGGGTGACGGAGAGCCGCTTCCCCGCCGTGGAGCGCTGGACGCACGACCCCAGCCACCCCGCGATGCGCGTCAACCTGGACGCCTGCATCCAGTGCAACCTGTGCGTCCGCGCGTGCCGCGAGGTGCAGGTCAACGATGTCATCGGCATGGCCTACCGCAACGCCGAGGCCAAGGTGGTGTTCGACTTCGACGACCCGATGGGCAGCAGCACCTGCGTCGCCTGCGGCGAGTGCGTGCAGGCGTGCCCGACCGGCGCGCTGATGCCGGCGGCCTACCTGAACGAGGCCGAGCAGCGCGTGTCCTGGCCCGACAAGAAGGTGGACAGCCTGTGCCCCTATTGCGGCGTCGGCTGCCAGGTGACGTACGAGGTGCTGGACAAGAAGGTCGTCTATGCCCAGGGCCGCAACGGCCCGGCCAACAAGAACCGGCTATGCGTCAAGGGCCGCTTCGGCTTCGACTACATCCACCATCCGCACCGCTTGACCAAGCCGCTGGTCCGCCTCGACAACATGCCCAAGCACGCCAACGACCAGGTGGACCCGGCCAACCCCTGGACCCACTTCCGCGAGGCGACGTGGGACGAGGCGCTGGACCGCGCGGCCAACGGGCTGTCACGCATACGCAAGGAGCACGGCCCGCGCGCCCTGGCAGGCTTCGGCTCGGCCAAGGGGTCTAACGAGGAAGCCTACTTGTTCCAGAAGCTGATACGCACCGGCTTCGGCTCTAACAACGTGGACCACTGCACGCGGCTGTGCCACGCCTCGTCGGTGGCGGCGCTGATGGAGGGCTTGAACTCCGGCGCGGTCTCGGCCCCGTTCATGGCGGCGCTGGATGCCGAGGTCATCATCGTGATCGGCGCCAACCCGACCGTGAACCACCCGGTCGCGGCGACCTTCATCAAGAACGCCATCAAGAAGAACGGCGCGAAGCTGATCGTTATGGACCCGCGACACCAGACGCTGTCGCGCTACGCCCATCGCCACCTGGCCTTCAAGCCCGGCGCCGACGTGTCGCTGCTCAACGCCATGCTGCACACCATCATCACCGAGGGCTTGACGGACCAGCAGTATATCGCCGGCTACACCGAGGGCTACGAGGAGCTGCGCGAGCGCATCAAGGACTTCCCGCCCGAGAAGATGGAGGCCGTCTGCGGCATCCCTGCGGCGACCATACGCGAGGTCGCGCGCCTGTATGCCACGGCGCGCACCAGCCTGATCTTCTGGGGCATGGGCATCAGCCAGCACGTCCACGGCACCGACAACTCGCGCTGCCTGATCGCGCTGGCGCTCGTGACTGGCCAGATCGGACGGCCCGGCACCGGGCTGCACCCCCTGCGCGGCCAGAACAACGTACAGGGCGCCAGCGACGCCGGGCTGATCCCGATGGTGCTGCCGGACTACCAATCCGTCGAGGACCCGGCCATACGCGAGCACTTCGAGACCTACTGGAACAGCCCGATTGATCCCGTCCGCGGCCTTACGGTCGTCGAGATCATGACCGCGATCCACGAGGGCAAGATCAAGGGCATGTATGTCGAAGGGGAGAACCCCGCGATGTCCGACCCGGACCTGAACCATGCGCGCGGCGCTCTGGCGATGCTCGACCATCTAGTGGTGCAGGACCTGTTCCTGACCGAGACGGCGTTCCATGCGGACGTGGTGCTGCCGGCCTCGGCGTTCGCGGAGAAGTCCGGGACGTTCACCAACACCGACCGCCGGGTGCAGATCGCCAACCCGGTACTGGAACCGCCGGGCGAGGCGCGGCAGGACCTGATGATCATCCAGTCCATCGCCCAGCGCATGGGCCTGCCCTGGAACTACGCCGGTCCTGCCGAGGTGTTCACGGAGATGGCGCAGGTCATGCCGTCGTTCGCCAACATCACCTGGGACCGCGTGGTGCGCGAGGGCGCCGTGACTTATCCGGTGGACGCCCCGGACAAGCCCGGCAACGAGATCATCTTTTACGCTGGGTTCCCGACCGCGAGCGGCCGGGCCAAGATCGTGCCGGCTAACGTGCTGCCGCCGGATGAGGTGCCGGACACGGAGTTCCCGATGGTGCTGTCCACCGGGCGCGTGCTGGAGCATTGGCACACCGGGTCCATGACCCGGCGCGCTGCTGTGCTGGACGCCATCGAGCCGGAAGCGGTGGCGTTCATGTCCCCCAAGGACCTGTGGCGCCTGCAACTGACGCCCGGCGACCGCATCCGGCTGGAGACGCGGCGCGGCGCGGTAGAGGTCAGGATACGCAGCGACCGCGACGTGCCGGAGAACATGGTGTTCATGCCGTTCTGCTACGCGGAGGCCGCCGCCAACCTGCTGACCAATCCGGCGCTGGACCCGTTCGCCAAGATACCGGAGTTCAAGTTCTGCGCGGCCCGGGTGTCGGCGGTGGGGGCGATGGCGACGGCGGCGGAGTAGGGGCCGCCCGGCCCACGCAAGCCTGAACCTCCCAGCCTTGAGCGTATTGGGGGCAGGGCCGTTCATGCCAATTGCGGGGTAGCTGGCTCCAAGATCTACCTGGACCAATTGCAAGTCGCTTCCTGCTCCCTCTTCCTCCGGGCTACGACTTTCACACATCGTGGTTGCGCTTGGTTCCAAGGTTTGACTCGCTCTGTGCGGCTGTGGTGGAGCGGGTAGTGGAGTTTGTGCTGGTACTGTTTGAGGACCGGCGCCTGGAAAAAGGGGGGCCTGTCTTCTGGCCCGGCTTTTGGAGTTGGGTGCCGTGCCATCCGAGTCCGCCGTTTGGGCTGCACCCGCGCGGGGAAATCCGCCTAACGCGGTTCCTGCGCAACGGCGCCGTCAGCGTGGAGGAGATCATGGCCGAAGCCGCGCAGCGGACGGCTGGGCGCAGCCAGGGGCGCGACGCGCTGGCAATATAGGACACGATCGCCATCCACTCTGTAGGCGGGGGCGGCGACTACCTGCATGCGGTGCTGGCCGTGGACGCGCTGGACAGCAGCGTCCTCGGGCTATTCGAAGGCCAGTTCCTGGAGCGCACGACGGGCCGGCGCCACCAGCGCCGTGGCGCAATGGTCGAGGAGAAGGAAAGCTTCCGCTGGCTGCAAGGGGCGGACCAGGCGGCCACGGTTTGCGCAGGCGCCGAGCGGGTGACGGGGGTGGCTGACTGCGAGGGCGACGTTTACGAGGCGTTCGTCCTGCGCCCGGATGGCACGAAGCTGCTAATCCGCGCCGCCCAGGACCGCTGCCTAGCCGAGGGCGGGCGCTTGTTCGCCGCCCCTGACGCCCTACCCGAGACCGGGCGCGCACCGCGCGCACCGTGCAGGTCGCGATGCGTTTCGCGGCCACGACCCTGGCCCGGCCCGCGGGCGGCGGGCGCACCGGGCTGGCCAAGGGCGTGGTGGTGCAGGTGGTCGACGTGCGCGAGCCGTATCCGTCCGGCGAGGGCCGTAGCTGGGTGTGATCAGGCTGCGGCGGCGATATCCTGGCTGAGTTTGCGCCAGTTCCAGGGCAGCAACTCATGGAGGCGGGATGCGGAGTGGTCGTTGATCCGGCGCAGGACGTCGGCGAGCCAGGCGCGCGGGTCGGTGTCGTTCAGCTTGGCAGTGACGATGAGCGAGTACATGGCCGCGGCGCGGTCGCCGCCACGATCTGATCCGCAGAACAACCAAGACTTTCTTCCGAGGGCCACGCCGCGCAACGGTAAGCGGGAGCCGACACCCACCTTCCGGCGCGGTCCGGAACTGACCAGGTTTGCGGCCTTGGTTGATGGGGTCGGCGCTGATGTTGGGAAACGAGGGCTCATACGAGGCGCGTAGGAGCGCTCTGCCAGACCGTGTCGAGGTTCGGGTCCGGTCTGAGCGGCGGCGGGAGTGGAGCGACGGGGACAAGCTGGCGATCGTGCGCGAGACGCTGGCGCCGGGCGCGGTGGCGCAGGTGGTCGCTGACCGGCACGGCATCGGCACGGGGCTGCTCTACACCTGGCGCAAGCAGATGCTGCAGGCGGCGATGACGGGCTTTGCCGCGGTGGAAGTCAGGCCCGAGGCGTTGCCTGCGCCGCAGATCACGGACGGGTCGGCGGTGCCGGCATCCGCGGTGGCGTCGCCGGAAACGCCGCCGATTGCCGTAGCAGCGGCACCGCCCGCCGTGCCCGGCCTGATTGAGGTGGAACTGCCGACCGGGGTGCGGCTGCGTGTTGGGTCCGACGTGGACGGCCCAGCGCTGCGGCGCGTGCTGGCGGCGCTGGCCGCCCCATGATGCTGCCCCCGGCTGCGCGGGTGTATCTGGCCTGCGGGTTCACCGACATGCGCAAGGGCTTCGACGGCCTGGCGGCGCTGGTGCAGACGGCGTTGTCGCTCGACCCGTATGGCGGCGCGCTGTTCATCTTTCGCGGGCGCCGGGGTGACTTGCTCAAGGCGCTGCACTGGGACGGCCAGGGCTTGTGCCTGTATTCCAAGAGGCTGGAGCTGCAAAAGGCCCGGTTCGTCTGGCCGCAGGCGGGCAGCGGCACGGTGACGCTGACGGCGGCGCAGGTCTCGATGCTGACAGAGGGGATCGACTGGCGCATGCCCGCCTGGACGGCCCGGCCCGAGGTCGCCGTCTAGCGCGGCGGCGCGATCCGGCCCGGCTCGGGCCTACTCTGCTCAGGGTTGTACAGGTGCGCCCCATCGGCTAGGGTTGCCCTGTGGACCTGGCACACCGCACAGCCGAGGAAGAGGTCGCCGCGCTGCGGCACGAGCTGGCCGCGATGCGGGCGCGGCTTGGCACGGCAGCGGCCGAGGTCGAGCACCTGCGGGCGCAACTGGCGGCGCTGCGCCGCCAGCACTACGGCCAGTCGTCCGAGCGCCGGGACGCCGACATCACGCAGCTTGAACTGCGGCTGGAGGACCTGGAGGAGAACGAGGCGGAGCGACAGGCGGCGACCCCTGATCCGGCAACGTCCACAGGGTTGCCCAAGCCGCGCCAAAAAGCCGTGCGCAGGCCGTTGCCGGACCACCTGCCGCGCGAGACCGTCATGCACGAGCCGGAGGTGGTGTGCGGCTGCTGCGGCCGGGACAAGCTCGCCAGGTTGGGCGAGGACGTGACCGAGGTGCTGGAGAAGGTGCCTGCCCGGCTCAAGGTGATCCGCCACGTCCGGCCCCGCTACGCCTGCCGCGTGTGCGAGGGCGTGTTCCAGGCCCCGGCGCCTGACCTGCCCATCGAGCGCGGCCGCCCAGGCCCGGGGCTGATCGCGCACGTGGCGGTGTCGAAGTACTGCGACGGCCTGCCGCTGTTCCGCCAGTCGGTTATCCTGGCACGGGAGGGCGTGGAGATCGACCGCGCGACTTTGGCCGACTGGATCGGGCGCGCCGTCTGGTGGCTGGCGCCCTTGGCGCGGCTGATCGGCACGACGGTGATGACGCAGCCGGTGCTCCACACCGACGACACGCCGATCCGGACGCTGGCGCCGGGCACCGGCAAGACGCGGCTGTCGCGGTTCTGGGTCTATGCCGTGGACCCCAGGCCCCATGCCGGGCCTGGCGCGCCGGCGGCGTTCTACTGCTACTCGCCCGACCGAAAGGGCGAGCGGCCGCGCGGCCACTTGGCCGGGTTCAGCGGCGTCATGCACGCCGACGCCTTCGCCGGCTACGACGCCCTGTACCGGCCAGAGCCGGGCAAGCCCGCCCGCATCCAGCACGCCGCCTGCTGGGCCCATGCCAGGCGCAAGCTGTTCGACGTGCACGAGGCCACGAAGTCGCCCATCGCCGCAGAGGCGCTCCGGCGCATCCAGGCGCTCTACCAGGTCGAGGCGGAGATCACCGGCAAGACGGCCGCCGAACGGCACACCGAGCGCCAGGCGCGCACCAGGCCGCTGCTGGCCGACCTGAAAGCCTGGATGGAGGCGCAGCGCCGCCGGGCATCGGGCAAGACCGTGCTGGGCCGCGCACTGCAATACGCCCTGGGCCGCTGGGAAGCGCTGACCCGCTACGCCGACGACGGCAGGCTCGCCATCGACAACAATGTTGCCGAGCGGCTGATGCGCGGCATCGCAATGCCTGGGTCATTCTGCCCATGTCGGACAAGAGGTCGTCGTCCACTACCGGTGGCACCCGCTTCACGGGCGCCGGCTGCGCCGCCACTACGGCGAGCGCCGTGCCGGTGGTGACGTGGTTCATGTCGAGGTGTCGCCCGGCGTGGTCACGGTGGTCGCGGCCTGGATGCTGGACCCGGCTGCCTGTGCGGGCATGGAGATCGGCCTGCCCCGCGCTGCGGTTTGTGCGCTGGCCGACCTGCACCGCCTGCTGATAGCGCTGGGTTTCAGGACAGACTTCCCAGGCGACTCCAACGTCGCCCGGGGAAACAGTGATGAAGCCAGCACAACAGGACTTGCCGCTGCCTGCACGCCAGCTCGCGATGGCGTTGGACGGCAGGAGGCTGGGGGGAATGACGCCAGCCGAGCGCGACGCGGCAGCAGCGGCCCTGGCCAGCCTGCTGCTGGAGGCAGCGGGCGTGTCGGCAAGGGAGAGCCGCGATGACCGCGGCTGACGCCCTGCCGGCGTCGGTGCTGCGCCGCCGGGCGGTGGTTTACGTGCGGCAGTCCAGCCAGTCGCAGGTGCAAGCCAATCTGGAGAGCAAGCGGCGGCAGTATGACCTGGTCGAGGTGGCGCGCCAGCACGGCTTCCACGACGTCGAGGTGATCGACGACGACCTGGGCCGCTCGGCCAGCGGCACGGTGGCGCGGCCCGGCTTTGACCGCCTCGTGGCCTGGCTCTGCGCCGGCAATGTCGGCGCCGTGCTGTGCTTCGATGCCTCCCGCCTCGCCCGCAACGGGCGCGACTGGCATCACCTGCTCGAGCTCTGCGGCCTGGTAGAGGCAAGGGTGATCGACATGGAAGGCGTGTACGACCCTTGCCGGCCGAACGACCGCCTGCTTTTGGGCATGAAGGGCAGCATCAGCGAGTTCGAGCTTGGTGTCATGCGCGCGCGCATGCTCGACGCCGCCCGGCAGAAGGCGCGGCGCGGCGACCTGCGCATCGGCGTGCCATTTGGCTACACCTGGCACCGGAACATTGGCTTGGGCCTGGACCCGGACCTGCGCATGCAGGAAGTGGTCCGCCTGGTCTTTGCCCGGTTCCGGGAGTGCGGCAGCGCGCGCCAGGTGCTGCTGCGCTTGACGGCCGAAGGGGTGCATTTCCCGCGTCCCTCCGACGGCAAGCGCATGACCGCGCTGGAGTGGTGCCCCGTCCGCTACCGCAACGTCATCTCGGTGCTGAAGAACCCGTTCTACGCCGGCGCCTACGCCTACGGCAAAAGCGAGAAGCGGACCGTGATCGTCGATGGCCACCCCCGCAAGACCTACGGCCACGGCAAGCCGTTCGGGAGCTGGGAGGTCATGCTGCCAGGCCATCACCAGGGCTACATCGATTGGGCGGAATACGAGCGGAACCAGGGGCTGCTGGCGGCCAACGCCTACGGAAGGGCGGGCGGCACCAAGTCCGGACGCGGCGGGCGGGCGCTGCTGGGGGGTCTGCTGACCTGCGCCCGGTGCGGCCGCCACCTGGCAGTCGTCTACGCCGGCAAGGCCCCGGGGCGGCCGGTGTATCGCTGCGACCGTCCGAACCTTATGCTCGGCCTGGCGCGCTGCCTGGGCTTCGGCGGCACCCGCATCGACGCCGCGGTCGCCGCCGAGTTGGTCCGGGCCGTGGAGCCGCTGGCGGTCGAGGCGGCGCTGCAAGCCGGGCGGATGCACATGGAAAGCCAAACGGAGCGGAGCCGCATTGCGGAGCTGGAGCTGCAGCAGGCGCGGTATGAGGCCGGGCTTGCGGAGCGGCGCTACGCAGCCTGCGACCCGGACAACCGCCTGATCGCTGCGCAGCTGGAGAAGAACTGGGAGGCGGCGCTGCGCCGGGTGGAGGCATGCCAGGCACGGCTGGATGCCGGGCGGGCGCCGGACCCGGCCACGCCAGCACCGGACCTAACTGGCCTTGCGGCAGATCTGTCGGCGGCCTGGAGTGCGCCTGGCACGAGCAGGCGCGCCCGCCAGCGGCTCGTGCGCGCCCTGATCGTGGACATCGTCGCCGACGTTGACGAGGCCGCGCGCGAGGTCGTCCTGGTGATCCACTGGAAGGGCGGCCAGCACTCGCAGCTGCGGGTCAAGAAGCCCAGGACGGGCGAGCACGGGTGCCAAACCCCGGATGACGCCTTGGCGGTGATGCGGAGCATGGCCGGGCGCTGGGACGACGAGCACATCGCAGCCTCGCTCAACCGCATGGGCTTGCAGACCGGCCAGGGCAAGTCGTGGACGGCCAAGCGCGTCAGTTCGCTCCGGCGAGTCCACGACATCCACGCCTACCGTTCGGCCGAGAAGGGCGGCGAGTGGCTGACGATGAGCGAGGCGGCTGCCGCGCTGGGGGTCAGCCACCACGTCATCCGCCGGCTAATCCGTGACAAGCTGCTGGCCGCCGAACAGGTCGTGCCTGGCGCGCCCTACCAGATCAGGGTGTCCGACCTGCAGGCCGACCAGGTTGGGGCCGCCGTCAGGCGGCGAACCCGCCCGTGTCGTAGCGGGCAGCAAAACGAGCTTCCAATGTTTACAGCCGTTTGAGAAGGAGGGGTACAATGAACGTATCGTCACCATCAGTCGCAAGAACTTCCTGTTCGTCGGGTCCAACACAGGCGGCGACCGCGCCGCCATCCTCTACACCCTGATCGAAACCGCCAAGCTGAACGGCCTCGACCCGGAAGCCTACCTCGCCCACGCCATCGGCCAACTCGCCCGAGGCCACCTCGCCACCAGGCTCAGCGAACTCCTGCCCTGGAACTGCAAGAACGCCCTCGCGGCCAAGGCCGCCTGAACCGGCCTGCCAGCGCCGTCAACCGTGGGCGTCGGCTCACGCTTACGCGCAACGTCCGCTCGGCGGCATTGTTGGTCAGGCAAATGCGCCCGTCTTTGGTGAACCGGCTGAAGGTGTCCCAGCGCTTGAGCATGTAGTCCATGGCCTTGGCCACGTCGGCATGCCGGGACATCTTGGCGCGGGCGGCGCGCATCCAGGTCTCCAGGTCGGCGACCAGCGGCGCCACATGCTTCTGCCGCACCGCCAGGCGCTGGTCGGCGGGCAGGCCGTTGATGGTGCGCTCGGCGTCGAAGATGGCGTCGATCCGGCGCACGGCTTCGGCTGCCAGCGGGGCGCGTGCGAGCTGGGCCAACTCGAATAGTTTGCGCCGCCCATGCGCCCAACATCCTGTCTCGGCGATCGGCCCTGGCTTGCGAGCCTCATGGTAAAGGTCCCCAAACCCGGCATAGGCGTCGGCCTGCAGGATGCCGGCGTAGGCCAGTAAGTGCTTCTGCGGGTGCTCGCCTCGGCGGTCGGGCGAGTAGTGGAACACGGCCGCAGGCGGCGCCGGCCCGCCGAACGGCCGGTCGTCGCGCACGTAGGTCCACAGCCGCCCGGTGCTGGTCTTGCCTTTCGCCAGCACCGGCACGGTGGTGTCGTCGCCATGGATGCGATCTGCCGCCAGCACGTGCGCCCGGATCAGCGCCGTGAGCGGCGCAAGCGTCGCCGTGCAGGCGCCGACCCAGTCCGCCATCGTGGACACGTCCAGCTCGATGCCCTCGCGGGCAAAGGTCTCGCTCTGGCGGTTGAGCGGCAAGTGCTGGCCGAACTTCGCCTCCAGGATGGTGGCCAGCAGTTCAGGCCCAGCACGCCCGCGCGCGATGGGGTGGAACGGCGCCGGCGGCTGCGTGACCGTCTCGCACGCCCGGCACGCCATCCGCTCGCGCACGGTCTGCACCACCTTCCAGTGCCGGGGCACCACCTCCAGCGTCTCGGTCACGTCCTCGCCAAGCTTGGACAGCTTGCCCTGGCAGCACGGGCAGGAGATAGGTCCTGGAATGACCACCCGCTCGCGCGGCAGATGCGCCGGCAACGGCCCGCGCACCGGCCTGCGGCGGATCGGCTTGCGGGCAGGCAGGCCCTCCATCTCGGGATCAAGCGCCGCCTCGTCCTCGGCCGCGGCGGCCTGCACCTCCTCGAGCTGCAGCTCCAACTGGTCGAGCAGCTTGCGCCCGCGCTCGGACGAGGCGCCGAACTGCTCGTGGCGGAGTTTCGCGATCAAAAGCTTGAGGTGCGCCACCAGAGGTGGTCGGCTTCGTCGAGACACTGTTTCGCTTTAGATAAGTGGGGCCTCTGCCGATTGTTATGGTGTGGTGCCGTTGGCGGGGCGGTGTGCAGGGAGGGCGTAGCCCGACCGGAGCGACGCCCCGCCAACGGCGGCGAAGGTCATGCTGCCGCGATCTGCGGCAGGTGACCGAAATAGGCTTGATCCGGCGTCCGCGCGTCGAGGCTCGAGTGCGGGCGCTTTCGGTTGTAGAACTCCAGATACCGGCCGATCGAGGCGCGCGCCTCGCCGACGCTGTCGTAGGCTCGCAGGTAGACCTCCTCGTATTTGACCGAACGCCAGAGCCGCTCGACGAACACGTTGTCGCGCCAGGCGCCGCGGCCGTCCATGCTGATCGCGATGTCGTTCCCGAGCAGCAGGCCGGTGAAGTCGGCGCTGGTGAACTGGCTTCCCTGGTCGGTGTTGAAGATGTCCGGCCGGCCATGCCGGGCAAGCGCTTCTTCGACCGCATCCAGGCAGAACTCAACCTCCAGCGTGATCGAGACGCGCCAGGACAGCACCCGCCGGCTGAACCAGTCCAGCACGGCAGCCAGGTAGACGAAGCCGCGTGCCATTGGGATGTACGTGAGACACTGTCGGCGAATTCAGGCGGCCTGGGCCAGGGCGGCGAAGCGCGTCACGCGTGTCTTGGCCCGCGGCCGTCCATCCAGCCAGTTCACGATCCGCGAGACGTTCATCGCAGCGGCCGTGCAGACCTGCTGCAGCCCGGTCTTGGCCAAGCCGATGTATCGGCTCCGGCGCATGCCGAACGCCCGCACGCCTTGCGATAGCGTGCTCTCGATCCCGGCCCGCACGCGATAGCGCCGTTTCCACGCGGGGTCGTCCATGCGCGCCCGTGCCGCATTCAACGCCTCGTACTCGGGGCGCTGGTGGAAGTAGAGGGACCGGCGCGCGTCCTTTGACGGCGTGCACAGCGCCCGGTCGGCGCAAGCCCCGCAGTCGGTGCGGCTGAATATGGCCTGGATGCGTGGCGCGTCGGCGTCGTCGCGTCCTGGGCGCCAGGTCACCGACGTCTTGCCTCGCGGGCAGGTGACCCGTTCGTGCTCCCAGTCGATGGCGAAGTCGCGCTGCCCGAAGCCCTGCCCACGGGCGAACTGGTTTGCCACGCCCCGGACCGGCCCCTCCAGCGAAATGCCGTGGTCGCGCTGGCTGCTGACCAGCAGGCCCGCATCCACGTAGGCGGAGTCCACGAAGTGCTCGGCAGGCAGCAGCCCCTTGGCGGCCAGGCGCTCGTGGATCTCGGCCGTGCTCGTCATGTCTTGCTCCATGGCCGGGCACGCCTTCACGTGCGTGACCAGGTGCGCTGCATCCTCGTCGCAGGTTTCGGTGACGTGGACCTTGTAGCCCGACCACTCCATCTGGCGCTTGGTGCTGTAGTGCATCTCCGGGTCGTAGGGCGATTGCAGCCGCTCACCGACCGGAGGCAGCTCCGCAGCCGGCCGCCAGCGCGGCCGGCCGTCGTCGTCGCGCCCGTAATGCACCCGCCACACGTCGCGCAGCGTTTGCACCATCGGCACCGCGCGCGCCTCTGCCGGGGTGTCCAGCGCGTCCAGGGCACCGAGCAGGAGGAACCCGTCCGCGCCGACCACGAGTGCGAGCGCCTCGCGCTCCTCCCGGCGCTTGGGTAGGCGGTAGTCCTCGACACGGCGCCCATACCGCTCGAACCAGGCTGGCTGGGCGACCCCGCGCAGCCAGTCCGGCACGGCTGCGGCCAGGTCGTCCAGGGCGGCGCGGAGCGTTTCGGCCACCAGTTCGAGCAGGTGCAGGTCGTGCACGGCGCCCAACACGTGCGTGCTGTCGGTGCGCTGCTTGCCGCGCGCCTTGACCAGCCCGCGCGCCTTGAAGCGCTCCAGCATCGTGTCCAGCAGCAGGTGCTCAGCCCCGCCCGCGACGAGGCGGGCGCGGAACTCCGTCAGCACGCTGAAGTGGAACCCGGGGTCGGTCAGCTCCAGGCCCAGGGCATACTTCCAATCGATCCGGCTGCGCACGGCATCAGCGGCCTGACGGTCGCTGAGCTGCTCCAGGAACTGGAACACCGTGACGAGGGCCAGGCGCCACGGCGCAAGGCCAGGCTGGCCCCGGGCAGGATAGAACTTGCGGAAGTCCTCGTCCTGGTAGAGGGCGCTGAAATCGTCGCGCAGCCGAGTGACAACGGTGCCTTTCAGAAAAGCGGCGCGGGACACGCGCGCGGTCTCGGCAGGCACCTCGCCGATCGGCTCCGGATGAAGGCTCATGGAGTGCTCCCCCTTGCTGAAAAGGTCGGCCGGGAATTCGCCGACAGTGTCTACGTGATGTCCATGGCCCACACCTGGTTCGGCCGCACGACATCCAGGCCCCGCAGCAGATACGGGTAGATCTTGTGCCCAGGTGCGGGCGTGGAGGCGCTGGGCCGGCGATACAGCGCCTCGATGCCCATCCTGCGCATCATGGATGCGACCCGCTCGCGCCCGATCGCGACGCCCTCGCCGCGCAGCAGGTCACGCATCATCCGGCTGCCTGCGAACGGGTAGTCGAGGTGCAGCTCGTCGATCCGCCGCATGGCCGCCAGGTCGGCCGCCGGCACGGGACGCGGCTCATAGTAGAGGCTGCTGCGGCTGAGCTGCAGCACTGCCGCCTGCCGCCGCAGCGGCAGGCCGTGGCTGCGGTCGATCATCGCCTTGCGCTCAACAAGCCGGCTTTGCCGAGCGCACCGGACAAAAATCGTTCTCCAGCGTCAGCTCGCCGATCTTCGCGTGCAGCGTCCTCACGTCGACCACTGGCGCTGCTTCCTTGGCCGCAGGGCCGGACCCGAACACCCCAGCGGCACCCTCAAGCAGTTGCGCCTTCCATGCCGTGATCTGGTTGGGGTGAACGTCATGCAGCTGCGCCAGCTCCGCCAGCGTCTTCTCGCCCTTGATGGCTGCCAGTGCCACCTTCGCCTTGAAAGCCGGGTTGTGGTTCCGGCGTGCTCGCTTGGTCATGCTTGCTCCTGATCCGCGGCATCCTCGCCGCGCTCAGGCAGAAAATCCACTTAACAACCTGTCCGAATTCTCCCGGCCACCTCTGGCGTGACCGGTTCCCGCGCGGGTGCCGAGGCGGCGGATGATGTTGAGCGCCAGGTCCTTGGCGGTGACGCCCGGGGCGCACGCGCCGTCGACGCGGATGCGCATCTGGCGGGGCTTCTGTTGGCGCAGGGTTTGGGTTGCGAGGACGTGGACGATTTCCGACGAGCCGATCCCGAAGGCGAGCGCGCCGAGTCCGCCATGGGTGCAGGTATGGCTGTCGCCGCAGACGAGCGTGGTGCCGGGCAGCGTGATGCCCTGCTCGGGGCCGATGACGTGCACGATGCCCTGCCCGGTCTCGCCCAGGTCGAAGAAGCGGATGCCCTGCGCCTGCGCCCGTTCCCGCAGCGAGCGGCGGAGCATGGGGCCGGTGCCGTCGATGAGGGTGGCGCGGCCGCGGGCGGTGGAGACGGCGTGGTCGGGTGTCGCGAACGTAAGGTTCGGGCTTTGGACCGGCAGGTTGCGGGTTGCGAGGTCGGTGAGTCCGGCGGTGCCGGAGAGGTCGTGTAGCAGGTGCCTGTCGATGTGCAGGAGGCACCAGTCGCCGCCGAGGTCGGCGGCGACGTGACTGTCCCAAATCTTGTCGAAGAGCGTCGTGGGCATACCCTACTCCGCTGCTTCGGCGGGGGCTTTAGCCGGCAGGTCCCGGAAGCGGGTGCGGAGCGCGTCCCATTCGTCCGAGCGGAAGCGGCGGAAGCGGTCGCCGACCTTGAGGCCGTTGCCGAGGGGGGGCGGCTGACGCGTGGCCTTCAGCGTCGCGAGGGCAGCGTCGAAGGCGTCCATCGCGGCGCCGAGCAGGAGGCTGGGGAGGATCGCGATGCGGTAGCCCATGGCCTCCGCGTCGGCCAGGTTCAGCTCCGGCGTCTTGCCGCCGCGCACGACGTTTAGCAGGCAGGGACCGCGGACCCGGCGGGGCACCTCGGCGAGCTCGGCCAAGTCCGGGATGGCTTCCACGAAGGCGACGTCTGCGCCGGCATCGAGCGCGTCGTTGGCCCGGGCGACGGCCTCGTCCAGCCCGGCGACGCCACGCGCGTCAGTGCGGGCGATCAGCACGAAGTCCGGGTCGATGCGGGCGGCGGCGGCGGCGCGGATCTTCGCGACGAACTCCTCCAGCGGAACCAGTTGTTTGCCGTCGAGATGGCCGCATCGCTTGGGCGAGACCTGGTCTTCGATATGCAGGCCGGCGACTCCGGCGCGGTGGTATTCCTGCATCGTGCGGGTGACGTTCAGCTCGTTGCCGTAGCCGGTGTCGGCGTCGGCGATGACCGGCAGGTCGACGGTGCGGGCGATGATCGCGGCGTTGGCGACCATCTCGGTCATGGTGACAAGGCCAAGATCGGGGTAGCCGAGGGAGAGGGAGGTCCCTGCGCCCGTCATGTAGACTGCGGGAAAGCCGGCCAACTCGGCGAAGCGCGCAGATATGCCGTCAGGCTCTTGTTGGGTTCCGGGGTGGTGAGAGGTTCGTCATGTCACCAGGCCGGCGATGAGGGCGCCAAGCAGGGCTTTGCCGCGTCGGCGTGCGTTATGCACGAACTGGAAGAAGCCGAGATAAAGC
>JAABUM010004188.1_pt1 | contig 16558 bp, 16 predicted proteins | sample 5559161 | NCBI WGS metagenome assembly JAABUM01 (sample SAMN10711868, study PRJNA513369) | rock metagenome | isolation source: Antarctica rocks | place: Antarctica: Victoria Land, Siegfried Peak nord | reverse complement strand
CGTGGTCACGCCCGACGACGTGCGCCTGCTCAACGTGGCCTACCAAAAGCCGACGCTGGCGCTGGTGGGGTGCACGCCGTACTTGGTCGACACCCACCGCGTCGTCGTCATCGCCCAGATGCGCTAGTACCGCTCGCTTGAAAACATTGCGCACGTTCCACAAGCGTGAAGCGGGCGTTTGACACGCGGGATGTGGGAGGGGTGGTGACCCCTGTTTGCGGCGCTCTATGCGTTAGACGGAATTTCCTGCAAGAGCCACGAGTTGCCATCGGGGTCGCGGAAGGCCACATATTTAACGCCTCCCAGATCGTCGACGGCGCCCACGTCAACGCCTCGACCAGCGAGCGATTCGCGCGCCTTGTGTATGTCCGCGACGACCAGATGTAGGCCCTTGACCGATCCGGGCGGCATGTCAGAGATACCGGTCCCAATGACGATCGAACAAGCCGATCCGGGTGGTGTCAGTTGGACAACTCTCATTGTGTCACTCGGCGCTACATCATGGTCTGCGGTAAATCCGACCCTTTCGGTATAGAAGGCTTTGGCGCGGTCAACATCAGAAACCGGTACCGGTACGAGCTCAAGTTTCATGTCCATCTTTCGCCCTAACTCCTTTATGTTCATCCGGTATGTTTATCCGGCCGTAGCCACTCACTCATGAGTGCGCTCGTCCCGGTGGCTTAGCGCAACCGGCAAGGCCACCTCCACCTCCGCTGGGATCGCCTGCTGACGCTCGTCTGAGTGCCTGAGTGCCCTGCGTGTTTCAGCCCGAGTACGTATGTTCCTGCGCCAGCTTGCACAGGCCCCGCCATCGACCGTAACGAGCGCGGCGTGCAAGCATCACAGCGTGCGGATCGGCGCACCTTCTGTGGGACTTCGTGCAGGGTAGCGCGGGTACTCTGGGACAACCCGCTCACTATCTGTGGGATTCCAGCGCCGCCCATCCCTGGGATCGGCTCACTATCTGTGGGATCTTACAAGGGGGCCCCGTGTGCGGGGAGGGCAGTCGCAGGCCTACAGGGTTAACGGGTGAAGGATAGCGTGGCGCCCACGATGATGAGCACGGCGCCAGCCCCGGTGGTGGCCGTCGGGCGCTCATCAAGCAGGGCCGCGGCCAATACGGCGGTGAACAGCGGGCGGATGTACAGGTAGGCGCTCACCGTGCCCGCTGGCAAGAGACGCAAGGCGTGGTTCCAGAGCACGTAGCCGATCGCCGAGCCACACACGCCAAGATAGAGGCCGCAGGCGACAAGCAGTAGGCTGACGGGGCGGCTGGGGTGATTGATGGTTTCGATAGCGGCGAGCGGTATCAACACCAGGGTGCCCAACACGGTCGTGTAGGTAGTGAGCGCCAGCGTCGAATAGCGCGCGAGTAAGCCCTTGCTGTAGACGGTGTACAGCGCCCAGCCCAGCGCCGTGAGCGCGATCACCGCGTCGCCGAAGGCCCGTCCCAACGCGTTCGGCGCCGTATGGGTTGCGGTAGAGCCGCCGAGCGCGAGTGTCACTACCCCGAGCGAGGCCAGGCTAAGGCCAAGGGCACGGCGCCAGCCGCAGGGCTCGCCGAGCACGAACACGGCCAGCGCCGCGACGATCGCCGGAGACGCGGTAATCAACAACACCGTATCTGTCGCCGTCGTGTAGCGCAGCCCGATGTTCTGCAGCATATAAAAGAAGCCCACGCCGCACACGCCGAGGCCGAAGAGGATAGGATAGTCGGCCCCGCGGGGCAGCGGTTTCGCCGGCCTTGTGGCGAGGAACCAGGCCACCAAGACGATCGTCGCGATGCCGTTGCGCAACAAGGCCAGAGATATCGACCCCATCTCCGCCAGAGCGATCTTCGTGAGGACATAGGTGGCCGACCACAGGGCGATAACCAGCAACGCGCTGCCGTGCGCCCGTAGGCTGCCTTGTCTAACCCGCACTGTTCATGAGCGCGTCAAGGTGGAGCACACCCCCTCGTGCATCATCCAGGCTAGCGGTTGCTATAATGTTTCACCTGCTAGCCGCGGCGGACGCGTGGCGCGCCGGGGCGGTGAAACCGATCAGGCGCTCGGCGCGGCCACCGTCGAGGAGCGACCAATGCCCCTGCTCGTCGCCGTTGTTGATGGACGCGGCGGGGAAATACCGGCGTACCAGGGTGGCGCTCGGCACAGGTGAGAACGTGTCCGGCGCGGCTATATACAGCGCCTCGGTGTCGAGGTTTGGCGCTTCAAGGGCCAGACGGCACGCGCGGGCCGCGTCTTTGACCTCGATATAGCCCCAGAGTGTGAACAGCCCGCGCTGTTCCTCGCCGGCGAGTTTCTCCAGACGGTCGGGCTGCGTGCGGCTGTTCCAAAGGATGGGGAAGCGCAGGCTGACAGCGGCGCCGCCGGTATGGCGGTGGAACGTCCGGCAGATCTCCTCGCCGACCAGCTTGGAGAGTCCGTACACGTCCTCGGGAGCAAGGACGTGTTTTTCGTCGATGGGAAAGTAGTGGAGGGGGACCGGCTGGCGTTGCGCGAAGGCGTGGCCGAGCACGGCAGCCGACGAGATAGTCACGACGCGTCTGATGCCGAGTAGGCGCGCGGCCTCCAGGATGTTGAAGGTACCCAGGGTGTTGACGCTAAATAACTCCTCCGGCGGGTGACCGCCGGGGCTGGGGATCGCGGCCAAATGCGCGAGCGCGTCGCAGCCGGCCAGCGCGCCGCACATCTGACCGAGATCGCGGATATCGGCCGTGATGAACGGGCAGGATTGTTCGTCCGGTAGGACGCGGTCAATCGCCCGCGCCTCATGACCGGCCGCCAGCACATCGGCGACGACGTAACGCCCGAGGCCTCCGCTGGCCCCGGTAACGGCAACGCGCATGACACCCTCCTCCTCAAACAACGTCTCCTGAAGCAGTGCTACTGCTATGTGGGTGTCCCCCAAAGAAGTGATGGTAAGCGCCGCTGGCCCGCGGCTCGACGGACGGATCATATCGGACGCATCATAACGGCAACACGTAGGGCGGGCGGTCGTGTGTAGGGGCGTCTGGCAGACAATGCTGTCCGATTAAAACGTGACCAACCACGTTCGTTGTAGGGGCGTATCGCCATACGCCCGGCGTTGGCGACGATCCAGCCCGACGCGCGGCGATCCGCACTGGTGTGCCCGCGATCGCTTGAGCGTATGGCGATACGCCCCTACAGCGCACCCAACTCGCCACATTGTAATCGGACAGCATTGTCTGCCAGACGCCCCTACAACCACGGCCGGGCGTATGCCAGGCTCCGCTCACCATCCCAGGCCACACCCGCTGTTGCCGGCGTGACCTTTTAAGGTCTGGTCCCTGCCATGGTCTTTTAAGGCCAGGCCCACGGTAGGGTACACCCGGTTAACGGTGCAGGTGACCGAAAACGCCACCCGGCTTGAGCGGGCCATAGAGATAGACGGCGACCATGTGCTCGTGGACCACGAGCGAATGCTCGTCGCCCATCCGGGTCAACACCATATCGCCCGGACCAATCTCATAGGTATCCCCCTCGGTCACGCAGGTCCCACGGCCACTGATGATCACCCAGTATTCGTTGGCATCGTGGTAGTGGAGCTCGACGGTATCGCCCGGCTTCAACGTATTGATGCCGTAATGGATGATCTCGCTCCACTCCGGTACGGGGCTCTCGCCCTTCGGCTTGGCGATGGGCATAAGCTACGCCTTCTTCTCAGCAGGGGTAAGCTTGTCGAGCAGCGGCTGCACCTGTTGCGTGATGTTCCTGGCCGTCTGCTTGACATCCGTTTTCTGCAGCGCGAAGAGATCGAGGTTGCGCGACAGCACCTGTTGGATATCGGCGAAATTGGGCGTCCAGGGGAACTGGTGCCCATGGTTGGGCGAATCGAGCCAGACCTTCTGCTCGTTCGGCGGCAGCGGGTTGAACAGGAGATTGGCATCCTTTTGGGCGGTAGACTTGAGCATAGGGATGCCGAGGTCGGACTGGTGGGCGAGGTAATCCTCGGTCTGCGCGCTCATGAAGGAGGCGATCAGCTCCCAGGAGAGCTCGGGATTGGGCGCGCCCTTGGGGACGAACCAACCGTCGATGTAGTAGCCGGTGGCGATCTTCTTGTTGCGCGGCAAGGGCGCCACGCCCCACTCGAAGTTCTTGATCGCCTTCATCGTCGGCATCTGCCACATCCCGTCGAGATACATGCCGACGCGTCCGCTGGTGAATAGCCCGGTCGTCAGAACGCCATTTTTCAGCGTCTCCGGGTTGGGCCAGACCTGATACTTGAACATTAAGTCGTGCAGATACTGCAGGCCCTCGAGGGCCTGGGGTGTCTCCAGCACGCATTTGCTATGATCGGCGCTGAGGAACTCGCCGCCGCTCCACCAGAGGAAGTGGATCAACCAGCGAAAGTCCGTGAGCATCTGGGCGCCATACTGCTTGTGTACCCCCGACCCTTTGGTCAGCTTGCGGGCCACGGAGAGGAACTGGTCGAAGTCGTAGCCCTTCTCCCAGTTGGTGGACGGGAAGGGGATACCGGCCTCTTTGAACATGGTCTTGTTGTAGTACATAGCCATGTCGTAGATGCCGACCGGCATGCCCCACAGGTGGTTGTCGACCAGATAGCCCCCGAACGGCGTCTTGAAATACTGGTCGAACGGGAAGTGCGACTTCTGGGCGAAGGGCATCAGGTCTTCGACATAGCCCTTCGAGACGTAGGATGGACGGTAGATGATGGCCGCGCGGGTAACGTCCGGCACGGTGCCGCCGGCCACCTGCGTGACCAGCTTGCGATTGTAGTCCTCCCAGGTGCCCGGAACAAGCTGGAAGCTGGCCTGGGCGTTGCGGTGCGTTTTGTTGAACTGATCGCCGAGGTGCTTGAAGATCGGTATTTCAGGAGTGCCGGCGATGGTGGTGTAGGTCAGGCGGGCCGCGTCGCGCGACCGCGTCTGTGCCGCGGCCGGCAGTCCCTGGGTCAGCAGCGGCAACGCGCCCGCTCCCACCGCGGTCGCGGCGGCGGACTTGAGAAGATTCCGACGTGTCAGTGTATGCGTCATGATACCATTCATCCTTTCCTGTCCTGCGGCCAGGTCGATTATCGTACAAAGCAGCTAGCCTATCGTGCTGTACCTATCCCACCTCCTCTCCTTATTTAGCCTTTCAGGCCGGTTAGCGCGATACCTTCGATGAAATAGCGCTGGCCGATCAGGTAGACGACGAGCACGGGGACGAGCGCCACCGTCGAGGCCGCCATCAGCAAGGCCCAGTTGGAGTTATAGTCGGCCAGGAACGTCGTCAATAGCACCGGCACGGTGAACTTGTCCTGGCTATTGAGGTAGATAAGCGGCGTGAGGAAGAGATTCCAGTTGTACAGGAAGATGAAGATCCCAAGCGCCACGAGCGCCGGCACCGCGAGCGGCAGCACGATCTTGCGGTAGATCGTCCACGGGTTCGCTCCATCCATCCGCGCGGCGTCTTCCAGGTCGCCGGGGATGGTGCGGAAGAATTGCCGCAACATGAAGACGCCGTACGGATTCTGCAAGATCGGCGGGACGATCAGCGGCCAGTGCGTATCGATCCAGTGGAGTTGCTTGAAGACGATAAACAGCGGGATCAGGGTCACCTGCTGCGGGATCATCAGCGTCGCCAGCAAGACGATGAAAATGACATCACGACCGGGGAAGCGCATCTTGGCGAAGGGATACGCAGCCAGGGAGCAGGTGAAGAGGCCGCCGACGGTGACGAGCGTGGAGATTTTGAGGCTATTGAGGTAGGCCTGGCCCGTGGGCAGCGCGTTCCACGCCTGCGCATAGTTGTCCCACTGCGCGGGGTACGGGATCCACTGGGGCGGGAAGACTAAAACGTCCCCCTCGGCCTTGAGCGAGGTCGAGATCATCCAGGCGAACGGCAGCAGTACGGCGACGCACGCCGCCAGCAAGACGACATGGAACGCCAACCGTCCGATCACCGTGGTCACCGTGACGCGGCCCAGCACCCGCCTGGTCCGCGGAGCCGTGAGCGCCGCTCCTCCCGCGTCGTTCATGCGCCCTGCCAGTCTATTCATAGGTCACCCACCGCGCGAAGCGGAACTGGATCAGCGTGACGGCCAGGATAATCGCGAACAAGACGATGGTCACGACCGAGGCCTCACCAAACTTGAACAACTGGAAGGCCAACTCATAGATCTGGTAGACCAGGACGCGCGTCACATCCGCCGGCCCGCCCTGTGTCAGAACGTAGATTTGGTTGAAGACCTGAAAGGATGAGATCAGGCCCGTCACGATCAGGAAGAACGTGGTCGGCGAGAGCATGGGGATGGTGACGTGGATGAATTGTTGCCGGCGCCCCGCGCCGTCGATTTGGGCTGCTTCGTATAGATGGGCGGGAATACCTTGCAGGCCGGCGAGGAAAATGACCATACTGTACCCGAAGCTCTGCCAGACGCTGACGATGATGATGGACGGCATGGCCCAGTTGAGGTCCGATAACCACGACGGGCCGGCGATGCCTATATCGCTCAGGAGCGTGTTGATGAGCCCGTAATCGGGGTTGTAGAGCCAGGCCCACACGATCGCGACCGCCACGGTCGAGGTCACGACCGGCATGAAGAAGGCGGCACGATACCATGCCCGCAGGGCGATCTTGCGATTGAGGGCCAGGGCCGCCAGCAGCGCGATGACCATCGTCAGCGGGATGGACACGACCGTGAAGTAGACTGTCTGGAGCAGCGATTGCCAGAAGAGCGGATCGGAAAACTGGCTGTGGTAATTGGACAAACCGACCCATTTCATGGGGTGGATCAAGTCCCACTGCGTAAAGCTCAGGACGACGACGGCGATGGTGGGGAAGACGGCGAACGCCAGTAGCCCCACTATCTGCGGCGCGATGAAGAGATACGCCCAGGCCGTTTCGGCCTTCACGATCCTCCGGCGGTCTTGTTTGCTGGAGCGTTGCGCTGTTGCCGCGATCATGACCCTACCGCTCCCTGATCCGCGAAGAACTCCCGCTCCAGGGCGACGGCACGACCCTCCGCCGAGGAGCGGCTGACCCCAAAGGCCATCGCCAGCGTGCGCAGGTTGTCGCGGCCGTCGCTTTGCGGCCGGCGTCCCTCGCGCAACGCCGTGGCGAACTCGCGCAGCGTCCCTGGGATCCCCGATCCGGGCGACGGCGGCGCGCCGAATGACTCGAGGAGGTCGAATGTGTCGGGGGACCGGCTCAGATAGAGCCCGTAGCCGCGCCCGAGATCGGCGAGGTGCAGGGCCCCCCGCTCGCAGTCGATGCGCCAGACGCCCTGCCACGGGTCTTGCGCGCCCGGCGCCTCCAGGCTACCGGTGTAGAGCGCGCGCACCTCGCGCGGAAACTCGAACGAGCAGGTCACCCAGGTGTCGCCGCTATACTGTGTCCACGGCGGCCGCCAGGTGTGTCCTTGCGCGGTCTGTGCGTCGCCAGAGAGCACGAAGCGAAGCGCGTCGAAATGGTGGATGGCCATCTCCAGCAGCATGGTATTGGCCATAGCTGACTGATAGGTGCGCGCGGGCCAGTTGTAATGGAACGTGAGCGCGACGTGGGTCGGTCTGCCGGCGGCCTCGTCCTGTACCGCCTGTCGTAGCGCTTGTAGGTCAGGCAAGTAGCGGTAATTCTGGTCGACCATGACGCGGAGACCGCGCTCGTCGGCAAGGGTGACGACGGCGCGCGCTTGCTCGAAATCGACCGCGAACGGCTTCTCCACGATTACATGCTTCCCCGCCCGCAGCGCCTGGCTACAGAGGTCCGCGTGCAAAGGAGATGGCGCTACCACGACGACGGCATCGAAGTCGATCGACCGCGCCGCCTCATCGATCGAGCCAAAGCCATGGTCAGCGCCGAGCCCTGCCTGCTCGACCGCGTGTGCGCGATTCGCGGGTACCACGTCGACCACGCCGGCCAGTTCCCAATCGGCGGCTTCTTGAATGAGCGCGAGCCATGCGGAGCCGATGCCGGTCGGTGCCACGCCAACCTGGACGATCTGCGGCGTCTTGTCAGACATCGTGATCCTTTCTCTCGGTTACGCTAGTATTGCAACGGTATGATCCGCCTGCGACTTCAGTCGCAGGTCACTGTCACGTTGTAATACATAGGCAGGAGCTACTTCTCGTTACGCCCGTGCCCGGTGGGCGCGATCCGCGCGTCCGCCGTCGCATCGCCCCCTCTCGCGGAGGACAGCGTGGCGTGCTCTGTCTCGAAAGCCGAGACGTCGAAGCGTGGAGCTTGCGCCTCACGCGTCTCCGCCGCCGGGCGCGCGACAGGGATGCTCTTGAATGCCTCCACCTGCGCGGTGATGGCGCGTTCGGCCGGGATGCGCTCGATACTCGATGCGCCAAAAAATCCCGCCACGCCCTCGGTTCCGGCAAGTACGATGGCCGCGTCTTCCGGTTCGCTGATCGGTCCGCCATGGCAGAGGACCAGGATATCGGGGTTGACGCGCTTGGCCGCGTCGTGCATGGCCTGGATACGCCCGCAACACTCTTGTAGCGTGAGCGCGGTTTGCGCGCCGATCATCCCCTTGGTGGTAAGACCCATATGCGCGACCACGATATCGGCACCCGCCGCCGCCATCTGCTCCGCCTCTCGCGGGTTGAAGACATACGCGCAGGTGAGGAGATCCAACTCACGCGCCTGCCCGATCATGTCTACCTCAAGGCCATACCCCATCCCGGTGTCTTCCAAGTGCTGACGGACGATGCCATCGAATAAGCCGACCGTGGGGTAGTTTTGCACTCCGCTAAAGCCGAGGTCGCGGAGCGTGCGCAGGAAGTGCGGCATCAGTCGGAAGGGATCCGTGCCGTTGACGCCGGCCAGGACCGGTGTGTGCCGCACCACCGGCAGAACCTCCGACGCCATCTCGACGACGATGGCATTGGCGTCGCCGTACGGCAACATGCCGGCCCACGAGCCGCGGCCCGCCATGCGATAGCGGCCGGAGTTGTAGATGATAATGAGATCGGCCCCGCCCTGTTCGGCGCACTTGGCCGACAGCCCCGTGCCGGCTCCGGCGCCGATAATCGGCTGCCCGCTGGCAACCGTTTGGTGCATGTGTCTCAGCACATCGGCCCTGGATAGCATGGTCATTGCCTTCCTTCCACTCGCACACTCATACTGCTTCAGTTCGTTTTTTAATCTATCACTCCTTGGTTGCCTTGTCTCCAACCAAAGCCGCGGATTTCAGCCCGACCAACCAGAACCAACCATGAACAGGGGCCAATGGTCGCTGATTGTCATCCGTCTACTGGGTTGCTATGATACAAAATGGTAGTGTTTGATGGGGCGCGCCTGTTTGTTGGCGTGGCGGAAGGAGGCGGCATGGAGCTTGGCGACTTTGCGTGGCAGCCCGACGAGAATAGCGCTATCCCGTACTATCGCCAACTGATGGTCTATGTACGCGACCAGATCGTTACAGGCGCGCTGCGCCCGGGCACACGACTCCCTCCGCAACGAGCGCTTGCCGCCCGGTTTGGGCTGAACCGCAGCACAGTCGTCGCCGCCTATCAAGAACTGCAAGCGGACGGCTTGGTCATGGGGCGCATGGGCGGCGGGACGATTGTCGTTGGGCCGGATAGCGACGCGGACGGCGCGAGCAAGGTGTTTAAGTGGCATGAGATGCTCGACCGTGGAACGTACGTGCACGATAAGTCGCTGGCCGCGGAAGTCGCGCGGGCGCGCGGCCATCCCGACATCATCCCTCTGGCTCAGGGCGAGTTGGCGCCGGACTTGAAGCCGACAGCCGTCATACAGGAGCTTGTCCACAGCGTCCCCATCACGGCGGCGTCGCTGAGCTACGAAGATCGGCATGGATACAGGCCACTGCGCGAGGCGATAGCCCAGCACATGACGAACCGGGGGGCGCCAACCGATATGAGCGGCGTTCTCACCCTGGCCGGCGCACAGCAAGGCTTGTACATCATCTGCCGGGGGCTGTTGCAGCCGGGCGATACCGTCGTCGTGGAAGCGCCATCATACTTGCTCACACTCGATGTGCTGCGGAGCGCCGGCCTGCGCGTGCTGCGGGCACCGCTCGATCAGCATGGGTTGATGGTCGACCGTTTAGAAGAGTTGCTTGCGCGGCAACGCGTCGCCATGATCTTCACCACGCCGGCGTATCAGAATCCCACAGGATCGTTGTTGGCCGCTAACCGCCGCGCGCGTATTCTGGACCTCTGCGAGCGCTATCATGTCCCTCTCGTTGAAGACGACGTCTATGGCGAGCTCGGTTTCGCCGGCGCTGCCCCACCCCCACTATACGCGCAAGATCGGCGTGGCCTGGTCATCTACGTGAGCAGTATCTCCAAGAGTGTCGCGCCCAGCTTGCGCGTGGGGTGGCTCGTCGCTCCGCCGTATTTGGCCACGCGACTGGCCGAGACAAAATATCAGGTGCAGTTTGGCTGTAGCGCCATACCTCAATGGGTCGCGGCCGAATGGCTCGACCAGGGGTATCATCGTGCGCACATCGCGCACGTCACGCGCGCTTTACAAGAGCGCCGTGATATTCTCGAAGACGGCTTGCGCCGGCACTTCGGCCCATTATTGGAATGGGTGCAACCGCTAGGCGGCTTCCATCTTTGGGCCGAGGTTCATGCGCCGGTGAGCAGTACCGCGCTGTTCCACGCTGCCCTGCGCACCGGACTAGCGATCAAGCCGGGAAGCTTGTACGGCATGCCTCCAGGCCACACATGGATTCGGCTCTCGTTTCAGTATGCGTCCCTGGACAATCTACGCGCCGCGCCGCGGGTCTTGCGCCAGGTGATTGAGGACGTTATCCAGACCGATCAGGACAACGAGGGCTACCCCGCCGAAACCGCAGCGATGTGACGGGTAGACATCTCGCCACAATCGATTGGCTCTCCCGACGGTGTGATGAAAGGAAGTCAGCTCTCGCACTCGTGATGCGGCGTGCTCCTAACGATCCCGAGCGTACAGTTCAGTCCAGGCCGGACAGTAGCCCAGGCCAACCGCTACGGCCTGCGAAGGGATGTTTGCGACAGTGGTCGAATAGTAGGGGATGCGGCCCCTAGCAAGGATCCCGTCGCTGAGTTGGCCAACAACAGCACGCCCAATGCCATGCCCACGCTCCGCCACAGCAACTGCACCACCGACCTGCCACAGGTTATCGGTATCTGCACTCGCAGCAGCCATCCCTACCACGTCACCCGCGCGAGCGGCCACCGCAGCCAGCATAGGAGGTCTGGGGCTATCCGGGCGATAGGTTAGCGCCTCCTCGAACCCACGTTACGCATACAGAGGAGCCATCTTCGCTCCCTCAGCGAGAGCGACCTCGATGCCGGGCGGCGTAGGAAAGGGGCGTAGATCGGCACGCGAGCAAGCATACTTCACGACTGGCCCGATCAGGTCCTGCCCATCACGTCCCACATAGCGGGCGATCTCGGCAATCGTTGCCGCCGAGAAGATGGCATCGCGCTGCTCGCCGGCGAGGGTCACACGGGCCCAGGCGACGCGCTCGGGATGGCAACTCAGCACGACACCTGGACCCATAGTCACCGCCAGCAGCGACTTCGACCAGAGGGGGAAGCGCAGCCGCCCCATCCGTTCTTGCGCCTCCACGACCACAACCCCCTGGGCGAGGAGATCGCGCTCCGTGCATGCGCAGGTCGCCGCCAGGGTCGCCCGGATGGCAGCGACGGCGCTGTGACGGTTGCCGTTGTCGGCCCGTTTCATCATCGTTCCCTCTCGTCGTTTTAGGCGGCGCGGAGGACACGCCGTTGCAGCAGATCATGTCCTCCGCGCCCATACATGGTGCGCCGGACCAGTTTGAGACGCGTAACCTGTCCCTCCACTTGCCCGTTGCTGTCGTGGGCGGACTGACGTCGGCGCTCCCAGCAGGTACGACGCGCCGCAGTCCCAGTGGGACCCGCTGACTTTTCACGGGTCCAAGGTACTCTCAAATGTCGATTTGATGCTCCTCGGTGACGAGATAGGTGGCGCCTCCCGTGGCGAAGCGCGGCACGTCCGCGGAGGCGGCCTGCGCCTCCGGCGTCGCCAGGATGCGCTCCATCTCTTCCCGGCTGGCGGCGTAGAGGCCCACGACCATATGGTACGGCGAGGCCACGTCGCCAAGCGCACCCTGCACCGGTTCGACCGTCCAGCGCGACCAGCCCTTCATTTTCTTGGCCAGGGGGATATGGACGTTCCAGTAGTAGTGGTCGAAGGCCGCGGGGTCCGTTGGTTGGCCGTAGAGGATCGTCAGGCGTACCATGCCGTGTTACTCCTTCTTGCTCGTCGTAGCGTCATGCTGGGTGGGCCGTGGCACCCTGTTCCCGCGTCTTTTCCCACGCGCGATACAGGCGATCGAACGTTGTACTGGCCGTTTCCGCGAAGACGGGATCATTGATAGCGCCCGCGACCTCGATCACCTCAATGTGGGGCTGCAAGCCGCGGCGCAGAGACGCGAAGAGCGCGTTGTCCGCCTCGGGATCGAAGAAGGGCTCGCCCTCCACGTCGAGCATCGAGACGCCGCCGCGCGGCACAAGCACAGCTACCGGCCCGCGCGCCCTGTTCAACTTCTCCGCGATGAGCGCGCCGAGTCGCGCGTTCTCTTCCGCTGTTGTGCGCATGAGGGTGACGGCCGGATTATACCGATACAGGAGACGCTGCCGGAAGCGCTCGGGCACGCTCTCGACGGGGCCGAAATTCGCCATGTCTAGCGCGCCCAGCGAGACGACCTGCGGAATGCCGGCCCGCCCCGCCGCCTCCAGACGATCCGGCCCCGCGCTCAACGTCCCGCCGGCGACCTCATCGGCCAGTTCCGTCGTCGTGAGGTCGAGGACGCCCGTGATAAAGCCATCCCGAATAAGCGCCTCCATCGACCGCCCGCCCACACCCGTCGCATGGAAGACCAGCACCTCGTACCCGCGTGCTTCGAGCAACTCACGGGCGGCGGTGACGCACGGGGTCGTGACGCCGAACATGGACGCGCCCACGAGCGGATGCCCGTCCTCTGGCACGGTATCGACGGCGCCTCGCCCTATGACCATCGCGCCGATCGCGCTCGCGGCATTGTCCAGGATGCGCCGGCTGAGCCGATTGATGCCCGCGATGTCGACCACCGAGTACATCATAGTGATATCCACGGCCCCCACGTAAGGGCGGGTATCACCGGCCGCGACCGTGGTCACCATGAGCTTCGGCACACCGATGGGCAGCGCCTGCATCGCCGTGCAGGCAATCGTCGCGTTGCCCGACCCCCCGATGGCGATGACGCCGCCAATGCTCCCTTGCCCGAAAAGATCGGCGACGACGTGGGCGGCGCCGGCGGCCATGTGCGTCATGGCCTGTCCCCGATCGTGCGCGGCCGCGAGATCGGCGATGCGCACGCCTGCGGCGTGCGCCACCGCGTCACGGGTGACGTCCGGCTCAAAAGCAGGGGCGCCCAGCACGCCCACGTCGATGACAAGAGTCGTCGCCCCGGCCGCCGCGATACGCTGCTGAAGGTAGCGCAGTTCCGCCCCTTTGGTGTCGAGCGTCCCCAGAATAGCAACCGTCTCAGACATGTCTCACCCGTGCATCCCTATTGCCCTGCAATCCGCGCCGGTCTATAACGACGCCCCATCAGCGTAAAGATGAGATAACCATATCATCGGTCGGGGGGGCTGTCTACAACCAAAGCTCCCGTGACTGGGCCAGCCAAAAGCTGTGATCGCGCTCTGCAACGATCGCCGGCCGGCCTATAAGATGAGGACGTTTATCGCCCCTTCTCTGGCCCGCGTCCCTCGCTTGGCGTCAGGAGCCGCGCCAGCAGGGAGAGCATGATCGCGCTATTGACGGCGGTGAGCCCGAAGCGGATGCGGTTGTAGCGGATGAGGCGGATGTGGCCCTCATGGGATCAGCACGATCCGGCCCTGGCTGCCGGTCCGCGCGAGGGCCTCGTGGGCGCGTGGCGCATCGGCCAGGGGGTATTCCTCGCCGACAACCGGGCGCAACGCCCCGGTCGCCAACCCCGCGTCGATGGCCGCGCCGCCGCGCGCCCACTCGTCCGCGCTGCTATTGCCCAGGTTGAGGCCCACGATGGACAGATCGCGCCCCATCAGCGCGGCCGGGTCGATCTCGACCGGCTCGGGACGGCCGATGCCGATGACAACGGCCCGCCCGCGCATCGCCAGCACGCCGAGGTCCCGCCGCAGGGTGGCGTCGGCCCGCATCTCCAAGGCGATGTCGACCCCCCGGCCCCCGGTCAGGGCCACGATCCGGTCGGTGAAATCGGGCGCATCGTAGCCGAGAGCGTGCCGCGCGCCCTGCTCGATGAGGAGCTGCCGGCCCCGCTCCGTCCCGCCCGTGCCGATGACGCTCAACCCCGCCGCCCGCGCCAATTGCACGGCGGCGAGGCCGACGCCACCGGTCGCGCCCTGCACCAGCGCCGTCTCGCCGGGTCGGGCCTGGGCCTTTCTGATCTTCCACCGCCAGGAGGACCTGCGCCCCCGCTACGAGGCCCTGGCGCGCACCGCGATTCACGCGGTCACACCCGATCACGTCGCCACCTTCCTCGGCCGCAAGCTCACCGGACACTATGCCGATGAACGGGGCAATGACTTCCACACCCGCATCGCAGGGACGCGTCTGAAGCACCACATGGGACCCGTGGCCATCAAGCTCTACGACAAGCAGGCCCTGGTCTTGCGCATCGAGACGACGGTCAACGACGTCTCGTTCTTTCGCCACCACCGCCGGGTGGAACACCGCGACGGCACCACCGAGACCAAACTCGCGCCGATGCAGAAGACGATCTATAGCCTGGCGCCCCTCCGCGAGGCGCTCAGCGCGGCCAATCACCGTTATCTGACGTTCCTCTCCGACCTGGCCGATCCGACCGCGGGCGTCCGGCAGATCGAACGGTTCGCCGAACCCACCCGCCAGGACGCGCGCAGCTATCGCGGCTTCAACCTGTGCAGCGCCGACGACCGCGCCCTCTTCGTCGCCTTGGCGCGCGGCGAGTGGCAGATCAGCGGCTTCCGCAACGCCAGCCTGCGGCGCGTCTTGCCGCACTACTCCGGCCCACAGCTCGCGCGCGTGCTCAAGCGGTTGCATGCCCATGGCCTCATCAAGAACATCGGGCACACCTACAAGTACGACCTGACCCACGCCGGCCAGCAGGTCGTCTTGGCGGCCTTGAAGCTGCGCGAACTCGTGGTGATCCCCTCCCTGGCGGGGCTGCTCCCAGACGCCGCCTAACCCGACACTTCTGCACATCTTGCGATCAACTGCACTGGTAAGGGACTAAATGCTTCCAGCACGTAGTTGCGATATAGCCATCACATTTCCGCGCACGATAAATGTCTGGCGTGCCGCATCATCAGTCTGGAAGCATTTAGAGCGGTGTTAGATGACTTCGAGCACGGCGGCCGTCGGCGAGGCGGGCCGTGGCGCGGAGGTCTCTTTCTGGTACCAGAACGCGGTGGACGCGATGTCGTCGTGCAACGGCAGATACCGCCGGCCGGAACGCCAGCCCAGGGCCTGAATGGTCACACGCAGCTCGGACTGGAAGCGGATGGGGTCCATAATGTGCCAGCGATACATGCCGAAGCGGGGCTGCGACCGATAGAGCCCATCCGGCCGCAGCACTTGATTCAAGCCCAGGAACGGCGTCGTAAACGGAGTGTAGCCCTGCTCCGGCACGTCGAAGTTCCAGGCGCCGCCGAAGTAATCTTCGGTCCCCGTCCCGCAGATCGTCGGATACGCCTCGTCGCCGTCGAGGTAGAACTTGATCTCGCCTTCGCCCCACCAGCCGGAGTTATGCGCGCCCCAGGCGATGTAGGTCCCGACGTAGTGCCCGCTGCCCTGGATGCCGTCGAGGAGCGTGTGGACCTCTTTATCGGGCAGGGGGTTGCTGCGCCGCCACTGGGCATGGAAATAGGCAGCCTCCTCCGGTACCTGTGTCAGTGTATAGTCGATCTGGTAGTAGAGGATGGCCTCTTGGTCGGAGAGGCTCTCGATCGTGATGCGCGCCGCCTGACGGAAGGGCATCTCCCAGTAGCTATTGAAGCCGCCGTGGGGATTGACGGCGATGGGCAAAGAGGTGACCTGGCTATAGACGCCCCAGCCGTGACAGAAGAAATCGCCGAGCGGGACTTCGACGGCCGGCCGCGCATCATCCTCCCAGTACATGCGCAGCAGCAGATGGCGCCAGTGCTGTGGATGGGTCGTCAGCCAGATGTGCTGGATCGCGCCTGATCCGGTGATGCCAGCCAGCGTCACCGTCGCGTCGGGTTGAATGGCGATGCTGGGCGAGATTTTCCAGCCCTGCCCCAACTCACGCGCCGCCTGAGCGCCCGTGCCCTCGGTCGCCATGCTCCCGCGGCCTTTCTCACCGGTGGGATTCTCCGCGCTGATCGAGCGCGTTTGCGCGGTCGAGAGATACGATAGATTGCCAAGGCCCATACCAAGCCCATTGAATGCGCTCATCTATTATCCTTTCACGACTTCCGCAGGTGTCGTTGGGTCGTGCTGAGGTCGACACGCAAGCGCCGATCCGAGGACGCCATCGTCGGCGGTTGACGGAGACAGCTATGCCACGGCAAGACGATGGGTGAGGTCGTCCCACGCGCGCATCAAGC
>JAABUM010004186.1_pt1 | contig 16567 bp, 11 predicted proteins | sample 5559161 | NCBI WGS metagenome assembly JAABUM01 (sample SAMN10711868, study PRJNA513369) | rock metagenome | isolation source: Antarctica rocks | place: Antarctica: Victoria Land, Siegfried Peak nord | reverse complement strand
TTACTACATGAGGAGATTAGCGACCGCGCGGTGCGGGGCCACCGGCCGACCGGCGGCGCTTCTCGGCGCGGGGCGAGCGTGGCGTCGGCTGGCCGTCATCGCCGACCGGGCGCTTGCGCGACTGCTGCTGATAGTACCGCTTGGCCTGCTGCGCCTCGTACGCCTTAAGTTGCGGCAGGTAGCTGCGGTTACGGACGAGGGGAATCGCCACGAGCGCGGCGACAACCAGGACGATGCTAATCCAGGCCCAGACACGCCAGCCAAGGAAGGGCAGACCCATCAACTGGAAGAGATAAAAGACAAGCCCGAAGCCGAACGCCCACATCAACCAACTGGTGTAGCGGGTCACGAAGGCATGCTTTATCGGGTGCTTCTTCAGCATTGCGCCCAGGCGCAGATACAGCACGAGCGATACGACAAACCCGATCGCGAAGACGGCAAGGAAGCCGATCGCCAAAAATGACTTCATCTCGTCTTCGAACGGCACCCGCGTCCATTTCGTAGGATCAAACCAGTCGCCCATACCGACGCTGCCCTCCCCATATCGCCACCATGCACTGTACCGCCACAACATTGCGGAAGTATAGCGCCGCCGATAGAGGGGTGTCGAGCGGCAATTTTCGCCCTGTGCTATCCCGACCGCGACTTGACAGTAGAGGGAAGTGACGGCTAGTCTCCCCTGTACGTGCGTAGGGAGAAACGCCAGTGTCACCACCACCCGCGATGGCGGGGAGGCGACAGTGCGCCAGCGACAGGAAATGGAGGGTGCGGTGCGGATCGCGATGGTCGGGACGCGCGGGATCCCGGCCAGCTATAGCGGCTTCGAGACCTGCGTCGAGGAGTTGAGCGCGCGCCTCGCGGCACGCGGGCATCAGGTCACCGTCTACTGCCGCAGCCACCACATCACCCATCCCGGCGAGACCTATCGCGGCGCGCGCCTCGTGAAACTGCCGACGATCCGCAACAAGTACCTCGACACCATCGTCCACACGACCCTTTCCTGCCTCCACCTGCTCATCAATCGCCACGACGTGGTGCTGATGTGTATCGCCGGCAACAGCCCGGTGGCGATCCTGCCGCGTCTGGCGGGGATGCCGACCGTGCTGAACGTGGATGGCCTCGACTGGCAGCGCGAGAAGTGGCCGACCGCGGCGAAGCGGTACCTCCAACTGGCCGAGTGGCTGGCGACCGCGTTCCCCAATGCGGTCGTCACCGACTCGCGGAGCGTGCAGCGCTTCTACGCGCGGCGCTTCGGCTTCGCCACCGAATACATCGCCTACGGGGCCACGGCGCAACAGCGCGCGCCCGGCGACACCCTGGCACGCCTGGGGCTGGAGCCGGGGCGCTATGTCCTCTACGTGGGACGACTGGAGCCGGAGAATCGCGCCGACCATCTGGTCGACGCCTTCGCCGCCCTCGCCGATGAGCTGCCGCCCGGCATGAAGGCGGTGATCGTGGGCGACGCGCCCTACGCCCAGGAATACATCGCCGCGTTGCGCGCCCGCGCGGGGGAGCGGATCGTCCTGCCCGGCTACATCTTCGGGGAGGGGTACGCAGAGCTGAACAGCAACGCCTACGCCTACGCCTTCACCTCGGGAGCCTCCGGCACGCACCCGGCGCTGCTGGAGGCGATGGCCTACGGCAACTGCGTGATCGCCAACGCCAACCCCACGAACGCCGAGACCGGTGGCGACGCCATCCTCTACTACGATGGGGCGCGCGGCGGCGCCGATCTGGCCGCGCAGTTGCGGCGCGTCTTCACCGAGCCGGACCTGACCGACCGCCACGGGGCGCTTGCGGCACAACGGGCGGCGGAACGCTACAATTGGGACCGCATCACCGATGAGTACGAGGCGCTCTTCCGCCGCCTGGTCGGACGACGAGGGGATCGCACACCGTGACCACGAACGAGCGATGAAGGGGCGATCGATGGGCGCACGGATGCTCGATCGCTATGTGATCATCTGCCTCATCCTCGATAGCCTGCTGATCCTCGCCGCCCTGGCCGTGGCCGAGTCGTTGCGTCTGATCCTCCCGTTCGGCGTGCAGCTGGGCGACAGTACCTACGTCAATCCGGGCGTGTACGGGCTCGCCCTCCTCTGCTGGCTCGTCAGCTCCTTCCACTTCCGCCTCTACGAGTGGCGCTGGACGGTCACCTGGCGAAGGGAGTCGGGACGCATCCTGGCCTCCTGCGCGAGCTTCGCGCTCCTCTTCGCCGCCGGGCTTTATCTCAGCTTCCGCGAGGTGCCACGTTTCCTGTTCCTCTATTACGCCCCGCTCGCCTTCCTCGTGATCATGGCGAGCCACCTGATCGTCCGGCAGGTGGCGGCGATGATGCCCTGGCACAACACCGTGCGGATCGCGATCGTCGGAACCGGGCGGATCGCCGGGGTGCTGGCGAGTCGCATCGCCCGGCGCTCCCGGTCCTGGCCGCCAACCCTCGTCGTCGGCTTCATCGATGGCGCGACCGCGCCCGACGCGGACGGCGAGCCGCTGCCCTTCCCGATCCTCGGCGCGGTCGGCGCGATCGACGCGCTGATCGACACGCACGGCATCACCACCGTCCTGCTCGCCCTGCCGCCCGAGGAACATCCCCTGGCGCTCCGTCTCAGCAAGACGCTGAGTCAGAGCGCGGTCGACGTACGCCTCCTCCCCGATGTCCTCGACCTCGCCTCCGCCCAAGCCACGATCGAGTACGTCGAGGGCCTGCCGCTGCTCGGTCTGCGCGACCCCGCCCTGACCCTGCCGAGCCGGATCGTCAAGTACACCTTCGATCGGGTCGTCAGCGCGGTCGGGCTGATCGTCATCTCGCCGCTCTTGCTGCTGATCGCGCTGGCGATCAAGCTCGACTCGCCCGGCCCGTTGATCTATCGCGCCCGACGGATCGGCGAGGGGGGGCGCGACTTCGAGATGCTGAAGTTCCGTACCATGCGCCTGGACGCCGAAGACGACCTGCTCGCCACCATCGGCCCCGAAGCGGCGCGGCGCGGCATCTTCAAGATGCCGGACGACCCGCGTGTGACCCACGTGGGTCGCATCTTACGGCGCACCAGCCTCGACGAACTGCCACAGTTCGTCAACGTCCTGCGCGGTGAGATGAGCATCGTCGGGCCGCGACCGGAGCAGCCATTCATCGCCGAGCGTTACGAACTCTGGCAGCGCAAGCGCACCGGCATCCGCCCCGGCCTGACCGGCTGGTGGCAGGTGAACGGACGCAGCAACAAGCCGCTGCACCAGAACACCGACTTCGACATCTACTACCTCGAGAACTACTCCTTCTGGCTCGACCTGCGGATCATCGGGCGCACCGTCAGCGCCGTGGTACGCGGCGAAGGGGCCTATTGAACGGGGCAGGGCGATGGTAGCCCAACCGATATCGAGTGTATACTACCCTGCGCCATAGCGGTTAGGACGACGCGACCATGACGCTGCCGCGAGCAGCCGGAGGATCAACCCCCATTGCGCTCCGCCACCACCGTGCCGCACAACAACATCACAACACGGGACAGTTACGGCGTGATTCTCCGTGACACTGCGATCGACGCCGCGATCCTGATCGTGGCCTATCTCATCGCCACCCACTTCCGCCGCACACTCCCCCTCGGGCAATTTGTCGGGGACGGATATGATTGGTTCGCACCGGGTATTTACGCCCTGCTCGCGCTGGGCACGATTATCGGACACTTCGCCACCCTGCCCCTCTGGCTGCGCACGGGCGGGCCGGCGCAGCGGGACCGTATTGCGGCATCCCTGCTCGGACTGAGCGCCGCACTGGTGCTGTTGAGCGTGCTGCTTCCCGAACAATCGGGCTTGCAGAAGAGCTATTTCGCTGGGGCCGCTTTCGTGCTCACGCTCCTCATCGTGCCGATGCCCGCTGCCGCCCATACCGAGGAAGGCTTGCCTTCGTTCGCCGCGAATCTGCGTCGTCTGTATGCCAACCGCGATCTGCTGCGGATCTGGGTGCAGTACAATGTACAGTCGCGCTACGCGCAGGCATTTCTCGGCATCCTCTGGATCATCCTCCTACCGCTCTCCAGCGCGCTGGTGATGAACATCGTCTTCTCTGAGTTATTGACGATCAAGATCGACGTGCCGTTCATCTCCTTCCTCCTGGTCGGACTGGTTAGTTGGGGACTCTTCAATCAGGCGATCGCCGCCGGGATGCGCTCCATTCTCGGGGCGATGGGGCTGGTGAATCAGATCTATTTCCCGCGCGAAATCATCGTCCTGTCCGCGCTTGGAGAGGCAATAGTGGACGCTTTCTTCATGCTCATCGCGACACTCATCATCAATCTCTTCGTCGGAATCTACCCGACATTCTATTTCCTGCTCCTCCCATTCATCGTCCTGATCCAACTCGCCCTTTGCCTCGGCCTGATGTTCATTGTCAGCTGGTTGAGCGTGCTTGTGCGCGACGTGCCGCAATTGATTAGCGTCTTCCTGCAGCTGCTGTTCTATCTCTGCCCGGTGATCTACCCGGTCGCGAGCCTGCCGCCGCGCTTCCAGCCGCTGATCGCGCTCAACCCCTTATCGTCGCTGATCGCCGCCTACCGCGACCTGATTATCTACGGCCGGCTCCCCGATCTCCTCAGCCTGATCTACCCGACTGCCCTGGCGATTGGCGTGCTCGTCTTCGGCTATCGACTTTTCAAGGCGAATGAAGACCGCTTCGCGGATATGGTGTAATTCCGATGACCACACGTTTCGAGCAAACAATGATCGATATAACCCACACAGAAATGGCTGAGCAGCGACCGCCAGTGATCATCGCCGATCACATCTATAAGCGCTACCGCAAACAGTCGCAGCAAGTCAGCCTGCGCCATGAGGCGCAGAAGCTTCTTAAGCGCACGCTGCGACGCGGCACTGGACCGAGCGAGGAACCTTTCTGGGCGCTGCGCGATGTGACGTTCACTATCCGCGCCGGCGAGTCGGTCGCGTTGATCGGGCGCAACGGCGCAGGGAAAACTACCCTCTTCCGGGTCCTCTGCGGCATCACCCACGCCAGCCAGGGCCGCGCGACGATTAATGGGCGCTTCGCTACCTTAATTGCGTTGGGTGCCGGTTTCAATATGGAGCGTAGCGGACGCGAGAACATCCTGTTGAATGCGGCAATTCAAGGCGTACCGCTGCAAGAAGTCAAGAGCTTGATGCCGGAGATTATCGCCTTCTCCGAGCTTGGCGACTTCATCGACACCCCGGTAAAGCGTTATTCAAGTGGCATGGTGACGCGCCTCGGCTTCAGCATCGCCGCTCATATCTTTCCGGACATTATCTTTGTTGATGAGGTACTCGCGGTCGGCGACGCCGCCTTTCAGCAGAAGTGCATGGCCCGCATCATGGCAATGAAGGCCGAGGGGCGCACGCTAATGTTCGTGTCGCACTCGGCGGAGACGGTGCGGATGCTCTGCGAGCGTTCGATCTGGTTAGCGCATGGGCAAGTGCAGATGGATGGCCCGACAGATGAAGTGCTCGATCATTATCATCATATGCTCGCGGCGGAGGCAAAGGGATAATATATGCGCCATTTCAATCCGCTCGACTATCCGATTGTTTTCGCACAACCCCTGCGCGTACCGAATGAACCGACAGTGCCAAACTCTGCTTGGCTAGAACACGTGCCTTTTGCGATGCTGATCATTGATATTGCGAAACCAAAACTCCTTGTGGAGTTAGGTACACATTCAGGAATTTCTTATTGCGCTTTTTGTCAGAGCGTAAAAGCGCTTAACATCGATACATGTTGCTACGCAATCGACACTTGGGAAGGTGACGAACATGCTGGGTATTACCCTCCAGAAGTTTTGGCGGAATTGCGCTCCTATCATGATGCTAATTACGGTGGCTTCTCACAATTGCTCCAAACCACTTTCGATCATGCGGTCGAGCAATTTGCTGATGGGACTATCGATCTGCTTCATATTGACGGTTGCCATACCTATAACGAAGTAAAACATGATTTCGAGAATTGGCGGGAGAAGCTGAGCGAACAGGCCATTATCCTCTTTCATGATATAGCAGAACGTGGGAGTGATTTTGGCGTATGGAAGCTCTGGGAAGAATTGCGAGGAAACCATCCCTCATTCGAGTTCCATCACGGCCACGGACTTGGTGTTTTGTGCATTAATCGCTTCCCAACAGAGGCCGTTCGCCAGTTGCTAGAACTACCGGAGGCCGAACGCCCAATAGTACGGGAGTTTTTTTACCAGGCTGGTCGGCGCTTAACCTTACAAAATGAACGGCACGAAATTACTGAGTTTTACAAGCGCGAGATTTACGAGAGAGAGGTGACAATACTCCAACAGAAGACGCAAGCAGAATCCTTGAATGAGCGGATGGTTGAAGAAGCCGAGCGTAGGCGCGAAGAGGTGGAGCGGGCGCGCGAAGAGGTGGAGCGGGCGCGCGAAGAGGCTCATAAAGAACGCTCCGCATTGTTGCGCTCGCATGAAGAAGCCATGATAGCACTTAGGCGGACGTTTGCTGAACGCCAGGAGCAGCAATTACAAGAAGAGTCGATGGTACTGCGCGCACACAATGCTGAGCGCGCACAGTTGCGTGAGGAAGTCGCGATACTCGAGAACGAACGAGCATACTTGCAACAGCGTTTGGCATCGATCGAATCGCGCCTCAGCTGGCAATTGCTCTCCCGAGCTTGGCAATTGCAGATGCGCGTCGCGCCACCGACCAGCGCGCAGGGACGGGCATGGATGGCACTGATGCGCCTGACGCGCGGACGCACACGGCGTCGCGTCAGCCTATCCACATCCGCAGTGGCGCCCCTCACGGTACAGGGGCCGCTGATTCCGGCCTCACACCAGGAATTAGCGCCACTCTCCCCTGAGGAGGCGCGGGCACTCGCCGCACAGTACAACAGTTATGAAAGTTGGGTGGCGCGCTGCGAGGCGATCCGCTACGACCCGGACCGGGCGACGCGAATCATAGCGGGGTTCCGCTATAGTCCCGTCATCAGCATCATCATGCCAACCTACAACAGCCCTGAGGCGTTCCTCCGCGCCGCGCTCGATTCCGTGCTGACACAGTACTACCCTTCTTGGGAACTCTGCATCTGCGACGATGCGTCACCCCAGGAAGGGGTCCGCTCGATCTTGCAGGAATACGCTGCCCGAGACTCGCGCATCCGTATCATCTTCGCCACGGAGAATCGCGGTATCGGAGGGGCATCCAACCAGGCACTCGCGCTGGCGACCGGTGATTATATCGGCTTGCTCGATCACGATGACATGCTGACGCCCGATGCGCTACTAGAAGTTGTGGCGGCGTTGCAGGATGTGCGCGCGGACTTCCTATACTCCGATGAGGACAAGCTTGACGAGGAAGGCTTCCGCTGCGAACCTTTCCTCAAGCCGGTATGGTCGCCGGACCTCCTGCTCACCTGCATGTATACCAGCCACTTCAGCGTCTATCGCCGCACGCTTGTCGAAGAGATCGAAGGCTTCCGCGAGAGCATGAGCGGCAGTCAGGATTACGATCTCGCCTTGCGCGCCACGGAACAGGTGCGAACCATCACGCACATTCCGAAGATCTTGTATCACTGGCGCAAAATCCCGGGCTCGGCGGCGGCGAGCACCGGGGCCAAACCCTACGCCTATCTCGCGGCGCAGCGCGCGCTCACCGATGCGCTCGAGCGCCGAGGGATCGACGGCAGTGTCGAAATCGCGAATGCGGCAGGGTACTACCATATTCGGCGCACAATCGACACCTTCGGCAAAGTGTCGATTATCATCCCGACACGCGACCAAATTGCGCTACTTGAGCGCTGCGTGCGCTCGATCGAGGAAAAAACGGAGTATCCCCATTACGAGATCATCATCATCGACAACGACAGTCGGGATGCGGCATCGCTCGAGTATCTGGCGCGTTCACCGCACCGCGTCATCACCGCGCCGGGTACCTTCAATTACTCGTGGTTGAACAACCTGGGGGCGCGCGAAGCGGCGGGGGAATATCTCCTCCTCCTCAACAACGATACCGCAGTCCTCTCGGGATCATGGCTTTCGGCGCTCGTGGAGCAAGCCCAGCGACCGGAAGTTGGCGCGGTCGGCGCGAAACTCCTCTACCCAGATGGCCGGATCCAGCACGCTGGCGTCATCCTGGGGCTCGGGGGGGTGGCGAGCCACGCACAGCGCTTCGTCGATGGTTACATCGGTACGGGCTATTACAATTACCCGAATGCGCTTAAAAACTACAGCGCGGTGACCGGGGCGTGCCTGATGATCCGCAAGGCGGTATTCGAGGCGGTTGGGGGCCTGAACGAGACCGACCTGCCGGTCAACTTCAACGATGTCGATCTCTGTCTGCGCCTACGCGAACGCGGCTATCTCGTCGTTTATACCCCCTACTGCCTCGTGCGGCATCACGAGTCGGCGACGCGCGCACCGATTGTCGATCCCGAGGGGCAGGCGTATATGCTCGGGCGTTGGCGCGAGGAGATACTGGCCGACGGCTACTACCACCCGCAGTTCGATCTCGATGCGGGCGACTTCACGATCGACATCACCCGCCCGGATACATTCCAGAGTATGTATGTGCAACATTCACGGGAGGCTGTCACCAGCGATCTATCGACCAGATTGACGATCGGGCAAGAGTTGATCATCGGCGACGATGACCTGACGGCGATCGGCGTGCAATTCGCCACCTACGGCCGCCGCTGCAAGGGACGCGTAATCTTACATCTGCGGCGTTCGGTGAGCGACAAATCGGATCTTCTCACCGTGGCGATGGACGCTTCTGACATCCTCGACAATCATCTGCATCTCTTCGCCTTCACACCGCTCGCGGGCTCGGCCGGTCAGCGTCTGTACTTCTTCATCGAGTTCACGCAGCACGAATCCGGGGAAAGATTGGCGGTGTGGCGATCACTCCGACAGGATCCGAAGGTCGGGTCCCACTACGAGAATCAGCTGCCGGCCGACGGCACGCTAGCATTCGCCGTTTACAGTCAGCGGCAGCACTATCGCCACACGGCTATTCCAACGACTGCGGGAGAGGCACGATGATGTCGCTCGGGAGCACCATACTCGGCACATTCCAACTCTACGTCGCGCCGAACAGGGGAATTTGAGCGTATGTACCACGATCGGCATAACTGGCGGATGAGGATGCCTACGCCCGTGGCTATTCTGCGAGAGGGTGGGATTGCCCTCTGCTTGGTCGCTATCGCGCTGGGCGTGCTAGTTGCCCTGACACTACACCAGGTGACGCGGATCGATACGACCGCAGCAGAGAATTTCGTCGGGCTTGAGGCGGCAGGATTTGAGGACGTTACCAAGAGCGACGGGAGCACCAGTAAGATTGTACGCGCGAATGCCGCGCTGCGGTATCGGGAGAATGGGCCAGCAGTTTATCGCATCACCCTCACATTGCAGGGCACGGGCACATCGCAGCTACCCTATACGCTCCCGATCAGCATCAATGGTATCGTGATCCAGTCGCACCAGATCGTAGCGGGGCAGCATGCCTATCTGGTGGAATATCAGCGCGTCCCGGCGACCTGGAATCCCAATCGAGCCGATCCGATTCAGCTCACCTTCGCACCGACGATCGATGGGGCGGCCACACCGCTGCCAGTCGCCCTCGAGCGGGTCACCATTGCCCCGGCAGGAGCGACCGCCTCGCTCTATCCTCGCCTCCTCTTTTTTGATGCGCTCCTTGTCGCCGCTTTATGGGTGGCGCTTCGCTTTCTTTTCACCAATCAGCTGCGAAGTGCGCTCAACATCGCGGTGATCGCGATATTAGCGCTCGTCATGACGACCCTTCTCCTGCCGACGCAACTTCTCTATCGTAGCCAGCAGTTCGGGTTGCATCCTAAACGCGCCGCCGTCCTTCTCTTCGTCCTCCCACTTATCGGGGGAATGGTGGGCGCGACGCTGCGCTATCTGGACGAGCATTACAACTGGCGATCAAATCATCCCTACACGGAAGAAGAGGTGAGCGCGAAGATGGTGCCGCGCCTATTGAGGCGCGACCTGGTGCTGGTCTTCACCGTCGCATTAGGATTTCGTATCCTCTGGTCGCTCATTGTCCCGCCCTGGCAGGCACCCGATGAGGGCGCACATTTTTCTTATGTGGCACATATTGTCGAGAGCGCTGAGTTACCGGGTATAGGTACACCAAAATATGGTAGTCCCATGTACTCGACCGAGTTTGGCAACAGTTGGAACAATACGCTTTATGCCCGTATATCAACTGTTGGACTTCCCCGGACACCGGAGTTTGCGTTCCTCCCGCCCTCTTATGACTATGAAATAGCACGTGATTACCAAGCCCCGGCTGAAGAGCGCCACAATAGTGCAGGTGGAACCGCAACACCATACCCCCCTCTATACTATCTCATAATCGCATTGCCCTATAAACTTCTTCAGGACGAACCGATCATCTCCCGATTGTTTGCCTCACGTATTGTATCTGGCATCTTTGGCGCGCTTGGTTGTATTTTTGGATATCTCATGGCGTATGAGATTCGGCGCGAGCGGTTGTGGGGGTTCTCCATTGGCCTCTGCATGGCGCTCCTGCCGATGTATACATTCGTCAGCATTTCAGTCAATAATGACACGGCAATGATCTGCGCCACGACCGCGCTGATCTGGACTGCTGTCCGAGCGTTTCGGCAGCAACACGTGTCTCAGCGCCTCCTCTGGGCAATGGGTCTGCTCAGTGGCTGCATTCTGCTGATAAAACCAACCGGTATCGTTGTGGTCGCACTGGTCAGTATGGCCCTAGTCGCGCGGCAGTGGCCGATTGTACGGCGTCCCTGGCGCATATGCTGGTCCCGTACACGTGCCATAGCCTTTTTTATCGTACCGCCTATCGGGCTGTATAGCTCCTTGATTCTTCTACGTATTCTCCTTAATCGTGCGACTACCGGCACTTCGAGTGTCGTAGGGATGAACATCGTTCTTGCCCCGACTTATTCATTCTGGTCATATCTACAGAACGAGTACAGTGCTGGGGGGCCGTATTTTTTCTGGTTATTCGTCAAGACCTTTTGGGGTGCTTTTGGTTGGCTCGAAATATATATGCCCGACTGGATCTATTCAGCAATGCTTATTTTCTGCGCCATCGGTATCGTCGGACTCGTCCTGGGTTTCGCTAGCAAGAGACGAGAACGACGCTGGACCTTGCTCCTGTTAGGGCTGATCATCGGTCAACTCGCCTTCCTCTTCGTCATTGCTGATTACGTGCTGAGTTATTCACAACTCGGTATCGGCTTAGGGTTACAAGGGCGGTATCTTTTCCCTGTTCTCGCACCGATACTTCTCTTACTGCTCGGAGGATGGCATGTTCTCAGTGGGGGGAGAACGTTTATCTTGTATCTCGCACCATTTGGGGCACTCCTCCTTCAGCTTGCCTCCCTGACGACGATTATCACAAGATACTATGGGATCACATTCGGATGGTGAAGCAACGTTGGTTCAGGATACTGATCGGCATCGGCATTCTCCTGGTGCTCGGCAGCACTCTCGTTATTCCGGTACATATTCCATTATCGGAGGGTTTTCATACACCTGCCACAGCAACTGTACCAAGCACACCCCTCATTCAAGGGGTTGAGGTTATACAACAATTTCCCGTTACCGGCGCACCGATCACGGCTATCGCAATACAACTCGCAACATATAAGCGTGTCAATGTCGGTACAGTGCAACTGACTGTGCGAGTGATGCGCGGCGGGTATTGGCAAGTTTTAGCGGTGCGAACAATCGCAAAAGAGCAGCTGAAAGACAATGCTTTCCAATCATTCGAGTTTTCCCCAGCCCTACTAACCCGTCCAGATGAAATTCTCGCTGTCGTTGTTGCCGCCGATCAAGACAATTCACAGGCGATCAGTTGGTGGATCGATCCAACCCTAAGCGAAGCATCGTATCAATTGCTCGTGAACGGAATGCCGCAACCAGGTATGGCGGTATTCTCGATCGCCTATGTACAGAAAAGCGGTCCTGTAATAACGCTCCTGCCCGACCTCTGGCAGCGGCTCACCATTTTCCTCGACCCGCTCTGGCAGGTGCTCCTCCTGCTCGGGCTCGCATTGGGGATCGTTCCACTCGTATGGCTCTTGGGGAGGATGGTTACGACGGGGTGATGCCATCGAGATGCCTCTTTCCACTTCTTGCTTGTGGCAGACGTTGCGGCTATACTCCGCCTATCATAGCATTGCCCTGAAAAAGATCCTTCTCCCGATTCACCTACCGATGGAGAGACACCGAGCATGACCGGCACCACCTACGATGTCGATGTACAGGCACAGCAGGATCGGATACGACCACCGACTGACATGCCCTCTCGACCGGTCATCGCCGCTATCCCCGCGTTCAATGAGGCTCGCTTCATCGGCAGCATCGTCATCCAATGCCGTCGCCATGCCGACATCGTACTAGTGATCGACGATGGTTCACGGGATCAGACGGCGGCTATCGCCGAGGCGGCGGGAGCGCTGGTGCTGCGCCACGAGCAGAATCGTGGCAAGGGCGAAGGATTGAACACCGCCTTCGCCGAGGCGCGACGGCTGAATGCCCGCTGCCTGATTCTGATCGATGGGGACGGCCAGCATGAAGCCGAAGAAATACCGGCAGTGATCGCGCCGATCCTCGACGACTCCGCCGACATGACGGTCGGCTCGCGTTTCCTCACGACCAGGAGCGACATCCCGGCCTACCGCAAAGTCGGTCAGCATGGCCTGACCATCGCGACGAACCTGAGTTCGGGGGTGCGGTTGACCGACTCGCAGAGCGGTTTCCGCGCCTTTTCCGCCGCCGCGATCAACGCGCTCTCCTTTCGGGGTAGCGGTTTCTCGGTGGAGTCGGAGATGCAATTCCTGGTCAAGGAGCATCGCCTCAAGGTCGCCGAGGTGCCGATCAGCGTCGTCTACGAAGAACCGGCGAAGCGTAATCCATTCTTCCACGGCTTGACCGTATTGAATGGAATCATTCGGTTGGTGAGCCAGGGGCGTCCGCTCTTCTTCTTCGGGATGCCGGGTACGCTGCTCATGATCCTTGGCGTGCTGCTGAGTCTACGCATTATCGTGGTCTACCAGGAGACGCAGATACTCGCGTTAGGCTACGCGCTGATCGTACTCCTCTTGATGACCGTAGGGATTCTGGGAATCTTCACCGGGATCATCTTATACTCGATCCGGGTTTTGTTTACAGACTTAGAGAAGGGACGCCGTATACTCTAGATAAGCGTCACAATAAGCTAGATTCGGTATCGGGAAAGAAGAAATCCCCATCGACTCGACATGCCGTCGTTTTTCCTTTCCCAACTGGCCGAATCAGCCCTCGGTGTGCTTATTGTGACGAAGGTCTACTGGCCGGGCGAAGCGTTGGCATACGGCCATTCGGCGACCAGTAGAATGTACGGCAAAAGTCTGCTTGCTGTTGGTACATGGCGCGCAAATTTCTTGTGAGGGAAAAGAAGCAGCATATGGCATTGGCGAAGGTATCGCCCCGCACGGGGTCCGCAAAGGGGCATATCCTCTTTGTGCTCGAATTCTTCTTTCCCCACGTAGGTGGCCTCGAAACACTCTTCCAGCACCTTGCCGAAGGACTGATGCAACATGGCTATCGGGTCACTGTCGTCACGCTGTGGCTCCCTGGCACCAACAAACGAGAAACCCATAATGGTATCGAGATCGTGCGCGTGAAGACGCCGGGGTTCGCGCAACGCTACCTCTTCATGCTCTACGCACTCCCCATGGCCGTGCGTCAGGCGCGCAAAGCCGACCTGATCCATACCACGACCTACAACGCGGCATTGCCCGCCTGGCTCGCCAGCCGCATCGCCCGTCGTCCGGCGATCATCACCGCGCACGAGGTATTCGCGGAGCAATGGCAGCAATTGCCCGGCCTAAATCCGCTGCTCGGTTACGCCTTCCGCGCCTTCGAATGGGCGATCCTCCACCTCCCCTTCGCGCACTTCATCGGCGACTCCAACTTCACCGCGCGCCGCTTGCAGCAACGCATGCACATCCCCGCCCACAAGGTCTCGACCGTCTACCCGGCAGTGGACTACGAGTTCTGGGATCGCGCGCGCCACGAGCGTCGCGTCCTCACGGAGGAGGTTCCCGGCCTCGCGGATGGCCCCGTCTACGTGTACTTCGGGCGGGCCGGGCTGTCTAAAGGACTCGGCTACCTGATCGAGGCGGCGCGGATCATCCAGCGCGCACGACCCGATAGCCACGGTGTCTTCATCCTCGCGCGTGACCCGCTCGCCCCCTATGAACGGGCGTTGCGACAACTGACTCGATATGGGCTTACGGAGCATGTGATCGTCCTCGATCCGGTGCCCAGAGCGGAACTGCCCGGCTATCTCCTCGCGGCGGACTGCGTGGTGGTGCCTTCGATCTCGGAAGGGTTCGGCTATGCGGCGGTGGAGGCGGCGACGCTCGGCTGTCCGGTCGTCACGACGACCGGGCACTCCGTCGAGGAGGTGCTACCCGATAGCGCGCGCTTCGTCGCCCCGCGCGATCCCGTCGCACTGGCCCAAGCCATCCTCGCCATCATGCAGGACCGCCCTGAATGGCGTGAGCCGGCACGCTATGATGTAGAGCGGCACATTGCCGGGGTGGAGGCAGTCTATAAGTGCATCGGCATCCAGGAAACCCGCCACCCGACTACTCGGGACAGTACCGTGCGTGCATCAAGCGACAGGTGATATGGTAGGGTGGGTGTACGTCAGCGACGACATTCCCTTCCCGTTGTAGCCCTCGATAGGGTCAAGAGATTGAGCAAATTAGTCGGTAGTGGAGTATATTCATGGACACGCAACATGCCCGCAAGGGTCTCCCATACTTGCTGAGCGCAGCGCAATCGCAAGTGCAGAAACGAGGACTTTTCCCGCTACTCGGAGACGTATGGACCCTCGGATCTGGTTACCTACGCCATCGGGTATTAAGAAAAGGCACGACATTTGTCCTTGATGGCCGGACCTATCCGACTCTGCGCCATACCTACAACGTCACCTGGGACACTGAGCATGCGGTCGAGATTCCCCTCGCATGGTCGTATGTTCGGCAATATGCCGGACAGCGAGTGCTAGAAGTTGGGAACGTCCTGAGCCACTACCATCCTATTGAGCACGATATCGTGGACAAGTATGAACAGCTTCCCGGGATCATCAATGTTGACGTCGTCGACTTCGATCCCGATTATCGATACGATTTGATCGTGAGCATTTCGACGCTGGAGCACGTTGGTTGGGATGAGGTGCCGCGCGATCCACTGAAGGTAGGTCGCGCGCTGGCCCACTTACGTGGTTTATTGGCACCTGGAGGGTTACTCCTGGTAACGATCCCGGTCGGCTATAATCCGCATCTCGATATCCAGTTCGCCGAAGGGATGATTCCCTTGGATGAGACGTACTTCATGAAGCGTATCTCGCATGATGCGGATTGGGTTGAGGTGCAACGTGCGGAGGTCCAGGGACTTCGCTTCGGTATCCCTTTCCGCTGTGCCAATGGTCTCATCATTGGGATGACCCGCGCCCCTCGTATCGAGTCAGCATGAACGCGTTGAGACTGTACGCGAGCAAGTTTGACGCACAAGCAGCTTGATTGCGAGGCAATGACAGTGCTCTTCCTCTGGGGCATCCCGTAGCTGTGCAACTCGCGTCAAGTCTGTGCCACCGCGATGTTCCCCTCCATCCACCGTTGCCGCTCACCTCCTACACACAAGACCGTTTAGATACCCAACTTTCGCCCGAATTGGCGGCACTGCGGAAGCTTGTCCTGCCGGAGATTGACAACTGCTGTCCCGGTTGCTTTCCTCTACTTTCTCGCTACTGGGAGAGGAAAGGAGGGAGCCGTCATGTCCGCCTCGACCGCCGCCGAGCGCACCCGCCGCAGTACCGCCCACGCCAGTCTGGCCATTTTAGGGGCCACGATCCAGCAGTTGGACCGCTTCGGCCCCATCCGGGACGGCGTCCGCGTCGCGCAGAAGACGGTGCGCCACAGCCCGGGCGACACGCGCTACGCTGCCTTCGTCGCCCTCCTCGCCGGGGCGCAAGGGCTGGTGGAACTCAACCGCCGCCGGCGCGCCGACCCCGCACTCCAGGCCGCCTTCGGGCGGGCGGCTTGTGCTGAGCAGTCGGTCGTGCAGGAGACGCTCGACGCCTGCACCGCCGAGCATGTCGCGCAGATGGAGCAGGCCCTGAGTCGTATCTACCGCGCACAGAGCCGGGGCTATGCCCACGATTACGACCAGGGCTGGCAGCTCCTCGACGTCGACATGAGCGGCCTCCCGTGCGGCAAGAAGGCGGCGCTGGCGACGACCGGCTATGTCGCCAAGCAGCGCCGCCGCCGCGGTCGTCAGCTCGGGCGGGTGCTGGCCGCGCTGTATCACGAGGTGGTGGTCGACCGGCGCTTCGCCGGGAATGTCCAGCTGCGCGCCGCGTTGCAACCGCTCGTCCTCGCGGCCGAGCAGGTCCTGGAGCTGGACGAAGCGCGGCGGCAACGGACGATCCTCCGCATTGATGCGGGCGCGGGCGGGGTGGCAGACATCAACTGGGTCCTGCAGCGTGGCTATCAGGTCGGCGCCAAGGACTGCTCCAC
>JAABUM010004185.1_pt1 | contig 16568 bp, 16 predicted proteins | sample 5559161 | NCBI WGS metagenome assembly JAABUM01 (sample SAMN10711868, study PRJNA513369) | rock metagenome | isolation source: Antarctica rocks | place: Antarctica: Victoria Land, Siegfried Peak nord | reverse complement strand
GGAAGTCCTTGCCGGTACTATACACCCCTGGTCCAGACGAGAGGCGCAGGTCCAAACACCTCATCCCGAGGCTCCTGCGCGCTAGCCGGTTTAGCATGGTCTGGTATCTCGGGTCAGGTTCGCTTGGCACGTCTTGGCACAGGCTCACTGGACGCGGTGAGCAAGGCAGCACAGCTCAGCTCTGCTGAGCACACCCTAGCTTCACTGGCGCCGCCCCGTTGTAGCACACCCACGAGCCGAGACAGGATCCTGTCTCGGCTCGTGGCGCGTCCGGGGGTGTGAGAGCGACCTGCAGGACGAGGACGCCGCTGCGCGGGACCTGTGCTGGCCGCGTCCGGCATCCGACCGCCGTCGCGGTCCCTCCTGATAGGAGCCACGCTGGTTCGGTGCGGCAGGCCCTCTCGGCCCCTACGTCGCCGACGCGGCTCCGCTCCAGGCCAGCAGCGCTCCGAGCACCGTGCTGCCGGGGCGGGTCAGGGAAAAGGGCCTGGCCGCAACGGCTGCGAGAGGGCGTGCCCCCAGCGCCAGAGGAGCCCCCACCATAATTATGTGCTGTCGCGCCTGGGAGGCAGTACGGTCGGGATTCTACACTGCTGCCGGGTTGGTCCCTATTGGGGACCGCCGGCCCTTTTCCCGCCCGCAGGCGCGCGGTGATCAGAGCGGGATCAGCTCACGCCCGTCGCCGTAAGCACATCGAGGCCCTGGGACACGTGGATGCCCCGCATCCTGCGTGCCGCGGCGCACTGCCCCTGCTCCTCTGGCGCGTGGCCCCAGACGGCAAATCGGTGTGGCCTGATGAGTTACGTGACCCCGCGCTGTGGCGCATATAGGCGCTCCTGCGTCACCCCGGGCAGTGCCTCCGCGCGTGTCCACCGGGGTTGCACGCTCTCGATCGGCTGATCGAACAGCCCGATCTGCCCCGACGACCGGAAGAGTTGCTCGTACTGGTCGGGCGCAAAGGCTTTGCGCAGGCGCGACACATACGACGTGCGCAGCACGCCCAGGTAGTGCGGCACATCGTAGGGTGGCCATGCCGCACTCTCCGGTGGGGCAGTCGCTCCGGCCGTCTCTGGCGCATCGGGCAACCACACGGGCGCTCCGGTGGCCGCCCGGTAGAAGCGCACCCGCTCCCCGGCGCGCCACTCCGACCGCCCTGCCCCCAGCAGGGCCTCGTAGGCCGCCTCCCGCGCCCGCGCCCGCGTCTTCAGGTAGGCGTCGGCTGTCTTGGTCAGCCGGGTCACCGTGGCCACATCGGCCAGCGCGAGCCGCCGCTCCCGTAGCGCCGCAACGGTGTCCAGATAGGCGCGCCGCACCCCGGGTGTATCGCCACGGAGCAGACAGGGCAGGGCCGCGCGCAGAAGGTCCGCGCCAAAGGGCTCCGTGCGGCTGGAGTGCAGCGCTCCCCCGCGCACGATCAGGGCGCCCTCGTAGGTCAGCAGCGCGTAGTTCTTCACCTCATGGCTGAGCATGGCCTGGTAGCGCCCCTCGTACTCCAACCCGATCCCTGGCGGCAGCGTCGTGGCGACGGCGGCAACACACGCGCGCTCGTCGCCCGCCGTCCAGCCCTCGGGCACGGCGAAGAACACCCCGTCGGTGTCGGCCTCCAGCAGCACGACGCCCTGATCGCGTAACCGCTCCACCACCTGCCCCAGGATCTCACGGCCGTGCCGCGTCACCGCGTCGGCGGCCCGACGATCCGCGAACAGGGCCATCTCCCCCGCTCCCAGATAGCCATAGGCGGCGTTGACCACGATCTTCATGGCCGCCTGCAGGGCGTGCTGCTGGTGGGCTACCGCTGACCCAGCGCTGGCCACGGCCCCCGCGCGCTTGGAGCGCAGGCGCAGCTCGGTCAGGCGCTCCACCAGGCAGACGAACACGCCCAGGGGGTCCGTGGAAGGGCCGATGCGGTAGGCGCGGATGATCGAGGGGTACATGGAGGCGATGTCGGCCTTGACCACGCGTCAGGCCACGCCGGCAGCGTAGAGCACGGTTGTCCCACCCTGGTGGGCGGCGAGAGTGCCGTCCGCCGGGCCAGCGGAGCGGGGCAGAGCGGCCCCGGCGCGCAGGTAGGCGCGCACCAGCAGCGGCTCCAGAATGCCCATCGCCGGGCCAGCCAGGGCCACCCGCTCGTAGCGCCGGGGGGCCATCCCAGCCAGCGCGAAGGGCGCGCCCATCACGCGGCGTGAGAGCCCATCCACCTCCCGCACATCGTCGAGCGCATACCGGCGCACCTGCTGGGGATCACGCTGGTAGGTGGCGTAGATCTCCGCCCCGGGGATGTAGGTGCGCTCAGGCGCGGCCACGCCGAAATAGCGGGCAGCCTCCTTCAGGCCCTGACCAGTCAGCCCCCGATCGGTAAACTGGTGGCGGCGTACAGCGGGCAGCGTGTCGCTCAGCTCCCGCCCCACCGTGCTGTACCGCGTGTGCCGCCCCGCGCCCCAGCCCGTCGGCTCATCGGAGCAGCGCAGGCCGGGCAAGTCCACCGCCCGCCCCAGGTGGAGGGGCACGCCCAGCGCCGCCGCGCGCGCCTCCAGGAAGGGCAGGTCGAAGCCGAAGAGGTTGTGGTTCTCGATCACATCGGGGTCACGCGCGGCGATCCAAGCGCGCAGAAGCGCTGGGGCAGGTCGATAGGGAGAGCGCTGGCCGCCGCTCCCCTGGCCAGCCCTGTGACCGGCGACTCGTGTCACGAGAGGATGAGCCGATCAGCTCCTGGGACCCCAGCGGTTCTGCGCGCTTGGGATAGGCAGCGCGATGCGTTTAGGATGCCTGTGGTGAGACGAACAGGAGGAGAGATGACGCATGTGGTACGTGGATGTTAACGAAGCAACGGATGCCGTGGTGTTGATGCGGCGCGATGGAACGGGCGAGGATCGGGTGATGATGCGCCTGGAGGACGAGGATGAGCCATGGGCGACGGCGTCGCGCTACGCCTGGCGCCTGAATGCACGGGCGGCGGCTGGTGGGATCGGGTACTCATGGGCTACCATGTAACCATGCTATGTGCGGAACACGAGATAGCCACATAATCTGAAGGAACCGATGCCGATCCGCCGGACCTCCCTCACGCAAGATGACCTCACGTGGATGCGCCGTGCTGTGGATGCGGGGAAGCGGAGCCAGAACGAACCAGGGAGATACAGCCCCTTGGTTGGCGCCGTGGTCGTCCGCGACGGCAAGCTGCTGGCTGAGTCATTCCGAGGAATGACAGGTTCAGGAGACCACGCTGAGTATGGTGCCTTAAAGGGACTCCAGGATATAGATCTGGTCGGAGCCAGTGTCTACACGACGCTCGAGCCCTGCACGCGGCGCGGTGAGGGTAAGATCCCGTGCGCGGAACGTCTCGTCGCAGGCAAGGTTGGCACCGTGTATATCGGCATGTATGATCCTGATCCTCGGGTCTACTGTGAAGGCTGGAGACGGTTGCACGATGCGGGCGTCACATTGCGCGACTTTGACCGAGCGCTGCGAGAGGAGATCCACATGGATAACGCGGATTTCATCGGCCAGTTTCGACACACCGTGGGCTTGCAGGGCCGTGCTAGATTTGATTACACGCTAAACGATGGCCGCTTTAGCATCTATGCGGACAACGCACGTGTCGTACAGTTCCAGACGCGGTGGACGCCCTGTGGCAAAGACCATGGAACGGGGTGCGTTTACGCCTATGACCACGTGTTCAACGTGGCATATGCCCGACACCGCACGGAATTGGATCAGATAGACGATCCGTCCGCCCTGGCATTCGACAGCTATACATGCCCAGTCAAAGAAGGGGAAATCGTCATCTTTCGCAATGATCATGGGTACGCGCTTGTGAAGGTGACCAGTGTGCTGGCAGGGAAGACGTGGGGAGATGATCGCACCGAGCTGTGCTTTGACTATGAACTCCGTCTTGCAGATGTAGACCTGAGCGCAGAGGTACCAGGACCTGAAGGATCCTCTGTCTCCTCCTAACAGGCGAGGAGATCCTTGATCAGCAGCGCCACGCTGCCATCCTCGACCATACGGGTGTGAGCCCGGGCGACCCTCCAGCCCTCTTTGAGCGCCGCGTTCCGTTTCTCGATGTCTCGGAGTTGGCCCGTGATGGTAAGCGCGCAGAAGGTCTGGGGTTAGGACAGTCTGAAGCAGCGTCAGAGGGGGCGGAGCCGCGCCGAGGCCTGCGCATGGTCAGCATCATCAGCAGAATCTAAGCTGCCACAGGGTAGCCTTACCCCAGACCTTCTGCGCGCTCGTATAGTGGAGGTGGACGGTTCATGGTGGTGGGGAGGACGCTCTGCGCGCTGCGGCTCTGACCGCGAGAGTAAGATTGTCCCCCCCCACCACGGGCTGGCCGGAGTCTGGACCGCATCAGGTGGCGCAGACCACGTATCGCGAGCGCAGACCGTAGCCAGCCACCGAACCGGGTCTCTGAGCGTGGAGACTGTGCAGCAGGTAAAAGGAGGATAGCGTGTCCATGTCCAGCCCTACCCCCCGGTATCAGCTCTATGTGGGGGTCGATATTGCCGCGAAGACGCTCACCGCAGCCTGGATGGTGCCCGGCGCCACGCCCGGCCGTCCTCTCACCGTTGACCAGACGCCCCAGGGGTTCACCGCTCTCCAAGACCGCCTCCTGGCCACGGGGCATCCCGCCGCCGCCATCCTGGTGGTCATGGAGGCGACCGGGTCGTACTGGGTGGGGCTGGCCACCACGCTGGCTCAGGCTGGCTTCGTGGTCAGCGTCGTGAATGCGGCGCAGGCGCACCATTTCGCCAAGGCTCTCCTCAAGCGGGCGAAGACGGACGCCATTGATGCGCAGACGATCACCCAGCTGGCCGCGCGCTTGGAGCCTGCCCCCTGGACCCCTCCCCCGGCCATCTACACGGAGTTGCAGCAGCGCCTGGCTCAACGGGATACGCTGATGACCCTGCGCCAACAGGTGCGCAATCAACGGCACGCCCTCCAGCACCTGCCCGTGGTGATCGCCAGCGTCCTGGAACGGATGGAGGCCCTGATTGCCACCTTCGACGCCCAGATCGCAGCGGTGGAGCAGGAGATTGAGCAGGTTCTCTCCCAGGATGCCGGCTGGGCCACGACGGCGACGCTGTTGCTCAGCATCACCGGCATCGGCCTGCTTACAGCGGCCTGGCTGCTGGTCACGACGCTCAACTTTACGATCTGTGCCACAGCAGAAGAGGCCACAGCGTATGCTGGCTTGGCCCCCCATCCCTACGAGTCCGGCACAAGCGTGCGGGGGCGCGCGGCCATCGGCCATGGGGGCAACGGACGCCTCCGTACGGCTCTCTACCTGGCGACCCTGAGTGCGGCCCAGCATAACCCGCACATCAAACCCTTCTATGCGCGCCTCCGGGCAGCGGGCAAGCCCAAGAAGGTGGCACGCTGTGCCGCGGCTCGGAAGCTGTTGCACCTGGCGTGGGCTGTCGCCACCAAAGGCGTGGCCTTCGATCCTACCTACCAGACACAGCACGCCTGCTCGGGCAGCTCCACCTGAGGCTCCCGCGCTCTGTCCGTCCCGCGTGATGACCGCTGTGCCTGCCGCGCTGTCGCGTGAGCGGGAGGATGCCGTCTGCCCCGGTCACCCTCGTTCTCTCGCTGGTGGGCCCTAACGTAGCGAAGGCCGGAATTTCGGCAAAGTGGCAATGGCTCAGGCGGCGCGGTCCAAGGGTAGGCGCTGGTGCATGTCGAGTGTGAATATCCCGTAGGGGTTGATATGCAGCCACTTGAGCGGCGTCAAGGCGCGGAGATCTCGCGGCGTCAGCCGACCCTGCCAGGCCGGCTGGGCCAGCACCTGTTGGATCATGAGCGTGTTCACGTACACGAGGCTCACCTGTAGCAAGTGCAGCGAGAGCATCAGGATCTCGTGATCTTCCGTCTTGTTGCTGGCGAACTCTCCGCTCTTCCCGTAGAAAATGAAGTCGTTCGCGCTATTCCAGGTTTCGATGACCTCCAAGCCCTCGTGGATCTCCCGCCGGAGCGATTCAAGCCGGAGGTACTCACATAGGAAGGTGGTTTTCAGGGCTTTGCCCAACTCACAGAGAGCCTTGTACGTCGGGTGTTGCACATTGCTGCGGGTGAAACGCCGCAGGATCGCCTCGGCGTCTGCTGTCCCTAGCCGGAGGGCGGAGGCGAACTTGATGAGTTCGTCGTACTGCTGCTCAATGATCGCCCAGTTAATCGGGCGCGTGAGGATGGGCTGGAGGTTCGCGTACGCACCGGGCTCGCCGCTGGTGGGGCGGTAGAGCCGCTGCTTCTTCAGGTTCTTCAGGCGGGGCAGCAGTTGAAAGCCCAACAAATGGCAGAAGGCAAAGCCCACCTCGCTCTGGCCGTGCGTATCGACATAGTTCTTGTCGATCTCCATCTCGGTATCGTGGCGCAGCACCCCTTCGATCATGGCAGCGACCTCTGAGCTGGAGCAGGACTTGAGCTGAGAGTAGATGCACACGGAGTTACGCTCGACATGGTAGTAGATCATCACGCCGGGACCGCCATACCGCGCATGCCACTGCGTCATCAGGTTTTGGTCCCACGCCCCAAAGCGCTTGCTGTCCGACGCACATGCGGTGGTCCCCTCCCCCCACAGGTCGACCTGGCGCACTGTAAAGATCGCATTGCAGACCTTGGCGATAGCGGCACGGAGCTGCTCTGCGGTGATGTAGCGGCGCCGCACATACGCTAAATCGCCATACGTCTCCCCGCTGCCGCCACTGCACATGCGCTTGAGGCCCGCGTTGGTGCCTAACCCGTGCAAGCAGAGCAGCAGACGACGCTGCAAGACCTCCGGGGCTAAGGCCTCCCGCGAACCCAGCGAGCGCAACGCCTCCGTGAAATGGACGCGTAGTTCTGTCTCCTTCAAGATGTCCAGGAGGTTGGTCATGGCCAGTGCTGCACCAGAGCAGCGGTGAGTTGGACGAGGTTGGGCGGTTCAAGCTGGGCGTCGAGGGGGGTCAGCACAATGCGCCCTTTGCCCTGTTTGGAGGTGAGAATCTTCACTTTGGCATTGCGGGGGAGATCGGCATCCAAGGCCGCCAGCGCGGTGGTCATCGCCTGCCGGACCTGCGTCACGAACCGTGTGGCGTCGCGCGGTTGCGCCAGCGCGTCACAGTACTCGTCCCGCCGCACGGCGAAGTCCTGGGGGACGTCCTGGTCGGGATCGCGGTAGCGGGAGGCGCCGGCGATCCAGATCTCTTTGCAGCGCACCTTCTCGCGTAAGGTCGTCAGCAAACAGATCTCATAGGAGATTCTGTTGACCCGCCCGCTGTGCTTCTCATCGAGCACCAGGTCCTGCCAATCCTCTTTGACCACACCGTCTAACGGCACGTCCTCCTGGGGAGGAAACACGGTGGCTTTGCTCTCGCGGTGCCGTTGCACGACCGCCAAGGCCTCCATCACCGGCTGATGCCGCGTGTTGTTGCAGTGGAACGCCAACACATCGAGCAGCGTGGGCACGATACGGCGGTAATGGTGGCTGTACGAGGCCCGCGTCACCAGCTTGACCCGCCGCGCATACCCCGCGTCGGCCTCGGTCTCCTGGATGACCGCCTCGAGAGTCTGCTCGCCCACGGCCGGGTAAATCACTTCTTTGACGATGCCCTCCGGCTGTCCCTTGGCCGCCTTCGCCAGCTTGTAGAGCAACGCCGGTTTGCCCACGATCTTCTTGACGTACGTCCGCAGCTCCTCCTCCACCTTCTCTTCGGCACGGGCTCCGATGCGGTGCGCAATATGGAGCAAGAGATCGACGAGTGTGTCGGTGATCTCGCGCGCCCGCTGCCAGCACAAGGCGGCCAGCAGCATGTAGCGGGTTGCTGGGGGGTGGCGGCGGAGTTCTCGGGGCTTCTCGCTCGCGGCCCGTTGGCGATAGTGGGTCACGAGCTTGGCGGGCACGTCGCGAAACAGGTGCTCGGGCAACGCCAGAGCCCGCAGCTGCCGGAGTTTCTCCATCTCCTCGCGAACCGTCTCGACCTTGATGGCACCGGCATCCTCTTTCAGGGAGGCGAGTTCAGAGCGGACCGGAAAAAGGGGCGCTTGGTACTCCTCGCGCTCATCGGGCTCCGTCTGGAGGAGCGCATCAAGGGCCGCGCAGGTCGCGGGGGGCAACTGCGCCGCGACAGCGCTGATCAACCGCTCCTCATAGGTGCGTAGGGCTGTCCCTATCAGCCGCCGGAGGCGCCCCGGTGGCGGTGGCTCGACGCGCTGCGCGCGGAGGTGGCTATACGCCATGCGCACGAGAGGGTCGGCCTCTGGATCAAGCGAGGTGACGCAGGTGCTCAGCCAACTCACAAAGTTGGGTTCATCGTCGGCGCGAAAGGCGCGAAACCCACAGTAGTCCCGGATCTGGGCGCGATGGTGGCGTTGCGTGCGCTCACTCCAGGGCAGTGTGGCATAGGTCTCTGGTGTAACGTCCACCTGTGCGGCCAGGTGGGCCACGATGCTGGCGGCGATCTCGTCACGCCGGTCAGGAAAGCGCCCGGCCAGCTGGAACGCCTTGAGCAGGAGGGCGAAGGACAGGCGTGTGGCGCCCTGTTTGTTCGTCAGGAGGGGTTGCTCGTCCGCGGAGAGCGTCCAGCAGGTCGCCAGGTCATCGGAAGGCCAGTCGTGCTGCATGCCACGTCCCCTTTGTTCGCACACTACGCATACTACGAACTTTCTCAGGCTATAATACGCGAATGCAGCAGACCCAACAGCCTATGGACAACGCAGTACTGCGCGGTCAAACGGCGGAAGCGAACTCCTTGTGCTGCGTGGTGCAGGAGACCACAAAGCTCTGGCGCAAGCACCACCTCAGCTACGACCAGACCAAGCATGTCGTGGCACAGGTCCGGCAGGCCCTACAACTCAGCGTGCCCACAGCGCGCCGGCGGACCGTGGATCGGCTCGACCGCGCGCAGGTGGAGCGGCTCATCGCGGCTGCCTACGAGCGCTCTAGCCGGCATGGCCTGCTCGTCAAGACGCTCTTTTACACGGGGGCTCGGGTGAGCGAGTTCGTGCATATTGCGGTGGCGGACCTGTTCCTGAGCCTGGATCCACCTCAAATCTACCTGGCGCACGCCAAGGGCGGCAGCGACGGCTATGTCCCGATCCTGCCCGCCCTCGCACAGGAGTTACGGACGCACCTTGGTGACCGGCGCCGGGGCTACCTCTTCGAGAGTAACCGCAGTGACCGGTATTCTCCGCGCTACATCCAGTTCGTGGTGCAGGAGGCGGCCAAGCGGGCGCGGATCGACAAGCAGGTCACGCCGCACCGCCTGCGCGCCAGCGTGGCGACAATCCTCCTCGATGCCGGCATGCCGCTGGACCACGTGCAGAAGTTCCTGCGCCATAAGCGGATCGCGACGACGCAGATCTACGCGGAGACGAGCCTACGCGGACTGGGCGAAACGTACATTCGAGCGCTGAGTTCACAGTCGGGAGAGAGCCCATTCCAATGACTACGAAGATCACTGCGCATGCTGGTGCCGACGGAAAGAGTCCTGAGAATACCCTCGCCGCCATTCGACAGTCGGCGGCCGCCGGAGCTGAGCGTATTGAGCTGGACGTGCAGGAGTCGGAGGATGGGCATCTGATCCTTCATCACTTCTATGAGCTGGGACATACCGACAATGGATCCGGGCTCATCTTCGAGCACTCGTGCAGCGACCTGCGAGGACTTGATGCCGGAACGTGGTTCAGCCCAAGGTTCGCCGGCGAAGGGATGCCCACCCTTGCAGAGGCTCTGGATGTGCTCGGCACCAACACCGAATACGAGCTGGATCTCAAGGGTCTTTCGTCCGAGTTCGTGCCTGCCGTGTTGCGCCTAGTGGACGCCCGCGGCTTGCTCGGCCAGACGGAATTTACTTCCTTCTTCCATTTCGTGCTTGCGGATGTCAAGCGCCTGGAACCGGCAGCGGTGATTGGGATATTCGCCGACACGCTTATTGAGCCATGGATGCCTGAAAGGCTCGCGTGGAAGATCGTGCGAGGGAACGCCGCACTCGGCGGGGTAGCCGTGGTCCACCATAGCCCGGTGCGTCTGACTCCCGACTACGTTCGAGTCTTGCAGGACGATGGCTTTCGCGTCCACGCCGCCAACTGCAACACCGAATCCGATCTCGAGAAGGCCTTCGCCCTAGGCGTCGACCAGTTGTCGACCGATCATCTTGAGCTGGCCCTCACGCTTCGCACACAGGCAGCACGAGCCGTGGCGATCGGCAGTCAAACAGGAATGCCGACGCCCAAGCATACGACCGCTGACTCCTCAAGATCTGCCCCTGGTGCGCGCTAGCACCGGTCGGCACGGACGACACCACGGGGCAAGTGTTCGCGTTCAAGATGACGTCCCCAGTGGTTGGACCCGCCCCACGTACGTGCGGCCGTAGCCAGAGGTTGACGGTAGCTGCTTGCGCAAGAGGCTTGCCGTTTTTTCGGCCTTCGCTACCTTAGGGCCTGGTGAGGCCGAGCGGCCCAGCAGACCAGCACTCTGGCCTGCCAGTGGGGGGCCGCTCCCCCGAACCAGCTGCCGTCCCCATGGCGTCCGTCTCTTCTCCCGGCGCTCCTTGAGATTGGCGTAGGGGCTTGACTTTCAATACCGCATCTTACCCTCTGGTGAACCGCTGCAAAATGAGGGGTGTATCTATAGCGTGTTCCTCTGCAGTCGCCCTGTCTCGCATAGGCGAAGAACCCAGGCCCGCCCGTGCTAGGGAGAGTGCCCAGAGTGGCCACTGGTGGTATGGCCTGGACTCGTGCGCGCCCCTCTAACCGCCACCGTGTAACTGCGTGGGCTACCTGTGTGAGTTGCTCATGGGCACGACCATGAATCAAGCGCATACTGCGTCTGATGCACGCTCCGTTGTCTGAGGGAGGTTCAGCATGATCAAGCCAGCATGGTGGTGCCTGTCCGGCGTGCTCCTGGCGCTCTGCGGTACTCTGGCGCTCATGGAGAGCCTGGCCACACGCGCTGCCCACCCGTCAGCAGGGGGAGCCACCGACGCCGCTCAACCCTATGACGCAACCCTCTCGTGGGTGCGGTTGCAGGGGGCTGGCCGGACCCTCATTCTCTATGTGGGCGGCTCCTTTGCCTGCCAGATAGAGGCCCACAGTTTCACCGGCGGCGAGTGCTCGGACTGGGCGCTGCGCTCCACCGACGGGGGCCGGTCCTGGACCGATCTGCGCCCCGCGCTGGGCGTGCCGCTGCATCGTCAGCCGGGGGACTGGCCCGATTCGTTCTTGCTCAGCCCGTTCATCGTAGCTGCGGATAGCCGCCATCTGTATACAACTCTGACGATCTATGATCCCATAGGCTATGTGCATATGGCCGGGTCAGTGTACGCCGCTAGCTCGACCGACCTCGGGCATCACTGGACGCGCAGCATCCCCGAGTCGCGTTTCGGTTATTTATCTCGGCTGTTCCTCTACGCCGTGCCCCGCGCGCCCCTGCGCCTCTATGCCGTGACCGTGTGTGATAACTGTACCTCTCCTGACCTGACGGCGTCCTCTGATGGCGGACGGAGTTGGAAGACGGCGACGAACCCGCTGCTAGTGGCCCCCGTGCCCGGAGAAATAGGGATCGTTGGAGACCCCGTACACGCGGCGACCATCTACGCCAACATCACCGACTACCCCAGTGAAGCTCAGGCTGGTCACCCACTCCACGCCTATGCGGCGATCCGGAGCACGGATGACGGGCGCACGTGGACGCTGCTGAGCCCACCGGCAGCACGACCCCCGCTGCAGACCTTCAGTGTGAGCACCGACGCGCACGTAGGGACACAGCTGGTAGGCCGGACACAGGACCGCTCGGTGCCCGCTGATCGGCGCTATCTCTCGCGTGACGAGGGGCACACCTGGCGGGTGGCCACCTGTCCGGGCGACGTGCGGGGGCATTGCCCCACGTTTACGGTGGACAACGTCTTCGGGGCAGGCGCGTCCTATGGCTTCGTGCCCGCGTCCCCCGATGGGCGGGTGCGCAGTGGGGTTTACCGGTTCCATGGCGCGGGGCCGGGGGCGGACCGGCTAGCCCTGAGCGCGCGGCTGCCGGTGCGGATCGAGGACCTCCTCGATGTGCAAGCAGGCCCCACTGCCGGCGAGGCCATCTATCTGCTGAGTAGCGAGGTGCGCGGGACTATGCATGGGGCGCTGTGGCGCAGCGCGGACGGGGGCAAAACGTGGCAGCGTTTGCTTGGCAGCGTGCAGCTCAGCCCTTACGCGGCCCTGCGCGCCCCGGCGCGGCCCTGACTGGGCTCGTCCTGGGCCTCCGCATGCTCTCTGCCCTGTCCTGGCCCCTCTGGACGGCCTTGGCGGCCTCGTCCTGCTGCCGCCGCGCGTTGGGACCCGGCCGGGCGGTGAAAGCGCCTGGCCATCGCCGCCGCAGCCGTGCGCCCTGGCCGGACCATGCTGTGCCCGTGTGGCCGGCCCACGACAAACACCGAGTACTGCGCCACCTGCATCCCGTTCTAAAGCCATCCGCCACCAGCCCCGGAGGGGGTCAATTCCGCGCCCGCGCCGCCCTCCGGGGCTGTTTTATTGCCCCCGGGGCAACAGCTCACCGTCATCTGGGAACGGGGGCCGGGCCGCTCTCTCTGGTAGTTGACGGGTTATGGTGCTTTTGATAGGGTAAATTATCATAAGCATGCTATTGGTCAAGTACCAGAGGTAGCACTGGTCTCCCAGCAGCCCTGTGTTCTAATAAGGCCTCCGCACTGCATTAAGAGGGTGGTTTATGCATAGATTCTGGCAGTTTATGCATCCACTTCGCCCTCATCGCCGCCGTCCACCACCAGCCCGCGCGCCTCATCGTAGGCCTCGGACATCCGGGCGAGGTGCTTGCGCAGTTCGTCCTGGGCATCCAGCAGGAGGTACTGCGCCACCTTGATCCGTTCATCCACGCTATCGGCAGGGTCAGAGAGCAGCAGCTCGATGACCTGGCTGCTCTTGGAGCCGCAGAGGATGAGGCCGATAGGATCATTCTCGCCCTCGCGCTTATCGTAGCGCCGTGCCCAGTTGATATAGAGCTTCATCTGTGAGACGTCGGCGTGGGTGAGTCGCCCCATCTTCAGGTCGATGAAGACCTGGCACTTCAGATCGCGGTGAAAGAACACCAGGTCGATATAGAAGTCCTCACCGTCAATGGTGATGCGCCGCTGCCGGCCACCAAAGTAGAAGCCGGTACCCAGCTCCAGCAGGAACTTCTCTATGTGGTGTACCAGCGCCGCTTCCAGATCCTTCTCGGAGTAGGGATCAACCAGGCCCAGGAAGTCCAAGATGTACGGATCGCGGAACGTCTCCTCGTAGGTAAGCGGCCCTGTGCCTTCAGGCAGCTTGGGCAACCCCTTCTCCGGCGTATAGGAGGCAGCCACCCGCTCGGCGAGCTTCGCGCTGATCTGCCGCTCCAGCTCGCGGGAACTCCAGCGGTGGGTGGCCGCGGCCCTTTCATAGAAGGCACGGCGGTCATCATCAAGGCGCATGAGCGTTCGATAATGCGTCCAGGCCAATTCTCTCCGCAGTGCGGAGAATATTGGGTAGGTCTGGTAGAACTGCCGCATGTTGTAGAGCGACGATGTTGCGTAACCGCGTCCCCATTCTCTGCTCAGGATGCGGCCCAGGCGTGAGAGAATCTGCTCACCGTAGCCAGCACGCTCTGCACCGCGCTGCTCTTCCTGCACGATGCGCTCGCCGATGCGCCAGTACGTCGCCACCATCTCGGCGTTGATCGCCGCGGCGACCCGGCCCTGGCTGGCCTCGATAATCCCGCGCACGTCGGCCACGAGTTGCTCGAAGGCGTTCTCTTCCGGCACCAGTGCAAGCTGCTGTTCGTCGCTCATCTATTCCCCTTGAACAGATCCTCAGCCTGCTTCACGAGTTGTAGCATTATGTCCATGTTTACCACGGCGGCGGTGAGTGCTTCCCGGGCGATCTTCAGGTCCTCCGTCAACTTGGTGGGTGATGCGTTCATGGGATCCTGGCCAGCCTCGCAGACAGCCAGGAGGTGCTGGAGGCCCACAGCCGCATGCGCCGCGGCCAAGGGAATAGGGCCAGCTTCCACGTTCTGCGCGATCTCCCGCAGTGGCCCCTCGATCCTGAGTGTGCGCCAGCGCAGGAAGCCCATGAGTTTGCCGGGCGTGTCTTCTGCGCCGGCTGCCGTCAGGGCCTGGTGATGGGCTGAGCGCATCTGCGTTTCAGTTACCCCTGCGCCATCGGAGACCAGGGCCTCGCCCTCGACGAGCCCCAGCAGGGCGTTGGCCAGCATCATCCGGTAGTAAGCCTTGCTGCCCAGTCGTTTCGCTTCTTTGGCATGCTCCAGTTCAGTGTTCGTTCCCGTGTAGCGTCCCAGCGCCTCCATTGCTGCCGCGAGCTGGGTGATCGTCGCCGGCACATCGTCTGGTCGCTCCGTGCGCGTCGTCATAGCGGTGCTCCTCTCTCCTGCATAGGATACGCTTCCGCCTCCGGACGTGTAGCGCGCTATCTCCTGCCGTATGGCCGTCATGTGTCAGGGCGATCTCCTTGTTGGGGTCTCAACAGGCGTTGTCACGGTAAAATGGGGAGGTGAGGCAGCCCAGCGAAAAGAGAGATCTAATCCGTGGCGAGCGCAGCATCCCCCTACCTGCGGCATCGGTTTCCACCCGAGATCATCGCCCATTGCGTGCTGCTGTACGTGCGCTTCCCCTTGAGCTTCCGCGCCGTGGAAGAAATGATGCTGATGCGCGGCGTGCAGGTGAGCTACGAGACGATCCGCCGCTGGTGCCAGAAGTTCGGCCAACAGTTCGCCAATGAGCTGCGCCGCCGTCGGCCCAAACCAGGAGACAAGGGGCACCTGGATGAGGTGTTTCTGAAGGGCGTTGTCACGTTAACTCGGCGCACATGGATGTTGATCAGCAGACACAAAGATATAAGGGTGTTTTCTCCGCCGTCACAGAAGATAGGAGTCTCTCCGAGCCTCCTTCGTTTACCCGACACCCGTCGTCTGGGTCACCTCCCGCCAGGTGTGGAGACGTGCTCTCATCTCCTGCCGGTAGGCTGCTGCTCCGAGGAGATGCCGCCGGGGACGGACGTGCGGTGAGATCATACTGAAGGCGGAGAGAAACCGTTGGGCAGAGCCGGGGGACTTAAAGCGCTGCATCGCCCATTCCCTCTGTCGCGTTGGCTGGTGGGAGTTCTCCGCGCGGTTGTTGCGATACTTACTTTGGCGGTGCTCAACGCTGGGCATGAGCTCGCGATGAGCCTGTGCTGGCCGCTTCCTTCATCCGACCCCTTCCTGGGCACTGATCAGGCGACGTGACGATACGCGTGGTGCAGGCCACCCAACACCGGCAGGGCCTCCACGCGCCCCGTGTCCGCTGGCCCAGACCGCGTCGTTTGCCCCGGTGCAGGGATCTGCTGGGCGCTGCCCTGATGGGGACGCTGCTCATTGAAATAGGTGACATAGGCCCGCAGCGCCCGCCGGAGATGGGCCTCCCCCACAATGAGCAGGTGGTCGAGGCACTCGCGGCGAGCGCTCCCAGGGAATCTCTCGCAGAGCGCAGTCATCTTGGGCGTGCGGTACGCTGTGCGCAGGATCTCGATGCCGCTGTCCTTCGCGACCCGCGCGAACGCCGGCCCGAACTTCGTGTCGTTGTCGCGGATGAGGTAGGTCGGATGCTGTCCGAAGGGGGTGGCCTCGCGCAGCTGTTGGGCTACCCAGGCATCGGTCGGATGGCGGGTGACACCCACGTGCACCACGCGGCGCGCGGCCAACTCGACCACAAAGAAGGCGTAGAGCTGACGGAAGAGGAGGTCAGTGACTGGCAGGAAGTCGCAGGCCCAGATGTCGGCGGTCTGCGTGCGCAGGAACGTCGCCCACGTCTGGCCGGAGGAGCGCGGCGGCCGCGCCAGGCGCATGTAGCGCTGGATGGTGGTCTTGGCCACGCGAATGTTCAGCTTAAGCAGCTCTCCGCGGATGCGCTCGGCCCCCCCACAGCCGGTTGGCAGTGGCCATCTCCTTGATCAGGGCGATGGTCTCCGGCGCCACCTTGGGCGTGGCTGTGGGTGCCGCCGTCCGTGACGTCCATCGCCAGAAGAGCCGGAAGCCCTGGCGATGCCAGCGGAGCAGGGTCTCGGGTTGCACAATGAGCAGGGCGTGCCGCCAGGCTCGGACGCGGGAGGCTAGCAGGACCGGCAGCGCGCGGTCTGCCGGCGTGCAGTGGACACGCTTGACGCTGCGTTGCAGCACGACGAGTTGTTGACGCAGCAGCACGTTCTCGGCGATGAGCGCGCCTTTGCTGCGGGGCAGGTCGGCCAGCGTGTCCACAACGAGACGTGCGGCTGATGGCGCGGTGGCCGCCAGCAGACGACGAGTGAGGGAGTGCATGAGGCGCTGGCCGAGGCGACGGACACCATGGAGAAGGGCGGCAAGCATGAAGGAACTCCTGGCACAAGAGAGGCGGCGCAAGCCACGCCGTGCCCTCAGTGTCGTCGTCGCCCGCTCTCTTGTGCCCTCTGCTAGTATTACAGCGAGACATCATGGGAGATAGAGCAAGGCTTCAAGCTGGCGCAGCCGCCGTTTGCGGTGGGAGCGGTAGGCCGTGGCTTTGCGGCGCTGCTGATAGGCCAGCAAGGCCAGGGCA
>JAABUM010004184.1_pt1 | contig 16575 bp, 26 predicted proteins | sample 5559161 | NCBI WGS metagenome assembly JAABUM01 (sample SAMN10711868, study PRJNA513369) | rock metagenome | isolation source: Antarctica rocks | place: Antarctica: Victoria Land, Siegfried Peak nord | reverse complement strand
ACTTCGACGCCTTCACACTGTCACCAGTGCAAAACTGAACGACTTGCGAAGTCGGCGTCATCCAATGCCCGGCAGTGTGCCCTCATGACACTAAACCCTACTGACACCCCTGCTGCTTTGGACTCTGCCCCCTGATGCAAAGCTGCGCGGGCCGGGAATCTACAATTGTGGTACTCGATTTTCCCATGAGCAGGCGTGCTGGGCGCCTATGCGTACATGGGGCCAAAGGCAGGGCGGGACGTGTTTGCGCTCAAGCCGGAGACGGCGGACCTGGCGTTTGGCGCCATCACCGTGCTGACGGGCGTCCTGGGCACGGTGAGAGTGCCGCGCCATTCCAGGGTTCCCGGTGGATGCAGCGCTGCACCTGGCACATGGTGCACACCCTGTGTTGCGGCAGTCTGGCAGCTGCCGCCGCTGCCTGCATGAACTCATCCGGCAGAGCTGCCTGGTCACGCTGCATCCACAACACCATACCGTGTCTCAGGCAGCAGGTGCTGTTGACACGCGCAGGTGGGCATCGCACTGACACCGCATTGGCAGCACTGTTCGGGAGCTTTCTGAATGTGAATGCTCAAGATTGACACCGAACAAAGCATCGCCGCAGGTGGACGGCAGCCCCTGGAACGCAGTAGCAGCACCAACCCACCCATAACAGTCACATGCCCTTCGCAACATTGTTTCCAACATTGAACATTGGAAACGCCATCGCAGGTAGGCGGCGGCATCATATTGGACCGCATCGGGAGCACCATTCCGAATGCTCTGGCGCTATGCGCTGCATCCGTCCTCTTTGGCGGCGTCTTCTGCGCGCTGTCCTTCGCGGCGGCGGCCCGCCTGGCGCAGTTTGCGCCGCTGTTTGCGGCCGGCGAGCTGGGCCTGTTCGCCATCCAGGTGGGCACAGCTTTTCAATTTATAAATACGCCATCAAGGTGGGCTGATGCACAAATGGGCGTTTGGGTTGCACAGCCACGCTGTGGCCGCAGGGCGAGGCCTACCATAACTTTCCCTGCCTGCCCATGCTCATGTCCCTGTGATAGGTCCGGCCTGAGTTGACCATCCGAGAGTGCGGCGTAATGTGTGGACCTCCTCTTGCCAACCCTCCTTTCTTCCTGCACACTGCAACCTTCGACCCCGCCGCAGGCGCCGGCAAACGCTGTGGTGCTGTGGAGTGTGCCGCCGGGGCTGCGGCCGCTGGCGATGAGTCTGTCGGTGGTGGCGACGCACCTCCTCGGCGATGTGCCCTCGCCGCCGCTGCTGGGCCTGCTCCAGGGGTGGCTCCACAACTGGCGGTGCGTATATGTGACTTCAGCAAGAAACACCGCAGAGCCCGGGAAACGTTTTCTGAGTCACACACCACGCACCTGCTGGGCGAGTTGCCCCTCGCCGCCGCCGCTGGGCGTGCTCCAGGGCTGGCTCAGCAGCTGGCGATGGATGGCTTTGGCGTCAATGCATGGACACGCCTGCTGCACGACAGCCCAACTCTGTGCATGCACCGCTCATGGTGCTTGTCTGCTGTGCATGCTGCCTCTGTGTCGACTGGAGCAGCCATTTCTGGCTGCGAGGCGGTTTTGTGCGTGCACCGCAGGCTGAGCATGACGCTGCTGTCGACGGTGCTGTTGGGGGCTGTCGCGCTGTACATGGTCGCCATGCGGCTGGCGCGCGGCGCGCCCGACTACCGCCAGGTGCAGCTGGAGTCTCCGTCCGGCGAAGACGCGCTGGAGGCGGGCACGCCGGAAGAGGAGATGCCGACGGCGGCGCTGCTGACTCAGGGGTCCGCCTCGCCGCGCTTTGGGCAATAATGTACAGCTAGAGAATGACGGATTGCTTTTCAGACATATAATATACTCTTCGCAGGGCGATGACTGCACGCTGGACTTGACAGTGCTCCCCCCCTACGAATACTGGCGCTGATGCATTCCAGCCTGGAAACTACAGACGGAAACGTGACTGGAAATTGAAGTGGCCAAAGCGGAATGGCCACTTCAATTTCCCAGGAAATAGGGTTTCAATGTAGAGCTCGGCTGGATTTGTTGTCTGCAAGATTGGGCATCTATGAACGTCAGTCAGCCTGAGCGAGGCTGAAGCGGTGTAGCCCTACCAACCCAATCGGGCAACAGAACAACGTCGCTACCAACATAGACTCACTGCCGCGGTCGTGGCGGCTACTTTGAGCAAAACGAAACTGCGCGGTCGCTAGCAGTACCAAAGTTCGTGGCATTGCTGTGTCGTTGGACAGCCATGGTCAGATGTGAAGGTCAGAAGTACTTGCACGTGCAACAGTCACACCAGACCAGGATGCTGGGCAGGCGCTGATGATGCCATATTTGGCGCTATTATTTATGACCCCTTGAGGTCAAGCGCTTTTTTAAAATAACTTCAAACAATAAAAAGAACAGGAATAATAGGTAAAACGTCTACCATCAACAGTACAAATAGTACAGCGAAATCTTGCTGACCTTGCAGTGTGTTCTCGTTCAACAACCTCAGATATTTCCATCTGAAGATCCTCAACTTCATTTACCTCCAGTTCAACGACGCCTTCGAACTTCGATGTACCACTTCCCCTGGTATCCTGACCTGGTTAATTCCACTTCCTTTTGTGCCCTGCAGTGGGCCAGCCCAACCGCCGGCGCGTTACACATAGCGCGTTAAACATAGCGCATGGAACAAAGCGCGTTCGCGCACTTGACAACCGACCAGGCGGCCGGTCAACTCCTTGCACTTGTTCGTGCTTTGCCGTAATGTCTTTGCACTTGGGTGCCGGTCACTGCTTCGCCGCGCTGTGTTCGAAGGCGGTGTCCTCGCTAGCGTCGCCGCCCGCAGGCATCTCCACCTTGACCATGCGGGCGCCCAGGCCCGGTGGCAGTGTGCCGCGGCTGCTCGAGGCGGCGCGGCGCCCGCGGCGGCCGACGCCAGGGGCGGACATTGCGCGCAGCTCGTCGACGGAGATGCCGGAGGAGCGGCTCAGACTGCAACATACAATAATATGTACATGTTTCAGATCGACGAGTCAAGGAAACCATATGAAAGCCCTTCGACAGAGATGCGGGGGGAGCACTGCGACATCATAACAAACATTAATGCAGTATGTTGATGTATGTGGAGCGTATTGACTGGTTTATGCTCATGGTAGCGAATCCACCGACGGCAAGCGCAGCACCTCTGCACCAGGCGTGCCTGCGCTGTCGTCATGCAGATACGCGCAGACGCGGGATCAGTGTATACCTGAGGGCGTTGCTCATCTCCGAGCGCATCTCCTCGCGGCTCAGCTGCGTGCGGCGCGACGGCAGGCCGAAGCAGCGCGCGACCGGCGCCCAGATGGCCTGAACACGAGAACCCAATCAATTGATTGGCAGATACCAATAAGTTGATTGGCAGATACCAATAAATTGCGTGCGCCACACCATGTGTGGCTGTTACCAGAAGGAATCGCCATCTGCAGGCGACCAGACACAGAAGCAGGAGTCGTGGCTCTGATTTGGTGATAACGTGTCAATATATTAATACGTTTTAATATATTAATACGTATTATATTGGACGGGCCGCCTGCCTGGCGGCCATGTCTGAAATGATCGGGCTTGTAGCTGCCAGCTGCACATGAAGAAAATGCTGCCGGCTGAGGGTGAAAGGGATGCGTGGAAAGAATTTGATTGGCATCTGATTGGCAGGTCTGATTGGCAGGTCTGATTGGCAGGTCTGCACAATCTGGGTTGCACTCACGTTCGCGACGGCGGCGGTCTTGTCCGAGGCGGCCTCAGCCCAGGCGGCAGGTGCGTTGAGACGCCGCACCCAGGCCGGCGGCGGCAAGCCCGCCCACTTGCGCTCCTCGGTGACGGCCTCCAACACGCGGAACACCTGGACCAATCGGAAAACTGTCGAGTCACTCTGCTACCAAATATCATGTGCATTGGAAAGGGTGATGTAAATATTCGGCGGCGGCAAGCCCGCCCGCTTGCGCTCCTCGGCGACGGCCTCCGAGACACGGAACACCTGGACGAATCGGAAAACTGTCGAGTCACCTCTGATACCAAATATCACGTGCATTGGAAAGGGTAATTGGAAAGGGTAATTGGAAAGGGGAATTTAAAGGTTCGGCGGCGGCAGGCCCGTACACTTGCGCTCCCCAATAGATATGCTCCGAGACGTGGAACACCTGGACGAAACGGACCAACCGTTTCACTAGCCTGTATGTGACGTCTCAACGCCCTGGAACTTGGGAACAGATGCCGATTTTCTGGGACACCTGGCGGCGGCAGGCCCGACCAATCCTGCCCTTTTTTTATGCCCCAGAGCACCTGCATGACTTAGCTTGAAGATCTGGCAGAACCGTCCGAGATCCCATGTGTCAACAGATGTCGATCTGCCGTGCTGGCCTCCAGTGCTCCGTGCAGCAAACTGGTGGCTCTGAATGGACGACGAGCTAGGTGTCGCGTGAGGGGATCTGCGCGTGGAGTTGTTTCTATCAAGTGCTGTAATCGTGAGGTGTTGGCATGACAACAGGCGCACCTTGGACACAACGGTCTTGGTCAGGTCGGCCAGGACCCACCAGATGAGGACGTACGCCCAGGTGATGCCGATCGCCGCCCAGCCTACCCACAATGGATCAACGACCCTTGAAGCACTAACATAAGGCACAGACAGTCAACTGCCGATGTTGCGCCAGTTTCTGGCAAACAAACGAAAGCTCACAAACGAAAGCAGCCAGGAAAACGCCCAAACGAGAAATGAGAGCTGGCAGCAGGCAGGATGATGACGCACCGGCACCCTCCATGGCGCCACGGCCTTGATCAGGCTCCACGTTTGACGGCCAGTATACTGCGATGAACGTGGCGGCCAGCAGAAACGCAGCTACTGGCGCCAGCAGGACGAGGCTCGGCCTGCAGGTTGATTCACCAACACACAGCCACTACAAAATGAGCAGAGCTCGAAGATTTGTGAAATTACGGACCACGCTCTACCAACTGAGCAAAAAAGTTTTCCGAATTTTTTTTTTCTAAAAATTCATGTGTATTTTTACTTGTCGAGCTACGCTTTTTTGATAAAACGTTCAGTTTTATGTTTGGGAGGTGCGCCGAATGTGGCGCAGGTGCGCAGAATTTGATCAGACTTGATGTCACGGTTTCCAGCTCCATGATGTCATGGTTTCCAGCTCCACAGCAGCTTGTTCTTTTGTAGTCAACAGCAGCAGCCTGAGCCACACAAGGGGGAAAGGAATTCACCGGGAGAAGGAAGCACAAAGTAAGCAGCACCTGGGAGCGGTCTTGGAGCCAAAGCGCCACCAGAAGCTGGGGTTGCGTGTCGCCAGCAGGTTGAGCTGGATCAGCGACGTCAGGCACAGATACATCACGGCCACCACCTGTGGGGTGTTTGCAGAGAAAGACTTTGACGCGGTCGTCGGAGGTTCACGAAAGTCAGAGATGCGCGACGTTCGGGTTAATACATGTGCCAATGTTTGTTGAGGGGAAGGTAGATGGTTGAACGGGTTCTGTTATTGCCAGTCGTCTTGTGCAGTCACGTCCGAGGAGCTATTTAGGGTTTAGGGTTTCCTAAACCCTAGCTCACCTTGCCAGGGACCGGGTGCATGTCGGAGGCGGGAATGTCCAGCTCGAAGCCGAAGACGTGCCACCAGTTTGTGCGGTTTGCAGACGCCAGCACCTGTGTGTTTTGGTTCGTCATGTCAACTCTTCATCTGACAGTTCGAGGCCCCGTTGCTGATGTGAGGACGGGACTCTTGGCGCTGTATCAGCATGAACAAACATGATTCGCACTGCCTGGAATACATTTCAGTTGAGTTCGACTTGGCATGCACTCAGATACGGCGATGACTGTATGGCGCTATGCGCCGCAGCTGGCAGTCAGAGAATGGACGGCCGCACCAACTACTGCGAGCTCTGGCAACTTGCGCCACGTGGCAAGGATTTGAAAACAGCTGCGCACTGATGTGCACATCAGTGCGCAGCTGTTTTCAAATCCTTGATCTGCTCACCAGCACGAGCGTAGTCGCGCCAATGATTTGCGCGGCTGCCTCTCGACGAGATATACTAGTTTAGCTTTCACATTGTCCGCCGCACACCCACCATTGTGATCCTTCATGAACCAGTGCGCACCAGCATGAGGACGGTAGCGCCGATGCCGACGCCTGCCAGCGCGATGGCCACCGCCAGACACTTGAACATGTTCCACAGCTCCGGCTTGGGGCTCGTGTGCACCTGAGAACGTCAGGGTTTGGGCCACATTGCTATTAGGTTACTTTGACATTGCTGTTAGGTTTCATTGACTTTTGATGAGCGAGAGAGCGTCCAGCTGTGTGACGCTTCGGCGCAAGGCCTACTAGGTCAGTCCTAGTGGGATGAACAGGGTTCATAAGGTTTGCGCTGTACTGGGTGCGCTCATGCGTGGCGGACATTCGCTGGCAGCTCCTGGCTAGAGCAACGGGTGTCAACGCCCTCTGCCATGCAGGCTGCATTAACACTTAATGCAGCCTGCATTAAGTGTTAACTTCCACCCATGCACGCAGCAGGCTGGATGGATGTTTCCGCCAAGAGAGAGATATTACACTGTTCCAGCCTCACTCAGGCTGATTAGCGTTAACACGACGCACCTTGTCAAACGACGTGAACATGGCAGAAAGGTCGTTTGTGATGGAGATCACAACCTGCAGAACATGGAATATATGGAATCAGGTGTCCAGCTTCAACCTGCGCACGCCGCAAAGTGCGGAAATTGGTACATCCACGCATTGCCAGGCACAGCATCACCGAGGATGTCTGCAGCACGATGCTCAGCACTGCAGCGCATCATGGCATGGCTGCATGTGAGAGCTGCGTCGCGAGTGACAGATCACACATCCGCTGCTCCCAATAGGACGCCCATTCTGCCGCACAGCCTGCCGCGCACCAGGACCCAGGTAGGAAATTCGAACTTGAGGACGACGATGGCGAAGAAGAAGAAGCCCAGGATGAGGAGCGAGGAGGCGATGCGGTAGATGATGTACGTCTCCAGGCGTCTGAAAATCATGCGGGAGCGGCTGATGGCGGTGATGATGGTGCTGATGCCCTCCTGTGGTGGGAAATAGCCCAACCGTGTTATGTCACTGTCACACCAATACCCTCCTGAACGGACTCGAAGGACAGCATGCAGACGATGCTGCTCAGGCTTCCGTTACCATCTGGTTTGTTGAAAATGGCTTTCCAACAAACCAGACGGTAATGGTTAGTTAACGTTACAGTCGGTTAAACCAGGCAGAAATCAGCAGAAGCAACTCCGTGACGAGCATCACCTCCGTGAGAATGATATCCGCCGCTCCCTTGGCGGCGGCTGTGGCGCCCGCGACGGCGATGCCCACATTGGCCTTCTTCAGCGCCGGCGCATCATTCACGCCGTCACCTGCGCATTCACAACATAGGTTGCTCATCAGGTTCAGATTTCAGGTGGAATCTTTGCTGAGCGGGAGCTGCCTGCACAGCTCGCAGCAGTCTCAGATGTACACCCAGAACTTTTGAAACCACACGAAAGTCTTCCATTGACTGCTCCTGCGCCATGCACAGCCTCAGAACCCAAATATGTTTTTTGCTGAGCTGGTGCTCACAGCACAGCAGCCAGCGCACACAGGATGTGCGGCGCACCAGTCATGCCGACAAGGCGGCCCTTGCCCTGCAGCGCGTCCACAATGCGGTGCTTGTGCTCCGGGTACACCCCCGCAAAGCCGTCCACCTGCGTCAGATGCATGCCGTCATTGTTGTCATATGCATGTTGCAGCGTCGACGAGCGAGCCTATGGCGGTGCACGCGAGGCAAGTGCGGTGCGCGTGCTCCCCTGCAACCTGCTCCTCAGCGTCAACATCGCAAGTCATATTCGAGTGAAGTGCCTGACTGTGAATGTTTCGAGCAGGTGCGGTGTTTGTGGGAGCCGTCAGGGTTTAGGTTTTAGGGCACCAGAGCAGTTCGACCCACCATGGCACAACACCACCCGCCCTTGATTCTAGAGCAGCAGAGACCATAGTTCGTCGCACCTGGTTGACCTGGGTGGCCAGCTGGTCGTTGATGGAGTTGCCGGCCATCAGCGCCTTGCCCTCCATGATGTTGGTGCCCAGGCCCAGGCGACGACTTGTCTCCACTGCGATTGCCAGCTGGTCACCCGTCACCATCTTCACCTGTGGGGCGGATCAACAGCAGTTGTAGCGGAAGCGCAGTGGCAGCATGGTACCTTGGTCGTCCCAGATGACAGAAGCCCCGATTCGCTGGCATGACGAGAGTGTATGTGTCTCCCTGCGAGCATGTGCAACTGCACGAGGCAATGCATGATGGATCTCGAAGCCGCCGACGGAAGCTGAGAAGTACCAAACATCATAACAACGATCGGAGTTAAGTGAGTGACGGGTGTCACCTCGACGCCCAGCGCCTGTGCGCGCTTGATGGTGGCGGCGGAGTCGGGCCGCGGCGGGTCTAGCAGGCTGATGAGGCCCACCAGGACCCAGGTGTTGCCGCCGTCCGAAGACTCCGCAACGCCCAGAGAGCGCAGCCCCCGCGACGCGCGCTCAGCGATGTAGGTGTCCACCGTCAGCCGCTCGGCGGCATCTGCCAGGCTGTCGCCAATGATCTGCGAGTGTCGAGTCATTCATCCTCACGTTAGTGTTCCGGCAGGATTTTAGGGTTTAGGATTTTCTGGCTCGAGCTGAGAAATGAGTCAGGCAGATTGCGCGAGTGCGACATGCACGCGCAGCGACGATGGCGCTGCGGTGACTGATGCCCTGCAGCTCTCCCGTTTTGATCTTTGATCTCTGCAACCAGTGCATCGGATCGGCAGGCCCCGTTTTAGATGCCAGATCAACACATCCAAGCATGGAAAAGAGGTGGCGCCGGAGTGACCTGCGGCGCGCCCTTGGCGACGACCAGCTCACGGCCATTGGGGTGCACCACCACAGCAGTCGTCTTCTTGTCCACCGGATTGAACGGTGTGAACTTCTTGATCTCGTAAACCTCGATCGCCTGCAGCCGCCAGGACGTCAGTACGTCAATTGCATAACGATACCTGGCCCAGCCTGCACCAGCGAGGAACGGCTGCCCTGGGGTTTACATTGCGAAGAGCAGGACTGTATTCTGAAAAAGATTCACTCGTCGACAAGGTTGCGCATCGTCCCCGCCCAATCTTGCTGCAATGAAATCAACATGAGATTGGCGAAAGAGCGTATGATCCAGCACAATCACCTTCTTGTCGCCGCCGATGGCGGCGGTGACGGCAGTATCGATGGCGTCGGCATTCTCCCACTTTGCAGACAGGCTGGCCGCAAGCAGCACGTCGTCGGCGCTGCGCCCGCCGGCGGCCTCGATGTCCTCCTTGTCCAGGCTCAGCCTGGAAGCAGGAAGCGGCACCAGCATGTCATCTCAGCCTGTGCAAAACCTTGGAAGTGCGACGACAAGATGCTGCACAAGCGGGTTGGTAGGGGACCACTGTTGATGCTGAAGCTCTGTTGGGGCAGGCAGCAGCAGCATAGCCAGGAACTGCGATTAGCCAGGGACTGTGATTCACACGAGCAAGCGATCTCGAGAGACGGATGCAGGCTGCAGAATGTCACAGCAAATGAAATTAGGTCACGTACTACGTGACCTAATATACGTACTTGTTGAGTGTCAGCGTGCCAGTCTTGTCCGAGGCCAGCACCTCCACCCCGGACAGCTCCTCCAGCGCCGACAGTCTGTTTGCGCACAAGGGTGGGCAATGTGAGTTGCTGCTACTCCCACCGCAACATGCGCCAGCGTTGCAAGTGAGGTGCTGCATCGGCGCAGCGCTTCCATCTGCTGCTGTGATGTCTGGGGATGCGGCGGCATTCTGGTGACGCAGCTGGCAGTAGCGTCGACGCAGATGATGCAGATGCGTTTCAAGGGTATATATACGATTGCGTGGGGACCTGCAGGTCTCATGTTGCAGATCTCGGAGCGGAGAACCTAACAGAAGTCAGCGCTCACCGGCTGACGATGGCCTTCTCCTTGACCATCTCCTGAGCACCGATGGCCAGCACTGTGGTGGTCACCACCGGCATGCCTGCGGCGCGGTGGCAACCTGGATTCAGAGGCTGGCAGCGCAAATGTCTGGTGGGACTGTGCACCATGCTGACGATGTGACAGGATTAGATGTCAGTGCAGCTCTGACATGTCAGAGGGCGCACTCCGCCAAAGATGACGGCGCAATCTAGGCAGGATTCGAACAGGGATGGACGCACCGATTGGCACCACGGACACGTAAATGACAAAGAAGACGACTATGCTGTATCCCACGGGCTCGCCGCGCGCCAGCAGCGTGACGAAGATGGCCAGCACGCAGACGAAGGCGAAGACGCCAAATGCGACGGTGACCTTGCCAAGCACCTGGCGAGCGGCACGTGCGGATTTTGTCGAAGCTGGTTGAAACACTGCTCGACACCTTTGTTTACTGATGTGGAGCATGCAGCAACCAGGACTTTCCCCTCCCAGTTCACGCGCTGACTGAAGTTTTGTTGCAACCTCAATCCTGGTCATAATCTCGCATCTACGGTTGGAGAAGGTGCGTGCGGTGCGCTTATGTGCAAGGTGCCACCGACGCACCTTCTGCAGGTGGCCGCTCTCCTCGGGGGCGCCCAGCAGCGCTATGGTCTTGCCGAAGAAGGTGTTGCGGCCCACCGCAGTGACCACCGCCTCCAGCTCCCCCTGCGTCACGCTCGCGCCCGACAGCACCTGCGCCGGAGGGTCTGTGGTTTGAGAATGCCAGGGGCCCAATGATGAGATGCTTCAGCAACAGCTGTATGAGTTGGAGATTTGCCAGCTTCCAGCTCCCCCTGCGCCACACTCGCGCCTGACAGCATCTATATCAACCACGCATCGGGATGTGGCTGCTGGTGCAGCACTCGGTGTGGCTGGTGAAGCCAGGGGCGCAGACGAAGCAGGCCCCTGCTTGCCACTAACTGCACGACACGTCAGGAGCAGTGGACTGCTGCCAGGAGGGTTTAAACCCTACTCGTGGCATTGCCATGCAGGGTCCCTGACAGTCACGCAGAGCATCAGTAGCAGCCGCATTAGCAGCCACGTTAGCAGCCGCATTAGCAGCTCCTGCGTCAGCGTTTATGCAATGCACACTCAGCGTGATTCAGGCAGGGGTTCGAATGGGGTGGGACGCACTGAGTCGCCGGGGCGACGGGTCACCGGCAGCGACTCGCCCGTCAGAGACGACTCGTCGATTTTCATGGCGTCGCCCTTGCCGATCAGCTGCAAAGCAGGTGGGACAGCCGTCAGCACAGCATTCGTCAACAGGACTGCGACGCGGCGCGGCGCTGGTACAACCGCGATGCGCTGCAAGTGGAGCTGCACGGACAAAGTAGCACCCAGCTGCGGAGCGAGGAGGCGGGCAACCATCCCAGGGTCCTGGCATGTCAAACGTTGAAGTGTGAGCCTGAGGTCGCACCCGGCAGTCAGCAGGAATGACGTCGCCGCCCTTCAGCGCAATGATGTCGCCCATGACCAGCTCCTTGACTGGCAGCTCGCCCCATTTGCCATTGCGCTTGGCCACGGCTGTCGGCGCCGACAGCTCCTGCGTGCAGCGGCAGGAAGCTGTTGCAGCACTCATCAAAAACCCGCATTGGTTACGGCGTGGTTACGTGACAAGCATCCTCCTTGCAGCTGCCGCAAGCGAGCCACCTCAGCCTGAGCCCACTACCCTCGTGCTGCATCTCTCGCTCCATACAGGGCACTCAATGCGGGCTGGCAGCAGCAGTACCCAGCTCCACACATCCAGCGCAGGTTGCCAGCAGCAGCGTCCAAATACATGAGAATAGAACAAACCTCGAGTTCCTTGATGGCGTTGCCGGCGTTGCGGTCGCTGTAGTAGCCAGCCCACACGATGAGGTTGAGCTCGAACAGCAGCAGCCCGAAGCTGGTCCACCCGCGGCCGCCGTCGACGGGCACCGCCGCGCTCACCACTGCTGCGGCGATCTGTGGGGCCACAGGAATGGCAGCCGGCTTCATGTTGCATCGGCAGATGCTGTGATCGATTGGAGACGGTGTGGAGGCGACACCATTATACACTGCCCAAAAATACACTGCCCATTTGCAGAACCTCCTTATGCATCGATGCTGGAGATGTGGAACCAGTAGTGAGGGTGGGGGCGCACGATGAGGATGCAGATCCAGTCGCTGAAGCGCCGAGCGATTTTCTTCCACTCCGGCGTCTGCTTCGTCTTGACTTCATTGGGGCCGAAGCGGTCCCGCATCTGCGCCACCTGCTCGTTGTCCAGGCCATTTTCGGCGCAGGCAGGATCGATGCCCTCGGGCCCTTCCTCCTTGGGGTCCTTGACTGAATCAGCTGGCGGGGGCGACGGTGGCGGCGGAGGGACGGAGGCTAGGTGGGTCTCGCCTTGATGTGCGGCTGCGGTTCTGCCCGTGCGAAGTTCGGGGTCGTCCGGTGGTACTCCAGTCACGATGTCGCGCTCGTTGCCATGCATACCCTGCAAGCACGCAGAAGAGCAGGCTTGAGCCAGCTGGCAGTTGCATTATGTAAACCCTTTCACTGCGTGAAGCTGGGCTTCAAGGCTCTGGAGGGTATGTGCCGCTTGCATTGCGAAAACACCACGTGCAATGCAAGTTGCAGGACTGGCGCTGCCGATTATTCAATTCGTGGCTTAGGACTGCACGGCTGACACGCATGCGTCTCCTGACGATATCTGGCTCGCCGCAATCTTGTAAATAAACCTGTCCCTTGAGAACGATGTGTGCCAGCGATGCACGCCTGCCGATAGTGAAGAGCCAGTGTTTGCGTGCCTGCACCACTTGGATGCAAGTCCCAAAGGACCATCGCCATCCAGAGGCAGTACACCTGTTCTTTTCCGTCTGTGCTACACACTGCTTCAAACACGTATGAAACTCGTGTGGAGTGGAAGCAGCTCGCCTGGTAAGCCTCGATATCGCCGACTGCTTCGAGACCGGAAGTTTGTGGTACAACCAGCGCCGGCAATTTTAGCACGAGAGCTGGCGGGGCCAGTGGCTTGCTTCCTACTGCTCAGTGGGAGAAACTGTTCGGAAGGCTGATGCTGCACAAAGTGTGTTCAGCTTTGATGTGCGCAGCCGCCAAGGTGGGTGGCTTCCCGTGGTCTGACGAAGCTGCGAGATTCCAACAGCTGGCAACCACGACTCCCAACAGCTGTCTGTTTATCCAATAAATTGTGTAAGGACAGTGATGGCCTGCATGGCAGCGTCTCTACATGTATGCTAGGTAGGCGCATTCCGGGCGCGGCCGACAACGCCATGACCCAGAGGAGAGCAACGACCAATCTCTTACAGCCACATGAAACACCAGCATGAAAGCCAACATGAAACACCAGCATGAAACCATGTTGACAAGCTCGATAGTTGGTCGTTTGTTTCTATCCTACGTCTCCGTGGTGGCACGGGCTGGCTAGGTGCGTTGCACGCCTGACACGACCAAATGCCATTTTCAGTCGCCGCCGTTGGCCTGCTGTGGAGCAATGAAGACGCGGCGCCGCATGCGTCACTGCAACCATAGGAGCCAGCAGGCCGGCCGACGGGGCAGCGACAAACAAAAACGAAAGAATGTGCCCACACAAACTATTAAGAAAGCAAAGGGACACGACTGTCTGCCAATGGCCTGACAGTGCGTGTGCTGACACTTCGATGCTGCTCATGTCAACCTGCCGCCCGCTGCAATCTGGGGCCGCTGATGATCTGTCTGGCGAGCCCGGCCGTCTGACCAATCTACTGGCACTCTAGTGTGTCTTCTCGTGGCTGCTTGCTACCGGTGCGCTGTGCCACCGAGCGCTCCCCAGATCCGCGGCGCATGCTGTTGGAGCGCCTCGGCGGCTGTCTGATGATGTGGAAGGGCGGCGGCCCAGGCGGCCGCGCCGCTGCCGTGGCTGCTGCTGCAGCTCCTACGCTGCTGCTGTTGCTGCTGTGATGTTGGCTGAAACCGCCCAACCGACGTCAGGCGCTGAAGTCACGGCGGCGCATCTGCCAGCCACGGGTGGGCGCCCACTCCAGGGCCTCCATGACGAGGAGCTCCACCGAAGCCACCACCCGCCGGTCCAGGCCCAGGAGCTCGCCTACCTGGTGTCAGCATCAGAGGAAAAACGGTCAGGGCTGGGTCCTTCAAAGCCCTGCTACAGGGCCGCCAAGTGGACATCAGGCGTCGCGAGCACAATGGCAAAAGCCAGCAGCGGCGGGTCATCGCCCGGCACACTACAGATCATAGAAGCAAGCTTGACGAATCCCAAAATCGCCAAAGGCAGGTCTAGATGTTTTGGCCCAAAAGACAACATGGCGGTACAACATATGGGTGGAAACTGTTGCCGAGACCTTGCAATGCAACTTTCAGTGCCATTTGGACACGAGATGCGGAAAACAGTAGTCTGAAAGGCACCTTTGAGGCGGAGGGCAGGCCACGGCGACGCTCCTCCAGCTTGGCGGCTACCCAGAAGCAGCCCAGCAGCGCCGCCTGCCACGGCTGCGCCGCGCCCGCCGCCTGCAGCGCTTCCGGCCGCACCTGCGGGACATCAGCGTTTGATTGAGGCTAGCACAACTGCTGGGAAGGTGACAGAGTGCAGGCTGGTCACATCACGCATTGCGAGCCAACAGCGTCGCAGGGTGGAGATAACATCGAGGGTTTCAAAGGTTTGTGAAGGAAGTTCACGCAGCAATGTATGCTTGGTTGCGCACCTTGGGCTGCATGCGCTCCCACATGTGCAGCGTCAGCAGCAGCGTCTCGCCGCGCCGCAGCTGCAGCGTGCGCGCCCAGCGAGCCAGCAGCTCGGCGGGCCTGCAGCCTAAGACGCGCAGCGCCACCGCCGGCGCCGCAGCCGCCGGGTTCAGTGTCGCCGCATATGGCTGCGGGCGCAGCTGCACCGCGGGCGCCACCGGCTTGGCTGCCATGGCCCGTGGCCGCATGGCGCACACCAGCGCAGGCGCATGAAGGGCCGGCAGCAGGCCCGACGCCGCGTTCTGGAGTTGGGGCTGCGCTGCTGCCGCCGTCGGCATGCCGAGCCGCGACGCCTGGAGCAGGCGCGCCCGGAAGGTGCTGGCGGCGCCCGCCGCGGGCTGCTGCACAGGCTGCTGCTGCACCAGCCGGACGCTGGGCAGGCCACCGGCGTACGCTGTTGTCGCGCAAAATCTGAAGGCCGCTGGCTGCTGCACAGGCTGCTGCTGCTGCAGCAGCTGCTGCTGCTGCTGCTGCTGCTGCTGCTGCTGCTGCAGCAGCTGCTGCTGCTGCTGCTGCGCCTGCTGCCGCCGCTGCTGCTCCAGCTGCTGCTGCTGCTGCTGCTCATACTGCTGCTGCTTTAGCTGCCGCTGCCGCGCCTGCCGCAACAGCACTGCCTGCTGCGCGGCCAGCTGCTGCCCAGAGGCGTAGGCCGACATGATCGGCTGTGCCTGCTGAGGCACCTGCTGAGGCGGCCGCTGCTGCAGCTGAGGCGGCCGCTGCGGCTGCGAGCGGGTCGTCGCGATGCCGAAGATGCCGCGGCGCGCCTCGACGGCCGCGAGCAGCTCGCTGAAGCTCTGCACATCGGGCTGCGCCTGCAGCAGCTGCGCAGCCGGCTGCAGCGGCGGCCCAGTGCGCACAGCGTGGCCCGAGACGTAGCGGCGCAGGCGGCCAAAGTCACCGGCGGCGCTGCTGCCGGCATGACCGGTCACCATCGCCGGCACTTCATACAGCGGCGCCCAGGCGCGGTCAACAAGCGGCGCTGGTGGTGCGTCCGGCGCAGCGGTGTGCCGGCCGAGCGGCAGAGGCCGGCTGCTCAGGGACTGGAAGCTGCTGGTCGCAGGATGGCCGCTGTGCCGGGCCAGCAGCACAGGCAGGCTGCCATGGGACTGGGAGCTGGCCGGCTGACTGACGGCCGGCGCAGCGCTGAAGGCCACGCCGCTGGCAGCGGCGGGCTGGCTGAAAGGCATGCCATAGCCGGCGGACTGGCGGTCGGCGGCCGGCATGGTTGCCGACCTGCCGAGGGCACGAGCGTGGTGCGCCACTGCTGATGCGGCCGCCCACTGCCCCTGCACCAGCTGCGCAGCGCCTGCATATAGGAAGCTTCCCTGCGCTGCTGCTGCCGCCGCCGCCTGCAGTGCCACCGCATCGTGGGCCGCCCACACGGGAGCCGCCTGGTGTTGCTGCTGCTGCAGCTGCTGCTGCGGCGGCTCTGTGGCAGAAGCCGCTGCCGGGGCACCGCCGGCGTTTTCAAAGCACAGCTCGGGCAGCGGGCCTGAGGCGGATGCCGCCTCGGACAGCGTCGCGAACTGCACGAGGCTGGCGAAGCTGCACTCGGCATCGGCGTCGCGCGCGCCGCCGAGCTGGGAGCTGTCGCTGCCAGGGTGCCGCGGCGCGAGGCTCGCCAGCGACGGCGGCAAGCTGGGCAGGCGCAGCATGTGCTCGCTCGCGGGGGAGGCCTCATCGCTGGCGGCGGCTGCCGGCGGCGGCGTTGGCCCCACAGCAGTACAGCCGGTGGATGCGCTGTTGAGGCTGGCGCTGCTGGCGGCAGGAGGCGCATGGGCCGAGGGCGCCAAGCGTCGGCGCTTGCCTGCAGGGGATGAATCGGGTCTTCGGCGGAGGCAA
>JAABUM010004183.1_pt1 | contig 16581 bp, 22 predicted proteins | sample 5559161 | NCBI WGS metagenome assembly JAABUM01 (sample SAMN10711868, study PRJNA513369) | rock metagenome | isolation source: Antarctica rocks | place: Antarctica: Victoria Land, Siegfried Peak nord | reverse complement strand
CGCCCCGCGTCGAACTGACCTTCGACCCGGCGACCGGCATCGACGCGAGCGAAGTGATCGCGGCGCTGGAGGGACACGACCCGCGGATCTTCCTCTTCGCGCCGACCGGGCCGAGCGCCAGGCCGAACAGCGTGGTGATCAACACGCACACCATGCAGCCGGGGGAGGAACGGATCATCGGTGCGGCGCTCCGCGAGGCACTCGGCGAACGCCTCCAGTGGGGCACGGGCGGCTAAGGCAGCAATCAAGCGGGGCAGGACATCGGCGGCGCGATCGTAGCGTCGCCGGTCACCGCGATGGCGGGTCGTCGCGGATGCAGACCCCGGATGTCCCGGCGACACGGCGGGACGTGGATAAGAGGAGGAGGATCATGCAACAGACACGGAAACCGGCAGATCAGTTCGGGACCACCGTGGTACGCCCGTCGGACTTCGACGCGTTCTGGGACGCGATCATGGCGGAGGTGGCGACGATCCCGCTCAACCCGACGATGGTGCACGTCCCGCTGCGCTCCACCGAGGAGGTGGATGTCTACGCGATCGGCTACGACAGCCTCGACGGGCTCCGCATCGCCGGCTGGTACTGCGTACCGAAAGAGTCGTACCTCCCGCCGCCCTATCCCGCGCTACTGATCGTGCCCGGCTACATCTCCGAGCCGACCTTGCCGAAATCCTGGGCCAAGATGGGCTATGCGGCGGTCGGCGTGGCCCCACGCGGGAAGCTGCGCTCCAATGCGCGCTACAACCCCGGCTATCCGGGGCTGTTGATCGATAATATCGTCGACCGGAATACGTACAGCTACCGCGGCTTCTATATCGACGCCTGCCGCGCGGTCGACTTCGTCCTCACGCGTCCCGAGGTAGATGGCACGCGGATCGGCGTCCACGGGAGTAGCCAGGGCGGGGCGCTGACGATCACCACCGCCGCGCTGCGGCGCGACGTCATCACCTGCGGCGCGGCGGGCGCACCCTACCTCTGCGGCTTCATGGATGCCGCCTCGCTGACGCATTCCTGGCCCTACCAGGAGATGAATGACTATCTGCGCCGCTATCCCGAGCGGGAGCCCCAGATGCGCGAGACGCTCAATTACTTCGACGGCATCAACTTCGCGCCGTTGATCACCTGCCCGATCCTGATCTACATCGGCCTGGGCGACGACGTCTGCCCGCCGGAGACCGGCTATGCCCTCCATGCGGCCCTGGGCGGTCCCAAGGAGTTACACGCCTACCCGCGCTCCGCCCACGACGCCGGGCGGCACTGGGAGATGAAGAAGGTCGAAGCGTTCTTGGCCGCGCAGCTCAAGCCCGCGATGACCGCGCGCCACGCCGAAACGACGATCGGATAGGGAGGGAACACCATGGCGGATCTCACACAGCGACCGGGGGACTTCGACGTGTACTGGAGTGCCGTCGACCAGGAATTAGCCCGCTACCCGGCGGCACCGGAACTCGAGCACATGCCGCTCCACTCCGACGAGTTTTCCGACGTCTATGCGGTGCGCCTCACCAGCATCGGGCCGTACCGCATCTTCGGATATTATAGTCGGCCGCTCAGCGCAGGTCCTCTCCCCGGCCTCCTGGTCGCGCCGCGCTATGGCAGCGTCAACCATCTCCCGCACCGCGACGATCGGCAGCGCTATGCCGTCCTCGTGCTGATGCACCGCGGGCAGCGCCTGGCCGATACGCCGTTCGCGGCGACCTATCCCGGCCTGCTGACGCTGGGGATCGACGATCCGGCGACCTATATCTACCGCAGGATCGTGGCCGACTGTCTGCGCGGCGCCGAGTTCTTGCTCTCCCGCCCGGAAGTCGACGCGACGCGCGTCGGCATCATGGGCGACGACCTCGCGCTGATCACCGCCGCGCGACGCCCGCGCTTCGCCGCGGTGCAAGCGTCGGGCTTAATGTTCTACCGGCTGGGCGAGGCGCGCCTGCACAGCGAGGCCTATCCCGTCGAAGAGGTCAACGACTACCTGCGGGCGTACCCGGAGCACGCCGCTGCTGTGGGGCACACCCTGGCCTATCTCGACCCGCGCCATCACACGTCCGACCATCCGGCACCGACGCTGCTGAGCGTCGCCGGCGGGGCGCTGAATGGCCCAGAATGGTTGCAGCCGCTGACCGATGCCCTCGGCGGGGCGGCCCAGCACTACACCCTGACCCACGAAGGCGGCACGGATCATGACTGGTTGGATGCGTGGATGGCCGACCGGCTCGGCGAGGAGCCGAAGCCCCGCCTCTGGCAGGTCGCGTGATTCGCCCCACGGATGTCCGGGGGGTGTAGTGCCACATCGGGGTGCCGAAAAAGCGAGGGCGGGCGCATGAACATCTACGATAGTCTCGGCGTGCGCACGATCATCAACGCGGCCGGGCCGCTCACGCGCCTGAGCGGGGGCATCCTCCACGCTGAAGTCATCGAGGCGATGGCCGAGGCCTCCCAGCGCTGTGTGCGTATGGAGGAGCTGCAAGAAGCGGCAGGCCGGTACCTGGCCGAGGTGACCGGTGCCGAGGGAGGGTACGTGACCGCCGGGGCGGCGGCGGGTCTCGCGCTCGGTGCTGCGGCCTGCATCGCCGGGCTCGACCCGGCAGCGATGGATCGCTTGCCCCAGACGGCGGGGCTCCGCGATGAGATCGTGATCCAACGGGCCCACCTCACCTCGTACACCCACGCATTCCGGCTCCCAGGTGCGCGACTGGTCGAGGTCGGCTACCTCGGCTATCCCGGACAGGGCGGTACCTGGCCCTGGCAGGTCGAGGCGGCTGTCGGCGACTGCACGGCGGCCATAGCCTTCTCGGTCGGGCCGACACCGGGCACGGTGGCCCTCCCCGAGATCGTGGCGATCGCACACCGGCACGGATTGCCGGTCATCGTCGATGCCGCCGCCTCGCTCCCGCCGGTCGATAACCTGCGCCGCTTCATCGCCGCCGGGGCCGATCTGGTGGCCTTCAGCGGGGGCAAGGCGATCGGCGGGCCGCAAGCAACGGGGCTCCTCGTCGGGCGGGCCGATCTGATCGCCTCGGTCGCGCTCCAGCACCAGGACATGGACGTCCACCCCGCGACGTGGACCGAGCGCGAGCGCTATCTGGCAGAGGGGCACCTGGCCGGGCCTCCGCATCACGGGCTCGGACGCTCGATGAAGGTCGGGAAGGAGGCGATCGTCGGCCTCATCGCGGCGTTGCGCCGTTTCGTCGCGCGCGATCACCAGGCCGAGCGGCGCGTCGAGGAAGGGCGACTCGCTACTATCCTCGCGGCACTCGCGGGGCTGCCCGGCATCCGCGCGAAATACCTGACTGACGGGCAGTCGCCACGACCCTACGCGACGGCGGTTGTCTGGATCGACGAGCGGGTGGTCGACCAGACGGTGGAGACGATCATCAATGCGCTGATCGAGGGCGACCCGCCGATCGCGGTGTCGCAGAACTTCCTGCACGAGCGCGGGATCGGCCTCGTCGCGTCGTCATTACAGCCGGGTGAGGAGTTCACCATCGCCACGCGGCTGCGCGAGATACTGGTACGTCGCGGGTAGGACGATCAACGTGACCCTACGGGGTGTGCCTATCGAGTATCAGCAATACGTCCACATAGGGAAACCGCACGAACGGGCCGGGGGTGGATGATGTCAGGAGCGGCGCTGTCGGTGGGATTGATCGGGCTTGGCGCGATCGGTCAAGCGATCGTGCAGCTTATGCGGCAGCATGACGTCGCGGAGATCGACTTCGTCGCGGCGCTCGTGCGCGATGCTTCACGCCGACGCCCCGAGGGGCAACCGCCGACCCTCGCCGCTGTCGATGAGTTGCTCTCCCTGGAGCCGGAGGTTGTCGTCGAAGCGGGCGGGCATGCCGCGCTCCACGCTCACGGCCCGGCGGTATTGCGCGCGGGGTGCGACCTGATCGTGGTGAGCGTGGGCGCGTTGGCCGACGCGGCCCTGGAGGGCGAGTTGCGCGCCGCCGCGCAGGCGGGATGCGCCCAAGTGCGGGTCGTCTCGGGGGCCATTGGGGGCCTCGATGCGCTCGCTGCGGCGGCGCTGGGCGGTCTGACGCGGGTGACGCACACCACGCGCAAGCCGGCGTCTGTGCTGCTCGGCCCGGCCGAGGCGACGCACCTGACGCACGCCCGGGAAATCTTCCGGGGCACGGCGCGGGAGGGCGCGCTCAAGTTCCCCGAGAGCCTTAACGTGGCTGCCGCCGTGAGCCTGGCCGGCCTCGGATTCGATCGCACGGAGGTCTGCGTGGTCGCCGATCCCGAGATTCATTGTAATCACCATGAGGTTGTGGCCGAGGGGACATTCGGCACGTTCCGGTTCACCATCCAGAATATCCCGAGTGAGACCAACGCACGAACCGCCCGCCTGGTCGCCATGAGCGTAGGACGCGCACTGTTGCAGCGCAGGGCGATATTGATCGTCGGCTGAGTGGCCGGTATGCGCACACCGGACAAGAGGCACGGCGGGTTCCATCAAATCCCGGACGACAGCGCTGCCGACCTTGGCCGTGGGCTATGTGAGCGCGTGGAACCCGCCGGATTTGCTCCGGTTTCGGACGCTTCCGTCGATGCGGTGCGATCGATATGCCGTGGTGGTGACTGTGCTGACCCGCAGCCAGTTGCGGGAACCCCTTCCTCGTGAATGCTCGGATCGCCGGTCGGATGACGAAAGGAACCGCCACGGCGGATCGAGCAACTGGCGCGTGGGTCGGTATCGATGGGCTCCCAACGCTTCGGCGTCGCGCCCGGTGCGGGCAGCGAGGGCTGTGTTGGCCGCTTGGAGTATCCGTTCGAGCGGAGCACCACTTTGACCCGACGCGTGGCAGCGATACACTCGGTCGCGCGACACCTCTGGGTGTAGCACTGTCACCGTCTGTACTCGCTGAGGAGCCGCCCGATGCTAACGCGTCTGATCCGCCGTTGTGCCCAGCTCGGAGGATCCCTTGCCCGCACACTCCAGCAACGCCTGCGCATCGTGACGAAGCCCGCCGACCAGGGCGTGGTGGCGGGCGGGCTCGCTGACCTTGTGCGCGGACGGTCCGCCCTCGTCGCCGAGAACGCCTTCCTGCGCCAGCAGCTCCTCATCCTCCGGCGCGGTGTAAAGCGCCCGCGCTGCACGCCGGCCGATCGGGCGCTCCTCGTGCTGCTCGCCAGTCGCGTCCGTGCCTGGCGCCAGGCGTTGGTGATCGTCCAGCCGGAGACCGTGCTCCGCTGGCATCGGCAGGGCCTCCGGCTGTCCTGGCGCTGGTGATCGCGGCCCCGGTCAGCGCCGCAACCCAAGGTGGCGGCCGAGACGATCACGCTGATCCGGGCGATGGCCGCAGCGAATCGGCTCTGGGGTGCCGAGCGCATCAGGGGCGAGCTGCTCAAGCTCGGCGTCCGCGTCGCCAAGACCACGGTCCAGCGGCACATGCGTGACGCCCGCCCGCCTCGGCGGGACGGCCAGACCTGGGCCACCTTCCTGCGCAACCACGCCGCGGAGACCTGGGCCTGCGATTTCCTGCCCGTCACCGACGCGCTCTTCCGGCCCCTGTACGCGTTCTTCGTGATCGAACTGGGCTCGCGCCGGGTGGTCCACGTCGGAGTGACGCGGCACCCGACCGACGCCTGGGTCGCGCAGCAGCTGCGCGAGGCCACGCCGTTCGACCAGCGCCCGCGCTACATCGTGCGCGATCGCGATAGCAAGTTTGGCCCGGCGTTCGCCCGCTTTGCGGCGGCGAGCGGCATCGCGGAGCTGCGGACGGCGTATCGCGCGCCCCGGCAGAACGCCACCTGCGAGCGCTTCCTTGGCAGCGTCCGGCGCGAGTGCCTGGACCACATCCTGGTGCTGGGCGAGGCCCACCTGCGGTGCGTGCTCCGGGAGTACGTGGCCTACTTCAACCAGGACCGGCCGCACCAGGGGCTCCGGCAGCACACCCCTGGGGACGCGACCGCATCCCCGGTGCAGGCGGGCCGTGCGGGCAGCGTGCGGGCGTTCCCGGTGCTCGGTGGCCTCCACCACGTCTATTGGCGAGCCGCGTAGCGCTGGCGGACAGACGAAACGGCCAGGACACGTGGTGCCGATGGCGTATGGCCCACTCGGGCGCGGGAAGCGGATGACCGGGAGCGCGAGGGGCAAGGCGGCGGACAGGCCGAGGCCCGATACGCCCAGGAGGACGGCCAGCACCGCGACGAAGCGATTCGTACGCCGTGGCAGGGCACCCCCTCGCGCTGTTACCACCCGCCGCACAAACCAGATCAGCGCGAAGAGCCCGGCGAGGGCCAGCGCCGGGACCACCTGCCACCGCGACCCCTCCACCACGACTTGCACGACCGCGAGTGCGAGGGCGAGGAGCACCATCCCCCAGGCACGGCGCGCGATGCCGGGCCTGGGGGTAACGAGTGCCAGCAACGCGAGCAAATCCGCGACAATCAGCAACGCCTCGACCGGCCGCATCGTCTCCTCCTTCGCGCCTCGCGATCGGCAACCGTGCGCCCATTGCCAGCGCCGAGGGTATTGTCAACTTGGAAGCGGGCTGCCTGGAAGGCGATACCGGTCGCATGAATACTGCTGCGCCGCCAAACTACGCCGGTTCCCGGTTCCCGACCGAGGTGCTCGCCCACGCCGTCTGGCTGTACTGCCGGTTCGCGCGCAGCGACCGCGATGGGGAGGAGTTGCACGCCGCGCGCGGCGTGCTCGTGACCGACGAAACACTCCGGCAGTGGTGCCTACGCTGCGGCCAGACCAACGCGAATACCCTCCGCCGACGGCGCTCGCGCGCGGGCGACAAGTGGTCCCGCGATGCGGTCTTCATGCGCAGCAATGGCGCGACCCATCAGCGGTGGCGCGCTGTCGATCGGGACGGCACCGTGCTCGCTATCCTGGGGCGAGCGCGCCGGGATACCGCCGCAGCGCAGAAGTTCTTCCGTCGGCGGCGCAAGGGCAGGCATTCTGTGCCCCGCGTCGTCAGCACGGACACGCTCGCCAGCGACGGTGCTGCCCGGCGGGAGGGGTTGCCCGGTGTCGAGCACCGGCAGCACAAGCGGCGCAATAATCGCGCCGAGCATGCGCACCAGCCCACCCGCGAGCACGCGCGGCGGATGCGCCGGTTTAAGTCGCCGGGGCACGCGCAGCGCTTCCGCGCCGCCGACGGCCCGAGCATGAACCACTGCCGCCCGCGCCGCCACTTGCTGACTGCCGCCGCCTACCGCGACGCCCGTGACCAGCGCTTCGCCACCGGGCGCGCGATTGTCGGCCTGCCCGCCGCCGTCTGCGCGACCATCCCCGCTCGCCTCAGCACGCCCGCACGCCGCTTGCGCCACCCAGTATCGCCTCAAGTTGACAGTGCCCCGGCGCGTGGTGTTCCTCCATCCGCATCCCGGCGCGGAGGGCGATCAGGACCACGCGCAGGTCCGCGTCCTTCACCAGCGTCCGGGCGTGGCGCCCGGTGCGCTGCCACGTCGCCTCGTCGCGCAACTGGGCCAGTTCCTCCGCCAGGTCGAGCGCCTGCAACGGGTCGGCGAGATGCCGCCCGGGACGCTCGACTGCGCGGGACTGCGCGGCGGTGGCACCTGCCTCATGCCCTTGGATTCCGGTCATGCGGGGGCCTCTTTCGGTTCTCTTGCGTTGTGCTGGGGTGAGCAAACTCACGGGCGGCCGGGGGCAAGAAACGGGTGGCCAGTGCGAAAACCCGGTCACTCTCCTGTGCGAATGTCACGCTGGTGTCGCTGGAATGCTGTGCGAGTGCTCGGCCACATGGCGTACCCCAGCACAACGCAACAGAACCGTGTGGTGTGCGACGAGCATGGGCCGGTGGAGGGGCGATAGTGCCTCCGCCGATCGCCCCCAGTGGCCCCATTCTGCCGGATGGCAGCTGCCGGGACGCCACAACCGTCGCCGCCGCATCCCACACGGTGCTACCCGGCCTGTCGACGCGCTTCACGCTGACAAGCGTTACTAAGAAGTTCTTAACACCCTCTAGCGGCATCGCGAGCACTTGCCGTGCTCCGGATGGGCGAGGAGCCGCACAACTTGTGCGCCGAGGCTCGTCGTCTCGGAAGCGGGCATCGGCATCAGGCATAGCGCACCTCCGCCGCGAGATGATGAACCGCCCGGCCCTGGTGCCGGGCCGGGCGATCAGAGAGGATCGCCGGGAGTCGCGCCGAAGGACGCATCTGCGACCGGCTAGAGAACAGTATGGCGCGCCCACGTCGCGATGAGGCATTGTCACGTTGTGTGGTTAGTCCCGCTACGTGCGATACTCGCCACATGAATACAAACACTGTCCCCCCCGCTTACGCCGGCCACCGCTTCCCGCCGGCGATCATCGCGCACGCGGTCTGGCGGTACTGCCGTTTCGCCCGCAGCTTCCGCGATGTGGAAGCGTTGCGCGCCGAGCGCGGCGTCATCGTGACCGACGAGTCGGTCCGGCGCTGGTGCGGCAAGTTCGGCCACGGCGACGCGAACGCGCGACGCCGCCGTCGTCCCCGCCCCGGAGATACATGGCAGCTGGATGAGGTGTTCATCCGCATCAACGGCCGCACGCACTCCCTCTGGCGGGCCGTGGACCAGCACGGCGCGGTGCTCGACATCCTGGTGCCGCCCCGGCGCGACAAGCGCGCCGCCGTGAAGTTCTTGCGCACGCTGCGCAAGGGCTTGCGCTACGTGCCGCGCGTGGTGATCACCGACAAGCGCCCCAGCTACGGCACCGCCAAGCATGAGGTGCTGCCGCGCGTCGAGCAGCGCCAACACCAACGGCTGAAGAACCGCGCCGAGCATGCGCATCAGCCGACCCGCGAGCGCGAGCGGCGCCTGCGCCGGTGCAAGAGCCCCGTGCACGCGCAGCGCTTCCTCGCCGCCGACGGCCCCAGCGCCACGCACTTCCGCCCGCGCCGCCACCGCCTGACCGCCACCACCTACCGCGCGACCAGCACGGCACGCTGCGCCACCTGGCGGGCGGTCACCGGCACCCCGGCGCTGGCCTGAGCGACCACGGCCCAGCGCCTCAACACGCTCGCGCGCCGGCTGAGCAGTTCATCGCGTGCTCAAGTTGACAATGCCCTCCAGCTCACGCGCGACGCCTTCCACGGGGAGTGGAACTACACGATCGCCCCATGCGCCCCAAGAAACGAGAGGGTTATTCTTTGACAGGCCCTTACTCTGGCGTACCCGCTGTGAGGCGAGGGCGTTTGGCGCGTATCATAGGGACAGACACGGTGGCACGTCGGCAAGGGGGAGACGATGAGCGCGATCGAAGATCAGCAAGACGAGATCGGCGTGAAGGAGGCCATCCGCATCGCCAGGGAGGAACTGGCGGGCATCGAAGAGAACCGGATGTACAACCTGCGCCTCGAAGAGGTGCGGTATGACGACGATCATTCCGAATGGCTCGTGACGTTCGGCTACGATGTCGCCGTCGAAGAGTTGCCCGACCCTCGCCCGTCGCACAACGCTCTGGGGGCGCTCTTCGCGGAGCCGCGCAGCGTGCGCGTCTACCGGGTGATCGTCCTAGATGCGTTCACAGGACGATTCAAGGAACTGCGGATGCGCGACTCGGCGTCGGCGCGGTGAACGACGAGGCGGCGGCGCAGCTCATCCCGCGTTTCCAGCAGAGCGGCCTCCTCCTCGACGCCAACCTGCTCCTGGTGTTCGTGGCCGGGTTGCATAACCTGGCGTGGATCGGCAGCAGGCCGCGCGTGAAGGAATACACCGCGAACGACCTCACGCGCCTCCACACCTTCGTCGGGCTGTTCAATCGCGTCGTGACGACCCCGAACATCCTCACGGAGGTGAGCAACCTTTCCAATGCGATGGTCTACGACCGCGAGCGCGCCGCATACGCGCGCACCTTCGGTACGGTGGTCGCCGCCCTCGCCGAGCGCTACCCACGCAGCCAGGTTGTCGTGCAGATCCCGCCCTTCGCATCCCTCGGGCTGACCGATGCGAGTATCGAGCAAGTCGCGCGGCGACGGCATGTCTTCGTCCTCTCCGCCGACTTCGATCTCGTCCGTCGCTTGCACGACGAAGGACTCCCCGCGCTCAATTTCAATCACTTGCGCGACCCCGCGCGATAAGCGTTCTGCACGGGTACGACGCGAGCTATAACCGCACGACGGTGACCGACGCGCGCGGCAAGACCTGGTGTGTCGGCTACCACGGCTATCCGCGCCCGCCACCGCTTCGGCCAAATCCGATCAGGCGGCCCTTCGATACGCGTGGTGGAGGTACTGTCACGTTAAGTTTTGACTGAACGAAACCTCCCCACACCGAGCCAGTTCTGGCCGTCGCTAGCGCTTGTACAAGCCGGATCCGGTCTCCTATGAACTGATCATTCCCCACTTTCAGACCGCCGACGGTGCCCAAAAGGCTTAACTTGACAATGCCACACCGGCGGCCTGCGCGTCGCCGCCTGACCGGGGCACGGCGCGCGGCACCTCGGTCAGGCGTGCCACCGCACACCTCAGCACACCAGGACTTCGCGGCCTCAGTTGAAGGGCTGCGCTACGCCGCGATATCCACCGCGTAGCCGTTCGAGACCGCGCGGATCACGGGGCCATTCGACGCCCCGATGGCGAGCAATTCCGCCATCGTCTTGTCGGGCGTGATGAGGGTCAGGCGGGGGCCTTCGGAGTACACGCGCACCGGCACCCCCGCCACCTTGGAGAGCTCGATGGCCGCCGCGCGCACACGATCAAGGTTCACCGCCGCCTCGCTGAATACGCGCGCGAGTTCGACCCGCAGCTCGATCATCGCCCGCCGGAAATCCGGATCGCCGAGCGTAACGATGAACACCCTCGCGGCCTGTAGCGCGTCCAGGTCCCGGTTCAGCGGCGCGAGCGCGAGGCCCACGAGGTCCACCCCCTGCGCGATCGGCGCGCGCCGTCCGCCCGACTCGACGCGGACGAGTTCGATCGCCGCCCACGACGCCGGACCCTCATCGCTCACCCCCGCGCGGACGGCCCGGAGGGCGGCGTCCTCGTCGGTGTAGTCGGCGATGAGATTGCCCGTCTCAGTGTCCCACAGTTCGTAGACGGGGGCTGTTACGACCGTCATACCCCTTCCCCTTCCGCGACCGTATCCAGCGGCACGACCTCCACAACGCAGGTGAGCAATTCGGCGGGCGTGCCGGAGAGCGTGTAATGGGCCTCGCCGCGCGTTCTGGCCCACCGCACCGGACTGGCGGGCTCGAGCACAAGCCGCGCGAGGTGGGTGCCCTGCTTCCAGCGTCGGGCCGCTGCGGCGGCGACTGCGAGATTGTCGAAGGTCGACACCCCTTCCCACTGATCGACCGGCGCGCCTCGCCGGGAGCGACCGCGCGCCTTCTGTGAGAGAAAGTCTGCCTCGGTGGGCGGGTTCGCCCGCACGGTTCGCCACACGGAGAGCGATTGCCCCTCGATCACAGTGTACCTCATGCGCTAGCGATTTCGGCAATGGCCCAGGACGATTGGCGAGCTGGCCCGCGCAGTATAGCCGATCGCCACGACGCCCCTGCCTCACAGCGAGGCGAGGGCGTTCGTCCTCCCGGCTATTCGTTCGGCGTACCTAACGCCCTCTTCCGGGCATTGTCTATATGTTAGGGTGGGAGTGGGAGTGAGCTGACTCGGGCATTGTCTGCGCGCTGACGCTTGAAGTTGCGCTGTCGCTCACTTCCGCCAACGACATCCGGTGAGCAGGCTGGACGGGAGCGTGTCGAGTACTCGATACAGACGTGCCGCTGCCGGCGTGCCGTTGGTCGCCACGGACGACGGTGGGCAGGAGGCAGCATGCAATTCGGGGTCGACACCCACAAGCGGACCCATACCCTGGTCGCGCTCGATGCGATGGGACGGCAACGCGGGACCCGGACCATCCCCAACGGTCCGGAGGGCTGGGCCAACGCCCTCGCGTGGGCGCGGGGACAACAACAACAGATCCGGCGCTGGGGGCGAGCAAACAGCGGGTCGCTGGGCAAGGGCTTCGCCCAGTTCCTGCGCGCGCAAGGGGAGACGGACGTGCGCGAGGTGCGCCCGCAGCGCACGGCGCAGTATCGTCGGCGGGGTCGTACCCAGGACAAGACGGACCAGGCCGACGCGCTGGCCATCGCGCGCCTGCTCCTTGCGGAGGGGGCCGACCTGCCCACGATCCAGCAAGACGACGTCAGCACGGAGTTGCGGCTGCTGAGCGACCATCGGGACAACCTGCTCATCGACCGCACGCGGCTGATCAACCAGCGGCACGGCCAGATGCTGCAGATCGACCCCGGCTACCGGGCGCGGAGCGGCTGCGTCAGAACTCAGACGCGGGCTGGTGAGACTGGCCTTACTCTGGTAGCGTAGCGGCGTTGGCCGTTGCGTGAAGGAGGTGCCGGTGCCCTGTCCCCACTGTCCCACGACCGAAACGACGGAGCAGCCCCGGCGTACCGCGCGCGGCTATCGTACCTTCCGCTGCAGCCGGTGCCGCCGGATCTGCAATGAGCGCACCGGCACGCCCTACAACCACCGCCAATACCCGACCGACCTCGTCCTGCTGGTCGTCCTCTGGCGGCTACGCTACAAGCTGCGCCTCCGCGACCTGGCGGAGATGCTCTTGGAACGGTACTGTCACGTTAAGTTTTCACTGAACGAAACCTCCCCACGCCGGGCCAGTTCTGGCCGTCACTGGCGCTTGTACAGGCCGGATCTGGTCTCGTATGCGCCGATCGTTCCCCACTTTCGGACTGCCGTCGCCGCCCAAAAGGCTTAACTTGACAGTGCCCAGCCGACGGCTGGTGGGAACGGTCATTGTCTGGTCGCGTAGCGGCCTTGGCCGCTGTGTGAAGGAGGTGCCCGTGTCCTGCCCCCATTGTGCCGCGACCGCGACCACCGTGCAGTCGCGACGCACCGCGCTCGGTTATCGCACCTTCCGCTGCGGCCGGACCTGCAACGAGCGCACGGGTTCCCCGTACAATCACCTCCAGTACCCGACCGATCTCGTGCTGCTCGTCGTCCTATGGCGGTTGCGCGACAAACGCAGCCTCCGGGACCGCGCGGCGATGTTCCTGGCGCGCGGCTTCGTCTGCAGCCACGAGGCGGTGCGCGACTGGGCGGCGCGCTTCGCCCCACTCCGCGCCAACCAGCTCCGGACCAAGCGGCGCGGGCGGGCCGGGGCGTCATGGCATGTGGACGAGACGTACGTTAAGGTCAACGGGGCGCAGTGCTACCGCTACCGTGCTATTGATCGCGACGGCAACCTGATCGACGCGCGGCGCAGCGCGACCCGCGACATGGACGCGGCGCAGCACTTCTTCCGCCAGGCACTCGCGCTCGCCGGGAATGCACCCGAGCACGTGACGACGGACGGGCACACCGCCTCCCCGCGCGCCATCCGCGAGACGCTCGGCGCTGGGGTGGTCCACCGCAGCAGCCGCTATAAGAACAACCGGCTCGAGCAGGACCACCGCGGTGTCAAGCAGCGGTATTACCCCAGGCGCGGGTTCGGCAGCGTCGCGTCGGCCGCCCGCTGCTGCCCGGCCTTCGAGGAGCAGCGCCAGTACTTCCGGGGCGTCACCCGGTGTGGCGAGCACATCGCCCTCGCGGAGCGGCGGTGCTTGTTCCAAAATGGAGGGGCGGCCATCATGACCGACCTGGCCGCCGCCTGACGGCAGGTCGAACCACTTTGGTGCCGCCATCGGCCTCCCTTGAGCACGACCGTCGTCCCTGTTCTGACGCAGCCCATGGTGTGCCTCCCGGCGCGTTCACGCCTGCGTAAGCTCCGCCGGTGCCAGGTGGGCGAGGCCCTGCTGGAGCGCCCGCAGTCCGAGCCGCAGTCGCCCCTTCGCCGTCCCCAGCGGCACGTCCTGCCGGGCCGCGATCTCCGCCGCCCGGTAGCCGCCGACAGCCGCGCGAGCGCGCCCCGCAGGTGCTCGCGCAGGATGCGCCGGTCCACCGCCTCCCAGGGGTCCGCACCCGAGCATACCGGCGACGGCATGTTGTCCAAGGGCATGGCGAGTCGCGGCCGCCCGGCATTCCGGCGGACCAGATCGATCGCGCGGTGGTGCGCGAGCGCGAGGAGCCAGGTACGCGCGCTCCCGCGCTCCCGCCGGAACGTGGGGGCGGCACGCCTGTCCTGGCTAGAAATGCATCCGTCCGCTTTACGCGGCAGGCTCATACGTGTGGTGCAGGCCGCCCAGGACGGGCACCGCGCGTACCGGCCCCTCGCGGCGCCGGGTCCCCGCCGGTAGCGCCTCGGGCAGCGCTTGCCCGAGGCCCTGGTGTGGTCGTGCCCGGTTGAAGTAGGCGCTGTACTCGCGGAGCGTACGGGCGAGGTGGCGCTCGCCCAGAATGAACAGCTGGTCGAGGCACGCGCGCCGCACGCTGCCCAGGAAGCGCTCGCACACGGCGTTCGCCCGCGGCGCGCGGTGCGGCGTGTGCAAGATTGCGATGCCGCTGGCCGCGGCGATGCGGGCGAACGCCGCCCCGAATTTGCCGTCGTTATCGCGGATGAGGGAGTGCGGGCGCTGGTCGAAGGGCGTGGCCTCGCGCAGCTGCCGGGCGACCCAGGCGTCGGTCGGGTGGCGCGTCACCCCGACGTGGACCACGCGGCGCGAGTCCAGCGCGATCACGAAGCAGGCGCAGAGTGGGCGGAAGAGGGCGTCGGTGACCGGCAGGAAGTCGCAGGCCCGGGCCTCGTGGGCGTGGTTGCGCCGGAAGGCCGCCCCGGTCTGCCCGCGCGGACGCGGGTCGCGGGGACGGGGCAAGGGGGTCTGGATGGTGCGCTTCGCCGCGCGAATACCCAGCTTCCCAAGCTCGCCGCGGATCCGCTCGGTGCCCCAGCGCGGGTGGTCGGCCGCCAGCCGCTGGATCAGGGCGACGGTCGCTGCCGACAGCGGCGGTCGCCCTGGCCCGGGGCGCGATTTCCGCCGCCAGCACGACCGGAAGCCCGCGCGGTGCCAGCGCAGCAGCGTCTCCGGCCGGACGAGGAGCAGGGCCTGCCGCCAGGCGCGGATCCGGACGGCGAGCAGCACCAGGAGGATGCGATTCGCGGATGCCACGGTCGGGCGCGTGACGCCGCGACGCAGCACGAGCAGTTGCTGACGCAGGAGCGCGTTCTCGGCGAGCAACTGCCCCCTAGTGCGCGCCAGATCCGTCCCCGTCCCGGCAAGATGTGTCGCCGCCGGCCTCGCCCAGAGGCCTGGACCGCGTGCCTGTCGCCCGCGGGCCACGAGCCCGCTCAACCAACGTCGGCACGTGCGCAACAGCGGCATGGTGCGTGGGTCGACGCGACGTGGGGCAGGCCGCCTTCCTCTCCCGGTGATCCATTGTCTCGGGCACCAGGGGGCCGGTCAGGTGCGAAGAGAATATCTGCGGAGCAAGCCAGGATGAATAAAGAGCCAGCACAGGTCCGCGCGCGCGCCGGTCGGAGCGTCCCGCGTCGTGGCCTACTCGTCGAAGCCGTAGTCGTAGAGCACCTCGGCGAGCCTGAGGAGGCCCACACCATCCCAGTTGCGGACGGCGTAGGAGAGGTAGCGACGCCGCAGGTGCTCGTCACGCACCGCGCGGACGATCGTGCGGACCACGAGCGGGAACGGCTGGCCGGTCTGCCCGCTCAGGGCGACGAGTCGCTCGCGTCCCAGGATGGCGAGCACGGCGGCGGCGGTGCACATCGTCGTCATCGTGGGTGGCCTCCTGGGGGGTGTCCCCTCGGACAAGCAAGATGCAAACCCGACACCATAGCGTTTTCGGGTGGGCTACTTGCCTGCCTTAACAACGTATCTCCAGCAGGGGGCGGTAGGAGGAGGTCCGACACTCGGATCGGCAAGATGCCTCTTCGAGCGCTGGGCCTTTTCGGGTGGGCAAGTAGCCCACCCGAAACCGATCAGGCGGCGAGCAACGGCGCGGCGTCGCACGGGAAAGGGCGTAGGGTGGTGCGGGCGGCGGCCACCCGCCGCGACCAAAGAGAGCGCGTCGGCGGGGAGGGTCCGCCCGATGCGCGCCGCGTAGATCGTGACCATGCTGCGGGCCTTCTTGCCGTGTCGCACGAGGCTCTCATCGGAGAGCCAGCGGACCTGCTGCATCGCGGGGGACGCCAGCCAGGCGGCGAGCACGTGATCGGCGTGCCAGCATGCCTGGCCGCACTCGGCACCCTTGCAGGTGCAGTGGAGGGCACCGTTGGTCGTGTCGAGGCTGACGATGTTCGCCTCGCCAGGGCGGGACTTGCTCGCGGCGGCGAACTCCACGATCCCGGTTGTGGTGTCGGCGCTGAGGAAGACGAGTTCCGCGGCGGTGTGCTGCGGGGCGGTCCGGGTGCTCATGATAGACTGTCCTCTCTGAGCCCTCTGGCTCGGTCCCGGCCTCGAGTGCTTCCCGTGGAAAGTAGGCACTCGGGGCCTTTTGCGTTCGAGGGACTGTTCCCTCTGACATATATATAATATCTTGATAGTAACTTATCAATACAATACTATCAGATTCTTGATACTCTTGTGACGATAGCGTAGTCGTGCTATAGTCGGTGTACGGCTCTATGGGTGCGTAGATACTATGGTGAGAGGAGCCTTATGGTGCGAACTATGTCGGAGTTGCGGAAGGCAAAAGACCTGACGCAGATGCAATTAGCCAGTCTGCTCAATGTGACGACCGGGACGGTTTATAACTGGGAGCGGGGTC
>JAABUM010004182.1_pt1 | contig 16584 bp, 16 predicted proteins | sample 5559161 | NCBI WGS metagenome assembly JAABUM01 (sample SAMN10711868, study PRJNA513369) | rock metagenome | isolation source: Antarctica rocks | place: Antarctica: Victoria Land, Siegfried Peak nord | reverse complement strand
TGCGCGAGCACGAACCAGAACACGAGCCCCCTCCCCACCATGCAGCACCGGTCGGCGGCACGATCAGCGGCATCAAGGGCCGATCATAGCCGACCACAGGGGAGACCGGGAGCGGCCTCGATGGTGTAGGATGAGGTATTCGCACCCTACAGGCCGCGACGGCGACGGCCGTGGTCGCCCCCAGGTCGCCCATGTTCGGTCAGTGTCGCATCAAGGTCGCACAGGATCGCTCGGGGCATGGGCGCTCCCCCGGCACTGGCTGCCGACGACGCACCGGCTCCCCGCCCGTCGGGGAGGGCACACGCATCACGCGCCCAGGAGCGCGGCCGAGCGGCGCTCCACCTCGGCGAGCAGTGCGGGGTGACCCGCCAGCACGGCGTCGCGCGCGGCCGCGATCCGCATCCGGAGCGCGGGGTCGAGATCGGGCGGCAGCTCGTCCTCGTCCAGGACCCGGCAGCGCCCATCGGGCGTCACCAGCAGGTCGACGACCAGGTCGCGCCAGTGCAGGCGGTCGGGCGCGAGGCGCGTGCGGTCGCTGAGGTTGACGTAGAGGGCGAGCGTCCCCCCCGCCGGGGTGAGCCAGTGGTAGGCGTTGTAGGGGCGCGCGACCCAGTAGTAGCCCAGGCTGCGCGTGCCGGGCGGCACCGTCAGGTCCGGTGCCACCGGCCACGCCTGGCGCGTCTCGTACAGCAGCACCGCCGCGGTCGCCGACCGGGCCAGCAGCGCGCAGGCGAATTCCTGCCGCGACCCGTCCAGGCGCTCCTTGACCTCCACGATCGGCGGTCCCCCGCGCATCGTCGGCCCCCCTGACCCCTGCCGGCGGTGCCCCCGGTCAGCCCGCCGGGGTCAGGGCCGCCCGGCCCACCGGCCTCACTTCCTTCCCTACGCCGGTATTGCCCGGATCAGGTTCGACGGTCGATGGCGGATCGGCCACCCGCTCAGCCTGGCTCCCCAAGCCCCCGTGGTGCTGCGCTGCGGTTGTCCCGCGCACGATAGTACGACCCCCCCGCGTCGTCAAGCAGCGCCGGGAGACTGTCCCGCGATCGCATCGGTGCCGTTGCCCAACCGGGCCAGCCACCCTCTACATTCGCCGCGCACCCCGCTCCGCTACCCCTGAAGTGGTGCGCGCGGGATGCCGGTCGCCGGAATGGCATCGTGAGCGGGGGCAGGCCCCGCGCCCCATCGCTTCTCCAGGGTCGCTCCGGCGGTGCGGCGGTGCCGCAGATTGTCGCGCCTTCCCATTCTCCCAGCATAGCCGCCACCCCGCGCGGTCAAGGGCGCTTGCGCGTCCCTGTGGGATGGGCACCCTTGACCGCGCGAGGCCCCGGCGGCCGGGGGGCGGGCGAGGGCGACGCGACGGTGGCTCCGGACGGTAGGGGACGGCCGGCGGGGGCAGTCCGGTCGGCCGCGCGGGGGGCCAATGGTGCGACCTGCGGGCCGCGATCGGGAGCGGGCTCGGCTCCGGTCCACCGCCGGTAGGGGGCGGGAATTGGCGGCACCATACGCGCTCGCCCTGCCCGTGGCCAGCCGTTCTTTTCATTCGCAGATATCTGCGCTATACTGCTTTGTGAGAGGAGGGACGTGGCTATGCGTCGGAAACCGGGGACATTACTCCCGCTCGAGATCGCGATCCTCTCGGGCGGCCTGGCGCTGCGCCTAGGCGGGGCCGGACAGTTCCACGGCTTCGCGCTCGCCAAGGAGATCGCCGCGCAGGAGCGGGCGCGCGCGTTGACGGCCTACGGCACGCTCTACCGCGCGCTCGACCGACTCGCCGAGGGGGGGCTTGTCGCGGCGGAGTGGGAGGACCCGCAGATCGCCGCCGATGAGGGCAGGCCGCGCCGCAAGCTCTATCGGGTGACCTTGGATGGCGAGCGCGCCTTACAGGCGGCGCTCCGGGCGGACGAGCGGACCGCACCGGCCCGCCTCGCACGGGAGGGGGTATGAGGGCATTGCTATTCCAGGTGGCGGGGGGCGTGCTCCTGCTGACGCTGTATGCCTACGCCCTCCCGCTCGCGCAGCGGATCGCCCGATGCTGGGTGTGGGTGTATACCTGCCGCCTGCCGCCCGCGATGCAGCGGGACCGCGCGGACGACGCGACGGCGTTCTACCGGGAGTGGGAGAGCGAGCTGGTGCGGCAAGGGCACAAGGCGGGCGAGATCGGCGTGCGCGTCGTCGGCAACGTCGTCGCGGGCGCGTGGCACGACGTGGCGTGGCGGCTGACCACCGCGCGGCGGGCGGCGAAGGGGCGGCCCAGGCGGTCGATCCCCTGCGCCCTTCACGGCCTAATCGTTTCTCGGGGATGGACACCGTCGCTGACGCTGTGTGGTGGCCCGCTGCTCACCGTCGCACAGTACCACGTATTCGGTGTGCCCACCGCTCATGACTTGCTCTCCCCGTGGGGCGTTGTGCTGCCGCTTGCGCGCACGCTCCTGCTGACGCTGCTGCTCGGGGTACTGCTCGCCGTGTTCATGGCTGTGGTGGCTTACCTTTATGAGCGGGAACTCCGGCTGGCAACGAGGGCGTTCGCACGCGAGCTAGCCGCCCTGATCGCCACGGAAAGCACGCGCACCCCCGCACCGTGATCTCGCCCTTGACGCGCCGCCGGCGGGCGACTACAGTAAGCACCCTAATCGCCCGTAGGGGGAACGGTTTGGGACGCAGGACGACGGAGGATGAGGGCAGCGATGGCCGACATACCTGGTATCGGCAATGGTGCAATCGTCACCGTCAGCGCCACGGGGCGCGTGGGTCAGGTGGTGAGGCGGCGTCTGGGTCAGACCTCGCCGCATGACGTCGGCACATACAGAGTGTTGAAAACCCCCCTCATGCGCGACGAACGTGGCGATGCCCGGATCGGGTGTGCGCGGGCCGCACTGAATTACGCCGGCTATGGTAGGGCGATCATGAAGACCCACGGGCCAGGGTAGCGCTGGGTGACGCGCAGCCGGTGCTGCGTCTCGTCGAACTCGGTAAGCTGCACCTCGGGGATGGTGACGCGTACCTCGCGCGCCTGAGGATCCAGCGCCGGGGCGCAGTTATGAGCCATGTGCCAGTCGCAATCGACCCGGTTGGGTGCCCCGTTCCCGCCGCCGATCCAGGGCCGATACGCGCCGCCCCGATCGTCGTCGACCGTGAGGACGAGCAGCGGGTTGCACGGCCAGAGGCCCGGGCGGAAGACGCGGAAGGTGATCTTGAAGCCGTCCTCATAGCGTTCCAGGGCCAGACAGGTGATCGACCAGGCGCCGAGCGTCCGGGTCTGGGCGACCGGGATGACCGCGCGTAACTCGCGCAGCTCGGGTGGGCGTGGTTGCGCCGCCATCACTTCCTCCTCGCCCCTGTCGGGCGCGCTACGCGGTGACGGTGGCCGCGGCCGGGACCGCGACCGCGAAGCCCCACCGCCCCGGCGCTGTTCGGAGCGGGACGAGCCGCGGCGGCAACCCTTCCTGGGCCGGCAGCTGCACGCGGACCGCGAAGCGCAGGGTCCGGGCGCTCAGCGACTTCGGCGATGAGTCCCGTCGCCAGCAACCGCCCCACCGTGCCGTAGAGGGTGCCCGGCCCGAGCCGCCCCGCCCCGCCCGGGAGGGCCAGGACCTCCTGCATGATCCCGTCGCCGTGGCGTTCCCCGCCGGCCAGGGCCAGCAGGATATGGAAAGCGGCCGGGGTGAGCGGGGGCATCTCCGGCATCGTCATCCTCCACACGGCAGCGCGCCCATCGGTCATGGTGGAGTATAGCAACGAATGATAGAGTGCCGGACGGTGTCGCCCCGGCGCGTATCCGTGATGATCCGGCGGGGGCGACGGCGCGGGGCAGATCGCGAAGGAGGGTTCCGGCCATGATGCGCGCCAAGGCACGCCTGGCCTTATGATGTGTGACACCGGCGTGTAGTCAGCGTGGCAGGAAAATCACCCCTCGGGCGCGCGCGAAACGGCTTTCCGGCGCCAAACCTACCGCTCGTACCAGCCGGTGATGCTGCCAGCTCAGGTACACGTCGGCGTCACCGATGATGTGGCGGGGCGTCGTCCGGTACAACCGGCAACACCGCTACTGGGCGCTCGCCTAGCGCAGCCCCGTCACCGCTGGAGCGCACCGGTTGTCATTGCACGATCCGGCCACCGAGCGGCCCTGTGTTCGCGTCGCCGGACCGACCGCAGGACGCCCGTCCGCCGCGCGCGCCTAGCCGACGTGGACGGCGGGGCGGCGCGCCGGATCGCGCTCGGCCTTGCGCAGGACCTCGTGGGTCAGCGGGGCGATGTCCCCCTCGCCGAAGAGGATGTAGCGCGCGAGGAACTTGAAGGGGTTCCCCTCGGTCCAGCCGAAGTAGACGTGCGGGCGCGTGCCGGTGGTGTCGCGCAGCCAGAGCAGGAAGGCCGCGATGGCGTTCGGCACCGAGGCCCCCTCGGCGCGCAGGATCTGGTACCCGCCGATCTCCTCGCCCCGGATGTGCAGGGTCGGCGCGAAGTCGGAGGCGTCGCGCACGGCGACCTCCAGGAAGAGGATCGTCGCGCCGTGCGGGATGTTGTTGTCCGCGCGCTGCTCCCGGTCCTTCAGCAGGTACTCGCGCGCGTCGCGCTCGTCCGGGTGGTTGGCGATGATGTGGATCGGCTCGTCGGCCGCCGCCCGGGCGATGAAGCGGCGCGCCGTCTCGTCCACCTCGATCGCCGTCACACGCAACTCGGTCGTGCGCCAGACCCGGGACACGAGCGAGGTGACGACGATCGCGGCGATGAAGACGCCGGCGATCTTCAAGCCGACCGGCTGGCCGAGCAGCACGACCGCCGTGGTGTAGACGAAGATCGCCGCCACGACCCCGAAGCCGATGCTCGCCCCGCGCACGTGCCGCCGGATCGCCGAGAGGGTTACCGCGATCGTCGCCGAGGTCATCAGCGCCAGCACCCCGGTCGCATAGGCGGCGGCCTGGGCGTCCACGCTGGCCTGGAAGATGATCGTGACGACGAAGCAGATCGCGGTGAAGAGGAGGACCAGCGGGCGGGTCGCGCGCGCCCAGTCGGGGGCCATGCCGTAGCGCGGGAGGTAGCGCGGCACGATATTCAGCAGCCCGGCCATCGCGGAGGCTCCGGCGAACCAGAGGATCGTCACGGTGCTCAGGTCGTAGACCGTCCCGAAGAGGTTGCCGAGCCGCTCGTGGGCGAAGTAGGCCAGGGCACGACCGTTGGCCGGACCGCCCGGCAAGAAGGCGTCGGGGGCGATCAGCACGGTCGTCACGATGCTGCTGGTGCTCAGCAGCACGCTCATGATCAGCGCGGCGGCGGCGAGCAGCTTGCGCGCGTTACGGATGCGCCCCTCGGGGGCCGCCTCGGTGTCGCCCGGGTCGCCCTTGATCAGCGGCATCACGACGACCCCGGTCTCGAAGCCGGAGAGGCCGAGGGCCAGCTTGGGGAAGAGGAGCAGCGCCGCGCCGATCATCAGCAAGGGGTTGCGGTACGACTGGGTGAGGATCTGGTGCCAGTTCCCCAGGAGTTGCGGCTCGCGCACGATCGTGGCGAGGCCGGCGCCGATCACCACCAGATTGAGCGCCAGATAGACCGCGACGATCCCGACCGCGATGCCGATCGCCTCGCTGAACCCCTTCAGGAAGACGGAGCCGAGGAGCGCGATCAGCGCCAGCGTCAGCGGCACCTCCAGGCCATGCAGGAAGGGGGTGTACGGGTTCTCGACCAGGTGGGCGGCGGCGTCGGCGGCGGATAGGGTGATGGTGATCACGAAGCCGGTCGCCACGAAGCCGAGCAGCGCCAGCACGAAGAGCTTGCCCTGCCACCACGGCAGGAGCCGTTCGAGCATCGAGATCGAGCCGTCGCCGTGCGGGCTCTCGCGCGCCACACGCCCGTACATCGGCAGCGCGCCGAACAGCGTGATCAGCACGAGCACCAGCGTGGCGAGCGGCGCGAGCGGCCCGGCGGCCAGTGCCGCGATCCCCGGCTGATAGCCGAGGGTGGAGAAGTAATCGACCCCGGTGAGGCACATCACCTTCCACCAGGGATGCGTGTGCGCGTCGCGCGGGCGCTCGTACGGGGCGTCGATCTCCTCGACGATCCCCTGCAGGAGCCAGCGCGCGAACGGCCCCGCGGGCCGGGCGACCGTGGACGCGCGGCCTGCCGTCGCCGGGAGATCGGACGCCAGCGGGACGGCGGGCGTGTGGCGTGTCACGCGCACCGAGCGGTCTCCGGGGCGGGTCCCGCGGCGCGGGTTCGTGGGGGGCGACACGGGCGGCGCGGGCGGGGTGCCCGGCGCGTCGGCGGCGGGGACGGGCACCGACGCGCCGTCCCCGCGATACCCGACGACGGGCGGCCGGGACGCGTCGGCCCCGGCGGGGTCGGACCCGTCCGGGTGCGGCGGCAGGGCCGGACGCCCCGGTCGATCGGTCCCCATGGCCTCGCCCCTCCCCGCACCGTCGCGCGCATCGCGCCCGCCAGGAACACCCCCCGGGCACCGTGACGGCCCCGCTTCCGCTTGCCGCCTGCCCTCACTTGCCGGGCAATCCTAGCACCACGGCGCTGGCCGTGTCACCACACGCGAGCGGTGCGTGCCGCCGCGCCTCGGGCCGTCGTAGCGGGTCCTTCCCGGCCCGCAGGGTTCCGCATTCTCGGGAATGCGCTTCCCATGGTGCCGAACACGTGGTTGGACAGTCCTGCAGCACGGGGTGCGGCCGCCGCCTGATGGTGGCTCAGCGGGGCGAGGGTCGGACCGGTTCCTGGGCGACGACCTCGGCGTGCTCGGCCCGCAGGGTGCCGGCCACGTAGCGCCGCTCGGTCGCGATGTCCTTCGCGATCACCACCTCGCCGGTGACGACCGCCTCCTTGGTCACGACCGCCTCCTCGCCGCGCACGGGCACCACGATGGTCCCCTCGGTGAAGAGGTTGGCGTCGGTCGCCGGGCGGGCGGGGAGCGCCCGCTCCTCGACGCGCACCGTCTCGTAGGTCAGGTCGACCGGGATCCGGCGCTCCTCCGCCACGACCGTCTTCCGGACGTGCACCGCATCCGTGTCGACCGGGCGTTTCTCCGCCCGCAGGCGCTCGGCGGCCAGGGGGACCACGGTCGCCGGTGCCAGGGCCGTGTACGTCTGCTCGCCGGGCAGTGGCACCACGGCATCCGCGTCGGCGGGCGGGCGGGGCACGCGGACGGCCCGCCGCGGTCGGCCCACCGGCCGGGCGGCACCCGGGGCGGGCGCGCCCGCGTGCGCCTCGACTGCCCGGTCGGCACCGGGTTTCAGGTAGGCGCGGTTCTGGGTGACGCGCACGATCGCCCCCTTCGGGATGTGCCGGCCGCCCACGACGATTGTGCCGCCGCGCGCCCCCGTGATCATCCCCATCAGCGCCTCGTCCGCGTCGAACAGTTGCATCCCCTTGCGGGGGGTCGCCTTCGCCATCGCGCCAACTCCTCGCGTTCGCTCACCACCCGCGCCACGCCATCGGCGGGGGAACGTCCGTTCTGTACGTATACGCACGCCCCGTGCCAGCCGCAGGGGGTGCCGCTGGCCGGGCGGGACACGCATCGCGGGCACGCCACCGCGCCGAGGTACCCTCGTCGGCCCACCGCGTGCCGCAGGGTGCGGCAGGTCGGGGGTGGGAGGGGCGTCGGCCGGGCACCGGAGCCGCCCCCGCCGATCGCCCCGCCGACTCCCTTGACGATGGCCCGGGGCGGGGTAGGCTGGCCGGGTATCCTAAACACCCTTGGCGTCCTGTAGCCGCGCAGGACTGGCCCGTGACGGTGGGCGTCATCGGTCCCACCAAACGAGCGCGCAGGTCTCCCCGTGACCATAGGACCACGGTCCGCGCCGCACCATCCCCCTCGGTCCCGGGTCGCGGGCACCCTGCGGGGTACCGCGATCCTGTCGTAGAAACGACCGTTTGTGAGACGGTTGCGACCGATCTGCTGGCCGGGGCGATTCCCTGGCTTATTCTTGCTCAGAACCCGTCTCGCAATCAGCGTCTCGTCGCTTGCCCCGCGCGCCGACTGCTGCGACACTCCGCCGCGACGGCGAGGATGCATGCGGGGGAGGGGCAACGATGCTGGTGGGCTACGCGCGGGTCTCGACGGCGGAGCAGACCCTGGCTCTGCAGGAGGGGGGTGAGTGACGGAAGCTGTCACCAGCCGCCAAAGTAGTGTGGCGCTGGCGCGCGCCTGCTGATCAGCAAGTACCGACTTTGCGGCTGGTTGTGGCCCTTCGCGCGTATTTCGGCCTCCTTGTGCCCAGGACGCCGCGAACGTCTACTCCGCGTGGCGCGTAAAGTGCCAACTCCAGGCATTCTCGGCACTTTGCGCTTGACCATCTGCCGATTCAAACGACCAAGGGCACAAACGCGGCGGGGCACAAACATTACCTTGCGGCTGGTGACAGCTTCCGTCACTCAGGGCCCTGAAGCACCAACTTCTCGGGAGACCCCGGAGGTTCTGACGAGGTTTGGTCCGCATCGCCCGCAAAGGCGTCGAGGATAAGTCGCGGTTGGGCCGGTGGCGGTGGGTGGTTGAATCACTATCGCCGCCTGGCGATCCGCTACGAGCGCTGCGAGGACCTGCACCAGGCCTTCCTCGCTCTCGCCTGCGCCCTGATCTGCCTCAAGGCTCTGCGCCGTCAGGCCAAGGAGTTTGCAACAAGGAGTCGGTGATGATCGAGAACGTTCGGGTCGGCGTGATCGGCACGGGGATCGGAATCGCGCACATCGATGCCTTGCGCCAGATACCGGGAGCGGTCGTCGTGGGGGTCTGTTCCGCCCAGGCGGAACGGGCCAAGACCATTGCCTCTCGCTTCGACGTGCCGCGCGCCACGACCGACTACCACGACTTTTTGGGTGACGGCATCGATGCGGTGGTCATCGCGACGCCGCCTGGCCTTCACGCGCCTATCGCTCTCGCGTCCGTGGCGGCCGGCAAGCATGTGCTCTGCGAGAAGCCCCTGGCCGCGACACTGGATCAGGCGCGTTCCTTGCGCGATGCGGCCACCCGCGCCGGTGTGGTCCACATGGTCAATCATCAGCAACGGTTCGCTCCGGCGAACGTGCGGGCGAAGGCGTTGGTCGAGTCGGGCTACCTCGGCGAGTTGGCCTTGGCCGACGCGTACTTCGCCCTGAATCCGCTCGATTATCTCCGCGCGCCGGTTGCCAGCACCAGCAAGGCGGACTGGTTCACCGATAGCGCCCAGGGCGGAGGAATGCTGTTCGGTTCGGCGGGTCCTCATCTCGTCGATCTCCTGTTGTGGTATGGCGGTACCATCGCAGAGGTGTCCGCCCGCGCCGCCGTCACCCGCCGGGACATCCCGCTCGGCGGGGGCACGGTGGCCCGCGCGGTGAGTGCAGAGGACGTCTTCGTGGTGTTGGCCCGTTTCGTCCACGGTGGTCTGGCGACGATCCGGGGTATCCCGGTGGCCTACCATGGCGGCGGCACCGCCGTCACGTTGCACGGAACAGCTGGATCGCTCGATATCGGCTATGGTCGATTGCGTGGAGCAACTGCGGCAGATGCCGACCTGTCCCCGTTAGACTTACCTGCCGATGCGCTTCCCGAGCGAGTCGCGCTGATGGCGCGTTTTATTGCGGCGATTCGCGACGGTCAACCCGCCCCGACACCCAACTTCACAGATGGAGTCAGGGTACAAGCTGTGTTGGACGCAAGTAGGAAGGCAGCGCGGACAGGTACTTGGATTGCTGTCGAGTCCACGGAGTAACACATACCTCAGCCACGCGCCGCGTCGTCATGGGGCCGCAGTGGGCTGCCCGGGCGCAGGTGGTTTAATACGGGAGACTGTCGCAGCGCACGCTACTTGCAATAGGAGGCACGGGATGAACACCGATATCGAGGAATTCCGTATCGTCGGTGCACGAGTCGCTACCCCGGAGACCGACCCCTTGCTGGCGTTCGTCCCCGGGCGACTCACCCTCGTGTATCGCTACAATCATGTCGCGACGGCGATCTGGTCGCATCGTTTCCGCGACGAAGTCCTGACCGAACTCGCCCAGCGTCAGCCCTATACAACCCACTGGACAGTGCATATCCCACCGCTCCGCGATATGTTCTCGGTTACGCTGCCCTTCGAGTCGGCGACACCAGCCATCCTGGCCCAGCTCAAGGAGGTACTGGAGCGTGGGATTGCGGCGGCGAATCGCGCCTATCGCAGTTACCGCCAGGACGAACAACCATCCGCCATCCTTGCGCGGGAAGAGGCGTGGGAAGAAGGGTTGCGGAACAACGAGCAGCAGATTACCACACGGGGCAAGGAAATCGAGAATCTCCTGGCGCAACAGTTCCACCTCCTATAGCGCCCAGCAAGAGAGGAGGATGGACGCCCCGCCTCATCATCGGTGACGTGGGCGTGTACCTGAGATGGCAGCATAATCGGCAGGTACGGGGAGCAATCTCGGCCCTGGTAAGCCGTTTCGTGGCCGCCAGATGCGCCATTTCCCTGCCATGCTGACGACACGCCGGTGTCACACATCATGAGGCGAGGCGTGGGCGAAGAATCGGACCGCTCGTTTGAGAGTGGGACGACGATAGCGCAGGCGCGGCACCGTAAGGTGCCGGACACGCGAGCGGAACTGAGCGGGCGGATCCCGATGGCCTTGCGGGGTTGTCGGCATCCGTCGTTTCCGTACTTGCAACCGTCGTACGTGCAACCGGGTGCGCTGACCGGGGATCAGCCTCGTGGCCGCCGCGCGTAGGGGACGTGGAGGAGGTCGGCCGCCGCGCGGCGTGCCGCACCCCCACGCCGGTCGTAGCGGGCGGTGGTGCTCACGTCGGCGTGCCCGGCGAGCCGCTGCACCGTGGCGATGTCCGCGCCGCGGTCGAGGAGGTCGCCCACGTAGGTGCGGCGCAGGTCGTGCGGGGAGAGGTCGTCCACCCCGGCCTCCGTCGCCCGCTTGGCGAGGATCGCGTAGACCGCCTGCTCGCTCATCCGCCGCCGGGCCAGGCGCCCCCCCTTGTTGATGGGCACGAAGAGCGGGCCCTCCCAAATCCCGCGCAGGGCGAGCCAGTCTTCCAGCGCCGCCACCGCCCCGGGCGGCAGCGGCACCTCCCGCTGCTTGTCCCCCTTGCCCGTCACCCGCAGCAGCGCGTCGGCGGGCGCCCAGTCGCCGCGCCCCAGCCCGGCCAGCTCCGCCCGCCGCAGGCCCGCCCCGTAGAGGAGCGCCAGGAGCGCCCCGTCGCGCACCCCGGCCGGGGCCGGATCGCGCCCGCCCGCCGCGAGGAGCGCGGCCAGCTCGCCGCCGGTGGCCGAGCGCCCGGCCGGGAGGCGCGACCCGCGGGCGGGCGGGACGTCGCGGATCTGGGCCAGCTCCTCGGCGGTCAGGAGGCCCAACCGCCAGGCGGCGCGCGCCACCCCCCGGAGCGCGGCGAGGGTGAGGTTCACGGTCGCGGGCGCGAGCGTCCCGCCCGCCAGTAAGCGGGCCCGGATGACGATGACATGCTGCGAGCGCAGTTCCGCCCAGGGCACCTGCTCGGGCGGGAGGCCCAGGAGCCGCGCCACCGCGACCAGCCGCCGGGCGACCGTCACCCGGCCGCTCGGCGCGAGGCCCGCGAGGTAGACCGCGACCGGGTCGGTGGGGTGCGCCTCCGGTCGGCGGGCGAGCGCCGCGAACGTCGCCGGGATGGCCTCGGTCGCCGTGTTCGCCGCCGCGTCCGACCCCTCGGCAAAGCCCCGCATCGCGCCCCTCCCCTGCCGCAAATATAGCGTAGAGTAATCTATGTTTCCGCAAGGGATTATAGCGCACGGGAAGGCTTGTGGTGGCGATTCGACATAATGTCAGGAACGGTGGGTGGGGATGATCGAAGAGGTGGATGGGGTGATTGCGCCTGCTGCAATCGCCTGGTCACGCGCTGACGGTGGGGGCGGAGGATCGCACCCCGTGCGCCGACTCGACCCCGGCGCGGACTCGCTGCGCAGCGATCCTCTACATCGGGAGGCTCCGGCGCTCGGAGCTTGCGGGCCTTGCCGTGGCCGACTGGACGTCCGCGCCGTCGACGCTGCGCATCCGCCACGGCAAGGGGGACAAGAAGCGGCTCGTCCCGCTCGTCGGCGCCGCGGTCCGGGCACTGGACAACTGGGTGGTGGTGCGCGGCCACAGCGGGTAAGCTCTTCCTGGCGATCACGTGGCACCGCACGATCGGCGGCACCGGCCTGACAAGCCACGCGGTCTATAGCGTCCTCCCGAAACGGCAGCGCGAGGTTGGGGTGGCGAAGCTGTCGCCGGAAGTCGTGCGGCACACCTTCGTGGGGGCCTGCTGGATGCGGGCGTCAATCTCTCAACGGTGCAGCAGCTCGCCGGGCACGCCAGTGTGGCGACGACGGCGTGCTACGATCGCCGCGGCGAGGCGACCAAGTGGAGGCGGTCGAGATGCACCTACTTTCCCTACCGTGGGTAGCGCCGTAGGTCACTGTGGCACACAGATACCTCTTCGCGCTAAACGGCTTTGTTACTTGCCGCTCGGGCATCGACTATTTTTAGGAGATGACTTGCCAACATGATCATCTCAACGGCATCTTCGGCATCGAGGCTGACTTGGCGATGGCTATGGGGGTTTTTATAGACGCCGATCGCCCCGGCGAAGAGATCTGACAGCGCCTGCCGCTCACCTTGTAGAGCGTTCATATCGGCAAGAGGTCCTTTCTCGATATTGAAGGCGTTACGCATGAGCGGGACCCCAAGCATATCGGGACCGAATCCGCCGGACTGCCTGGTGGCGACTTCGAGCTCTTTGAACGCTTGAAATACGGCCGTATCATATTCCCCACGTAGGAAGGGTGACCACGTTTTCCCGGCGATAACCGGGTGTAGAAGTTGCCGAGGTAGGAGGTTGCCGCGCTGATAAGCCGCAACGTTGAGCGCGGTACGAAGCCGCTCGCCTCGTCGTGTAAGAAAGACCCAACCACCTGTCTGCTGGGGATCCGGGGCGATCAAGCCTTCTCGTTCAAGCCATATCCAACCTTCCATAAGTACATGGCTGATCTGGGACTGCAAGTGGCGAGGGTATTCCGCAACAACGTGGGGGAGTCCGAAATTATTGCGGTTCAGCATCCCGCTATTCTGTGCGTCGCGTGAGTGCAAAAATTCGAGGATGACACCACCGATCTCCTCGGGCTCCAACTGTAGAAGCGCGGCACCATCAGGTACCAAGGTTGCGAGAGACACATTACCTCCCCTACACGCGTGCAACAATAATTTTGGATGCGGTGCTAACCCTTAAGGGCAATCTGACCTACTTAGTCGTACGCTCCTCGCGGCTTCGGAAAGGCGTGATTTCGCCTGCTTTGTCTGCGTTTACTCGCGGCGTGGGCCGCTGTCGGAGTTTCAAATCGATTACCTGCGGAGGACTCGGTGCCGGACTGAGACGGCCATACGGCAGGTTAGCCAAGCTTTCGAGGTCGGTAGGCGTCAGTGTGAGAGCGGCCAATAGCTCCTCTGGAGTCCAGACACCCTCCTCAAGGGCAAGTTCGACGGCGCGACGCAGTAGTCGAGGTTCTTCGACCGGGAGGCTGTCATCGAGTGGCTCGTGTCCCCGCCAACCTTTGCGTGTATAGGCTCGCCAGAGGTTGCGGGACTGTTCCGGATTGAGCAACTCGAGATCGCTCGTTCGTTTGATCATCAAGGCGACGGACGTAAGCCATCGTGGCTTGAGTCGGCGCATCCCCTCAAGCGTTGGGAGATACAATTCGCGGGCGAATGACGATTGCGGGAAGAGGAAGGCTCCGGCGAAACGATGCGCCTGGTTCTCGATGAGGCGGAACTCCTGCTTCTTGACGAGGGTGCTGCGATCGACACCCTGGTGTAGAACGAGATGGCCTAGCTCGTGTGCCGCATCGAATCGCGACCGGACCGCGCACTCCTTGTCAGCGGCCAAGAGTATGAACGGGTGATCGCCGTACCATGCCGATAGGCCATCGAGTTCATCCGCTTCCAATTCGACTCGCGCGACGAATACCCCCGCATTTTCCAGCAACAAGACCACATCACTGATCGGACCGCCCCCCAGTCCCCAGTGTCGCCGTACCTCGTCGGCGATCGCCTCGATCCGTTCCATTGAGAGCGCCCGGAAATCGGAGGGAAGGTCTACTGCGGGCAAGTCAACGTCTGGGAAGTCGATCACGTCATGCAAGAGCCCGGCGACATCGTACATCCACTCTTGGAGCTTCTCGGCGCGTGTCTGTTGCAGTCGGGTGGCCGATGCGAGGGAGCGAAAGAAGACGGTTGCCTGGGGTCGTTCGGCGGCTGGTCGCAAAAAGAACTGCGGAGGCAGATTCAGCGCCTTCGCAATCCGCTCAAATGTCTCCGGCTGCGGTGTGGCAATCCCGCTCTCGAACTGCGAGATGGCCTGGCGACTGATCTCGACCAGCCCGGAGAGCGTTATGGCGGTCATGCCACGTGCCTCGCGCGCCTCGCGCAACCGAGCGCCGCTAAATCCCGGAGTACTCGCTCTCATGTCCCACTCATTTCACCCCGCTTGCGCTTGATGGCTGGCAACGCCCGATCTTGAACGGGCTGTTCGGGGGCGCTTGGTTCGATCGCAATCAAGTCCGGGAAGCGGTCGAGGAGGTCGATACGACCAACGTATGATAGACAATCTGAGGCAGGAAACACGACATGAATGAAGCCAGGAACACGAGGATCGACCTCATCACCCCCGTGGATGATCAGCCCATACAGAAACTCCCGCATTGGTAGAGGCACCTCGGGGAACGTCGGGAGCGTCATCTGCGACGACCGCGCCAAGGAGTTTCGAAACTCGGCCAAGCGCACAAGCTTCGTCGGCGCGTCTACAAAGGAGGTGGTCAGAATCATCTCCCCGACGCGCACCTGGGCGTGAAACGCATTGCCGATGCGGTTGGGTCGGAAAGGTGCCATCACACCAGGATGGCGACTCGCAAGCATCTGCCAGTTCGTCTCCACCATCGCCCGGCGTTCATGTGGCCACAGGTCGTGTGCGACTGGTTCCGGATACTTGTCGAAGCAAAAGTCGCGAGAGTCACGATACGCTTCTTGAATTGCAACGACCGTGTCGCGTTGCAAGCGAACAGGAACATCCCGATCGAACAAGTCACGATATGCTTTCGATCCCGCCAAAGCGCACCTTCCTGATCCCCATACACCGATACGATGTAAAGGATTGTACCAAGAAAGTGATTCTTGTCAAGCAAAGATCGAAGATTTGCTTGTCTCGTCAACAGTATAGAACATTAGTTCTGCTCGAGCAAGGGTATCTATAGAGGAGCGCGACGCCAGGGTAAACCAAGACTCCTGAGTCATTCGACGAGGATGGTCACGCCATTATCTCCTCCGGATGTATCGCACGCACGCCGCACATCGCGGAAAACGGGACAGCGGTTCAATGTTTGAGCTGGTTGGTGATTCGCTGATAGCCGAGTCCCTGCGCGCAGCCAGAGCATCTCTACAGAGCACCGGCAGGATGGTACGGCGGAGGGAAGCCACCCTGGTGAGTCAAGATGGAAGAGGATGACCTCGCCTTTGCCGTGGCGCGCGAAGTCCGGTAGGTACTCGGTCACTGGGTCGTGGAAGCGCGGGTCGTCGTACTCGACCGGCGTAGCCCGCGAGTCGAAGAGCTACAGCGTGTCGGCAGCGGCTAGCATAGCCGAGTACCTACCCTCCGGCAGGCATGCGACCGCCACTGGGTTGATGTCGAACCGCACCTAGCCGACTGGGTCCCCTCCCACCGTGATTGTCCCCTCAGTGATCGTCATTGCCCCCTCCCGTGCGCTCTCAGCGTATGAGGCTAGCAGCGTCGTCCGCAAGATGGGAACAACCATCGGAGGGGTCAATCCCCTGCAGTTTCTTCGCCCCTGCTGTCGGTATTAGGACGCAAGATCTTTGTTCCCGCTGTCCACAGTCTAATCGTCCGCCGCCGGGTCGTCGTCCAGCGCCTCGCCCCCGAGGTCCTCGGCGATCGCGGCGAACTGCTCCAGCGCGGCGCGCAGGTCCTCCACGATGCTCGCGGCGAGCACGTCCGGCGCGGGCAGCGAATCGGCCCCTTCGAGGCTCTCGTCGCGCAGCCAGAAGAGATCGAGGTTCGCCTTGTCGCGCTTCAGCAGCTCGTCGTAGGCGAACGACTTGAAGCGCTCGCCCTCCCGGCGCTGGCCCCGATCATCGGCGTTGTAGCACGCCACGAAGTCGTCGAGGTCGGCGCGGACGAGCGGGCGGGTCTTCAGCGTGAAGTTCTGGTTCGTCCGCAGGTCGTAGACCCACAGCGTCTTCGTCCAGGCGTCCGGGCTCCCCGGTTTCTTGTCGAAGAAGAGGACGTTCGCCTTGACCCCCTGGGCGTAGAAGATGCCGGTCGGCAGGCGCAGCAGCGTGTGCACGTCGCACTCGGCCAGGAGCTTGCGGCGCACCGTCTCCCCCGCCCCGCCCTCGAAGAGGACGTTGTCGGGGACGACGACCGCCGCCGTGCCGCCGACCTGCAGCAGCGTCTTGACGTGCTGCACGAAGTTGAGCTGCTTGTTGGGGTCGCTTGGCGAAAGGGAAAATATAGTACGCTAAGGCCGTGCGACAGGCCGCAGGGAGCGGAAGCCGCCTTTCTCGACGCGCTTATTCGGTCGCCAGGTGTAATCGCCGGTCAGGTTAATATGG
>JAABUM010004181.1_pt1 | contig 16595 bp, 17 predicted proteins | sample 5559161 | NCBI WGS metagenome assembly JAABUM01 (sample SAMN10711868, study PRJNA513369) | rock metagenome | isolation source: Antarctica rocks | place: Antarctica: Victoria Land, Siegfried Peak nord | reverse complement strand
CGGCAGGTGCTCGGGTGGGCACCGAACCACCGCACGCTGCTCGAGGACCTCGAGCACGGCGACTACTTCGACACGCGAGCCTGACACGCGCCCTCGACCACGTGGCGGGCCCTGGTAGGTGACCGCGCGGCGGCCGTTCTGGTCCGAGAGCCCGGCGCCCTGCAGCCCCCCGGACCTGCACACCGTCCTCACGAGCAGGTCACTGCTGCCCCGCAGGCACCCTGCCTTCTCAGTGGTCTCGGTGCGCACACCACAGGAACGCGAACGACGTGTCGGGGGCGGTGGACCGCCGTCCGGAGCTGGACCGGGCGCTGGAGCAGCTGCGGGCCGGGGACACGCTGGTGGTGTGGCGGCTGGACCGGTTGGGTCGCAGCCTGCGGCACCTGACCGACACGGTCACCGGGCTCGACGCCCAAGGCGTGGGGTTCCGGTCGCTGCGCGAGAGCATCGATACGACGACTTCGGGTGGGCGGTTGGTGTTCCACCTGTTCGGGGCGTTGGCCCAGTTCGAGCGGGATGGTCATCCGGGACCGGACGGTCGCCGGTCTGGCGTCGGCCCGGGCCCGGGGCCGGGTCGGGGGACGGCCACCGAAGCTGACCGGCGACCAGATGAGGACCGCGCGGCGGTTGTATGAGGAGCGTGAGTTGACGGTGGAGGAGATCGGCGGGGTGCTGGGGGTTAGTCGGACCTCGATCTACCGGGCGTTGCGCGACACGCCGGGTCAGGCGAAGCCCAGGCGGCGGATGGCGGGGCAGCGGGCCGGCGGCGTTCGACCTCGACAGCTGGTCAGCAGGGGCCGTCGTGACCGGGCCGGGGGAGCGGCCGGTGACTGTTGTCCTCACTGTGGCGGTGCCGGCGGAAGCCGACGCGGAGGACGCCGCCGGGCTGGTTGCGGACGCCGCGGTCAGCACCGCACTGCAGGTGGTGTTCGCTGCCGGGGTGGAGGGGCATCTGCCGGTTCCGGGCAGTCTGGTCCTTCGCCGTGGCGGGGGCCGGCCCTGGCGGGTCGAGGCGGTGTCGAAGGAGTTCGCAACTCTGACCGACCTGGGCGGCGCGGTGGTGCGGGCCCGGCTGACCCGGCTGGCACCGGACCCGCTGGCCGCATCCGGTGAGGGTGCCCCGGCTGCTGTGCAGGGCGGCGAGTGGCAGCACAAGTGCTGATCAGGACGTTGCAGACGAGTCAGCGACCGGCCGGTGTCTCGATGCCGGGTTTGCTTGGGTGGGCGGTCTGGGTGGGGCTCACGGAGGTGTCGGGCGGGTTGCTGGCGGCGGTGCACGAGGTGATGCCGTTCCGGCTGGTCGCCCTGCTGGGGGCGGGCCGGTCTGATTGTGGCTGTGCTCGTAGCCCGCCGCCGTTTCCAGTGGACTTGCGGGCCAGCGTCCAGAACGCGTCGTGCGCCGAGGTGAGGGTCCCGGTGGCGTTGCTGGGAGTCGAGGCGCAACGAGCGATGTTGGTCCGGCGGGCGGGGTCAGTCCCCGGTGGCGGTGGTGAGGCAGAAGGGGTGGCCGGCGGGGTCGAGCAGGACGCGCCAGAGGGCGGGATGGGGCTGGTGCGTGGCTTGTGCGGCGCCGAGGCGGCGGCGGCGACGACGGCGTGCTCGAGGTCGGTGACGGACACGTCCAGGTGCATCTGCTGCGGCCGGCCAGTTCCTGGCCATGCTCGGCCGCGACCCGGCCGGCCAGCGTTCGACAGCCGGAGCCAGTAGGCCGCGACGCGCAGCACGAGACACCGCACGACAGACGCCCACCGACCGAGGGGACGTCACCGGCACCGTCCGCCGAGCCTAGCGCGCATATCCCCCTTGGTGGATGCCGACCACTCGAGCGCTGGCCAGGGACCGGTTGGGCCGTCCACCCGTCGGCGGTGGCGCCTCAGATAATGAGCGCGCCTCCGTCAATCGGCAGCGCCACGCCGGTGATGTAGCGGGCCTCTTCCGACGCCAGGAACAGCACCGCGTTGCTGACGTCGATGGACTCGACCCAGTCGATGGGCAGCAGGATCGTCGCTGCCGACGCGGCAGCGAAGTCCTCCCGGGTCGGCTCCGGGACGTCTGGGCAGAACAGGTGGTACATGCTCTCGTTCTGGATCATCGCGGTGTCCACCTGCGTGGGGTTCACCGTGTTCACTCTGATGCTGTGCGGGGCGAGCTCCTGGGCAAGGGTCTTCATGAGGCCGATCACGCCGTGCTTGGCGGACACGTAGTGCGCTACCCCGCTGTACGAACGGAGGCCTGCGACCGAGCTGGTGAGCACGATGGATCCACCGCGGCCGCCCGCGAGGAGGTGTGGGATGGCAGCCTTGCAGGTGCGCCAGACGCCGCTGAGGTTGATGTCAATCATCTGGCCCCAGGTGTCCTCGCTGAGCTCGTGTGCCGGGCCGTTGGACAGAATTCCGGCGTTGGCGTTCACGACGTCGAGACCGCCGAGTTCGGCGACACCGGCCTCGAGCGCAGTCCTGAGCGACTCCGCGTCGCGGACGTCAGCGTGTGCGGCGTAGATGCGTCGGTCGAGCGCCTCGACCTCCTTGACGGTCCTCTCGAGATCGGCCGTCGTGGCCATGGGGTAGGCGACCGTGTCGATGTCGGCGCAGTGGTCGACGGCGATGATGTCGGCGCCTTCCTGAGCGAGCCGGATGGCGTGGCTGCGGCCCTGCCCTCGGGCTGCTCCGGTGATGAATGCGACCTTGCCTTCAACGCGACCACTCATGTCGGATCCTCTCGCTCACGGTTGGGCACTTCACTTGGCGAGAACCCCGGCGTCGACCGGGAGGGCGACGCCGGTGATGTAGCGCGCTTCCTCCGAGGCGAGGAACACCACCGCGTTGCTGACGTCCACCGGCTCCACCCAGGGGACAGGGAGAGCGTTCATGGCCTGTGAGACCGGGGCGAAATCCTCCCGGGTGGGATTGACGACGTCCGGGCAGAACAGCCGGTACATCGACTGATTCATGATCATCGGCGTGTCGACCTGGGTGGGGTTGACGGTGTTGACGCGGATGCGGTGAGGCGCCAACTCCTGGGCGAGGGTCTTCATGAGCCCATTCACTGCGTGCTTCGCCGCGGTGTAGTGCGCGATGTTCGCGTAGGCCTTCAAGCCGGCCGCGGAGCTGGTGAGGACGATGGCGCCCCCGCGCCCACCCGCGATCAGATGAGGAACGGCGGCCCGGCAGGTGCGCCAGACCCCGCTCAGGTCGATGTCGACGATGTCGAGCCATACGTCCTCGGTCATGTCCACCACGGGTGCCGGCTTGTTCACGCCGGCATTCGCGCAGACGATGTCCAGACGCCCGAACCGGGCCACGCCGTCCTCCACCGCCGCGGTCAGCGACGCGCCGTCGCGCACGTCGGCCTGTCGGGCAACAATTCTCCCGCCGAGCGCCTCGACCTCCTCGACCGTCTCCCGGAGGTCCGCAGCGGTGCCCAGCGGGTAGGGCACGTTGGGCAGGTCGGCGCAGGCGTCGACCGCGATGATGTCGGCGCCCTCACGGGCCAACGCGACGGCGTGGCTGCGGCCCTGCCCCCGTGCCGCGCCGGTGATGACGGCGACCTGGCCCCTGACGCGGCCCGTCATTTGATCAGCCCGTAGCGGCGGCGGTCGATGGTGGCCGCGACCGCCAGAATCACGACCGCGCCCTTCACGATCAGCTGGTTGTACGGGTCGACGGAGGTGATGTCCATTCCCGACGTGAGAATCACGATGACCAGCGCCCCGAGCAGCGTGCGGTGCGGCCCGCCGACACCGCCGGAGAGCGCGGTCCCGCCGACGACGATGGCTGCGATCGAGTCAAGCAGGCTGGGGTCCGCACCCAGCGGAACACCGTTGGAGGCCTGCCCGGTTAGGACGATGCCGGCCACGGCGGCGATCATCCCGGCCAGCATGAATACCGAGAGCTTGACCGACCGCACCTGCACGCCGCTGAGCCGCGCCGCGCGTTCGTTGCCACCCACCGCGTACAGGTGACGGCCGTAGGTGGTGCCGAACATAAGAATGGTGAACCCGATGACCAGCAGGAAGGCGATCAGCGCACCATTCGGGACGCCCGGGACCAGCTTGTCGTTGACCAGCGTCTGCAGGATGCCGGACTGGTAGGACACCGGACCGCCGTGCGAGATGCGGTTGGAGAGGCCGTCGAGCACCGACATCATGCCGAGCGTCACGAGGAATGACGGCGCCTTGAGCACCGTGGCGACCAGCCCGTTCACCAGGCCGACCGCGCCCCCGATGAGCACGACCAGGACGATTGCGAGCGTTCCGCCAAGGGAGTCGACCCACTGCGCGATCAAGATCCCGGCCAGCGTCGCGTTAGCGGCCACCGAGAGGTCGATACCGCCGATCAGGATGACGAAGGTCCCGGCGAGGGCCAGGACGGTGATGAACGACAGCTGCCGCATGATGTTCTCGGCCGAGGTAGTCGACAAGAACGAGGAGTTCCTGGAACCGAAATACGCGAACAGCACGACCAGGGCGACGAGCGGCACCAGGACGTTGCGGTACCGGGAGAGAAAAGCGCGCCCGCTCGCGGTGGGTGGCGGGGGCGCAGACTCCGGTGAGCGGGGCCTGGCCAGACCGGTGGAGCTGGACATCACGGACCTCACATCATGTGTCGGACGATTTCGACTTCGGACGGTTTCGCGGTGGGCGGCGCCGGTATCTGCGCGGACACCACGCCGTCCCTGAGCACGACGATGCGGTCGGAGAGGCCGATGATCTCCTCGAGCGACTCCGTGCACAGCAGCACACCGACGCCGGAACGGGTGAGCACACGGATCTGGTCGTAAATCTCCTCCCGGGTTCCGACGTCGATTCCGCGCGTCGGGTCGTCGAGCACGAGCACCTTGCACCCGCGGCCCAGCCAACGGGCGAACACGGCCTTCTGCTGGTTGCCCCCAGAGAGCTCGGCGATGGACGTACCGAGCGACGGGGTCTTGACGTTGAGCCGGAGAGCGAGGGTGGTGGCCTTGGCGCGCTCGGTACGCAGATTGAGCAGCCGGGTCAGCGGAAACCTGACCAGATCCAGGAAGCCGATGGAGATGTTGAAGCGCACCGAGCTGGTCGGGAAGAGCGAGTCGGTGGCTCGCTCCGGCGGGACGTAGAAGACGCCGTGCCGCACGGCGTCCGGGATCGTCCACCGGGACTGCCGGGCACCATCGACGGACAGCGTGCCGCTGTCTAGCCTCTCCGCCCCGGCGAACGCCGCAGCGAGCTCGGATTTGCCCGAGCCGACCACGCCCGCAACGCCGACGATCTCGCCAGGCCGGACGTCGAGGTCGACGTCCCTGAACGCGCCTACCCTGCTGCCGGCGGACATCCGGATCAGCGGGGCGGTGGTGACTGCCCCGCCCTGCTCGCCTTCCCGGTAGTAGTCGAGGCTGCGCTCGCGCCCCACCATCAGCTCGTGCAGCCGGGTGTCAGTGACCTCTTCGTTGTCCAGTGAGGCCACCACCGCGCCGTCCCGCAGGACCAACAGTCGGGTGCTCATCCGCAACACGTCGCGCAGGATGTGCGAGACGTAGATGAAGGCGGCCCGCGACTGCCAACGGCGGATGAGCGAGAACAGCACCTCCGACTCCTGCTCGCTCAGCGCGCTCGTCGGCTCGTCGAGCAGGATGAGAGGGCTGCGCTCGGCGAACCGCGCGGCTGAGAAGGCCTTGGCGATCTCCACGAGCTGGCGTTGCGGGTAGGTCAGGTCGACGACGAACGCGTCGGCAGGGATGTGCTCGAGGTGCATGTCGCCGAGCAGCGTGCGGGCTGCCCTACGCAGGTTGCGGACGCGGGCCACACCGCGACCGGGAACGAGGTCCTCATGGCCCAGGTAGATGTTTTCGTAGACCCGCAGTGACTCCACGAGCGCCTGCTCCTGCACCACCACCGACACACCCAGGGCGGAGAGGCGACGCGGGTCGCCGAGCGGCGCCGGCTCCCCGTTGATCGCCATCCGGCCCTCGTCGGGTCGCACGGTGCCGCTCAGCACCCCGATCAGCGTCGACTTGCCGGCCCCGTTCTCGCCGATCAGGCCGAGCACCTCGCCCGTGGCGATCCCGAGCGACACGTCGCGCAGTGCGCGGACCGCTCCATAGCTCTTCGAGATGGCGTCGAGCGTGACGGTCGACGTCGAGGCCACGACGCCCCCCTTCCCGTTCCGTGCCGGTGCTCAGGCGACGAGCTTGTCCTTGTACGCGAATAGCGGGCCGGACTTGAAGGCCGCCCGGTACTGGGTGCGGACCTTGCCGATGTCGGCCGAGCCCCACGCCGAGTTGAGCTTGTACTGGGTCTGCGGGACGCCCTGGTAGTACGCGTTCGGGTCGATCGGGTTGAGCAGCGTCTGCGGGTCCCAGTCGTTCGGGTGCAGGGCTCGGCTCATCTTGGCCCAGTCGAAGGGCAGCTTGTCGGAGTAGATCGAACTCAACACAGTGCTGGCGCTGTCCGGGTCCACGAGCAGCGCGCCCTGCGAGAGAAACTTCTCGGGCAGTTCGAACCTGACCCCGTTGATCGCGTCGAAACAGGTGATGCCGAGGATCCCGGCGGTGAGCCCGCCGATCGTCGCGCTGGTCAGGTACTGCTTGCCGTCGGCGATGTACTGGATGTTCTGCTTGTTCCCATCAAAACCGGTGACGATCTTCCCCTTGATGGACTGAGCGTCCAGCGCGGCGATCACGCCGGCCGCCTCGCTGTCGTTCTGGGCAAACACGCCGACGAAGTCCTTCACCGACGGGAGGACGTTGGCGAACGACTTGCGGGCGTCCTCGGCCACCCAGTTCCCGGGTGGGGCCGTCACGATCTTGATATTCGGGTAGTCCCTGAGGGTCGCGTTCAACCCCGCCGTCCGCTGGTCGTCGGCCGAGGAGCCCTTCTGGCCAGGCACGTGGATGATCGTCCCCGAGCCACCGACCTTGTCGAAGAGCGCCTTGGCCGTGGCCGTGGCGATCTTCACCGACGGCGGGGTCATGAACCGGATCCACTTGTCGGAGTCGGCCGGGGTGTACCAGGCAGGCGCTGTGTAGGAGCTCGCGTAGAGGATGCCGGCGGCCTGGCACGCCTTGGTCACCGCTGCGGCCTGAGCCTCGGTGGCGGGGGTTCCGAAGACGGACTTCCCGCCGGCAGTGCGCACGTTGCCGATCTGCGACAGCGCTGTGTTGACGTTGCCCTGGTCCTCGATCGTGGCGATCGGCACCCCGACCGCGGTGAGCGCCTGCTTGCCACCCTCGTCGAACGCGACGAAGAAGTCGTTGGACAGCGTCGTGACCTGACACCACGACTTGTCATGCGCCAGCTTCTTACCCCCGGCCGAGGCCGCCCCCGTGGCGGCGGAGCCTGCGCCGCGGCCGCCCGGGGACGAGCCGCAGGCGCTCGCGGTGACGACGACCCCGGCGGCACCAAGTGCGGAGAGAAAGGCTCGGCGGCTCATCGGGTGGGGGAACGATCCGTTGACGGCCATGTCGACCAGTCGTGACTCGGTGGAAGCCATCTCTTCCGTCTCCTTTGACGATGTGGCTGTACGTGCGAAGGACGGTCAATAAATGAGGAGCGGCCGAGCTCAGGTCGACGGAGCGGGAGTGGCGACCAGCTGCTGCGCGAACCAACGGGTGGCGGCCTCGGCCGCGACGGCGAGCTTGTCGCGGTCGCTGTAAAGTGTCATGTGCGACGTGTGCGGGAGAACCACGAGTTGCTTCTTGCGCGTGGGGATCCGGTTGTAGGTCTCGATCTCGAGGTCCCAGAGCGTGATGTCGTCCCCCTCCGCCACGATCATCAGCGCCGGGACGTCGTAGATTCGCGTGACGAACGGCGTCACGTCGTAGTTCAGGAGCAGATCGACCGACTCCACCGTGCTGGAGTTCTGGTACAGCGGCGCCTCGGTGTCCTGGAGCTTGGCGAAGGTCGTCCGCGTCTCCGGGAAGGGCCACGCCGAGATCTCGCGGTCCGGCTCGGTACTCGCGTGCGGCAGGTACGCGCGCTTGCTCGGGTCGTCGAAGCGCAGCTGCCGGTCCTCTAGCACCGCCTGCCACAACCGGCGGTAACCGGTGCCGCCGTGGACACGGCGCATGTTGCGATAGCCGTCCACGACCGGGATCTGGCTGACGATGGCGCGCACCCGCGGGTCGGTGGCGGCAAGGACGAGCACGTGCCCGCCCGAGTACGAGATCCCCCAGGCACCCAGCCGGTCGACGTCGATGCCGGCCGTACGTTCGAGGAAGCTCAGGGCATTCTGGTAGTCGCGAATCTGGTCCCACGGATCCAGGTGTTGTCGTGGTTCACCGTCGGAGACGCCCAGTCGCCGGTAGTCGAAGACGAGTGCGGCCATGCCGGCCCGCGCGAACGCCTCGGCGTAGTACGGCATAACGATCTCGCGGACGTAGCACCAGCCGCCGGCGAGGACCACCGCGGGGACATCGGCAGCCACGCCGTCGGGGCGGTAAAGCCAGCCGCGGACGGTGTCACCCTCGCTGTGGAACTCGATGTCTTCTCGCAGCATCTACGACCCTCGATCCGTGTCGGGACGTGCGTGGTCAGCGCAGTGGGCTGCACATGGTGAGCGGGCAGTGCGACCAGGCGGGTGACGTCGGGGCCCTCGACGCCGAAGTAACTGGTACGCACATCGTGGGACCGAGTGGACGCCTTTGTCAAGCACCACTTAACACGACGACACCGGATCGAAACGTCAAGTGTCACTGGACGGTCCGACCGTGCCAGGCTAGATTTCAGTTCCTCATGAACCCGCCCGAAGTCCTTGAGGCCTACCGCCGGATGCAGGTAATTAGGCGGATGGAGGAGCGCATCGCTGCCCTCTACCGCGGCGGCCAGATTCCCGGATTCGTCCACTCGTCTGTCGGTCAGGAAGCCTGCGCGGTCGGCGGCCTTTTCCACGCACGCCGGAGTGACGTCATCACCTCGACGCACCGCGGCCACGGGCACGTCCTGGCCAAGGACTGGACCCGAACGGGATGCTCGCCGAGCTCATGGGCAAGGAGTCCGGCTCCTGCCGCGGGCGGGGCGGGTCCATGCACATAGCCGACCCGCGACTCGGCATCTTCGGCGCGAACGGCATCGTTGGGGCCGGCCTGCCGATCGCTGTGGGAGCGGCCCAGGCCTTCGCTGCCCGCGGAGAGGATGGCGTGGTCATCGCCTTCGGGACGGCGCCGTGCCCACCGGGGCGTTCCACGAGTCGGTGAACCTCGCTGCGGTGCGCCGCCTGCCGGTCGTCTTTTTCTGCGAGAACAACGGCTATTCGGAGTTCTCGCACGCGGCCGACCAGCACCCGGCCCCCATCAGCCGGCGAGCGGCCGGCTATGGCATTCCGTTCCTCGGCGTGGCCGGCAACGACGTCACGGCGGTCTCCGACGGTCTGGCTATCGTCTTCGAAAAGGTCCGCGGCGGTGGGGGTCCCTACCTCGTCGAGGCGCGCACCCTCCGCGGTCGCGGCCACTACGAAGGCGACGACCAGAAGTATCGCGCGGCAACCGACACGGAGACGTTGACCAGCGACGACCCGCTGCGCGTGGCCCGGTTACTGCTACTGGACCGCGGGGTCGGCGCCGCCGAGGTCGACGCCATCGAGCGCGAGGCCGAACGGATCGTCGACGACGCCGAGGCGTTCGCGCGGGCAGCCCGTGGACCGGAGCCAGCCTCGGCCGCCGAGTACGTCTACACCCCTCGTCGCCGACCGGCGGAGATCCCCCGCACCGCGGCGGTAGACGCCGGGGATCCCCCCTCCTCCGGTTCCCGGATCCTGCGGCAGGCGATGCGCGACGCCCTCGCGGACGATCCGGCCGTGTTCCTCGCCGGCATCGACGTCGCCGGAGGCAACGTCTTCGGACTGACCCGAGGACTGGCCCACGATTTCCCGGGCCGGGTGCTGGATACCCCGATCTCGGAGACGGCGATCATGGGCCTCGGCGTCGGCACCGCCATGGCCGGACTGCGGCCCGTTGTCGAGCTGATGTACGAAGACTTCCTCGGGGTCTGCTTCGACCAGATCATCAACCAGGCGGCGAAGCTGAGATTCATGACCGGCGGGGCCGTGACCGTCCCCCTGGTTATCCGCACCCAGTTCGGCTCGGGCCGCTCGTCGGGCAGCCAGCACTCACAGAGCCTGGAGACGCTGTTCGCGCAGATTCCCGGCCTCACCGTCGTCATGCCCAGTTCCGGGCCGGACATGTACGGCCTGCTGCGCACCGCGATCGAAGACGACAACCCCGTTGTGTTCATCGAGAACCGACTGTCCTACGAGAAGAAGTGGCAGATGCCGGCGCCCGACCACAGGGTGCCGCTCGGTCGGGCCCGGCATCGTCCGACCCGGCGACGACGTCACGCTGGTCAGCTGGTCCCGGATGGTCGGCGACGCGCTGGCCGCGGCGGATGCCATGGCCGGCCAGGGCATCGACGTGGAGGTGATCGATCTACGCACGATCCTCCCGCTCGATCGCGAGACCGTGCTCGCGTCGGTCCGCCGCACACACCGATTGGTCGTGGCCCACGAGGCGGTCGTCGACTTCGGAGTGGGTGCTGAGCTCTCGGCGCTGGTCGCCGCCGAGGCATTCTGGTCGCTCGACGCGCCGATCCGCCGGGTGGGAGCCGACTTCACGCCGGCGCCGTACAGCCCGGCCCTGGAGGAGCGCTGGCGGGCGACCGGGGCCGACATCGTCCGAGTGGTGCGCGAGGTCGCCACGTGCTGAAGGCGACGCGCCCAGCGGCACCTGCGATGACGCCCGGTGAGACGTTCTCGGACCGTCTGCTGGCGGCCGCTTCCCGGCACCCCGGGGGCACCGCTCTGATCGAGGCGGACGTGCGCCTGACCCACGGCGACGTCCTCGATCGCGCCCTCCGCGTCGCGGCCGGCCTGCGGGCGATCGGCGTCGGGCCGGGAGATCGGGTCGTTACCCAGCTGCCGAACTGGTGGGAGGCCGTCGTCGCCTCCTGGGCCGTGTTCCTCGCCGGGGGCGTCCTCGTGCCGATCGTGCCAATCTACCGTTCCCGGGAGTCGCGTTTCGTGCTCGGGCAGGTTGATGCGCGCGCCGTGATCACCCCCTCGCGGTACCGCGGGCACGACCACGCGAACACCATGCTGGAGGCCCTCGCCGATCTCGGTTCGAACGCTCCGGTGGTGTCGGTACGCGGGCCGGCCGACGACCGGCTGCGGTTCGAGGACCTGATGGCATGCCCTGCCCAAGAGTCCCTGCCGCGGCCGGCGCTTGCCGACGACATCGCGGTGGTTCTCTACACCTCCGGGACGACCGCCGATCCCAAGGGCGTGCTGCACAGCCATCGGACGTTGCTCGCCGAGATCCGCGACATCGCCGCTCACTGCCGTCTCCAGTGCGAAGAGCTTCGAGTCTTCATGGCCTCGCCGCTGAGCCACATCACCGGACTCTGCTACGGCATCTTGTTGCCCGTCGACCTCGGCGGCTCGACCGTGCTGCAGGATCGCTGGGACGCCGATGAGGCGGTCGGGATCATCGAACGCGCGGCCTGCACCTTCACCGTCAGCGCCACCCCTTTCCTGGCGGGGCTGGCCGCCCGCTACGCCGCGCGTGGGCAGCAGTCCAACCTGCACACATTCGTCTGCGGCGGAGCCGACATCCCCGCCGATCTTGTTCTACGGGCTCACCGGGTGCTTGGCACAACCGTGCTGCGGACGTACGGATCGACCGAGCTGCCGACGTCGACGATGGCCGACCCGGACGCCGATCCGGACGTCCAGGCGGCCAACGAGGGGTTGCCCACGAGAGGCAACGAGATCGAGATCCGGCCCGATTGGAGCGGCGCCGACGAGCTCGTCGTCCGGGGCCCCGAACTGTTCCTCGGCTACCTCGATCCAGCTCTCAACGAACGCGCTTTCGACCCGGACGGGTTCTTCCGTACCGGTGACCTCGCGAGCATCGGCGCCGACGGGCGGCTTGCGATCACCGGGCGGATCAAGGACATCATCAATCGGGGAGGGGAGAAGTTCAGCGCCGCGGAGGTCGAGGCCGTCCTGTCGCACCTCCCCGGCGTCCGGGACGTCGCTGTCGTCGGCTGCCCAGACCCACTGCTGGTGGAGCGGGCGTGCGCGTGCCTCGTCGTCGAGGGCGACGCCCCGACGATCGAGCAATTGCGCGCGGCCGTGGTTGCAGCCGGGCTCGCCATCCAGAAGGCACCCGAGCAGCTCCTCGTGCTCGACGAGCTGCCCCGAACAGCTAGCGGGAAGATCCAGCGGTTCCTCCTTCGCGACCGAGCAACGGCCGCCGTGCTCGGCTCGGGGGTCGGGGGGCCATAGAGTCTCGCATCATAGGGTTATCGCGTCAGTCCTCGTGGAGCGGAAGCCCACCCGGAAGGGAGCGTCTCGTGACCGGGTCGCGTAGGCGTGCGAGAGACACCCCACCCTCCCCGAGCTCGTCGGTCGGCCAGAACGTTCGGCGCGAACGGGAGCGCGCAGGTATCTCGGTGCGAGAACTCGCCCGCCGCCTCGGCGTCTCCGCGAGTTTCCTCTCCCAGTTCGAGCTCGGGCAGAGCCAGTCAGCGGTCAGCACGCTGTTCGCAATCGCGACGGAGCTCAACGTGTCGCTCGACGACCTGCTCGGGCACTCGGTCGCCGCGTCCGCTCCAGTGGCCGAAGCGACCGACCGCGACGGGCCGACCGATCGACCGGGGGTCGCCCACTACCTCGACTTCCAGACCGGCGTGCGATGGCGGCGGCTCGCGGACCTCGGTCAGGAGCACGTCGACTTCCTGCTGACCGAGTACCAGCCGGGAGCTGACTCGGCGCCCGCCGATTCGCCCCAGAAGCACAAGGGCAACGACTACGGGTACGTCTTGGAGGGCACGCTGAGCGTCATCATCGACGGGCAGTGCGAGCGGGTGACCGCCGGCAACGCTGTGGCGATGCGCGGAGACGTCCCCCACCGGTTGCTGAACGAGACCGACGAACTCGTCCGAGCGATCTGGTTCGTCACCGACTGACCGGCGCCCGGAGGTTCGACACGCCGGAGAGGCCGGAGGCGGTCACCCGTCAGCCCAGCGGAACCAGCGGATGGATCCCCGGTGCGGAGGCGAGCACCTCCCCTGCTGTGTCGAAACCCTGCTGGCCGGAGTCGTCCTGGCCGGGGCCCGCGGCCGTGCCGGCGGGCAAAACCCAAGCTCGAACCCCGGCAGGTTCGGCTCGCCCGGGGGATGTATGAGAGACCGGCCCGGATGGGAAGCGTCGCTACACGGTGGCGCAGATCGCCGCCGAGTTCGGTGTCACCCGCCCCACCATCTACCGGCATCTCGCCGTCGCTGAAGCTTGCGACCCGGCTGCTAGCGGCTGATGGGCAGCCCGACTGGTGGCTCTGTTCAGCCCGGCGGTTCGACCGGCTGGTGGGCCGGCGGCTGCGGGCAGCCCACGAGACGCAGCGACTCACACCCCGAGCCGTCGAGGTGCTCTCGGCCGGTCGGTTCAAGCCCGTCACCCTGCGCTCCTACGAGACCGGCAGCCGCAGCCTCACAGTCGAGAAGGCCGCCGAGCTTGCCGCGCTGTATGGCGTGTCGCTCGCTGAGCTGCTGCAGCCGGCCGATGTTGACGGGGCAGGCTGAGTTCAGCCGGCGGCCGGTAGCAGTTGGCGAAGCTGTTGCACGGTGGTCGTGACGGCCTCGGTGTCGACGAAAGGGCCGGCGGCTGGCACCCGGACGAGCCGGCCCTGCGGCAGCAGCTCGAGCACGTGCTCGGTGCCCGCCTTGCGGTGCGACCGGTCCGCGTCCCCCCACAGCACTGTTGCGGGCAGGTCCACAGGTGCTGGTCCGCTGACTTCCTCGGCCCACCAGCTCTGGCTCTGTGTCGCCAGGGCATACGAGCCGACAGCGTCCAAAACGTCGCGGGCGGTCCGTTGCCAGCTGGTCACCGGGGCGCCGCCGGTGTCGCGCAACCGGACCAGCGAACCGGGCGTCTCGAGCAGGCGCACCCCCGGCCGGCTGGCGACCGCCCAGCGCTCCCGCAGGTCCGACGGCACCGCTTCATACAGCTCCGTGTCCAACACCCCTGGATTCACGCCGCTCTTCACCCAGCCGCTACGGCCGCGACCGTAACCCCAAGCCGTCGCGCTTCGACCTGGCACAGTCAGCCGATGGCCGTCAACCACGCCGTGCCAAACGGCTTCACCAGAGTCGAACGACGCAGCCCGTTCCTCGACCTTCTCGGTGAGCTGCACGTGCGCGACGACCACGGGCATCCCGTGTACGGCCTGCGCATCTGAGCCGAGCACGCCAAAACACCGCGGCGCCGCCCACAGCGGTGCGCTGATGACCGTCGCGGACCTCGTGCTGGGCTACACCACGGCATTCGCCAGCGACCCGCCGCTACAGCTGACCACCGCCAGACTCAGCATCGACTTCGTCGACGGCGCTTAGGTCGGCGACTGGCTGCGCCCGAGCTCGGCAACGGCACCGGCGACGACGCGCCGCATCCCGGCAAGGTCTCGAACGTCCGCTACTGCGGTCACGACGCGACGCCCGGCGGCACGCACCAGATCTGCCGTCTCAGCCAGGTTGTCTTCCGTTGTCAGCGGATAAGGGACGGAATCGACTTGGCGGCAGATGTCAATGCGAGGACGTCGGCGCCCTCGTTTGCCAAGCGTAGCGTGGCTACGACCCTGTCCCCGCGCAGCACCCGTGACGAGTGCGACCTTCCCTGCGGCTTTCAGCATCCCAATCCCCTTGCACTGCCGACTCCCCTTGTCGCCAGGGCTAACGATGACTCACTCATAGGACAGGCGTCCCCCCCCGACCCACGACCATCCAGAGGGAGAAGGAGTCGCCTTCGGAGGAATTGTGCAACCGGTGAGGCGTCATTGAATCAAAGTTGATGGCGTCGCCCGCGTTCAACTCGTAGTGCGCGAACCCGACCTGCACGTTCAGCATCCCGGTAACGATGTATCCGTACTCACGCCCGGGGTGGTGAATGAGCCGGTCGGCTGGGCAGGATTCCCCCCCGGGGGAGTAGACAACATGAAGAAAGTCGTTTTCGGCATCATGGTCAGCCGTCAGCCTTCCCCACACGGCCTTGTTCATTCTGAGTTCATGTCGGCGTCCGGCGCGCTGGACCGGCGAAACCGGGTTGCCATCTGAACCGTCTAGCCCGGAGGGCGAAACCGTCTTGCCTAACAGGCCAGCGCGAGTGCGGATCGATTCGTCGCCCCAGGAATCCGCGGACGCTGGCTGCGCCACCGGCATCAGGTCGTCTAAGGGAACGCCCAGCTCAGTCGCTAGCGAGTACAACGTACCCACGGACGGCTTGGTGCGGCCTAATTCGACCTGCGAAATGAAGCTGGACGAGACATTGACTCGTCGCCCCATCTCCCGCACCGATATACCAGCCGCCAGCCGTGCGCAACGCAACTTATGGCCGACGCCTTGGAAGGGGGAGTCGATCAAGGTCACCTGGCCGTCCACAGCATCGACTGACTGGCACACAAGCCTCGGTTCGCTGCTCACCCGACGCCCCCCTACCAATCTAGACCCACCGTGGACAAGCTAGGGGAGGAGCCACCCGCCATCCACGGTGAACGCCGCGCCATGGATGAAGTCAGCGTCGTCGCTGGCAAGAAATAGCGCCATGTGCGCGATCTCCTCAGGCTTGCCCCACCGTCCGGCCGGGGTGCCGGCGACGGCGGCATCAACGTGCGGATTCCGCCCGGCGTCGGTCAGCAGGTGCCCGGTCATGCCCGTGTGAATCGCTCCGGGACAGATCGCATTCGCGCGGATTCCGTACTTCCCGTAGTCAAATGCCAACTGTCTGGTCAGTCCGAGGACTGCATGCTTGGACGCCGTGTAGGCAGCCCCACCACCGCCGGCGACAAACGCAGAGATCGAAGCGGTGTTGATGATGGTGCCTTTCTTCTGGTCCATCATGTGGGGCACCACGGCGCGAGCAAAAAGGAAAGGACCGGTGAGGTTCACACCCAGCACCTTGTTCCACAAGTCGTCCGAAGTCTCATGTGCTGGGGTGTAATCGTCTAGGACGCCGGCGTTGTTGCACAATATGTCGACTCGGCCAAATCTCTTAAAAGTATCGCCCACGACCCGTTCGACATCGGCCCGACTCGACACGTCGCCGACGAGTGAGACGCACCGATCGCTTCCACCGCGCAGTCTCACCGTCTCCTCGACGGGATCCGGCCGGACGTCGACCGCGGCGACGATTGCACCGGCCTCGTAAAACTCTAAAGCCATGGCCCGGCCTATACCTGATCCGGCTCCAGTAATAAGCGCAACGCGCCCGTCCAACTTCATCAGCAGAGAGTCTCCTTCATATAGGGGCGTAGGATTTCCTAGCGGTCCTCGGCTAGCCGTCGAGCGGCTGTGACGATGTTCTGCACATCCGGCATCCATACCCGCTCGAGCGAGGGGGCGTATGGAGCGGGCGACGACGGCGCTCCAATTCGGGCCACAGGGGCGTCAAGCGACCAGAAGCCTTCCTGTACGGCAAGCGCAGCGAGTTCGGCACCCACCCCGAATTCGGTGACGGCCTCCTGCGCGATGAGCAGCCGGTTCGTGCGGGCAAGCGACTCGATTACCGTCGCGCGGTCGAGGGGAACGATCGTGCGCAGGTCGATGACCTCTGCGCTGATGCCGTCTCCTGCGAGAATCT
>JAABUM010004180.1_pt1 | contig 16601 bp, 25 predicted proteins | sample 5559161 | NCBI WGS metagenome assembly JAABUM01 (sample SAMN10711868, study PRJNA513369) | rock metagenome | isolation source: Antarctica rocks | place: Antarctica: Victoria Land, Siegfried Peak nord | reverse complement strand
CCATGAGACCATAGGCGGCCACGAAGACTTCTGGCATGCAGGCGGCGCACCTTCATCTTGGGGTGCTGCTTCTTGAGCATGGCAGGCAGCAGCATGAGGTGGTAGTCCTGCGCCCAAACCACGTCCCCCTCCTGGTAGATGTCAAACACGCCCTCCGCAAACTTGCTGCAGGGGGGGAGGCAGTCGAAGGCCATCAGACTTTGTTGCCGAACGCCTACTGCCTGCAAGGCGCATGTCCTGAGCCATGGTGAAGGGTTTAGGGTTTAGGGTTTAGGCCTACCAGAATGCCAGTCGGGCATCGCACGATAGCATGCTGCAGACCTGCAGGCATGGACCGCGCATGCAGCTTTCACGCGCGGCTGTCGCAGCCAGATCCTGCGTCCGGCCAGAAGTCCTGCCAGGGTTTAGTGTTCAGAGCGCGCACCGGTTGGCATCCTGGTAGGCAGCCCACTGGAACTGCAGCGTGCGCGTCTCGCTGAGCTTGGTCTCGATGTTGAGCGGCACGTAGTGGAACAGCGCCCACAGCACGCTGTTGCAGAAGCCGTTGTAGTGCAGGTCCACCTGCGGCGGGATTTCGTCCAGGGTTTTAACCGCCGCCGCGTTGATGCCGAGCTCACTTTGGTGCAGATATGCCCCGTGTCGACTGAGGTGTCGCGACTCAGTAGGTGTCGCGGACCACTAGGTGTCGCGGCTCACTACGACATGGTCTCCGACAGGCGAGCGACCAATGCACAGACACATCGAACACGGCGGTCGGCGCGGCAGCACCGGCAGAAGCATGCATTGGAAAGCGCAGCCTGGCATTTGATCTGAACAGCATTGCAGACATGCGCCTCGAATCGGCGTGCACCGTCTTCTCGTCCAAGTAGACAGGGATGTAGCCCTCCTTGCTGAGCGCTGCCGTGAGGGCGTCCCTGTCCGACCCCTCCTCCACATACACGCCTGCGGCAGCCGAGAACATATGAGTCACGGCGTTCGCGGCGTCAGGGGACAGAGGCCAGTTCAGGGGTTGCAACTGTCTGTACACGCAAACCCTAACGCACGCTCGAGCCTGCGGCCGCAGGCATGGTCCGCAGCTAGCTATGGGCCGATCCGGATGCAACGAGCCACACGTTAGAAACCCAGAACTACAAAAGGATCAAGCCTGCAGCACGATGTGTCTCGTCTAGCTTGGCTTGCCACTATGTATTCGTCTTCTTGTCTGTGCAGTGCCTGCGGCAGACTGCAGCAGGCGTCGCACCTGGCCAGCCGATCCAAGTGGCACGGAAGTTGTGGACACCCATTAGCGCCGACACCAGGCCGCCCGCACTGACCTGCGCAGGAGGTATGTTGACCATTTGTGGGAAGGTAACAGAGCACTTCCTTCCCACTGCACCTCGCAGTGTGTGTTCCTGATGGGGGCACATCAGATCAGCAGGGTTTACGGTTTGTCGCCTTGTCGCCAGGCAGCAAGCTACCGGTGGCCTGCATCAGACATCTCGCTGCGACCGCGTTAGTAGCTTGTGAAGGGCTTCTATGACATGCAGCGGCGGGCACAGCCGCAATGTAAAGTAACTTGGGCGATGGTTTGGTAAACTTGCAGGAGGGATAACCAAACGCTCCAATGCCGCGAATCTCGTCGCTGACGGCAACCAGATGTGCAGTCCTCTTGCACTCTGCGGCTGCTACTTGGCCGGTGGAGCGGCTGTGAACGCGCAACAGGGCGTCTGTGAGCACAGACGCTAGTGGCCAAGAGGCGACGCGATGGCGCAAGAGCATTGAGCCATCCCGTTCACTCATCACCTCACCCTCGGCGTCCCGCACCACGACCTTGCGCATAGAAAGCTACTAAAGACAAGATTATCTTAAGTGGGTATCTGTGATGCAAGAGGCTTGAGGCGACCGGCTCATCCCATCGGCATCCCACACCTCGAACTGCCAGACGCCCTCCTTGTCCTTATAGGCCGACACCGGCAGCCGGTTGGCCACCACCAGCAGCCGCTGCGGCAGCGCCCCCGAGCCGTCGATACCGCCGCCGCTGCCGTGCAGGAATGACGGCGCCGGCCCGCTGCCGCCGCCGCCGGCAGCGGATCCGCCCTGGCCGGCAGCGGATGGACGCGCGTTCCCACTGGGCTCCCGCGCCAGCGCGCCGCTCGGCGCCGCTGTCGCTACCGAAACCTCGGACGGCTCGGTCGCTGTGGCAGAGGCCGGCGGCTGGCTGACTGTTGGGACGGCGCTGGCTGTCGGCTGCGGCGCTGCTGCAAAGGTGGCGGCGCTGCCGCCGGCCTGCGCGAGCGCCGCCGGCGGCAGCGGCGGCGCGGCCTCGCCCCACAGCAGCGTCTGGCTTTGGCTGCGCTTCAGGCGCTGCAGTAGCAACCGGTCTGCATGGGAGAAGACTTGCGAGAGTATGTAGCTGTTCCAAGCCAGAGGTGATGGGACCAGCCCAGAGCCAGCACAGGTGCGCAGTGTAGTGCTGCCACGTCATGGCCGAGTCGCCGCTGGCAGGTGTGCCGCTGATGGACTTCCCGTCTTTGTTGCAGACAGGATGTCGAGTGCGCACCAACACGGGAGGTGGAGATGGTGCGAGGCGGGCCGCTGCCAATGGACTGCAGCCCTGTCGCCAGGCTGCCCACGGAGCTGCGGTCGTCCGCGTCACCCACCGACTGGACGTCCAGCTGCATGAGAGAGAGTGAGAATGCGTTCGTCAAGTACGGCAGGAAGGTATGGGAAAGTAGCTTGCACTGCTGCTGGCGTCGGCGGCATAGCCATGAGACCGGGAGGACCGCTGGCACGCAGAGCGTCTGTGCAGCCAGGGGGCTCTTCAATCATGTGGATATCGTAGGCGATCAACTTGCTTTTGGCCAGCTGCTGCACGTTGATCAGCCATCATCCAGGGGCGCAGCCGTCCTCGGGGGTCCATGCCAGACCATGGGGTCCATGCCAGATGCAGCACAGTGCCGCACCGTGTCGTCCGCCCCGTCAAGCTGTGAATAATGGGCGTCGACATGCTGGAACACGTCCTCGCTGGCGGAGCGGCTGAGGCCAGACTCCGACATTCAAGCTGTTGGGCGCGTACGCCGCCGCCGCCGGCTGCTGCCAAGGCTGCTGGGATCAGGCTGCCGTGCTGCCGGGCCAAGCGAAACTGGTTTGCGGATCGGCGAGCCACATGGCCCGCCTCGGCTGCAGCTAGCTGCTAGCTCACGAGGGTGGCACTGCTGCAGTGCTGCCTTGTTTGTGTCCGACGATCTGAATTGTTGCAACAAAGTAAAGGACCGCAGCGCCGCGGCAGAGATTGCCTCAAGTCTGTGCTGCACAAGTAGTATCGGATGTCAGCTCGAGACGGGCATGGAGACGTGCGGCGAGGCTCCGCCCACTGTCCAGTGGCTGAATATGCTTGCCAACGCTAGCGGCTCGGCTGGAGTGTAGATGCCCTCGGAAGCCGTTATTCGATTCAACAGGATCACACTGAAATGCGATCAAGCTGACGCGCGACCTCGTTGCACGCACGAGGGGCTGTCACATCAGCAGGCTGCCAGGTCGGGTCTGATATTTGCCATGAGCGATGGGAGCCCCCGCTGCTGCTGCTCTACAGTGCTTTCGCGTTTGCTGCAAACGCGCAAGATGGCCAGCGGTCCCGCTTCTGCATATAACATTGATGCTGACATCCGAAGCTAAAGCGGGGGCCGCCGTAAATTTTCAGTCCCGTGGCTCGGATTGTGGGCAGCATTTGCCAGACTGCCGCCCTTTCAGCGCACAATGATGACTGCATTCCATGTTGAACGCAAGAGCGTAGTTACGGCACGATCGGATCCAGCTTGCTTGACGATTCATACCTGCATCTCAGTTGAAAGTTGTCGTACGCGGTCCTCGTCAGGCTGACAGTTGCCATCTCTGGCTTTCTGTGACATCTTGCGTCACCTCGAAGATCCCTCCTGGGGCGGCGCATTTGCGTCCAGCAACGGCCCTTCTGGCATCCGCCAGATCAACACGTCAAGGCGCTGGCAACAACTCCTCTCGAGTGCCGAGGCTGCCGCCAGAGCGTCACATCCGCTTTGTAAGCTCTCCACCATGTCGAGGGCGGACGATGGCGGCGCTGACGGCTCCGCGGCGCAAGGAGCTGCGGCGCGGCGGGCGCGAAAGCAAAACCCGCTCACCAGCCGCATTAAGCGCCTCATGCAGACGGACGAAGACGTCGGCAAGATCGCGCAGGCGACGCCGGGACTCATCGGTGCGCGGTACAGCTGCGCACAAGTGCCTGAAGCATTCCTTGCTGTGCAGAGCACCGACCACTGCGAGCACAGTCAACAAGTCAAGAAATGACGATCTTGCTGCAAGGGCACAGCCTGCTTCTGGGCAACAAGCACATGTCGAGCTGGTGCCGCCGCTGCAGGGCGGGCGCTGGAGCTGTTCCTGGGGCGCCTGTGCAGCGGCGCCGTGGCGGTGGCGGAGCAGCACTACACCAAGCTGCTGGCGCCAGGTCACATGTGCGTCAGTCCCTTTTCACACTGGCTCGCAGCAGCCACTCGCGCGCTATCACGTGCCTGTGCACAGCGCGACATGACTGCTGAATGCTGCATTGAAGCGACAGCATGTTGTGGTAGCCCCTGGAGCAAATCTGCAGGTCAACCCTAGACCCTAATCTGCATGGAAAATGCAGACATGGTGATGGTCCATCAACAGTGCATTGCATCCTGCGTTGCAGCAAGGCGGCGGTGGGCGCAGATGCGATGCTGAACATCCTGAAGGACGTGCTTGCGGCGATACTTCTAGCAAATTACAATGTTTGAGGAACGCGCCGACAGCATGCCAACCTACGAATTCTTTCTTGAATGAAATGTTTCTGCATCGCAGCAAGGTGGCAGTGGGCGCAGATGCGATGCTGGGACTTTTCAAGGACGCGGCGGAGGAGGTGGCCCTATCTAGCAGCACGGTTGACACCGAGGCTCGAGCTGATTGGCATTCGCTTATGCGCCACAGCAAGGCGGCGGTCGGCAGGGACGCGATGCGGGACTTGTTGCAGGACTCGGTGGAGGGGGGTTTAGGGTTTAAACCCTAAACCCTAGGTGGCCACTCACAAACATCTTCGACATGATCGCTGCCGTCACAACCTATAACGGCTTTCCTTTTGCGTCGCAGCAAGGCAGCGGTGGGCGCGGACGCGATGCTGGACTTCCTGAAGGACGCGGTGGAGGAGGTGGCGGACCTGCCTCCGCCGCCCGAGGCGCCCCCCAAGCCCAAGCGCCAGCGGTGAGCTTGTTTGCCCAAGCTGTGCATCGTGAACCTGCAAGCCAGCACCTGGAAAGCTGCATGCTAGGCCTCGCGCCGAGGCCGAGGCGTGTCCATCTGCAGCTGCGTCCGCCGATTGGAGAACGGACAGGAACATGATAGGAGGCTGCATTAGGAGAGATTGTTACATACGGAACTGGAGAACTCGCCAATGCAGATGCCGCACCTGCCATTGTGCAGAAAGAAGGGTGACGCAGCCGACGCGGAGGGTTTAGGGCCTGACGCCGTGCCGCCGAAGCCCAAGCGGCAGCGGGTGCGAAAGCGCACGCCGGAGTCTTCAGACGGCGAAGACAACGCGGCCGAGGCGTATGCGGACTCGGACCCGGACTTCTCGGACGACGCCGCCCCAAAGAAGAGGAAAAGGGCATCTGCGCCGCGGAAGCCGCGCGCCCCGAAGGCGACAAAGCCCGCCGGCGGCCGCGGGGGCGGCAGGGCCGGCCCCGGGCGCGGGCGCGGCGCTAGGGCGGCAAAGGCGGAGAAGCCGTTGGAATCGGACGTCGAGTTCTCCGACCTGGACGACGGTGAGTAGATCCATGAGGTTTCTAAAACCCTCAGTAACCCTAAACCCTTTTAGGACTTTTTTCTGCCTTTTGACCAGCTTCCGCCGAAGTTACAGCATGTGGTGATGGGGTTATGCCATTGAGATGAAGTCACGAAGGGTAATGGACGCAGACTCCATGAGTTTCGCCACGTTCCAAGGCATCGTGCTGACGTGATACAGGCCTGGACAGTGGGGCGGGACTTGGCGGCAGCGCGCCGGCTAGAGAGCCAGCGCCGGCTGCACCGGCATCCGGGTGGCACTCCGTGCCATTCACCGAGGCGGCGGCGCCTGCGCAGCCCACGGCAGTTCCGGCGCCGCATTCAGTGCCCGGCGGTAGCGCGGCAGCAGTCGGCAGCGAGCCGGCGCTCGCAGACGTGGCGGCAAGGCCCGCCGAGCCCAGAGAAGGGCTACCATCTGTCCCGCCGGCGGTGCCGCTGGCGGCACTGCTCCCAGCAGATGAGGAGGAGGACGACTATGATTGAGGAGTATCGTCTAGGATGCGGGCTGTTGTTTCGCGGACGCTGGCCGCGCGTGACATTGGCGCAAACGTTTGAACCTGTAAAATTTGGATACCAACGGGTGAGGTTACTGACTGCGTTGTTGGGCACAACATGCAACATGCAAACTACCCCGGATCCACAGTGGAACACTGCCCAAGCAAAGCATGCCGCTGATGTCATCCGCTTTGTGCAAATGTAAGCCTCATGATTGCATTTGCACGGCAAGCGTCCTGCCACAGTTGAATCAGAAAGGTCACAGCGCGCTGGCAGGAGCCTCGCGATAGCGTCGGAATTGTCTGACTTGCGGTGGCAGTCCGAGCAATGCCCATCGACCCATTCCGCAGAATCTGAGGCAACATTCAGCGGTGTTGCTCACCTCTCTCCTGTGGCTTAGTTACGCATCCTTGATACAGTACTGTGTGTGCCCGTGACGACTGGCTGACAAATGCCGGCGGGCAGTGCAGGCCGCGGCGCCCTGCACTGACGATCAGTGCCAGAGCGTTCGGCAGCAGTTCCTGCAGCCTTCCAACTTAGCGTAACTGCACACACACTACGTCGCCAAGCTCCTGTCCGCCGGGCAGCATGCGGTGCATGCGCTGCGGCGTGGGCAGACCCGCAATTTCTGCCAGTGCCGCAGTCTCGCCCCGAGCATCAGCAGGCTCATGCGGCGCTGCTGCCGGAAAGCACCTGAGCGCGCGCCCGAGCCACGGCCGTGTGCCGGCACACGCTAGATACCCGCATCAACAGACGCGCCGCTGCGTGAGGCTCCTATGCCGTGCCGGGCCCGAGGTGTGTCCCATTTCTATGTGCCCTCTTACCCCTATAAGTCTTGCAATTGCACTTTCTCAAGCTCACAACGCAACAATGCGATGATCAGTCTGTGCGTCTGCACCAGAGCGCACAAATGACCATGCGATTCGGTCCAAATGTGTCAACACGACACCTCAACATTCTGTGTAATTGCAGGCGGCGCCGGATGCGGAGTTCAACCCGCTGGCGCGGTTCGAGACAGGCCTGCGACTCCTGCCGCTGGCGGCTGGCGCCGCCGGCATCAGCGGCGTGCTGCTGAACCGCGTGCTGTCTGGGGTGAGTACTGCCCGGGACAGCCGGACTGTGCGGGGTTTGCGCTCCGGCAGCCCTCTCGAGGTGCCCTAAAACCCTAAAACCATGTCCACGAATCTGAGCGTGGGCTGGACGGGTGCATGCCAGGACTCGCGCAGCTTCAGGCAAACCCTAAACCCTAAACCCTAAATGTGTTAGCCTGCGCGCCCTCCAGATAATGCAAGTAGCAGACACGAGCTTGGCTCAGCCGCACATACGTGCTGCTCCTCATGTCTCTCGGCCTCATCGAGACGCCTTGCCGTCTTGAAATCCTGCAAGCATCACCACAGACGGCGCTGGTAGCGGACACGAGCGCGGGGCACAGCTTGTCTTGGGAATGTCGCCCAAACACTGAACGATACAGTGTGCATTCTGCAGATCGCGCCGGAGGGAATCGCCAGCTCAGCGCAGAGCCGCACGAAGTGCTGCTCATCTGCATGCACCTGCGGCTGAGACGCTACCTCCTTATCAAGTTGGGATCATCTCCAAGAATCCTGTCCGCAGATTGCGCCGGTCGCGGATGCCAGCTCCGCGCAGAGGCGCGCGGACGTGCTGCTCATCGGCATGTACCTGACCTTGACACATGCAACGCCGTGACTTGATCATCTCCCACATTGCCTCACAGATTGCGCTGGTGGCGGAAGCCTGTTCGGAGCAGAGCCGCGCGGTCGCGCTGCTCATCGGCATGTGTGCCTCAATCACTGTGAAACACCATGCCAAGGCTTGAGCGCCATTGTTGACACTGTCCCGCAGATCGCGCCGGTGGCTGACGCCAGCTCGGCGCAGAGCCGCGCGGACGTGCTGCTCATCGGCATGTGCGGCGTGCTGGTGCTTACTGGACTGCAGTGGCTGGCGCTCACACCCAAGGAGGCGGAGGTTGTGGAAGCCGGCGGCCAGGCAATGGACTGGGTTGCGGCAGCGCTGCCGGCGGGCTCGCAGGAGGAGGTCCGATGGTGAGGACATCTACGAATCCCCCGTTGTCATTTGTTTGCGGCAATACGCATCCCCCTCGTTCCCGGCGTCCGCGCACAAGGAGGCGAAAAAACAAAGCAGCCTGGCAGCCAGGCGGTGGTCGGGGTTGCGGCGGGACTGCCGACAGCCGCGGAAGCGCAAAGCCCGACGGTGAGCGCGGTCCAGCGTTTCGACTCAACCGCTGTTCACAGCAAGATTCCTGCGCCTCTGAGCTCCACTACGAGTGGCAAGGCGGCAGCAGGGGATGCATAGTGGCAGAACCTGCTGTTGACCACGGTCTGCAGCCTTGGACGACTGACCCTAATCAGCCTAAATCCCACCCTAAACCCTGCCACACAGGGCGTGGCACGCGCTGTCGGGCTCGACCCGCTGCTGCGGCCTGGTGCTGTTTTGGGACGGCGCCGCGATCGCGCAGCTGGGCGCCGCGGCTTCAGGCCTGGCGGAGGGCGACGCTCGGCCGGGGGAGCTGGTGAAAAACGCGGTGGCGCTGCAGCGCGGCAACTACCTGGCCAACTTGACTCTGTACCCAGGCGGGAACTCCATCCTCTTGGGCTTCCCACGGGCTTAAAAATGGAATAGATGCGGGAGGCCGACGAAGACAGCGCGGCGGCATCACAGTGCGGCAACCACCTGACGCTGTGTCCAGGTACGGCGTCACACCCTCTTGCTCCGAAAGCCTCTTGCTCCGAAAGCCACAGCACTGGCCTGCGGGAGGCGCGTGGCTCATGGGAGCTGGCAACCCTAAACCCTAAACCCTAAACCCTAAAACCTAAAATCCTAACAGCATGGGGTTGCGCAGTGCGGCAGCTACTCTGACGCCGCACCTAGAAGGGGTTGACGCTGTGCCTAGACGGGGCGTGTTGTGGCATCGCCAGCCACCCAGGGCGCCTTCTCACCGAGAAGGCGCAAGCGGAATCGACGGAAATGTATCGTGCATAGCCGTTGTAGCCGCACAATGTGCAATGCCGCGTTGCCTGTCTGGTGCAACGGCGAAAACACGCGTGTAGGACAATCCTCGTTGCCCGCAGGCCGCTTCGAGTTCTTCCAGTACTTCCCGGGCACCACGCAGGGCATCGCGCTCGCGCCGCTGAGCGGCCGCGGCTGCCTTGTGGTCGCCGTCAACTCCGTGCGCGGCTTCAGCCGCCTGGACCAGGTGACCACAAAACCCTAACCTGGACCAGGTACCCACCCCTTGTGGTTTGTTTCGTACTCTCTGGCTCTGCACTATCGTTTGTACTATCTGGCTTTGCACTATGGCATGTTGAAAGGGTGGGAGTTGCGCAAAGAAGGAAGGGATATATGACGTGAGGTATGACGTGAGGTATGACGTGAGGCTCGCGATGCTTGCAGGCGTGGCTGGCGACACTGGCGGACAAGCTGGAGAGCACATTGGAAGGTGAGGAGGAGGGGGCGGCGAACAAGGCGGCGCAGGCAACTGCGCTGTCACGAACGCTTGCGAATTGAAGCGACGTGTAGAATGATGGTGTGAAATTGTCGGGACCGAAAGGAAAGAGGACAGAACAATGTGCAGGAGACGATGTCAGCCTGTGCGAAGCCGAACATTCATAATGGAGTTTCGGCGGGACAAGAGTCGGCACGCCGCATAATAGGGACTCAACTGATCTAATAGGGAAACCCTAATTTATTTTCAAAAACGGCGCGTGCACCCTGCGAAAACAAGAAAGTTGGTCGCTTGCGCTGCTGTGGTGTACGTTACTGCTGGTCCGCAGCATCCCGAAATGCATCTGTGCGGTCCGTGTCCACTCGGTAGACCTGAGCATTTGAGCATCATGAGCATGCGGCACGACCTGATGGCTGTGTTGCGCAGCATTTGCGTCCGTGACGAAAAGGTGGTGTTGAAAAACACCAGTTGGTTGGTTCGAGGAGCGAATAAATTAGCCGCCGAAGCCGTACAGGGTGCGGCCCTGGCGCTTGAGCGCATACACGACGTCCAGCGCCGTCACGGTCTTGCGGCGGGCGTGCTCGGTGTAGGTGACCGCGTCGCGGATGACGTTCTCGAGGAAAACCTTCAACACGCCGCGGGTCTCCTCGTAGATGAGGCCGCTGATGCGCTTGACGCCACCGCGGCGAGCAAGCCGGCGGATGGCGGGCTTCGTGATGCCCTGCGGTTTGGTAACAAGAATAAGGTTCAGGCCTGCGCACGAGGGAGGCGAGCCGCACTCTGCAGTCTTGACAGCAAGACGATGTGGCTGCATGCCAGGCAGTGCGGCACAGATGCGGCTGATTGGACAGCGCAGACAACGCAGGACAGCAGAGCAGGATGGCGTAAGGCGCGGGCATGTGGTGCGCATGAACAGGCAGGAACACCAGCACCAATGTCGGCCACAGCGCGCAACAGCGGCTCACCTGGATGTTGTCGCGCAGGACCTTGCGGTGGCGCTTGGCGCCGCCCTTGCCCAGCCCCTTACCGCCCTTTCCCCTGAGTTGACAACAGAGTGTGTGTCAACACACCAGCACGGACGCAATCGGTGCACGTACGCCCAGCGCGGGTACCAGGCGCAAAGCAACTGTGTGCCATTCAACGAACTGAGCACGGACGGACATACAAGAGCGCAGCGCGAGGCAGCAGGCGTACCGCCCGGACATGGTTGCTGAGGTGCTGGAGAGTGGTTGTGAGAAGGAGACAGTAGGAGTGCGGAGGAGAGCAGAACGCAGAATGGATTGGCAGCAAGTGTCAGTTCGCTTGTGTGCGGGCTGTGGAAACATCTCCGGGTAGTTCGTAGAACGGCAATCTTGGCCTCATTCCACATGGTAGTTCTTGAGACCCTACATCTAAGCTGTTAGAAATCCAGGGCGGCAAGGTGCATACAACAGGTTTTAGAAGCGGTTCCCGGACCGGACGGACCCCTGCAAGCTCCACGCTCGGTTGGCCAACGGCATTCCTGCGCGCTCCCAGCCTCTGCACTCTTTCCAGCTCCTTTGCGACCAGCGCTAAGCTCAGGTGCGCTCCGCGCTCCGTCGACACGGCTGGCCTGTCGAGTCAGCACAACTGTGCCACGTTGTGTGTCGCCTGCACCCTGTTCTGCCCAATTCCTACAGGCGACCCTGCCTGATCTCGGCTGCAGTCACAAGCATTCGGTATGACCCGCAGCTGCCTACCATATGCGATGCCACTAGTAATGAACGTTGTCATGTGCTGCCATGCAGTTCTCAACAATGGCTCGCACGAAGCAGACAGCCCGCAAGTCCACTGGCGGCAAGGCGCCCCGGAAGCAGCTGGCAACCAAGGCCGCACGCAAGTCCGCACCTGCCACCGGTGCGGCGTCGTTGCATTCATGCGTGTTTCACTACAGCGCGCTTGCCAGACCTTGCTGCAACTGCCCGCACATGCCGCTCCCCTCTGCACTCAACGGTTCCAGGCCTGAATTCGACGTAACACCAGCGCATCGTAGCCGGCCTGTGTGCTCCTACAGTCTGTGTCTTTCATGCTGAATGCGTTGCATGTGCCCTGATCCTTTCTAATACATTGCTGCAGGCGGCGTGAAGAAGCCTCACCGGTACAGGCCCGGAACCGTCGCGCTGCGTGAGATCCGCAAGTACCAGAAGTCGACAGAGCTGCTGATCCGCAAGCTGCCGTTCCAGCGGCTGGTGCGCGAGATCGCGCAGGACTTCAAGACCGACCTGCGCTTCCAGTCGTCTGCGGTGCTGGCGCTGCAAGAGGCCGCCGAGGCCTACCTGGTCGGCCTGTTTGAGGACACTAACCTGGCCGCCATCCACGCCAAGCGCGTCACCATCATGCCCAAGGACATCCAGCTGGCCCGCCGCATCCGCGGCGAGCGCGCCTAGGTTGCCGCTTCTTGGTTGAAGTCGCTGCCTTGCTCTACCAAAATGGTGTTTTTGAACGCCACCTTTGCTCTGGATTGCGATTCTTGCTGCTTGTCTTGGTTCTCACTGCCAACTCTGACCCGCAGATGATGAGTCACGTCCAGGCCTTGCATATTCCTCACGAACATCGGCATCCTTAAGTTGTTTAAGGATGAGAAGCTGCTTGCGGCAGCAGCTTCTCTGGTGCCGCCTGCCGCTGCAGCCGCCTCACCGGCAGCATTCATCAGCCACAGCATTCTGGACGAGGCTTCTGTGCTGTAACACCCATTATTGACGGCAGGTGCGGCGTTGACGTTGGTGTCGATGTGGGACGCTGTGCCACCGAAAGTACCAAAGGAATGAAAATTACATCGCAACTTTTACGGCTCAGTTGGGCCCCCTTCGAAAACATGTGGGTGAACGCGCCTCCTGCTCACTAGTGTTATGTTGCAGGTGCAGTATCAAGCTTTTGCAATCTCTTCCAGTCACTGCAGCCTTGAAATGCACATCAAACCAGACTCGACAATAAACAGCGGCGGCTCCGCGACCCTTCAGAAAAAGTTTATTCGATCCGCGAGCAATTTCGAGTGACCCAATAAAATGGCATCATAGTTTCATCCGCGACTCATGCTCGTGACTACGGTATTCGGCGCCGCAAATGCTGCTACACCGTGGCAGCGCAGCGAGCAGCTTGCATTGTGTCGACAAGGCGCGCTGCATCAAATGCAGAGGGGAGAAGGTGCACGGCACAGGCAATGCATGGAGGCAGCATCGAGTTGAGAGGGGCGTGTTTCCCAAGCAATAGGTGGTGTTTAGAAACACCAGTTATTGTGTGCGGTGAAAAGCCGCAGGGACGCTGACTGCAGCATCTAAGCCGATGTGAACTTGGTGACGGCCTTGGTGCCCTCGGAAACGGCGTGCTTGGCCAGCTCGCCGGGCAGGATGAGGCGCACGGCGGTCTGGATTTCCCGCGACGTCACCGTCGGCTTCTTGGAGTAGCGCGCCAGCTTGGCCGCCTCCGTCGCGATCTTCTCAAACTGATCCTGGATGAAGGAGTTGAGGATGGAGATGGCCTTGGAGCTGATGCCCGTGTCCGGGTGCACCTGCTTCAGCACCTGTCGCATTTGCAAACAGACCAAGGAGTCAGCTATCTGGTGTCGCAATGCAAGCAGAAGTCAAAGCACGGCAGCCAGACTGCGCGCCAGCTGCGGCGGGGCGCCGCTCTTCGCAAAAAACAGCGGGCAGGCGCACAGCAATGCAGCATAGCCAAGGTCGCCGTCCAGCCCACCTTATAGATGTAGATCTTCCAAGACTCGACGGATTTCTTCTTGCCCTTCTTGGAGCTCTTGCCCTTCGGCGCCACCGCCTTAGCGGCGGCGGGCTTCTTGTCAGCGGACTTGGGTGCCATGGCGGACCTGCGCACAGACGGTGCAAGTGGTCAGGACTGAAAGCCGATCACGGGAGCAACAGCTGAGCTATGCTAGGTTTGTTAGCCAAACCCACAACGCGCAATTGACACGTTCAAACAGACGGCCGCGCTCACGAACCCAGCTTGACGCAGATGTCAGTGCAGATACTACAGTGCGGTGAAGCTGACACAGCAAGCGAGCTGGACAGTGATTTTGTACCGCTCGCTGCAGACAGCTGAGCAAATAAAACCAACTCGAGTGAGGCTGCGTTGCTGCCGACATGGCCGGCGTGCCAAGTGCCCCACCTGAGGCAAGGATCTGGATGAGCTGCAGAAGGGATCAAACAGCGTGAATTCGCGTGAAGAGGCGGAATGTCGCACTGCGGGGTTATCGCTGCAGCACAAGCAAGCGCATTACCGCCTAGAGTCCACCTGAACATCTGAGCTGCAAGTCCGCGATGCATATCGCGGCCCGCGCCTCACTGCATAGCATCTCTGCTGTGTCTTCTGCCTTCTGAAGCCCACCTGCGTGATCTGTACGCCTCCCAGCTCAACCACAGCACTTCTTCAGCCACCTTCTCCGCAGACATGTCGGGCCGCGGCAAGGGCAAGACCGCCAAGAAGTCCGTAAGCCAGTCATCTAAAGCAGGGCTCCAGTTCCCTGTGGGCCGTGTCGCCCGGTGAGACTTGTTTACGGGTCGCCCGAGCTCTTGAACTAATCGCGCGTATGTTTCGAAACATCTGTGCCAACTCGAAGTCAACAACGCCCTGCCTGACTGCGCAGGGGTAGCGGCTGGCTCAGAGTCTGCTTGCTGCTAATACAGAAGCTCACCATGCCCTCACTTCAAATGTAGGTACCTGAAGAAGGGCAAGTACGCGACCCGCGTTGGTGCCGGCGCCCCCGTCTACCTGGCCGCCGTGCTGGAGTACCTCGCGGGTGAGCCTCGGCCGGCTTCTTGCAAGTATTTTCTTGGCGCGCAAGCCCCTACCCAGCGCATGCCATGTTCGAAGCAGTGCGGTGTCAACGTGGCATGCTCCTGCCAGACAATGTTGCTGACGGCAGCGATGACGCATTCACACTCGACACGCAGCCGAGGTGCTGGAGCTGGCGGGCAACGCCGCGCGCGACAACAAGAAGACCCGCATTGTGCCGCGCCACATCCAGCTGGCGGTGCGCAACGACGAGGAGCTGTCCAAGCTGCTCGGCAGCGTAACCATCGCCGCCGGCGGCGTGCTGCCCAACATCCACAGCGTGCTGCTGCCCAAGAAGACCGCCAAGAAAGAGGCCTGATCAGGCCGCCGTCTTTGCTTCGCGCCAGACCCAACATGGTGTTTTTAAACACCACCTACTACTGCTGTCGCGCTGGTAATTCCGCATCCTAAACTTATTAAAAAAATGTTACATGCACTCTTGTTGCCCAGGCGCCGTTTCGATGCTCGGAACGCAGACAGCTGCGGCGATCACCATTAATGGTGATCGCCGGAGCAATATTGCTGGTGAAAAAGAGGCGGCCATTCCTGGGGCGACTACAGCAGATATAAAGTGGTATGAGTTGGCCAAGTTTAGAGAGGATCAAGGCCGTCTCTGTCTCCTTCTTTTCTACAGGCGGCGCTGTCAGAAGAACAGAGAGTGTGGAAGGCGGCAATAACCTGTGGTGCTTTGTTGAACCAAGAGAGCACGGCTAACAGGAGCACAAGCACCGTCACAGTGCTGCACAGGTATGTGGACCGCCATCCACAACAAATCAACTGCTCATTGCCTGATAGGCCACCGCGTCTTCTGCGATTCATGGACATATGGAGTGCGGAGGCAGTTTCAGCATCAAAACGTGGTTCACGCCCCGCAGCGTCGAACTGCTGCGGAGAATTTCAATCATCCTAAAGCCCGCCGCGCCGCGCCCCGCCGTGGCGGGCGGCACAGCCGGCAAGCACACCGCGCAGAGATATGTTCGGCAACAGCGTCCTGTGCTGCAGAGGCTCCCCCGTGGCCGGGGATGCGCCGTTGCCCGCCGCGAGCCACGCCTCGATCGCGACCCTCTCGTAGGTCTCGCCGTCGGCGCATACCACCGGGTCCCGCATCACCGCCTAATCCCCACAGAGACAAAAACACTTACGAGGGTGGAGCAAATCTGAAAACATGGGCAGGGTGCGCAACCCCACAGCTGCGGGTGCGGCTGGCGCGAGCAGTGACGTCTCAGCGGCACAGCTGCCGGTTTCCCCTTCAGCCGACGTGCCCCAAGGCGGTCACGGCTGGTCGCGCAGCTGCAGCTGCTGCGCCTTATGGGCTCCCTCACCTTGCTCAGCGGGCAGTACATCCATGTGTCGTCGGGCTCCTGGCGCCCTGTCCAAGGCTGCTGCTCTGGGGGGTCTTGCTGCAGATCGATACTGCTGCTGCTGCACGGCTGCTCGGTCGCCATGCTCTCCACAGGCGCCGGCGCCGCATCGCCGCCGCCGTCGCGGGGGAGTGCGGCTGCCGCCGCTGGTTCACTGCCGCCTCTGCCACACGCCTGGAGCGCCGGCGCGGCCAGCGCAGTGCTTCTGTCGCTGGTTTCACGAACCGCCGAGGCAGCCGATGCTTCTCTTCCACTGTCGCTAACCCTAAACCCTAACCCTAAACCCTCCCCGACCGCAGGCGGCGCCAGCAAACCGCCATCACCACTGGGTGCCCGGACTGCGGGTGACGCCGCCGCGCCGACGCCGCTGCTGGCTGCTTGGGGTGCCGCCGTGTCGCCGTGGCTGCTGACGGCCGCCTGCGCTGCTGCTGCCGCCGCCGCGTCGCTGCCGGTGGATGCTGCCTGACCTGCCGCCGCTGCCGCCTTGCGCCGGTCCTTTTTGGCGCGCTTTTGCGCCGCTGTCGGTTTCGCCGCCCGCCCAGCCTTTCCCGCCGCCTTCCCAGCCGCCTGCTCCTCTTCCTGTTGGGAAAGCACACCTAGTCAGCGTGCATTGCCCATGAATGGGCGCGCATCATTGCAGTTGACTACTGCAGGGA
>JAABUM010004177.1_pt1 | contig 16622 bp, 27 predicted proteins | sample 5559161 | NCBI WGS metagenome assembly JAABUM01 (sample SAMN10711868, study PRJNA513369) | rock metagenome | isolation source: Antarctica rocks | place: Antarctica: Victoria Land, Siegfried Peak nord | reverse complement strand
CGGTGCGCACGATCCAGAGCACCGCTTCGACGAAGAGCCGGTTGTCGCCCCCGCTTCGCCCAGGGTCCGTCGGCTTGCCCAGACAATGCGGTTCCATCTTCGCCCATTGGGCGTCCGTCAGCACGAAGCGTTCCATCCAAAGCTTGAATCACAGCCAAGACCGCCGTGGAATCCTAAATCTCAACAGGCCTTAAAACGTTCGATAAGGCGTTTAAGATTCTTCTCAGAAAATTGAGCACTGGTTGTCATCGCCGCACTCCTCCCAAATCTGGACCATCTCGCGGCAACTTACCTGTTCGCCGTCGAATGATCCTTACTGGCCGTTCACTTTGATTTCTTCACGGCCAGCCCCTGGCCCTGGCCCTTTGCGAACGGGGAAACTGCCGGGGCGTCCTTCACTTTGACCTGTTTCGGTTTCTTCTTTTCCTTGTTCCCTTTGGACATCTGCATGTTCCCGCACTTGAGAAAGTAGGCAAAGCCGAAATGCGCACTCAACTGATATAGAAACTGAGAAGGTGGCCTTACATAGGTTTTCCGGTTTGTTGCTTCTCAGTCCCTTGATGGTGATTGAAAGCGGCGGCTTTGCTCCGTTTCTGGCTAGACTACGAAGCTAATCAACATAGACGCCGATCAGCGTTATTCTCCGATCACGAAGGTGTTGAGGTAGCCGCTGCAACGGTACATCATTGAATTCTTACCCCTTAACGGCGGCTCATGCCTGGGATGGCAGGCGGACCGCCAGGCACTCCGCCCGGCAGGCCCGGTATGGTTACGGCAGGATCGATGACATCAGGGCCGGGCTGGGGAATGCCCATGGGGTCGACGGGAGGTATTTCTTCTGGGTAGGGCGACTGGCCGGGGACTGGGCCACCAGGGAGGGGTGCAGGACCATTAGGGGCAGGGTCGAGTGGCAGGGTCATAGCTTGGATCTCGTTCATGCTCGCTCCATGAGGCTCGATGCTTACATGGGGTCACCTTACCGTTTGTTCAAAACTGCACGCTAATAGGCGCGCAGAGCTAACGCCTGCGAACGCCTGCGAACGGCACGTAGCGGTCGCAGCCCGTTTGCGGACGGCCTCGGGGCGGGACAGCCGGGCTTTGTTCGATATGTCCACGATCAAACCTTCGCGTCAGCAGTCTCGGCCGCCTCGCCAGCGAGACTGTGGCTCGCGCTGCTGATCAAGGTACGGGTAAACCGATCTGCGCCAGCGTTGATCGAATGCCAAAAATCGTCCTGGCTACTGTCTACCAAGCTGGTCATTTGCCAGAGCGTCTCTACGACGCTCTCGTGGTTCTCAACGCGGTGGCGACCGACCCAAGCCGTGATCGCCATTGAGTCCCATTTGACTACGAAACTGATCAGGTCGCCATGCGCGTAACCCGCTAGTTGTCCTACTGCAGGAGCGTTGGCGCTGCTCACCTTGCTGGTGTAGACACCTGTGATGACGCTCTGCACCTGCACGACGTCCATGGTCGATTCCAGCTCGTTCTTCCACTCGCCGCTGAAATCGAATGTGATCGGCGTCTTGCCTGATGCCTGCGATAAAGCCTCGTCATGCCGCATGTCGCCCTCCCTGCTGATCGATTGTTGTCGGGATCAAACCTCGGCCAGCAGATACCCCTTGGCCCGGAGATGGTCGGCCAGCGCGCGACGGATGACCTCAGATCTAAAGGGTTGGGGCTCGGGCTGGGCAGAGATCCAGGCGTCGAAGGCTTGCAATAGCTCAACAGGGACGCGGACTGTCGCAGTTTCGGGCCGAGTGCGACCTCGTGGCCGACCCATGTTCCTTGTCACAGAAAACTCTTGCGATCGCATAGTTTCTTGTGACGTAGAATACGGGCCCAGGCAAGGCTGTAACCCTTGCAACGGCCCTAACCGCATCAAACTGGAGCTTCGTCATGGATCGGTGACGTCGATGAGAGCGGGCGGGTGCTCGATCGGGTGAGGGTGGAGCTGGCGCGGTAACGGGTGCTGCCTGCCGTTGCGGTGGCCTGATCAAGGGGGCTGAACAAAACCACCGCATGCCGCAACAAACCCGCGCGGCAGACCCTGTTGCATCGGCACCTGATCAGGATCGCATTGATCATCTCATCATGAGGCCCCGCATCACCCAGCCTCCAACCTATCGAACCACAAGGAATTACATTCAGGCCGAAACCGCGAGGTTCTTGGAGGTGTCCAGCTGACAGTACAAATAGGGCAGGAATAATCGGTATGCCCATATTGAACCGTGTTCCTGTATTTCGATGCTGTTCAGGCGCTGAAGATATCGCGGCCACCCTTATCGTTGAGAAGGTATGCGGCATGAAACAGCACGCACCAGCCGATTTCTGATAAAACTCCGAGGAGCCCGTCGTAATACTCTGCAGCTTGGGCTTCAGGGTAGTGTCCGACCGAGTCGGATAAATCTACGCCGCAGTCTTCCAGATCGCGGGCCAGCTTAAGGGTTGCAGTCAGATCAACCCTATGACCAAAGATGTGAGCAAAATCGTTTCTGAAGTCATTCAGCAGGTCGAAAGCGTGCTGGTCGGCAGCCCCAATTTGTCCCTCGTCAAAAAGAAATTTGGTCTTCGCCGGAAACGAGAGCTTATAAATCTTTTCGTCGGTCCAAAAGCTCTTGATCAACTCGATCAAAATGGCTTCGAGAGCAAGGTTAATTCTCATGACAAGCGCAAGGACCTCAGGATCATCGCCCAGGATCTGACTTGAAATAATGTCATCCAGTTCGACCTGCCGGCTTGGCTTGCGCATCTAGCAAATCCTCCCTTTGTGCTTCTGAGTCTACGCTGCTTGGTCCTGATCGATGAGCGTCGGGTCATCGTCCCCTACGCCCGTCCTGTTCACTCGCTTCGACACCTTCCATTCCCGCAGCGCGCTCGCCCCGGCCGGTTGCAGATCGTTCTGTCCCATCGACCCGTCCAGCCAGGCATCGATGTCGGCGCCGTTCAGTAGGATCGGCATGCGGTCGTGATAGGCCTGCATCCACTCGCGCGCCCCCAAGACGATCATCGTGCAGGACAGCATGTCCTCCCCTGTCTCAGGATTAGGCCAGCGGTCCCACAGCCCAGCGAAGGCCAGGATGGGCGACCCGTCGCCGGCTGTGAACAAATGAGGCTGCTTGTCGCCCTTCCCGCCCGTCCATTCGTAAAAGCCCGAGGCCGGGATAATGCAGCGGCGGCGCTTGAACGAGTCGCGGAACATCGGTTTTTCCGCCACCGTTTCAGCGCGGGCGTTGAACGTCGCCGGTACCTCCTTGAGGCTCTTCTTCCAGAAGAATGGCACCAGGCCCCACCGCATCGTCACCAGTTCGCGGACGCCGTCGCGTATCCAGATGACGTCGACATCGGTCGTCGGAGCGATATTGTAGCGCGGTCGCAGATTGCGCAGCGTCCCGAACACGTTCAGGAACGCATGGACCTCGGACCAGGTGTAATGTTGGGTGAAGCGTCCGCACATGGCGTCATCGGTCCAGGGGCCGCGTGTCCTAGCGGGCCTTGCTTCGCTTCAGCTCGGCTTCGACGTCCTTGGCCATCACACCGACTTTTTTGACGGCCGCTTTCAGCTCGTCGTGAGAGCAGCCGAATTTGCCGGACCAGTAGCGCAGCTCGTAATCCTCGTTGACATTGATCCGCTCGCGGTCCGCCGGTCCCCGGTTGGTTTTGTCGTCAGCCATGAACTTCTCCTCTGTCTCCTGCCAACGCTTAAAGGGCAGGAAAATTCCAAGTGCGACTCCCGCTCACCGGGGGAGGAATTTTCTCAGCTGTTACGCCGATATTCACGCCGAAGTAGCGTGATCAGGTCCTCGACAAGCGATTGACGGTCGTGCGCCAACGCTGCCCTCGGGCGAACAGGAGGGGTCAGATGAACTGGCGACGGCTCCTTGCCCATGCCTATGCCGTAGCTCATCCCCCTGGAAGAGCTGCCTGCCACCTCGGCTCTTGTCCGCCAAGTCATGTATTGCGCATCGGACAGACTGGCAGCGAGCGCTACATGCGTCAGACGTTGTGTGGCATCTACATGGTCCATGACCGCCGTGACGAACACAAGCGCCCGGTCAAGCAAACCAGCTACGTCTTCCTCAATGACCCCGCCAAAGCTGTCCCGCTCTCTCGGCAACGGCAATGTTAGCAAAAGGTCGCCCTGAGGATGCAGGTAAACGGCCGTCTCGCCTTCCTGAAACAGGACGAGGCAGCCATCCTCGATCTTATGCTCGACGCCTTTTTTGCGCTCGAACACCTGCGCTTTCCCGAACATAGCAAATTGTTCGAGGTGTTCCGCTAAAGCGGAAGCCTCGATCTGGCTGGGCCGGAGGATGGCTTGCTGGGGTCCGCAGGCAGCCGCCAGTGATAGATAGCGATCCGACCTGGAATAGCCTCGCTGCTCAGGAGGCAAAAGGGCCAGGGCGGACTGAAGCATGGAAGCAGCGTCAACCGGACCGGCAGCCCGTGACATCTCGTGATCATGGATCGCCCGGATGATTTTGCCGCGCAACTCTTCGGCCGCGCGGAAACCGCCCCGAAAGAGGCCCTGGCTCCATTCCTGCACTTCCTTGAGGAAAGCCGCTTCGTCGGGATCAGGCGTCACCCCTTCCTGCACGAAGCCGATAACCGGCTTCGTGTCCCTTGCTTCCCGATACTCTTCGTGCGTAGCCGACAAGCCGGACCCTTGCTTTGATCCATAGGCCTCGCCCAGCATCAGGATCACAAGGCCTGACTGGCGCACCCCATCCAGGCAGGCGATCTGCGACGATGTCGGGCGTGCGGCGAAATCCTCCGCCATGATCGGCTTATGACCGAGTTCGGCCACAGCCTGCCTTGCTGCCATCCGAAAAGGTTCGAACCCTGAAATAAGGGAGCTGATAAAAATCTTCATGGTCGCGCTTCGCTTGTGATTTCCGACGAACTTATAATGAGATGTGAGCAATCCAGGCACGCGGCAAGGCTCTGGCCTTTTCTGTCCACCGCGACGTTCCCGTCCGGCTATCGGCCTACGAGAATTTCACCTGCCTACACCGCCTGCAAATCCTCCCAGGCCGTCGTGTAGCGCGGGCTGACGAAATCGCTGCGCAGCTTCCAGGCCGGGCCTGTCGCAACTCCTGGATAGGTTGCAGATCGGACTCGAAGCAGCCCACTTTACACTTTGTTAACCTCCGGAAGTCCGAAGCAGACCCCGAGCAGCCGGTTCTGCTCGACGACGGTCCTCCGGCCGGCAAAGCCGAAGCCCTTGCGCAGCCACAGCATGGCTTCAAACCCCTGGATGGATCGCCGTGCGGTGTTGAAGCTCTGGAAGCCGCCGACCCGCGGCATGTTCTTCTTCAGCCGGAAAGCCCAGAATTTGGTCGAAGCCGCGGCGGTTCTTCCGCAAGATGCTGAAGGATGGCCCTCTGCTGTCGCCCGACCGGATCGGCACGGACGGGGTCAGCACCTACCCGGGCGCCATCGCGGCCGCCCGGAAGGAGGGCCGACTGGCACGATTGCGGAGCCGGCCTCGACACACTCACGTTCAGTGTTGAGAGTGGCACACAGCGGTGGTACACATACCGCTAATGGATGTCGCGTAAGTGCTTGATTCAGCTCGATGTTGGTGACGGGAGGGACAATCCCTCCCTCACCGCCAGATGCTCTTCATAACTGTCTGTTTGAATTGTGATTCAGGAATTTGGCTTAGCCGTTTGTAGCCAAGTTCCTAGCGTCGCGCTTTGAACGTCCGCGAACGGTTGCGACTATCGACGATCACGAATGCGTGAGCCTGGGGTTCTCTGTTGCGTGGACTCCGGGCGACTGATTCTCTCTCGACGGACCGGTGACGTTTGATCTTCCGTTCAGCGCTGACGCGGCACGAGGATGAACCGCAATGGCAACGATCCGAGAAACCCAGGTTTCCATCCCGAGCATTGAGGCGCCTCCCAAGAAACTGCCTCCGAAATCCAGGAGGCAAAACGAATTGAGAAGATGCAGACTGTCTGCAGCTCGCATCGAACCGCCGGGTCGGCCACTGCTCCGGACAAGCTGTCCAAGTCGTGAGGTTGAACCGGCACACCTATCAGGAGCAGCCGCACCATGAGCCAGGACGAGATCGGCAAGACCAAGACCGAAACGCCGCACAAGCATTTCGAATCGGCACACCATGTCATTCACGATTCGGAGCTTTCGAAGGAGCAGAAACTGCAGGCTTTGCATCATTTGGAGCAGGATGCCCGCCAACTCGCAATTGCTTCGTCGGAAGGCATGTCCGGGGGAGAAAGCACCGGATTGCAGGAAGTACTTGCGGCTAAAGAAGCACTCGAATTACCGCCGCTCGCCCATGCTTACGCGCTCGTGCTGCAAGACCTAAGGTCAAGGCAGAAGGTGAGTAAGAGCGACATATTGCGGAACTTGATCGGCCAAGCCATTTCGGCTTTCGAGGCGATCAACATCGTAGAAAGCGAACGAGAACGATAGGAGGCCCGCCGCACCTGATGCTTTGCCGTCCAGTTCGTCCATGAACTCCTGCCCGGCTCACTGGCAACGTTGACAGTGACGGTCACCCCACACCCTCTCCACATCATCCCTATGTCTCTGATGTGAACTATGATTCCGGCAAAGTTGCATGTCGGCCCCGCCGGGGCAACTTCGGCGAGACCGACGCCGGGGCTGCGCGTTAAAATCTGGGCGGTTGTGGGCTTTGATCGATCGCATCTTGGTTTCGGTTGAAATCAGAATGCAGCATGTGGCGGTGCTCCCGACCGTCGGCCGAAAATGCGGTCAAAATTATCCGTCAGTTCGTCCCCTCGGGGTCGTCGCGACGTAGTTCGCCAAGTTTATAGGCTCGCCGTCAACTGCTACATCAGCCCACATCCAGTGGGGCCATCTTGAACACATCGGACGAAGAGATGTCCGGTGCTTCTTGCGACCGGAATGACGCCGCGTCGCCGAAGCCTCGGTCGCAACATGCGAACGCTGCGTTTGCCGATGTCCCGCCGCCCTCCGCCTATTTGCAGCAGATAGAAGAATTAATCACGGAGAACGCTCGCCTTCGCGAATCAGTGATGGCCCGTGACACCTTCCTGGCCGTGGCTGCGCACGAACTTCGAAACCCGATGACGCCGATCGTCGGGCGGGTCGAACGCCTCCGACGCATGCTGCGGAAACCCGACCTCGACATTGACAAGATCGAAAAGGGCTTCGAGCACATCGAGTGGCTCATCGGCCGCTACGTCAAGCGCGCGACGACGCTGCTGGACGTATCGCGGGGTGACCACGGGCAAGTTCCGGCTCGATCTCGCGCCAGCCGATCTGTGCCAGATCGTACAGGAGGGAGCCGAGAGCTTCCGCCCCATCGTGGAGCACGCGGGATCCTTGCTCACCGTCAGCGTTCCCGAGGGAACGGTCATCCGGGTTTGCGATCGGCTCGCGCTCGAACAGATTCTCGACAACCTCATCTCCAACGCGATCAAGTATGCGGCGGGCCAGCCCATCGAGGTGAGCCTCTTCGAAAAGGCCGTCGAGAGGCACGTCGTCTTGCAGGTTCGCGATCAGGGACCCGGCATCTCGCCCGAGAGCCAAGCCCGGATCTTCGAGCGCTTCGAACGTGCCGTACGCCCCGGAGAGCACGGCGGAGGCTTCGGCGTGGGGCTCTGGATCGTCCGTCAACTCGCGGAGGCGATGGGCGGCTCGGTTTCGATCTCAAGCCGGCCGAACAAAGGAGCGACATTCATCGTTACCCTTCCGCTGAAGGCAGCCGAGGTTTCGTGAACAAGACTGACCCCACCGACGACGACGCATTCGCGCGCGTACCGACCGGCATCGCCGGCCTGGACACCATGCTCGGCGGCGGCTTCATGCAGGGCGGGATCTACATCGTCCAGGGGGATCCGGGAGCCGGCAAGACGATCCTGACCAACCAGATCTGCTTTCACCATGTCGCCAGGCTCGAAAACGGCCGAGCTCTGTTCGTCACGCTGCTAGCCGAGAACCATGCCCGCATGATGGGCCATCTTCGCGGCCTCCTCTTCTTCGATGACAGCAGGATCCCCGACCGCCTGATCTATCTCAGCGCCTTCCGTGAACTGCGCGAAGGAGGGCTGAAAGTCGTCGTCGACCTTATTCGTCGCGAGATCCTGCGGCGTCGCTGCACGCTCCTGGTGCTCGACGGGCTCGTCTCGGTCGAGACCAGCGCCACCTCGCCTCAGGCCTTCAAGGAGTTCGTGCACGACCTCCAGGAGATCGCCTTGGCGACGGACTGCACCATGGTCATGACGACCAATTCCGCGACGCGGGAGGTCTCACCCGAGCAGACCATGGTCGACGGCCTGATCGCCCTCAATGACCGAGCCTATGGGTGGCGGTCGGAAAGCGACATCCAGATCCTCAAGTTCCGGGGCAGCGGCTTCCTGCGCGGACGCCATGCCTACAAGATCACGGACGCGGGGATCGTGGTGCATCCCCGGATGGAGGCCTTGTACGCCCGTCCGTCCAGTCCGCCCGAAGCCTACGGCGGCGTGAATCGGATCCCGAGCGGCATCGCCAAGCTGGATGACTTGCTGGGCGGCGGCATTCCGACCGCTTCCACCACCATGGTCATGGGCCCTTCCGGGGTCGGAAAGACGACGCTCGGAATTCATTTCCTCTCCAAGTCGTCCCCGACCGAGCCCGGCCTGCTCTTCGGCTTCTACGAGACGCCGGCGCGTATTCGGGCCAAGGCCGAGCAGGTCTGCAAACCGCTCGTCTTCTTGATCGAGTCCGGGGACGTCGAGGTCCTCTGGCAGCCGCCGACCGATGACCTTCTCCGATGCATACGGCGAGCGGCTGCTGGAAGCCGTTCACCGGCGCAAGGTCCGACGCCTGTTCATCGACGGCCTGCAAGGTTTCCAGAAGGCGGCCGTCGAACCGGCTCGCATGGACCACTTCTTCACGGCGCTGTCCAACGAACTGCGCGTGCTCGGCGTCACCACCCTCTACTCTCTGGAGGTGCCCGACATACTCGGCCCCGCCATCCGCATTCCGCTCGATGATATCTCCAGCATCGCCGAGAACATGATCCTGATGCGGTTCATGGAGGTTCGGTCCCGCCTTTACCGGCTGATCTCGATCCTCAAGGTCCGGGACAGCGGGTTTGACCCGAACCTGCACGAATACGTGCTGACGGATGAGGGTCTCGCCATCGAGGAGACATCCGAAAGCGCCGAAGCCATCACCTCCGATGGCGGCCGCGAGCATGAAGGCGCAGGTCCTCGAAGAGTGAAGGTCATGCGCAACAAGCGCGGGTCCTGACGCTATGGCCGTCGTGCTGGTCGTCGATGACGAATACGGGATCGCCATGCTCCTGGAGGACGTGCTCCAGGACGAGGGTCACCGCGTGCTCGTAGCGAGCAATGGCCGGCAAGCGCTGGAGAAGGTCGCTGAGGAGCGGCCCGACCTCGTCCTCACGGACTACATGATGCCCGTCATGGATGGGGCAGGCCTGCTCAAGGCACTCGCCGACGATCCGGGGCTGAAAGGGGTTCCCGTCGTTTTGATGAGTTCGCTCCCGGAGGCGTCGGTGGCCGAACGTTGCTCTGGTTATGCGATGTTCCTTCGCAAGCCGTTCAAGATTTTCGACGTGATCGACGCCCTCACGGGCGTCATCAACTCGGCCCGGTAGCAGCGCAGGCAAATCGCTTCAAATTCAACCCGTCCTGCGCCTGACATGGGTCAGGACCATCGAACGGGATTGGGCGGCGCATGGAGTCCCGTCGCTCGTCGGCACGCATCGGCTGCGCGACTACGGCACCTATGTCGACGACCTGAAAAAGGGCGAGACCGTCGTCTTCGCCGACGCCGGGCAGGATGCGCGGACAGCGGAACGAAGCGACGCCCTGACTGCCATCTCCGCGCGGGCCCTCGTCAACGTTCCCACGCTGGAGCACGGCGGTCTTGCGGCGCTATGCTTCGTGGCTCAGGCGGCCCCTCGCGCATGGAGGGATCAGGAGGTCAACTTCGTCCGCGAGGTCGCCGATCGCACCCAGGCCGCCATCCAGCGCAGCCGCGCGGAGGGCGCCCTGCGTCAACTCGCGGCGTCGCTGGAGACCGAGGTCGCGCTTCGAACAGCCGACCGCAACCGGCTGTGGCAGCTCTCCACCGACATCATGCTCGTCGCCGGCTTCGACGGCATCATCACCGCGGTCAATCCCGGCGGGAGTGGATGCTGGGATGGACGGAACGCGAGCTGCTCGGCCACAGCCTTTTCGACCTGATCCATCCGGATGATCTCGATCACATGATCGAAGGTGCGAAGGGTTTGTCCGAAGGCGAGTTTCTCGCGCTATTCGAGAACCGGTACCGCCACAAGGACGGCAGCTACCGCTGGACCAGCTGGACGGCCGTCCACGGGGGCGGCCTGATCAACGCCGCTGGCCGCGACGTGACGGGCGAAAAGCAGAAGGCCGAGGCGCTGCGACACAGTGAGGAGCAACTCCGTCAGAGCCAGAAGATGGAGGCGGTCGGCCAGCTCACCGGCGGTGTGGCACACGACTTCAACAACCTGCTGACGGTCATCCGCTCCTCGGTCGACCTCCTGAAGCGGCCCAACCTCAACGATGAGCGGCGCCAGCGCTACGTGGACGCCATCTCGGATACGACGACGGGGGCGGCCAAGCTGACGTCCCAGCTCCTGGCCTTCTCCCGGCGGCAGACGTTGAAGCCAGCCGTGTTCGACGTCGGCGCAAGCGTGCGGGCGATCGGCGACATGGTCGTGACCTTGACCGGATCGAGGATCCGCATCGAGATCGCCGTCCCGGACGAGCCGTGCTTCGTGAACGCCGATCCGAGTCAGTTCGACACGGCCCTGGTGAACATCGCAGTCAACGCCCGCGACGCCATGGATGGCGAGGGCACCCTGACCATCACGGTCGGCACCGCATCCCGCGTCCCGCCGCTCCGCAACCATTCAGCCATGGTCGACCCGTTCGTGACCGTCGCCGTCGCCGACACCGGATCGGGCATCGCGCAGGAGGATATCGAGCGCATCTTCGAGCCGTTCTTCACGACCAAGGGTGTCGGCCAAGGAACCGGTCTCGGCCTCAGCCAGGTGTTCGGCTTCGTCAAGCAGTCGGGCGGCAAGGTTGGCGTCGAAAGCAAGCCGGGCAAGGGCGCGACCTTCACCCTCTACCTTCCGCGCGTGCCCAAGGCGAAAGGCCGGGCCGAGCCTGAGAATGAGCAGCCGCCGTCCGTCTACGGGCACGGGATCTGCGTGCTCGTCGTCGAGGACAATTGCGACGTCGGCTCCTTTGCGGCCCAGACGCTTGAGGAACTGGGATATCGCTCGGTCCTTGCCGCCGACGCGCAGGGTGCACTTCAAGCTCTGAACGAGGATGCCGGCCGCTTCGACGTGGTGTTCGCCGACGTCGTTATGCCGGGCACGAACGGGATAGATCTCGCCCAGGAAATCCAGCGCCGCTTCGAGCACCTGCCGGTGGTGTTGACGAGCGGCTACAGCCACGTCCTGGCGCAGAGCGGCACCCATGACTTCGAGCTGCTGCACAAGCCCTACTCGATCGAGGAACTGTCCCGCGTGCTCCAGAAGGCCGTCAATTGGCGACGGTCGATGCGAGGGCGAAGCGCTTAGGGCAAGTCCCGCCCGGTAAGCGGGTCTGGCCGAACCAGATCCGATCAGGGCCGAAAGTGGGACCAGCCCGAGCAGCAGGTTGACCGCGATCAGGCTACCGCTGCCCGATCTAAGCGACCTGATCAGATCCTGGAGTAATGGCTCGCCCTTGCGAGAGCTGAGTCGGAAAGTCTGCCCTAAGAACGGCGGCTTCCCGACCGGGAGCGCCGCAATTTAGCGCTAAGCTGCCGTTCGTCACGCCAGGGCATACCCCGGCGTGACGTCACATACGGCGCGAGCTGAATCGTAACATCTGGGTTGACATCGACTATTTGTGACATGCGACACCTCGGGCCTAAACCCTGAGGTGACTTCGCCATGGCCCGCATCGGTTACGCCCGCGTCAGCACGCTCGACCAAGACCTCGACATCCAGCTCGCCAAACTGAAAGCCGAAGGCTGTGGGGTCATCCGCTCGGAGAAGGTATCGGGCGGCAGCCGCGACGGCCGAGCCGAACTGGCGACCGTGCTGGAGTTCCTGCGGCCTGGCGACGAACTGGTGGTCACCCGCCTCGACCGGCTTGGGCGCGACACTCGCGACGTGCTCAACCTTATCCACGAGTGCGAACAGCGCGAGGCGTTCGTGACCGTCCTTGACCCCCATGTTTCGACCCGCGGGGAAATGGGGCACCTCGTGATGACGGTGCTGGGGATGGTCGCCCAGATGGAGCGGCGGTTTATCAAAGAGCGGCAGCGCGACGGTATCGAACGGGCCAAGGGGGAGGGCGTATACGCGGGCGGTAAGCGCCGACTTGACCGGGACCGCATCAAGGCCCTCCACGCCGGCGGCACCGGTCCCGCCGCCATCGCGCGGGCGGCGGGCTGTTCGAGGATGCAGGTCTATCGCGTGTTGCAGGATGTCGAGGTGCCTACCCCAGAAGGCGCATGACGCTCCCCATACCCGGCCTTTGAGGCACATAGGAGCGCCAGCGCTGAAGCGGGGCGGGCCCAAGAAAGCGGCATGAGGCCGTCTGTGCGCTCGATTGCACCTCGGGGTCGAGCGCGATAGCGTCGCGAGGTCAACTCGGACCTCGCCCATGAAGCGCTTTGCCCTCGTCACCGCTACTTTGTTTTTGGCCGTTGGCTCTGCAAGGGCAGAAGACTTCCAAGCCGTCACAGGCCAACTCGTCCCCGGCCGCTGCCACATGAACGAATGCGGGTGGTCGGTCTTCGATTCCGTCGAGCCCGTGATCCAGGCCAAGCGCGGCAGCCTTTTCAGGATTCAGCAACGGTACTTCACGGCCGATTATCCCAACGGCGACTACAGCAAGCACCGGCCCAGGAAGTTGGTCGGTTCGGCCGAGAGCTACGTGATCTGCTCCAAAACGCATCCCGCAATGATCGACAAGGGCGATAGCAAGGGCTGGTATGTGACGACATTGGCACCCGGGGATCAGGAACAGATATTCGGTTTTAATGAGACGTCACTCGCGAACTACTATGCCGCCTGTCATGGCATGATCGTTCATGACGTCTACGCCGGCGCTGCAGTCGCCCGGAGCATGGGCTACCCCGCACACGTCGAGTCATTGCCGGATCAGAGCCAAGTCGCGGAACCGGCCGAGGCGCTGGGCAAGCCGTAGCCGACCAGCGATGAACCCACACTCCGCCTGGAAAGCATCCATGAGACGTGCCGTCTTCCTCGCCGTAGTCCTCGCGCTCGTCTCATCGCCCGGGTGGGCGACCAAGCGAAGCGAGCCGTTCCCGCTCGGCCCGGATGGTGAAGCGGAGTCGACCGTCCGTGAGATGCTGTCGCGCGATCTCAGTACGGTCCTGACCGTCAAGGAGAAGGAGAACGACGACAAGCGTTTCCTCTCACCCGACCTGTTAGCGCTCTTCATGGCGGACGCGCGCGACTTCGACGCCGACCCTTACACCGGCGTGCAGGACACCGGAGGTTTCAAGCTCGACGAGCTCTCCTCTATCTCGGTTGCGCCGGACCGCGCGATCGTCAGCGTTCAGTTCTCGAGCTCCTACGACAAGACGCTGACGAAGATTGCTTACGACGTGAGGAAGACAGGTCCGATTTGGCGAATCTATGACATCACATACTATGTAGATGGTCGCTCGATGCGGCAAACTTTAAAAAGGAACTTCGCTTGGTTCTGCTGAATAGAAGATCATCCATGCGCTTCGCTCGCGTTGCCCTGGTGGCGGCTGCCGGACCAACTTGGGCGGCACAGCTGCAGTATGGAAAGTTCTCAGCCGAGCCGACCTTCACCGGTCGCGCAGCACCGCCGATCCTGAATACCGCCGACGCGAGATGCACCGGTCAAGGCTCCGCGAGGGCTTTATGCAGCGGCCCAACTTCGACGGGCACTACAGCTTTGTCACCCGGGGCTGCGGCTCGGGCTGCGAGATGGGCACCGTCGTGGATCAGATCACGGGCAAGGTCGCCTTCGTCCCGTTCTCGATATGCTGCGCCGACACAAACTTTTTGGAGCCGGACTTCGACTCCATGAAGTTTAGGCGAGACAGCCGGCCGATCGTATTCACGGCAAGCGCGACGAGGAGGGACTGGAAAGCAGATTCTTCTACACGTTCGAGGACGGGCAGTTCCGAACGGTCGCTTCTTCGCTGGCGAAGGTGCCGGCGCTCGATCCGCCACCGCCGAGCACGCCGGTGTGCCGCGCGCTCCACTCCGATGCGGAACGCCTCGCCTGCTACGACGAGCAAGAGGGGCATCAAATCCCGGCCTGAGGCGACCCGCGTGACCGTCGAGGCCTCCAACGTCGTCAAGCTGCTCCGCGAGCTCGGCCGGTCCGACCTGACGTGCCGCGCCATGGCGGATTGGGTCGACCACGCCAGCACGACGGTGCTGGAGGTGTGCCACGAGGCCCTGACCCGAGGAGGCGCGGCTTGCGAGGGTTGTCGACGAGATGCTCGCGACCATGCGGGCAGGCACAGAGATCAGGGACGCCCGCGGCCAAGCGCCCTATGACGGCTCTCGGCCGACACCGTGATCGGTTGGCTTTCGCCGATCGTCTTTAGTGGCTGTAGTGCCGCACCACGCCGTCGAAGCCGACGTACCGGCGGTGCTCCCCGGGCTTGGTATGGCCCGCGTGGCAGATCGTCCTCCCTGTGCGCCGGACGTGGTGGCAGCCGTTGCTGTCCAGTGCGCCCGGGTGGGCCTCGGCCGCCCAGGTCGTCAAGCCGAGCGTAGCGCCGAGGAAGGCCAGCGCGGTTGGGATGAAGAAAGCGACGTGACGCATGGGCACTCCGGGGAGGATGAACCCCAAGTAGCATCATAGCGCCTTGCCGTCATTGATAGCTTGCGTAATTTTTGACTCATGCTCCAGGCCCTGCTCTGCGCGTTCCACCTCCACTGCGCGCACCCGCAAGCGCCGAGGCAGGCGGTCCCGGCGCCCATGGCCGCTACGGCCTGCCCGCAGAATTTGCAGGGCAGTCGACCGCCGCGTGTTGTCAACCCGAAGGTGGCCGCCGACACCTACCCGCTTTGCCTCAACGGCTTCGCCGCGCTGTTCTCCGGCGTGACCCGGACGCCGGTCTACTCGGCCGAGCATCTGACTGCGGAGCGCATTGACGCGGCGCGCGCGATGGTGCGGTTGGACACGTTTCATCCCGAGCCGCAGCTTCCGGCGGACGTCCGCAGCGAACTCAGCTATCGCCGGCATTCCGGCTACGACCGTGGCCACATGGCGCCCAACGGTGAAATGGGCGACGAAAGGAGCCAGCGCGACAGCTTCAGCTTGGCCGATATGATCCTGCAGGACCACAACGACACCGCGGGGCTGTGGTCCGCCCTCGAGGAGGTGACCCGCAAAGCGCGCCACCGACAAGCCAAGGTCAGTCACCGAGCCGCCGCAGCCATTCAACAGTGGATATGATCCGACTGGATTGGCCTTCCACCTCGTCGACCACGCGTCGGGCCTCGTCGAGGGCAAGGCCCATGCAGTAGACCGGCATCGTCAGCCCGCCGATCTTGGCCTGCGCGATCAGCGCCGGCAGGGCTTCCAGGAGAGCGCGGGCGGCTGGGACAGGATCGGAGCGAGGTCTACTCATGTCCGCAGCATCGCACCGTGGGAATGCAGGTCAAGGCTGTGCTGGTGCGGGTAGCGGGTCAGGTTGGATTTCGATCGCGCAACCTCGCCAGCCAGACGGTCCGGCCGCCCGCTTTGCGATCCTCTACGGCGTGAGCAAGAACGTCGAACCCGATCTGGTTGAGTTGCGCCCCGTATTCCGCCGGCTCCAGACTGGCGTGATAGAGCGGATCCCCTCGATAGCTGCCGATCGCTTCCCCCTGGGCAGGCCCCGCGTTGAACATGAGAACAGCTTGCTCGGCACAATGTGCAGCGAAGACCTGAAACATACGCCGCTGGTCATCGGGGCTAAGATGGAAGAAGCTGTCCCAGGCGAGAATGCCATTGAACCTCTTGCCCAGCGACAGTGATCGCATGTCGGCGATGATCCACTCCTGCTCTGGCATCCGATCACGACAGAGTGAGATCAGGGTGGATGACGCGTCGACCCCCGTAATGCGAAGACCGCAGCCGGCCATGTTGAGCGCGACAGGCGCTCCGGCGCCACACCCCAAGTCCAAGACCCTTGCGTTTTCTGGCAACGCCGCAATGAAGCGATCGTGCCATGGTTTGTCGTTCCAGGCGCTGTTGCGCCGGTCCGACTCCCACTCGCGGGCGTGACGCTCGTAGTGGCCGATGATGCGGTCGGCCAAGTCAGCCATAAGCGTTCACCTCGGTAAAGCCAGGAGGCCTTGGAAGACGCCATGTTAGGCCAAAAGGACACGGATGCCATCGTCCCCCGTTTTCGTGTCGATTACGACGAAAGGGATCCCGCTCGCCGTCCGCCCTTTGGGACCGGTGACCGTGACATAACGCCAGAGCGGAGGATAAGGCGTACGCATCCGACGAGGACCGCCTTGCGGGATGATGGGCCTACGGCCAACCTTACGGGCTTACGGCTAGCCTAAAGGTCATCAGGTCGATGCGGGTCGAGGTTCTGAGCGGGGTCGAGCGCCGACG
>JAABUM010004174.1_pt1 | contig 16629 bp, 13 predicted proteins | sample 5559161 | NCBI WGS metagenome assembly JAABUM01 (sample SAMN10711868, study PRJNA513369) | rock metagenome | isolation source: Antarctica rocks | place: Antarctica: Victoria Land, Siegfried Peak nord | reverse complement strand
GACGCTCACCTTCGACATCGCCGGCGTCCTCAGACGGTCCCGACGACCCCTCCGCCGCTAGCAACCCGCATTAGTGGATGCATTGTTGGCCACTTTGGCACCGTTACTCAGCTGACCCCCAATGCGCTGCTCGAACTGGCTGCACCGGTCCGGTGAACCACACGGGAACACCGGGCAGGTGGCGCAGGGGCGAGATACCTCTTTGCGCGGCTGCCAACGGCAGCTTACGAGTATCTAGTCTTACAGGTAGACACGCTCAATACTTGCCAGTACTGAATAGAATGGGTCGATCATGTTGCCGATCGATAGACGGCCTACCTGGCCAAGCAACTCATAAGCTTCTGTCTGGCTGAAGCGGTAGTTGCGAACAAGCCGGTGCAAGAGGTCGACGTAGGCGGCGCGGGCACAGTCTGAGAGTGAGGAGCCTTGCAGTCCGGCTACGGATCCGATGAATGCTTCGGTATTGACTTGCGGCAGGGAAGCGAAGTCGGTGTCAGCTCGGTGCCGCACCTGCACGCTGAGTTCGACGATAGCCTCGATCTCGATTGCGGCCCCGGTGATTTCGCCGTCGCCCTGGGCGGCATGGGCGTCTCCGAGTGCGAGCAGGCCGCCGTTGACATTCACTGGGAGCACGACCGTCGCTCCCGGGCCGATCGCCGGGAGGTCGACGTCGCCGAGGTACTCAGGCGACTGGGAGAACGACATTCGGCGCTCCCAACGGGGGGCCACGCCGAGCGTGCCTAGGAAGGGAGTCATCGGGATTGCGACGTGACCACCCCGCGCCGGAAGCTGAGCGATGCCGTCCCGGTAAGGGACGAGTTGGGTCTCGGGGGTGAGCGCTGGCTGGATGCTGTAGGCGTCCGAGCTGAGGGCGCCGAACCCGGCTAAGACGGCGGTCCATGCCTGTCCCTCGGGCGGATCGGCCGATACGACGTGCAACTCCACCTCCAGCACGTCTCCCGCTTGCGCGCCGGTGATGTGGAACGGGCCGGTGAGTGGACAAGCACCGCCCAAGCGATCGACAACATCGTCAATGTGCCAACCTTGAGGGGTTGTCCGCTTGGCAAGGCCGCAAAGCGAGTCCAAGGTCTCCACGGTGAAACGTTCACCGGGAGCGACCTCGGCGATTGCGGCGGCCGCCGGATCGAAGAACATTGTGGTGTTGTCGCGTCGGAAGTGCCGCGACATTTTGGTCAGCTCCCGCCCGGATAGGCGGCGTCGTACGCCTCCCGGGCGGCGATGAAGCAGTCAAGTGGGGCGCGGAGCACACCGGCGCCGATTTGGCCACCGTTCCGGCCGGCGAGACCGCCGTCGATGACGGGCAGTATTCCGGTATCGACCACCTGGTGGATATCGATGCCAAGCGGGCTGCCGCGAAAGCCGAAGTAAGGAATGCGGTAGTCGTCATGTTCGGCGGCGGTTATCTGGTACATGGACTGATTCATGTCGATCATCGCTTGGGCGCTGCCGCCCTGGTAGGCCTGCAGGCCGAAGGCAGCGGCTTGAGCGAAACCGCCGAGCCCAACCGTTTCGGTGATGTGGCTTTCGCCCCCAATCCACTCGATGTCTTCTTCGGTGTAGCCCTCGAAGAGTTTGCAGTCCGCCGTTGGTAGTGGCCCGCGAAACCAGGCGTCCCCGAGCCCGCTGACCCGGATGGCGAACTCCCGACAGCTGATCGTCATGGCGGTGACGACGCTGGAGCCAGTCACGCCGTGAGCTGCGTCGGCGGTGGCTTTGGCCGCGGCCATCGACAGCCGCAGAAAGGAGTAGTCGCTAGCGTAGAAGAAGGCAAGAGCCTCACGCACGGTGCCCGACTGACCGTCGACAGCCATGTCGAGCAGGCTGGGCGTCAGCTCACGCATGAACAGGGTAGTGGCGGCGGTGTTCCGGCTGTGCAGTTCGTCGCCCATGCGCAGGGCTTTCGCGATCAGCGGCTTGAGCGGCACTCCGCCGTAACGTCGAACCGCCTCCTGAATGACGGGAGCAATTCGCTCTTGGAGGAACAGCAAGCCTTGTCGTACCTCGTCGTCGTAGACGCCGTAGTTGAGGCGGCGTCGCGACTCTCCTTCATAGAAGTTGCAGAAGCCGCGGGTTCGGTGGGTCTGATCCTCGACGACGAAGACGGGCATCGACGCGGTGTAGATACCAGCGACCGAGCCCACGCATCCGTGCGCGTGGGTGAAGCCGACCTGGATGCTGCCGTCGCGAATTCGGCGGTCCGCCTCGTCGACGTCGACGGCCAGTCCCTCGAACACGGCGGCCGACAGCACAGCTCGCCGTTGGCCGCCGTGGTACTGCTCCCAGGGCAGGGGCGCCCCGGAGGTCAGGATGGTGTTGGGCGTCATGCCGGGTACCGCGTCGATTGCGGGCAGCACGTCGATGAGGACAGGCTCGGCCTGACGCATCCGGTCCGTGGTTTCGCGGTTGGGGACGGAGCGCGGCTCGGCACTACCGGCCTGGGTCGAGGCGTTTGTTGGCACGATGGGAGTTCCCCTCGGTGGCTGGGGTGGGTAATCGGAGCTGGCGGCTGTCGGCCCGATCACCACAGCTGCAGGTACTTCTCGCGCTCCCACTCCCCGACCACGGTGTTGTACTCGAGCCACTCGGCCCGCTTGACTTCCACGTAGGTGGCGTGCAGGTCACCGAGCACTTCAGCGGCGAGTTCGTCGGCCTCGAACTCGTCGACCGCCTCGCCGAGTGTCTGCGGGAGTCGGCGGACACCGTTGGCGTCAAGATGGGCTTTGCTTGTCTTGTAGGTGTCGAAGTTGACCGGCGGCCCGGGATCGAGCTCGCGACGGATGCCGTCCAGCCCGGCAGCGAGGGTGAGCGCGGCCCCGAGGTGGAAGTTGCAGGCCGCATCGGCGGTGCGTACTTCAAGGCAGCGTCGGTTGACTGGCAGGCGGCACATCAGAGTGCGATTGTTGTAGCCGTAGGCGCGGAACACGGGGGCCCAGCTGATCTCGTTCATCAGACCCCGGGGGAGCAGGCGTTTGTAGGAGTTAACGGTCGGGCAAACAAGCGCGGTGATGGCGCCGGCGTGCGCGAGGACGCCGGCCGTGAACTGGTAGGCGATTTTCTCGTAGCCCTCCTCGACCGGAACCTGGTTGAGACCGGCGGCGCCCTGACGCTCGAACATGTTGCGACCGGTTTCCAAGTCCGCGAGGCTCATGTTGAAGTGCGCTCCCGACCCGAACGCCTTTGATGTGGGTTTGGGCATGAAAGTGGCGATGCAGCCCAGGGACCGGGCAACGTGCTTGGCCATCAGTTTCAGCAGAACCATCCGGTCGGCCATGCTTACGCCGTCGGTGTGGCGGAAGTCGAACTCGTACTGGCCGTCGCCCCCTTCGTGGTCGAAGGAGTAGACGTCCCAGCCGAGCTCGTTCATGTAGTCGACCATGGGCTCGAGAAAGGGATCGGCAAGCATGGTCGTTTCCAGGTCATAGCCGCGAGTGGGAAGGTTGATCAAGTCCTGCTGCACCCACGGTTCGAATCCTTGTCCGCTGTCGCGCAGGACGTAGAGCTCGGGTTCCACTCCGAGGTTGAAGCGGTAGCCCATCAGCGCCGCCTCGTCAACTTGTCGCTGTAGTAGGTGACGCGAGTCGTGGCTGTAGGGCTGGCCGTGCAGGAACAAGTTGGCGGGTGCGACCGCGTATCGGCGGTCCCAGGGCAGGACTGTGAGGGCCGCAAGGTCGGGTATGCCGACGCACTCGTCCTCGTTTGGGCCAAGTTCCCCCATTCCCTCCAGAGCGCCCACTGTGTATAGCTCGGAGCCCTGGGCGTAGGACTCGAAGTGCTCGATGGGCACGCACTTCGACTTGGCCACTCCGTGCAGGTCGACGAATGCGCCAAATAGGTACTGCACTCCGGCCTCCTGCAGCCGGCGCTTCATCGCCGCGATCTCATCGGCGGACCGATTCGGCCTCGCGTCTTGCAGGGCCGTCATGGCCTCTCCTTGGAAGTGAGTGTTGAGCCGACCGAAGCTGCTTCAGGGCGGTAGCGCGACCACGTACTGAGGGCGGCCGGACGGGAGACTGGCCTCATCCGCTGGTTGCCTGATACCGGTGCAACTTGCCGCCGCCGACTGTGACCAGAACGCCTCGCAGGATGCCTTCTCCGTACTCGGAGCCAGCGTTGATCGCAGTCGTCCGGCCAATCTTGACCGACCCGCCGGATTCGTGGATATGCCCGTGGAGGGTGAGCAATGGCTGCTGCTCCTCGATAACCTCTCGGACGGCTGTCGAACCGACTGCGGCCGTCACCTGTGCTCCGGCGGAGGTCTTCACCGTCATGTCCTGACCCAGAAGTGGCGCTGTGTCGAGGCGTGAGTTGTGGGGGGGCACGTGGATGTTGAAGATTGCAGTGGCGGGGTTGCTGAGCTGGGCCGTCATATCATCGAGGTGTCGCCGGATTACTTCTTCCGGGTATTCGCGGTGCGTGCGCCAGGGCGTCACGTTGGTGTAACCAGTGCTCAACATCTCGTGGCCCGGAGCAACTTCGACGATGTCACCCTCCGTGAACAAGAACCGATCACCGCCGTGCTCCCGGATCACCTGGTCGACGATCGGCGGGTCGTCGTTGCCGGGGGCATTCACAACTCGAATGTCCGTACCGGCCAGCTTTGCATGGGCAAGATCGATCCAGCGCTTCAGTGTCTCGGCGACCACGTCGTCAAACAGTTGGTCGACCTGTTCGGGGTTCTCCTCGAAGGCGACATACTCCTCGGGATCCATGCGCCTGGTATACAGCCCTCCGCTATGCGCCTGTCGCTCGAAGTCCTCGACCTCGGTCTCGCGCAGCAGCACATCCTTACCGTGCATCCGCGCGCGATACCCGTTACTAGTACGGACCAACGGGACAACGAACTTGCCGGAGACGTCACCACCCAGGATGAGGAGGTCGGCCCCGTAGAACTTAGCCGCGGCTATGAACTTCTTGAAGCACAGTTCTGAACCGTGTAGATCGGAGGCGAAGAACATCGTCCGAGTGCCATCCGTGTCACCAGCGGTCGATCGCTTCGATCGGAACAAGCCCATCAGTAAGCCTCTTCCTTATTGTCTACGTCTTCCCACCACTGCTTGCGCTCGCCAACTCGGCCTCGCATGCGCCAGGCCACTGACTTAGGCGCCGTGTCGATAGCTGCCACGAGTGCGGTGATCCCAGCCAAGACACGCTCGCGCGCCGAGGCGTTCAGCGCGGGCGACCCATCCTTAGTGCCTGCCTCCAGCCGCTCGAGGTTGCGAATGACCGTGTGGTGGAACCCCCACTCACGGGCCAGCAGCCCAGCGATGCGCCCGCCATCGAGGGTCTCCCGATCGTTGTCGCCGCTAGCGACGTCGTGAGTAGCGAGCAGCACGGCTAGGTCGATCATGTCAGCAATAGTCAGCTCCACGATCTGCAGCTTCTGCAGCAGTAGCTCCTCCAACGCGATGGTGATTGGGTGCCGATCAAGACGAACCTCAACGGTGTGGCAGAACTGGAGGCGGTCAACGAAAACATCGAGGTCAACGCCGGTAGCGGGGTGAGAGAAGGTGAACCGGCGGCCTTCCATAGCCACTAGCAGCTGACGATCGACGACGTAGCCCAGGTCCTCTAGATAGCGCCGCATCGCCTTCCGGTCACCGGAGGGGACGACAAAGTCAATGTCCTTGGCGGGTCGCCCCAGCTGGTCCATCAGCTCCGCCGGGCCGGGGCAGTGCAGCCGAATGCCAGCGCTACCGACCACGCGCAGGATCACGTTCCGGTCTCGAGCTCCGTCCACGAGGCCGACAGCTTCTCGCTCCAGGTGTTTCCAGTCCATCGGGGGATCCAAGCCTCCAGATTCCGGTGGGGACAGGGACCAGCGTCTATTCGATCGGGATCTGCCGGAAGGCGAGATCTAGATTGATCCCCTGGCGACGTCGGAACAGGCGAACTCCGACATACCACGCCACGCCGAAGGCAAGGATCCCGAGCACGAGCCAGAACTCTCGAGACAGCTTGTGGAGTGTAAACAGGGGACCAGCGGCGTTGGGGTCGTTCCAGAGCAAGTAGATAACATATACAAAGAATGCTGATGCAAACGCCCCGCTCACCGACATGATGGGCACACCACCAATGCGCGCGTTTTTGGCCGGCGATGAACGGTAGAACTCAGGACGCGTACGGGGAAACACCACGGCCGAGAGCATGGCAGCCATCCACGCGACTAGCAGCATCTCAATCAGAGTCAAGAACGCTATGCTTCGGAAGGCGATCAGCCACATAAAGAAGATGGATCCGGCTGTGGATAACGCGATTGCCACAACCGGGGTGTGGACTCGCTCGCTTACATAGCCAAGCTTATCGGGTGCGAGCCGGTCAAAGGACCAGGCAATCATCGTCCTCGTTGTATAAGCGATCTCTGCCGGGATCCAGAACCAGATCCACGCGACGAACATCGCCATGACGATCAGCGCCAGGATGACGTTGTGTGTTAAGATGCCGGCCAGCACCGTGAAATACGGAGCCGCGCCAATCGTTCCATCGGTGGACTGTGCGACGTCGCCGTTGATGGAGTTGAAGGCGATTGCCCCCTGGAACGTTTGGCCGAATACTTTGGTGGCCAGCAGGTCGAACAGTGCAATAAGGAGGCCGGTGGCGACCACCGCGCCAAGCATCCCGAACAGCTGAGAACGGCGGACCCTCTTGATCTCTCCCCCCAAGCCGACTGATTGCACGGCGCCCAGTAGGGGCAGCAGCGGCCAGACGAGGAACTTGGCGCTCTCCGAGAAGCTGAAGCCGCTGGTGACAAAGCCCTTCTTGGTCGCTGCAGAGACAACCTGTGCGGACGTCAAGCCGGTCAGAGTGTGAAAGTTGTTCTGAAACTTCTGGTGGGACCCGAAGATCATGACGACGACCAAGACCGCCGTCCCCGCGAGCGCAATCACGAACAGAACTCGCTGCAGGCTGAAGTACCGCCTCGTGCCAGAAGCTAGTAACGCTCCGGCGGCAAGCAGGATGACGGTTCCGATCCAGAAGGTTCCGGTCGGGCGGGCGACGTCCGCTGCCCATCGCTGCATCGTCCCGTTTCCGGCCACGCTTCCAACAGTTGCGAAGAACGATGACAAGCCGACCTTGACGATGAGAGAAGCGGCCAGCGCCGCATAATAGAGCAAGATGACGGTCTCAACCAGGGACAGCACAAACGCGACGCCAGGATGCACCGTCCGAGACAAGAACACGTACACCCCGCCGGATCGCGGGAAGACAACTGACCAGAAGTAGAAGGTAGTGGCGACGGCGATCATCCCAAGTGCTGCCAGCAGCGTCGACACCCATGGCCGCGCTCCTGGGTAGAGGCTGGGCCCGTAGAACTGGTTGAACGCGACCGCGATGCCGATTGACACCAGACCCACGTTGTAGATGAAGACGTCTGCAGAGCCGCCCACACGGATGAGTCCAGACGCGGGCCGAGAGAACACTCCGGGGCCCTCGCTAGAGCGTGTCGCGCCCGGCTTCGAGGTGGTCGTCATGTGCACTACCTCCAGCTGCGGCAACTGTACGAGGGCCGAGTCAAGCCGACGCGTGAACGGATGTCAACCCTGCTCCGGCTCGCAACCTCGAAGTTCGTCTCCAGGAGCGCAGGTTTGGTTCGAGGATCGACTGTTGGAGGGGACGCGTGGCGAGACGAGGCAGCCCCGGGGACCGTGCACGCGCCAACAACGGGGTGGATGAGGCCGACCGCGCGATAATTCGTTTCCTGCAGCGCGATGGGCGGATGAGCAATACCGAGATTGCTCGCGCGCTTGAGGTGACGGAGACCACGGTTCGCAAGCGGATCGGGCGCCTGATCGACGAAGGTCTGATCAATATCGTCGCGGTCCCCACACCGGCAGCCGCAGGCTGGAACGTGTCGGCGATCATCGGCATCTCGGTGCGCCTTGACACGCTCCATGACGTTACGGAGCGGTTAGTGACCTGCCAAGAGGTCCGTTACGTCGGCGTGTCCACGGGACGATTCGACATCATTGTCGAAGCTTTCTTCTTCGACCACGAACACGTTCTGCGGTTCCTGTCCGACACTCTCGGGGCACTTCCCGGCCTCACTGCGGTTGAGACCTCTATCATTTTGAAAGTAGAGAAGTTTTCCTACGAGTGGGAACTTGACTGACTCTTTCGTGACCGCGTCCATCAGCTTGAGTGGACTTGTCTTCATCGTGAGTGTCGCGCGTGTACGACCTGCTTAGCGTCGGATAAGGAGGGACAGCCCCATCTTCCTCTGGCCGCCCATACCCGGTCCGCCGGCGCAGGCAGGCGACTTCACCACGATCACCTACTTACCCGGCGGCCAGCATCGACGTCCGCTACTGCGGGGCACACTTCCACCCGGCTCTGCACGCGGCCTCCACGGTCGTCCTGAGCTGACTGCGGGCGACCGAAAACAGCCGACACTAACTTCCAACCTCATAGTGGTAACCGGTAATACTGCGGCTGGCACTATCCGGGTGGCCGACGCGTAGGTGGTCAAGGCCTGGACAGCAGCTCACGCGGCTGGTTGGGCCGTGCTGATCACCGCGCGCTCCGCATGGATGCGTGCGCCGGTGGCTTGAGCGATCTTCATTGAGGAACGACGTGGCCTTGGTGACAGGGGCTATGAGGACGTTCGCGGTGTGTTCCTGCGTCCGGGATAGCGGTTGTAGGGCTCGCCGGCTCGGGCAGCGTGAGCGAGGGTGATCTGGGTGCTGTAGCCGAGAAGCTCGGCGACGACGGGGGCCGGCGCCTGCTGGACCAGTTCACGCAGCGCCGCGTTGCGCGCTCCGAGCGGGTTGATGCCGAGTTGGCGCAGCCGGGTCGTGAGGGTGTTGGGGTGCAGGTGCCTGCCGGCGCGGGTGCCGGGGAACAGCCAGGTGCTGCCAGCCGAGTTCGTGGTGCGCATGTTGGGCCGGTTGGCCAGGTGCGTGCGCATGAGCTCGGCGAACGGTTCGGGCAGCGGGACAGGGTCGCCGCCGAAGTGCATGGACAGCCCTTGTGGCGTGGTGGCGACGTGGTCGGTGCGCAAAGCCGCGACTCGCACCAGCGGCTGGGCGTAGAGCAGTAGGAGAACGCCGGCGACCCGGTAGGGGAGGGTGTCGGCGTCCTCGGTGAGGCAGGCCCTCAGCCAGGTCAGCCGCTCGGACTGGGGTAGCAGGCGGCTGCTGCGCGCCTGCCGGTGCGCGCCTGCCGGTGAACAGTGCTCAGACCGGTGGCCTGACCGTTGTTCACGGCCCAGCGCACGTCCGGTAACGGGATTGTGGTCTACCGGACTTACCGCTGGTGCGGACCCGGAGTCCCTCAGCCGTGCGACTCGTTCATTTGCAAGTGGGCTGCACGACGGTGGTCATCTCACCTTTAAGCTGACATCTCCCCTGGGTTCACACAGTGCCAGCGGAGTGGTCACGAGCGGCAACGAGGTGCGTGCCGGCCAGCGTGTGACGCTCGCGCCCGTGCGGACCAAGAACGGCGTCCCCAGCGTGCTGACAGCTACTGGTGTTGGTCCATGGACCGGGCCGCTTGTCTTCTGCGGGTCCGATTACTTCCTTGCGCTGTGCGGAGCCTGACTCCACTCGAGCGGCTGTCGATGGCCGTCCTGACCTGACCTCGCTCGCCCCGTATGCAACCCGCGCTCCTTCTCGGGCCGCTCCCCTACAGGCGAGGTCCACGGCTGTGCTGGCGCCGGCGCGCCTCGTCCTCCTGCAGCGCTGCTGCCCGGCGCTGCGCCTCTTGCTTGGCCGCCTCCCGGTCCGTGTCCTTGCCGCGGCCGGTTGCCGGGGCGTCCCGTCGGGTCAGAGCGGCCCATCGGTGGTTCAGCTCGCGTTCCTCCAGCTCGTTGAGCCGGTCCTCGGTGCCACTGCTCGAGGAGCCGTCGTTGGTCCCGGCCGGCGCCGCTGGCCGACCCACCACCTCCGCCTTCAGCTCGTCCCACGACATCGACGCGTCCAGCGCCGGTGCTGCTGACGTGAGCGGCGCCCTTGGCGCTGCAGCGCGTCCGAGGTCGTCGTGCACCGGGGTGTCGTTGGCGGTGCCGGGCCGGGTCCGGGCCTGCTCGGCCAAGGCGGCGACGACCCGCCGCTCGAGCTGGTCGTCAGTCTCGGGGAGGCCGAGCTCGTGGGTGTCGCCGGGGGTTTCGAGCTGGTCGCGGCCGGCGAACAGGATCACCTTGTCGCGGTGCCGGCTGGTGGCCACGTGCAGCCCGGGTTCGTCCATTCCGGCGGCGTGGACCAGCACCGTCCCGCCCTGCCGGGTCCCGTCCGCAAGCGCCCAGTCCGCCGCCACGGTCAGCCCCTCGGCCTTATGCCCGGTCATCGCATACCCCAGCGACAGCCCGCCGGCGCCGACGAACTGCGCGGACAGCGTCGCCCGGTGGGTGGCCAGCCCGTCGGGGCCCTGCTGCTGCCACGCCACCCGCACCGCGCTGCTCGCGCCGCTGTCACCGTCGCTCTCACCGCCGCTGTCGGCATGGCTGCCGGAAGCGGTGTCGATGTGCTCGACGATCCCGCGGTAGCCGTTGAGCACATCGGGGCCTTCGTGCATCCGCTGCGCCCGGTCATTCAGCCGGACCAGCACATGATCCCCCGCCCGCAGCCGCACGCTCCGGCCCGCCTTGACCTCGTAGACGTGCTCGGGGCCGAGCTCGCCGACGGCGGCGCGGACCGCCTGCGCCACATCGTTGAGCCGCTCGACGGTGTCGTTGGCGGCGGCGAGCATCACCACCCCCCGCATCTCCGCATGAGCATCGGGAGCGCCGGCCCGCTGGACCATCCAGCAGGCGACCATCGCCGTCACCGCCTGCTCGCCGGTCTCGGTCGCCACCAGCCGGCCCCGCCCCGCCCAGCTGGACAGCGCCTGGGCATACCGGCCGTCGCGCCACGCGGCGATCGCCGACCGCTCGTCCTCACTCGCCTGCCGCCGGTTCTCGGTCAGCTCCATCCCGCCGACCAGCTGATGCACCCGGGCGAACAGCGACCCGCAGCCCACCCCCCGCAGCTGCCGGGGGTCCCCGACCTCCACCAGCTTGGTCCCCGCCGCCGCGGCGGCTTGGTAGAGGGCGGCGCGGTCCCGGTCGTCGGTCAGGTTCGCCTCGTCCAGCACCAGCACATCCACCCCGGCCAGCCCCTCGCCGGCCCGGATCCGGTGCACCCACTGCGCCACCGTCAACGAGGCGATCCCGGACTCGAGAGCCAGGTTCTGCGCCGCCACCGCAGCCGTCGCCGCCCCGGCCACTGCAAGACCTTCGGCTTCCCATGCGGTGCGGGCAGTTCGCATCAGCGTGGTCTTGCCGGTCCCCGGCGGCCCGAGCACCGCATCGAGCATCCGGTCGCTGGTGACCAGCCGCAGGACCACAGCGGCCTGCTCGCCGGACAGCGCGAAACCCTGCCCGGCCTCGACCGCCTGCCGGGCCAGCGCCGCCGTCGAGGTCATCACCCGCGGCCCGCCCTGACCAGGTCCGGAACCGGCAGCGGCGGTGAGGATGACCCGTTCGGCGGCGACGACGTCGGCGGTGGTGAACCGGGCCGCATTCGCCATGTGCCCGGCGCCGATCTGCCGCCGCGCGGCGTTCCCCGCCCCAGCCAGCACCTGCCCGTCCTCGCCCTGATGCTGCGCCGCGCTGCGCTCGAGGCCGGCAACCGGTGCGAGCGTGTGCCTGGCGCCGGGCGGGTCGGGCAGCGGCACGATCCCCGCCGCGGTCAGCGCCCGGTCGCAGAGCCCCTCGATCTCGGCCACGTCCGCCGCCCCGGCAGGCAGCGCGTCCGCGACCGCGGCGAGCGCGTCGACCCGGGTGAACCGGCGCCGCCCGGAGGTCAGCCCCTGCTCGGGGTCGGTCAGCCGGTCCAGCACGCCCGCGAGCAGCTCGGCCTGCCGATCAGCCTGCTCGTCCTCTGGGGACGGCCCGCTGACTGCCGCCCCTGCTCCCGGCAGCACTGCGGCTCCTGGCAGCGCCGCGGCGGCGAGCCGGTCGGGGTCGACGCCCAGGGTGCGGGCCTCGGCCTGCCAGATCGACCGCAGCGTCGCATCCGGTGCCGCCGTTGCTTCGGTCTTGTCGTGCCGGGTCTGTGCCGCCGCCAGGTCTTCGGCCCGCCGGGTCGCGAGCGCCGGGTCGAACCCGAGGTCGCGCAGCATCGCCTCGATCGACGCGCCCCGTTTGGAGAACGCCCGCAGTGTGGCGTCGGGGATGGCGGCGACCTCCCACGCCCCGGTCCGCTCCGAGCGGACGAACTCCACCCCAAACTGCTCGACGAGCCGGCGGCGGACCAGCGCCTTGAGCACATGGTCAGCCGCCGGGGCATGCCGCATCAAATCCCGGCCGCCCGCCGCCACCGTCGACCAGCCGCCATCCGTGCCGCGGGTCATGTTCGCCACCGTGACGTGCACATGCCAGTGCGGGTCGCCCACCACCCGGTCGCCGACCGGCCGGGCGGCGCGGTGCACCATCGACCAGCCCAGAAACCCGGACCCGGCGACGGTCTGGGCGCTCTTGCCCTCGCCGTGGCGGCCGCGCATCCCGTACGCCGTCTGCGTCTCCAGCCAGTCGAACGTCGCCGCGACCTGCGCGGTGTACACCCGTTCGATCGACGCGGCGGTGGTCTCGTCGGCGAACGCCAGCAGCAGGCTGTGCGACTTGGGCAGCGTGAACGACACGTCATAACCCATGTTCCCAACGACCTTGCGCCGCGGGACCAGCTGCTCGACCGTCTTGCCGTCCGGACCGGTTACCGTCTTTGTCTCAGTCAGATTCCCGACCGCCGCCGCGTACACCCCGGCGCCCCACACCGCCTCCACGTCCAGACCGGCAGCGTCCGCGATCCGGCCCGCGTCGTCGGCGCGCAACATTGCACCGTCACCGTCGTTGACCACCGCACGCACCGCACGGCCGTACGCCCGGCCCACCTTCACCGCACCGAACAGCGCCTCCGGGTGCACACCACGCGCCACCGCCGCCGCCTCCACCGCGTGCACCAGCAGTGCGAGCGGCACCTTGGCGTCGGCGAACACCGCCAGCTTGGGCTCCACCAGCCGCTCACCCGAACGCGGGTCCAAACCGGCCATCAACGCCCGCGCCGCGTCGAACTGCGTCTCGTCCAGCACCGACCCCGCCGTGATGCCGACCTCGGCCAGTCCCCGTCCCGTCCACACCAGCGGCCGCTCAGAGCCGTCGGCGTGGTAGCTGAACCGCGCCTGCTCCACCTCCGGCCGGCCGCACCCGTGGTGCGCCGTCAGCCGGTACTCCACCTGCGCCGGCGCAGACCCGATCGGCGTCACATACGCCACCCCGGCCCCACCCCCTCCGCACAGCGCCGGGCAGTCAGCCCTTGTACCTCCGCTAGGAGATACCTTAGTGCACAGAGCGGGCTGCGATAGCAGTGGCTTGTCCAGCTGAAGGTGGAGCGAGGGCGCTCAGTAGAACTTGCCCGGGTAGTCCGGTTTGGCTCCCCTCATGAGAACTTGGGTGTGAAAGGGGGTGGGGTTGTTGGCGACTGCGCGTGAGATCCGGGCCGCGGTACGAGCACAGCATGCCCAGCAGGTCAGAGGCCGGCAGGATGCGGCGCTGGCTGTAGCCGCAGCCTGGGACAAGGCCGAGAAAGCCCGCGAGCGGCTGGCCGCCGCCGAACGCCGAGCCGGTGCCGCCGTCACAGCCGCGACCGCGCAGCTGCCGCTGGCAGACCTAGCGGCACTCGCCGGGATACCCACTGATCTACGCCGACTGGTACGCCTCGGCAAGGACGCGACGGCACCAGAACAACCCGGTAGCGCTCCAGAGCAACCCGAGCCGGCCGCCGAACCGCCAACGGCCGTGCACTGAACGCGGCGCCCGCCCGTCACCTGCCCAGGTGCGTCGCAACACGAGGTGCACGCACGCCTTGCCGAACGGCGGGCCGGCCACCGGCTTTCTTTCCCGCCGGGCTGCCCGGTCACTGAGCCGCAGTGCTCGTCGTGACGGTGACGGTCTGCCCGGCTCGACGACGAGAGCCGGGGCGGGGATGGGAGCGAAGCACAGTAGGCAACAGTGCGCCGGGGATGCCCTCGCGACGGCGTAGCCGTCGCACACCTGCCGTGCTGAGCACCTCCCCGAACATCGCAGCGGCGGTCGCGTCGGTCGCGACCTCCTCGCGCCGGGTGACCGTTGCAATCCCCGCCGCCATCACCACCGCGCCAACCATCGAGAAGGTGAGCAGCAGCTCGACAGCCGCTCCGGAGCCGCGCAGGGCCGCGTAGCCCGCTGCGAACACACCCGCTGCTGAGGCCGTGCCGGCCAGGGCGCTGCCGGCCAGCAGCCCCGCCGGCATTTCCAGCCGGGCGCCTTCCTGGTGGCGCAGCGCATGGCCGAGCTCGTGCGCGATAGTCCAGGCCCGTTCAGCCGGCACCGCGGCCACCAGGTCCCGGCTGAGGCGCACCCGGACCGGACCGGCGGCGCCGGCCGTCCCCAGGAATACCCGGCTGTCGTGCCGCGCGCGAGTAGCGATCTCCAACACCGGGGTGGGGTCCAGCGCCCGGCCGGCCGCAGCCGCCCGGGCCGCGATCTGTTCGTACTGCTCCCGCAGCTCGGCAGGCACCTCGCCAGCTGGGGAACCGCGGTCCTGGGGCACGGTGCTCGCTCACCACTCGTCAGGCGGACTGCGGCGCAGTCCAGCTCGGTTCAGTCTTCCCCGAGCCGCCTCACTCGGGCCGAGACTGCCTGCACCGGCCGATCGACAGTGACCGGCCCATGACTGGCGCTGGTGCCAACGGGAAGTGGAGGCCGGACGCCGGCGCCGACGCGCCGCCGGCGGCCACGCTGCGACCACGGCCCCGTTGGGTTACTCGGCGGTGCTCTCGTTCAGGATGTGCGGTAGTTCTGCTCGGCGGCCTCGAGCATCTCGGGACTGAGGGCCGCCTGGGTCGTCGGCAGCCCGGCGGAGATGGCGTGCCGGTCGGCGACGGTGAGCAGCCGGCGAAGCCGGCCGGCGACGGCGTCTTTGGTCATCGGCGGGTCAGCCAGAGCGCCGAGCTGTTCCAGTGACGCCTGCGGATGCTGCAGCCGCAGGCGGCCCGCGACCAGCAGGTGCTCGACGGCCTGCTCCTGCAGCAACGTCATCGCCGCCTGCACCCGCAGGACCCCAGCGGCCGCCGCGTGCGCCGAGCGGCGCCGGTTGGCGGTGTCGAAGTTGGCCTTGCTGCTCGCCGTGACACCGACCTGGCGGGAGCGCTGCCGCTCCTGCCAGGCCAGCACTCCCTCGCGGGCCCCGAGCTGAGACAGCAGTGCCTCAATCGATTCGCTGTCGCGGACCACGACCCGCTCGGCGCCGTGTACCTGCTTGGTCTTGGCGACCACACCGATGCGCCGGGCAGCGCCGACGAGCGCCAGCGCCGCCTCCGGTCCAGGACTAGCGATCTCAAGCGTCGACGCACGCCCGGGTGCGCTCAGCGAGCCGTGCGCCAAAAAGGCACCCCGAAGGACGGCGGCGGCGTCACAGCTGCCTGCCGTGACCACCGTCGCGGGTAGCCCCCGCACGGGCCTGCCAGCCTGGTCGATCAGGCCGGTGCGCCGGGCCAGCACCGCACCGCCGGTCGCCACCCGCAGCAGGTACCGCGGACCGGCATGCACCCCGCCGGCTGGCAGCACACTGACGCCGGCACGGTGGCCGTAGAGCTCGCTGATCTCCCGGCGCAGCCGGCGGGCGACCATGCCGCTGTCCAGCTCGGCTTGGATAAGCACCCGGCCGTCGGCCAGGTGCAACCCGCCAGCGAAACGCAGCAGGGCTACAAGCTCCGCCCGGCGGCAGCACGCCCTTCCCGCGGGCAGCCGGCTCAGCTCGTCCTTGACCGACATAGTCACACCGGCCATCGACAACAAACTCCTCAGCTCAGCCAGACAGACACTACGGAGCGCGATGCCGCAGGGCGCCCGCCGGTGAGACTGGTCCTGTCCCACGGCGGCATCGAGCAGCCGCTACGGCACAGGTGGCGCCCGCTACACCTGGCGGGGCAGGCACCAGCCCGGTAAGGCAGGTGTGGCCGCGGTGCTGCAGTGCGCTGCCGGCGTTTCCGGACAAGAATCAGCCATGAGCACAGTCCTGGTCGGCGCATCCGAACGCCCCAGCCATGTGGCGTACAACCAGCGCCGGCGGACACTGCGGCGTGGCGGCGTCGGGGTTGTCAGCCTCGCCGCTGTTGGTTTGCTGGCGGCGTGCGTCCCAGCGGGATACGCCAACTACTCACCGGCGGCGGGCCGGCCCGCGACCCCCGCCGAGGCGCTCACGGTAGCTGCTGCTGTGCACAGCAGCCCGCTGACAGCCGGCGCCGGCACCCGGCCCTACCAGGTGGAGGCGATCCGGCTCTCGACGCGTATCCCGGGCTACGCCTTCGCCACCATCGACCCGGCCACCCCGCAGCTCGACGGCGCCGCCGTCGCGCTCCGCGCCACCCCGACCACGGGTGGACGCCTCACCTGGCGGGTGTTCAACGTCGGCAGCCGGCACGCCGGCTGCTCGGCTCCTCTCGCGGTGCGCAGCGAGTTCGCACTGCACTGCTAGCTACTTCGACCTGAAGAACCCGTTGGGCTGAGGTCAGGGGATGGCGGCGCCCGATCCAGGATGGGTCGGACTCCCTCCCTGGCTCGATCAGCTGGCCAGGGCTGCGATCTTGACCAGGTTGTGG
>JAABUM010004169.1_pt1 | contig 16643 bp, 32 predicted proteins | sample 5559161 | NCBI WGS metagenome assembly JAABUM01 (sample SAMN10711868, study PRJNA513369) | rock metagenome | isolation source: Antarctica rocks | place: Antarctica: Victoria Land, Siegfried Peak nord | reverse complement strand
GACGGAGAAAGTCCAAAGATTCTGCCCCAATCTCGATGTCCGTGCAAGCGTCTGTATGCGGCCTTGTCGGCGCCGACATGCTGCAGCTGGTACTCTCAAGGAGAGCTTCCAAACCGTGCACATATCAAGGGCACGACAAGATTCGCCCGAGTTGAGGTCTCCGCGACAGCTGTGAGCGGTGTCATCAGGACCGAGGGTGCACGCGCGCGTCGATTTCGGCAACAACTCGAAGGCCGTGCGAACATCCCGAGGAGCATGCATCATAAACCAGGGTCGCGCACCTGTAGGCGGTCTCGTCGGCGCCGAGGTGCACGCGCGTGACGTGCTGCAGCTGGTACTTGGCGCGGCGGCGCGCGCCCGCCTTGTTGGTGAGCACGATGGCGGCGCCGCCCATGCGGAAAAGTGTGTTGGGGATGAGCATGCTGCGCTCGTCGCCCGCGTACCAGTTCAGCGTGATGTTCTCCGTGGAGACGACGAGGGCATACGCGTTGCGCTCCACCTGCAATCGAAGTTCATCTGTGTATTGGTAGTAGTCTCACACAGTACTGGTAGCAGTCTCTCGAAGCGTGTCATTGGCCAGTCAGCGTGGTGTTTCCAGTCGACACCACCAGCGCAGGCGCGTTGCGCTCCACCTGCAGTATCGGTGACAGTCTCTCCAACCGTTTGTGTGGACCATTCAAGCGTGACGATCTCGGTTCATACAGCGCGTACGTGCTGCATTCCACCTAAAGAATGGATGCTGTGTCTCACAGGGCGTTTGGAGTGACGGCCGATAACACAAACAATTCAATAATGATCTCTCAATTCCGGCGGCACACCTGCAGCAGCAGCTTCTCGGCAAGACACGGCGATGGCGCCAGGGAGCAGCAGCGCATGCCGCCCGCATATCAGATGCATGCACTGGATGTTCTTGTAGGTTTCGCTGGACCATGAAAGCCTAAAAGAAAAGCCTGAAAGAAATTGTAGCGGCTTCCTGGCGAGGCCGACGGCGATGACGCCGGCGGAGCAAGTTCATGCCGCCCAGGTTGTGGGATGCAAAGCACTGCTGATTGAATGTACTTTGGTGAATTATAAGTGCAGCACTGCTGCCTCAAGATGCGCGACTCACCTGCAGCAGCTTCTCGGCGAGACCGGTGGCGACGACGCTCAAAAAACCCCCAAGTTGCCCAGAGAGCTGGAACTTGAACCCAAGCATGACTTTGACACCTCGAATACAAGCGGCCAATGACGAGTGTCACCTGCAGCAGCTTCTCAGCGAGGCCGACGGCGATAACGCCGGCGGAGCAGCCCATGCCGCCCAGGTTGTAGGACACCACGTCCGTGCGCATCTTGAAGTGGTTCACCAGCATCGCGCTCAGGCTGGGCGTCGGGCAAAACAGCGAGCAGTTGACCACCAGGATGTCGATGTCCCGCGGCTGCAGGCCTGCGTGACGGCAGATTCGGACGGTCAAGGAAGCCGTGGGTGAGCCAGAACATGCAGGAGACAAAGGGAGTGTCGGAACGGTAGTGCTGCACATGCGAGCTGCAGTGCAGACTACTATGCACTGCATGCAGTACGCCCAGCTGTCGCTTGCAGCCTGCATACAGCCCCAAATGTGCGCGCATTGCATGCATGGTACAGAAAGGTACTTATTGAACAGCAGCTGCACCTGTGCGCTGCAGGGCGCGCTCCACGGCCTCGAACATGACCAGCTCTGCCTCCTCCCTCGCTGCCTGTAGCGCGCCAGTTGCATGCGTCACCGCATTGCTGCTGCACCCTTGACCGACAGCCAGTGTGACCATAAGCACATCGGGATTGCCCGCAATGAAGTCCACCACTCGAGAGCCAGCGTGCCATTGAGGGCAGCCTTGATTTGGTGGTTTCAGCTATCGAGGCCTATAATGTGCTGCACGAGCTGGAGGCCACAAGGGTGTACTTGCCAGGCTTAGACCAACTGTCAGCAAAGCCCCTACGGGCCTAAACCCTAAACCCTAAACCCGCGCGCCTGCAAGGTGATGACAGGCTTGGGCAGGATGTGCAGCGCCGGCGGCAGGCAGGCATGGCCGTTGCCAAGGCCGCTGCGTGCGCTGATGCGCTCCTGGAAGTCCAGGCTGTCCTTGCTGAAGCGCTGGAGATCGAAGCAGCAGACAGCGTCAACGTTGCTTCGATGGCTTTGCGCACCAGGGAGAGACTGCAGGATGCTGGATGTGCATGCGCAATCGGCGAGCTTGCAGGACCTCGTGGCATCTGCGGCCCGGATAGCAAGGCGCAAAGACGTCGAATCGAACAGAATTTGGAGTCCGCAAATCGCTCACCTCGCAGGCACTGGAGCCCTGCATGAACCGCTGGAGTGAGACCTTCAGCTTCGGGTCGCACTTCCAGCAGTCGAAGTCCAGCAGGTACACGGGGCGCCGCCGGCGCGGGCCCCACCGCCACACTGCGACCGCCAGCGCAACCGCCGCGCCGAGCGCCGGCACCTGCCAGCCTCACGATGTCAGAACGCGGCCGGCACAGCTCTGGCTGGGACGCTTTTGGCTGCTCTGCTCTGTCTATATGTCAGGGGGCAGCTGAGCACAGCAACATGCTGTGCACGGAAGGCTGAATCCAGCTGGCGAAGAGAAAACTGGAATGCCTTCATGCGTGCAAGCCCGCTGCTGAAGTGGTCTCCGGCATCATAAGCGCTGACTGCCATGCGCGGCCACCAACTGCCATGCATGACTACCAACTGGACCACTGGCAACAGCTGAACGGGAATGCCACGCCTGGTCACGCCACAGGACACGCTGCTGATCGCACAGCCGCATTGACCCACGCAGCCAGGTGACACCGATCTCAGGGGAAAGCCGCACCGCTTGCAGCTCCAGCCGATGCGTCCACGCCGCCTCCCAGGCATGCTGCAGCTTCCCTGACGCGTGCGCTGCCTGTACAGCATGCAGGCACTTCAGCCTCATGTCCGTACTTGACGCCACCTGGAACCTCTGGTGTGATTGCAACAAGAGGGGCAGACCCAGGGATCGGCGGCAAGCTGCAGATCCTGGTTTTCCACACGCAAATGTCTCGCGAACGGCAGAGTGACGTGGCCGAGCCCAGCGCAAGATTCTCGCCTGGAGCCATGCAGCAGCGCTGCCGACAGCCTTTACCAGCACCAGCGCAAGGGTGAACTGCAGCAGGCGGGACGCCATCCGCAGCCGCTGCGCCAGCGCCTCTGACGGGAATTCTGTGCAAGGAGGGGCCGGGCATAGATCATGATCTTGCAAGGGCAAATAGGGTGGCGCCATCAGCAAGCGTCGTGGCGCGTGCTCAAGCAGGCAGGCTTTTGCGCAAACCATTTTGCCAGCATGCAGCCAGGCAGGCACCCACCTGGCCGGTCGTCGGACTTCGGCGCTGCTTTGGCGGCGGTCTGCGGCTTGGCATCCATCTGGCTGCCGTTGATCGGAAGGTGGCTGCTGGCCTTCCCGTTCTGCTGGGGCAAGCCATGCTGCTGCGGCTGCTGCATGTGGCCGTTCTCGCCGCGGTGGCCGTTGGTGAGCCCGCTGGCATGCCCATTGGTGAGCCCGTTGGCATGCCCGTTGGTGAGCCCGTTGGCAGCGCCGTGTCTGGCTGCGATGCCGTTCCGGGCGTACCCGTTCTCCAAGCCTCCGTTGGTGGCTGACTCGCCGTTGCTGGACGCCTTGCTGCTGGTGCCGTTGGCGCGGCTTCGTGTGTTGTAGCCGTTCGAGTAGGCCCCCTGCTGCTTGCCCACGGGCGTGGATGCGTCGTTTTCTGGCAGCAACACAGTCATGCCGCTGAACTGGCTGCGGCGATGCCGCCACTGCTGCGTCGCAGCCTGTCGCGTCTGAAGCTGCCTCGAGCGAGCGGCTTAGCGGCTGCCGCCCCTGCTGTGCCGCTGGCTGGCGTCCTTGCCGACTCTGCAAGCATCATGTCAACATGACGAGTCCAAGCCTTGTGCGCCTGCGGATGTGCATCGACTAAAGCATCATTGCTGGCACCACACCGTATGGACAACTGTACGTGCACGAGTATTCAACAGGTTTTCTAGGCGATGCACCAAGGATCACGTGTTGTCATAACCCGGCGAGTCCAGGAGCAACTTTTCCGGGATCATGGCGATTTCAGAATCCAATGATATGACAAGCACAGACACCCGCCTAGTCTGGGGTAGAAGACTGCTCCTGCAGTGCGGAATTTCGGGCTGCAGCTGTTGTATATTGACCCTGCCCAAGGAGCCCAAAGACGACACGACCGGCGTCGCGGACTGCCCAGTTTGCAGCACTACCAGGCCAAGCACCCTGCCTGACAGCTACCATGACGCGAGCAGACTGGCGAATCCTATCGCGGAGCCATTTCAAAACGGTGGTGGCTGCCCCAGCAGCCCAAACTCATCACGCGACGAGTGCCGACGCGATGTGCCGATATCGAGGACAAGAATGCACACCTCGGCTCCTCCTTCGCCCGCGCGAGGGTATCGTCACAGTCCTGGCACAGCTCGTACAGAAGTCAAGATGTGTGGCCCACGGCGACGTGCGACTATGCGGCTCCGCAGCTGGCGGCTTGCAACGGCAAGTTCCGCTGAATTGGCTGGCGGATCCGCCCTCCAAGAGGCCTGATTGCTCGCTGACTCGCTTGGCTCGCATTGGTCGACCTTTTCGGGCGGTCCAGCGGTGACTAAAAGTACGCATGAATGGGATACGAATGGTTGAATACGGGGGCGGCCTGAGAGTGCAGCGGAATTTTCGGTGGTGTGCTGAAGCTGCCCCTTGGAAAGTTCCAATAGCTGGCGATCGACTTGACCCATGACATTCTCCAAGGATGAACACATATATTCAAAAAATGAGGCCTGCACATTCGTGCCAGAACAGGCAGTGTTCCTCCTTGCTTGCGTGCGGCACCGCAATCGCGTCCCGCAAGCAAGGAACAACACTTCCTGCCAGCACCACCCATAGACTGGGGTTTTTTTCACAAACTTTCTAAGTGAGGACACACCGTCTTTCCCGCTTCATGTGCTAGTTGAAGGCAGATGAACCGGACGGGGCAACGGCATGCAAGGAGCAATTTGGAAAAGCTGGATGATCATCGGAGCCTCCGAAGCTCGGAGCTTCGCACATAGGCGCCTATAGGCGCCTAGAGGCCGTCATGCATGCATGCATGCATGCATGCCGGTGTTCCTGCGCTTCCACGTCGTGCAGGGCGGCTACAATGCTGTCACCGACATTCGCAAGTTCCAGTGAGTCCCTCGCAAAAGAATCCTATTCTCAACATTATGACTGATCGCCGCCGGCGGGCCGCCTTTCCCTCCTCAGGCGGGCGCTGTTAGCGTTCGCCATCGGGATGTTGACCATGGTAGGCGGCGTTGGCTACACCGCCAAGACCATGACGACGAGCCTGACGGACCGCATCGTGAGCGGCATCGTGACGGGCGGCATGATAATCGCCGGCAGTCTGGCGCTGTACTCGGCGCATGCCTGAGTGGTCGAGTGCCCCGCATTATGCCCTAGTGGCTGTTTGGCGCCGTTTGATAGGGCGTGCCAAGACGCGCTTGTGGCGTGGACATTCAGCAGGTCCTCGCGGTTTTGAGCTTGCACGTGGACACACTTGGGTAAGTGTAATCCATGCAAAGCAGCAAGGCCGCGCTCAAAACCGCGATGACCTGCTGAATGTTCACGGCACAATCGCGTCTTGGCACGCCCCATCAAACGGCGCCGAACAGCCACTAGGGCATAATGCGGGGCACTCGACCACTCAGGCATGCGCCGAGTACAGCGCCAGACCGCCGGCGATTATCATGCCGCCCGTCACGATGCCGCTCACGATGCGGTCCGTCAGGCTCATCGTCATGGTATTGGCGGCGTAGCCAGCGCCGCCTACCATGGTCAACATCCCGATGGCGAACGCTAACAGCGCCCGCCTGAGGAGGGAAAGGCGGCGATCAGTCATGATGTTGAGAATAGGAATCTTTTGCGAGGGACTCACTGGAACTTGCGAATGTCGGCGACAGCATTGTAGCCGCCCCGCACGACGTGGAAGCGCAGGAACACCTTCATGGCTGGAGCCTGCAGCTGCGTGAACGACCTGCAGTTCAGTCTGAGGAAGCACGCGCAATATCAGTAAGCTGGCCGGACGGCCAGCCGCCGTTCTGGCGTGCCTTGGGGGCGGCCAAAAGGCGCAAGTGACTTGACGAGGCCGCCACAGACTCGCTGCAGCCACTCGGCAAGCATAATGCACCCGTCTGCCGCACTGCAGAGCTGCGCCGCCGGGCTGCGGCCCCGGCTGCACAACTGCACACGTGTGCGTGGTCGTGATGGCATCAGCAGCTGACCCAAGGACCAAATGGTCAGCCGGTACCACGGCGCAGCCAACAGCCAGCCCAGCCGCTGCGCACACCTTTGAGTGTGCTGTGATAGCCCAAGCAACACCACTGCCGCCACAGACGAGCGCACCTTGTTGGGCATGGCGGAAAAATCTGCGGTCGTGCACAGTTTCTTCTGGAATGTATCAGGTGCCTCTGGGGGCCACGGTGCTCAGGTATAGCGCCGCGGAAACCCTGCAGTTCCGTGATCCTCACGCAGAGAGGGCAGGAAGACGGCGAGTTGCAGGCAGCAGGCCAGTCGCAGTAAGAAGGGCCAATCCGACCATGTTCCTTTTCACGATCGGAAGTTTTGGTGCCAACCCATCTTGCTTGACACAGCTGTTTCTGCTGGTGCTCCGCATGCGGACGCGGAGGTGCACCAATCCTGAGCAGGTGCACCAACCCTTGCTGGCCTCTCCCGGATCCGCTCCAACAGTGGCAAGCGTGCTGTCGAAGCAACCTTGTGAAACGCTGAACGTGTCTTTGGATCACGACCTTGCAAGCGCCATTCAGTAGGCCTGGCGATCTGACCGGGGCGCTGTGATCGCCGTCTTCGCCGGCAAAATGTGCTCCTTACCCACATCTGTAAATCTGTCGGCAATCACGTGCACCAAAACATCTTTCAGGCCCTCCATCCCGTCGTGCAGTACTACTGCATACGGTATGCCAAATGCTGGGATCCGTCATCGCCATACGAAGCTGTAGTGGGGCCATAAGACAGTGCCCCCTGTCAGCTTCAATGTCATATGGGCTCTCTAGTGCGGTGAGCAGTGTGCATGCCACCGGCCTTGGGGCAGTCTTTCCCTCAGTTTATTATGTTTTGCTTGGGAGCGCCGTCATGTTTGCAGGGCGAGGTGCGGGGTTGCATGCTGATGTGAAAGGCCGCCTGCGGCGGGTCGTCCACGCAGTGCTGACCACTGTCTCGAGCAAGTGTATGCATTGCAGTGTATGCCCTTCTGTCTGTCTGTGGAATCGCTCTCGAGAGTCTGAGTCTGAGATCTCAGCCCACAATGTCCACGGCATGACTGTCAGCATCTGCATGCAGATGGTGACCTCATGCGGCATGCGGGTGCTCCCCGATACCGACAAGGTGCGGGAGGTCAACGTCGCTGCGAGAAGGCTGGCGCGGCGATCTACCTGCTGTCGGATGTCAAGATGCAGCTGAACAAGCAGTGCGACGAGGTGCGCATCTTCTCCAGGCAATTTCCTCCGAGCGGCTGTGTTGTGAACATGGTCCGCACAGGCAGCGTTTGCGCGTACTGCAGTTGAATACCGTAGAATTGGACGTCAGGGATAGCCGGCTGCTGTGCACGTCGCAGCTGCTACAGCGCACTCAAGTCTGCATGCGTGGTTTGCCCCCGCCGCCGTTGGTGTAGCACGTCCATTGAGCGGTCAGAATTGTTGACTGAGCGACGCTGTCCCGCTGCTCATGCAGCTGAAGGCGAAGCACTGCTGGACACACGCGCTGCTGAAACGACACTGAAGTCCATATACACCAAAATGACAATCTCAGGCTGCTGAGCGTGGCCTATGGGTCGCCATGACCCCAGCAGCGCACAGCGCAGTCTAGGCTGTCAGGGCATCGCGCCGGCGTGCTGGGGCATGCGCGCCGCTTGTGTTGACTATATAGATATGTACTTGTTACGACTTTACCTAGACTTGTCTGCATGCGTGGTTTCGCATTGGTTTGGTACCACATGACTTTGGTTTGGGCTCCTTGCTGACGCGCCTCATGGCAGGCGCACATCTGCAGTGCGGTGTGCCAACACAGACAAGATTGCAACCTCGTTTATAGGTCCCAGTCATAGAATCAGTTGCCATTCAACATGTCGTTGCCCTTCTCCACTCCTGTCGATTGGGTTTTCGTGCTTGTGACATCATCGGCATGCCAGATGCTAGTCGTCTTTGGCTGGGTCTGGCGCAAATTCGCCGGCCTGGAAGCGTTCCTCCGAGTAGAATGTGGCCCGCACTTGCCGCCCGCCGAAGAAGCGGCCGCCGAGGTCCACTGCCGCCTGCGCACATCGAATCACGCATTCAGAAGTTTTATGAACAAAGGCCACATGTATGAGTTGCGCTGCAATTCCGGGGCCCCACCCTGATGGCGGCAACCTGGAGCTCGTATGCAACGAAGATGCGGACCGCCTGGTCCGCAAGGAAGCCGAGGATGCGGAACAAAGATTGATGACCGGCAGCATCATGCTGAAGTCCAGATCCAGACCCTAAACAAAGCCCCACCTTGATGGCGGCCTCCTGGCGCTCGAATGCAACGAAGATGCGGACCGCCTGTTCCGCGGGAAAGCCCGGCTCTGTGACCTCGAAGATGACGACGCCGGTGACTGCGCCGTACTTGCCAGTGCACTCGGTTCCCACCTCGTCCTCTAATGTAGAGTCCACCTGCCCCGGACCCACCTACGGGACAAAGAGGAGTCGTTTAGGTGAGATCTGTGCTCGAAGCTGACGATGCCGGTGACGCCGCCGATCTTGGCGGTGCACTCCGTGCCGACTCCTCTGATGCAGATTCCACCTGCCCAGGGCCCACCTGCGCAGTGCTGGCAGAGGATGCTTTCAGCACAGCGAAATTTGGGACGCTAACAGCAGTACAGGATCCCGCCCTGGGTCCACCTGTGGCACGGGTCGATGCACAAGGGCATGATGTTGTGCACAGATAATCCAGAGGGACTGCTGGCTGTGGAACCTCTGTGCAAGGCGGCTGTACACGGCGGCTACACACGGCGGCGCAGCCGCCATGACATAGCAGCATTGCGCTGATGTTAGGGAACAAGCTTGTAGAGTCCATGAATACGGGGGTCACTTCCAAAGGTGCAGAGGGTCTTCCCAAGGAGAAGTCCGAAAGGCAAGTCCGGTTTGGAAAGGGAAGCCCATTTCAAGAGACACTCACCATGTTGCGGAGCAATACCACCTTTGATGGCTTGCCCTGTATGACTGTGCCCTGCAGCAGTGCACAGCCGAAAGTTCAGTGCGTGAAGCCATAGAGATCACATTGAACTTGCAGCCTAAAACGGCAGGTCACCTCAGCAGGCGGGCATGAATGGCGTGAGGCCAGCTGCCTAGAGAGGAAGGCACACACAGTGCGAGCTTGTGATCTGAAAAGAGATCAGATGAACAGCCCGGATCAGATCAGAACAGAACAGGGCATGGCCACTGCTGTCACCTACCTTCGGCCGCTGATCCTCAGCATGCGTGATGATGCCGCTGCGCCCATCCCGCTTCTGCGCGATCAGCGGCGTCGCCATTCCCTACGGCACACACAGGCGGCGCTCAGCACAGCTGCGGCGCAGCATCCCTGCGCCTGTGAATATGGGCTTGCTGTATGCTGCTGCCAGCGTAAGCACCCGTCAGTCAGGTTGCAAACCGCCATCTTGCCGGCAGCCACAGCCATTCAGCTCTGCGCCCCGCCACCTGGCAAGCATGCCGAAAGCCGCAAGCAACGCTGGGCTCGTATTGCTTTAGCCCTGGTCACCGCCCCAGAAGCTGCAGGCAAAGCCCAGCCCAGCGCAAGCCTTTCTCCGGCGGTTGACTGCATCCGGCGGTTGACAACCCGAAGTCCTGAAGGCACTCCTGCCAGACCGAGTGCAGCATCAGGCTCTGCGCTGGGTGCGTGCGGGGGTCAGTCCAGGTCCACGGCGCAGCATCTGCTGCTCCCGGCCGAGGCCGCCACCCGCATGCTCATCCAGATGCGGCGCCAGGCTGCATGCACCGAGCTAGAATCTCAGGGTTAGAGCTGCTAACCCCTCCCGAGGCCGCCGAGGCACCTCATCTTCTCCATCCTATTTCCAACTGTTGCATCGGCTTGGATCCCAAGGGTTTTGAGGGGGGCACCTGCTGATCCCTCCCGAGGCCGCCGCCGCGCCAGCCCATCTTCTCCATCATCTTCGCAGCGAGACCCATGCCGCGTGCGTCGGCGCCGCCGCCACCTGGCTCCTCCTGCTGCGCTGCAGCGCCGCCCTTGCCCATCCTGGTAGCACAGCACTGATGGTGAGCACTACAGATATTGGTGAGAATCCGGGAAAGTCCTGATTGACACCTGCTTTCAGTTCTACGTCGGTCCCGACACTGCGCAGCCGCCACCCTCATCCTGCTGCGCCGCCTGTTTCTCCTGTTTCATCCTGGTTTGCACAGCATCGAAGCCACGATACGTGTGGAAGTTCCCTGTCGATCAGGATTTGTTTGCTGCCTTTTGCCCAGCCCATCTCCTCCATCATCTTTGCCGCCAGGCCATGCCGCGCGCATCAGCGCCGCCAGGATCCTCGTCCTGCTGCGCCGCAGCGCTGCCCTTGCCCGGCCTGACTTGAACAGCATCGCAACCATGATGTGTGTGCAAGTTCTACTGGCATAGTCTGTGCAACCCATCTATTCCCCGTGCCCGTGCCGTGCGCATCAGGATGGCAAGGGTTTAGGGTTTGCCGCCTGCCACCGCTCCTCTCGCTGCGCCGCCATGCCACCCCTGCCCAACCTGAGTGCATGGAACTCAAGGCAAGAATGCATGAAGTACCCTGGCTGATGTTTGATCCTGCTTCTGTTTCAGCGCGTCATCCTGCTTTGCTGCCACGCCACCCTTGCCCAGCCTGCAGGGCGGGCATCCGGCGGGTAGTTGTAACTCTATCCACATCTGAAGTGGCTCTCGTGTGTGCTGCTGCCATGCAGCTGGCACCGGGCGACGCGCCGGCGCTGCCGCTGTTTGGCGGCCCCAACGGGCTCCAGCATAGATCTCGCGGAGCTGCGAGTCGCACGGCGCCTGCCGGGCGCGCATCACGACTGCCAGCTCACACCACGACAGGCCACCGGCAATGCTTGGCAGGATGACAGAAGAAGAAGGGAAGACACAATCTTTGGACACCCTCAACATTTGAAACCCTGAATTTGAGGCAGATGCGCGTGCCTGCCGTGCTGCAGGCAGGCCTCCTCGCCAGCTGCCGCGGCGGTCGGCGCCCCGTTGAGCTTGGTAAGGGTCTAGCAGGAACGTTACATCTGTGAATACCCCCCAACTTGAGACCGGGGCACTCGCCTGCCGCGCCGCAAGAAGGCCTCCTCGCCGGATGCCGCCGCGGTCGGCGCCCCGCTGAGGCCCAGGTTGCCGCCGGCAGGGGAGCTGCCCAGCCCGCCGCCGCCGCCGCTACCATCGCGCCCGCTATGGTCCATCGGAAGCGGCCCGTCGTCGCGCGTCTCGTCGGGCCGCGCGGCCTGCAGCGCGAGCTCTGCCCGCCGCATCGCCTCCTGACGTTCGGCTTCCCGCTCCGCCTCTTTTCGCGCCTGTATATAAGGAACACTACAACATAAGCATGCAGTAAGCCAAAGGCACATGCGGCAACAACCTGGTCGTTGGTGAAGAAGCAGCATGTCTGGCTTGGTCTTCAAACTAAACTTCCAGCGGGAACGCAGACCTCCTCCCGCTTCCGCCGAATGGCTGCATAGTCGTTTGGGCGCGCCGGGTCGTACTCGTTCTGTAGCGGCGCGCCATTCGCGGACAGGAAGGACGCGGCGGCGGGCTCCCGGCCGGCCGCGGCAGCGGCGCTCACACCGCCCCCGCGGCCGCCACCGCCGGCGTCAGGCCGCGCTGCCTGGCCGCCCCGCCCGCGGCCTGCGTGTGGGACACCACGTCTATCTTGCAATTCCATGCAGGCATCACAGCCCCAGAATGCAGCCAAGATTCTGCATGTGCCAGGGCTCGACAGTTGCGTGCGCTCTGACAAGAATGGCCTGAGACGAAGATGGCATTGTGATGATCCAACCACCTGCACGGAGCACGGAGGGCGGCATAGCGGGCGCGGGCCGCTTGGCGGGCACGCGCAGCTGCGGCGCGCCCCAGCCGCTGCTGCTGCTGCTTTGCGCGCCGGCCTTCGCTGCGGCATCGCCGCTGTCTCTGGCGTCCGGCAGGTCGCCATATAAGCCCCCGAACATCCTGATCTGTGATTCAGCGCATCAGTCAATGCACACTGTGAGCTTTCCGGCACCCTGTAGGCTCGAGTATCGAAGCCCTTCGATGTGTACGCAGTTGCAGGGGCGAGCGCTGCAATAGCAGTGTCAGCGCAGGTTGCTGGATTCGAGAACCTTCAAAGTGTTTGACAAGCAGGAACAGTCTGGGCAATAATGGTGAAGCAATTCGAAGCAGTCAGAGCTTTGAGGTCTCTTTCCGCTGCAGGGCGGGCTGGGTAGCGCGGGAGCTTGTGGTAATACCAACCCCGTCATGGTCCCGTTTGCGCTGCCCTGCACGAGAGTGATCCTCAAATCTCCATGCACAGTCTTGCAGCTGTTCCAACCTGCGCCGCTTCGTTGTGCAAAACATTGTACACAGTCAGCTGTGAATTGCCGGGCTTCTTTTGCTAAGGCGCAACCCGCGATCTAGTCAGTCAGCCAGACTCAGATTGACACTGCGTGCATATCCATTTGACGCCGATCTGCGAAGCAGTGCGCGTCCTGTGGGTCAAATTGAGATTCCATTCACATCATAGCATTCTGACATCGCATGCGCACATGATGTTCGGTCTAGGCAAGCTCACCACCTTGGTGAAGCAGCCGCAGCCAGCTGCAGCAGCCGAGCACCTGTGCAGACAGCGGCCTCCGACGCAGCGCCGGCGGCATCCACAGCAGACGAGCCAGCGGCTGGAGCAGCCGCTGCTGGCGCGGCGGCTGTGCCGCCACGCCGCACACACCGCTGCGGCGGCACGGCAGGTCGAGACGCTCGCGGTGCCCGACAGCGACGCCGCCGCGCAACCGGCAGCGGCAGACACAGCTGTCCCAGACGCGGCGGCGGAAGCTTCAGCTGAAGCTGCAGGGCCGCCGGCGGACGGCGCTGCTGAGCAGGAGCTGACGTTCGGCGCCGTGGCAGACGTTGAGGAGCTCCTAGGCGTCCGCGTCAACGTGGACGATGTCGGGCAGCCACTCGTGGAGTACCTGGTGCACTGGAAGGTCAGTCACACCAGAATGCATGTATATACGGCCTGTTTCGCACGATTGGCCTGCTGATGGGCTTTGTAAGACTGCGGCCGAGCTCCCAGTCCGTGTCGGGCAGCGAGAACTCTTCAACGCGCTCTTTAAGGTGCCTGATGCTGACGACCAGCGATGTGGTTGGCACACACAGGGCGGCGCGCCACACACATGGTGAGGCCAGCAGTGCTGCTCCACTTCCTTTTTGGTTGAGTCGATTCCTTGGTGGCGTTGTGTTGTGCTGGAAAATCGTGCCTGAGGCCGGCACGATGCACGTCACACCGAGGTGCTGAGTGACTTTGCGGCAGGGAGCCTGTGGAGAATGTCGCAGAGAACTTGTTGAGGGACTACGAGGACAGGTGGTGGAAGGCCAGCCGGGAGGTGCGGCACAGTGTGACATGCAGATGTGACATGAATAGCACGTTTTCCCACAGACACGCTGTCTGCGTGACCTCCTGACACCATGCACATGCCACAGAACATTGCGTATGCTCAGTTCTCGTGACTCATATAAGACGCAATCGATCTGAGAGGCATGCTGCGCTGCAGGGCGATGAGGAGGCCATTCGGCTGATGCTGGGCGGTGGGCAGCGCGTCTTGGCCCAAAGCGTTGATGAGAACCGTCGCAGGTGGGCCGTTGCAGGGGTCTTTGAGTGTGCACGCAGCTGTAAGCGTCCCACGGCACCTGTGCATCTGGTAGCTGCTTTGCCGTGCCAGCCGTGCACGACCCACCTGTGTACCTTGGCTCAGGCATCGGCTGACGATTGGAGTTGATCAGAGCTGTTGCCAGACGAATTCGTGTGCTATTGGTGCTGCAGCGCGCTGCACTTTGCTGCGGCGACCGGCAACGTGCGCATCACCCGCATCCTGTGCGAGGCCGGCGCGGAGATCGACCTCCGAGACAAGGACGGTGAGAAATCAAACATAGTATATGTCTCTTTTGGAGCTGCCACCCTCTTGTTGCAACCTCAGTAGCAGACTTCTGCCTCAAGTCCCCCTGCAAGCAACAAGCTGCTCCATGTGGCGGCGTGCCACCAGTTGCTGAAGGCTGCCCACCTATGGGCGTGCCGAGTACATTGTTTCTGACCTCCTTCCCGCTGCCGCCGCAGGCTACACACCGCTGCACATGGCGGCGGGTTACCTGCACACGCAGGTGGTGGAGCTGCTGTTGCACTACGGATCTGACCCAGAGGTGCGAAACCCACCTGCTCTCGCTGTATCGCGTCGGCCGGATCGGCAACTTTGTCCAAACTCAACCACGCTGCCTGCCTGCGCCACAAGGTGCACGACCGAGCAGCATTCGCGGGTCGGTGCTGGAGCTGGTGGAGGGGCTGAAGACGCAGGATGCTCTGTTGATATTGAATGGTGCACTGGACAAGCAAAACTTCATCTGCGCAGTCGGTTCGGTGCTGGAGCTGGTGGAGGGGCTGAAGACACAAAACCCTTCGACCGCATTCCCTGTCAACGTACATCTGACCAACCCCTTTCTCGCTCAGGTGCGGGACCAGCAGTCGCGGTCGGTGCTGGAGCTGGTGGAGGGGCTGAAGACGCAGATTCCCAACGACGCGTCCGTCGCGCAGCGCCGATTTGCACTGGAGCGCTGCTCCGAGATCCTGACAGGTACTGTCGCGTTTTTTGACCGATTCGGATTGCTCAACTTTGACCTCTATGAATGCTAATCAGCCTGAGTGAGGCTGGAAGTCTCTCTTTCGTGTCGGTTTGGCTCAGCTCAAATTTAGCTCGATTCGGCTCAGTTCGTTTCGGTCCAGTTCAGGAATAGATGAAGTACAACAAGTTCTGCAATTCAGGAACAGAGGAACTACAAATTCTGCAGGCACGACGAGCTGGAGCCGCGGCAGCTGCTGCAGTCGCGCACAAGATTCCACCCAGTTCTGGACGAACGAACATTCAATTCACTCCACGCCCGATATGAGATTGCCAAACAGATGCAGGAACGCTGTATGACGCTGTATGATGAGCTGCAGGCACGCTGTATGATGAGCTGGAGCCGCGGCAGCTGCTGGAGTCGCGCACCAATGAGGACGGCACAAAAGACTACCTGGTGCAGTGGCCCGATGACTCCCCAGACTCCTGGGTGCGACCCATGGTCCATCATCGTCAACGCGCCAGCGGCAGAAGCAAAAATGCCTCCGGTCTGGCTGCTTGAGTTGTGTGCCTTCAGAGGCCGCCGCTCATCCGCAACTTGGACACACCGGCGCAATGCTTCAAGGGCAGCAAACTCCAAAAAGCCCGAACGCGCAGGTAAACGAGGCATATGTGGCGGAGGATGTGCGCGCCGACTACGAGGCGGGCCTCGAGTACGCGCAGGCGGACAGCATTCTGCGCATGGTGCAGCGGGGCGACCAGCGCCAGTACCTCGTCAGGTGCGCGATTCAGGGTGTGGAATTTCACGTCGTGTGGCCTGCTCCGCTTTCTGGGTGCACGGCCTCCTTGAGGCGCGAGTGGACCCGCGGATGCATGCGCAGCGCCATGACCCAGCCTACTCATCCGGCGAAGCACTCGGCAAAGCATCCGATTGACGATTTGCTCATGTTCTGTGCCGCAGTTGGCCCCAATTCCGAGCACTACTCGGATAGCTGGGACGAGGACGAGGACGAGGAGAACAATCCGGCAGACGCAGCAAATCAATGTTTGTTTGTTCCCTCAACTCAAGAGACAGCTGCTTTTGGCTCCGCAGGTGGTCCGACTCGGAGCGCTACCCAGACAGCTGGGAGGACGAGGAGAACATATCGGCAATTCTGGTGGCGGCGTGGGAAAAGGAGCAGCCGCCGGAGCTGCTGCAGCGCCAGTCCAACGGCGCCGGCACCCCGCGGCGGCAGCAGCGCCAGAAGCAGAAGCCGAAATCAAAGCAAAAGCAGCCGGCAGCGGTGCCCACGGCAGAGGCAGAGGTCGCACACGCTGCCTGACGCCGTTAGCAGCATGGTGCATTCTGTGGCGGGCGGGATGGAGGTCTACATGTTGTATAGACACTTGATCAACTTAGCGGGCCGCCGGGGGAGTTGTGTCCACATTACAGCGGCGCGTTGTATGATTGTCACCCGTGGGGGCCTGCTTGAACGGCTTTGCGAGAGCAGCCGCAGGCCGCACGAACCGCCGCAAGCGCGAGGCATGCGCTAGTGGTTCGAAGGTTGTAAACGCGCCCCTTCAATCCGCAGCAACTGCGGATGCGCCTCAAGACAGAGACAGTTGCAACTTGCAACTGGCCAGTCTGGCAAGGGTTTTGGCAGCGTGGGCAGAGTAACTAAGTGGTTAGTAACACCCTATGTTAATAACACGTTAATAACACTTAATAACATGGACAATGTTCAGAACCTGCTTATTAATAACATATGTTCGGTTATTAACCTTCCT
>JAABUM010004166.1_pt1 | contig 16653 bp, 12 predicted proteins | sample 5559161 | NCBI WGS metagenome assembly JAABUM01 (sample SAMN10711868, study PRJNA513369) | rock metagenome | isolation source: Antarctica rocks | place: Antarctica: Victoria Land, Siegfried Peak nord | reverse complement strand
CGCGGGGTGGGCGGGGAGAGCCCCCGTGCAGTACTCGAAGGGCAGTTCGGGCGCGAGGGATACGCACGCGCCGTCCACGAATCAGCCTTCTTCTTTCGCGACGAAATGCCCGCCGTGCTGGAGTCGCGGTTCGGCGAGGCCGAAGCGCGCCGCGTGCGGCAACCCGTCCTCGTCGTTGAAGGAGGGCAGCAACCTGCGCGCCTCGTCCCGTTGGCGCGCCAGATCACTGCGCGAGCCACTGCGTTGCTGCCCCACGCCGAAGCAGTGACGATCGAGGGCGTCAGCCACATGATGCCGTTGCAGGACCCCGACGCCGTCGGCCGTGTCATCGCCACGTTTGCTCGCCGCTACCCCATCGTGTCCTCGATGACGGCATCGGGCGGATAAGGAGAGCGGAACAAGCCCACACGGGAGCAACCTGTGGTGGTGGGGACCCCTCACGGTCTATCTCGTCCGCACGGGTGTGGATCTTGCCCACCTGTGGCCGAGTCCCCAAAGGAGCCAAGGGAGGACGACGGCAGGATCATCATCCATGTTAGAGAGTCAGGGGGCGGGTTCTGGGCGCGACCCGACGGGGCGACGTTGCTAGGTTCGGTCTCCTTGCGCTGGCTGCGTGATTCATCGGCCTGGGGGCGTGCTCTGTTGATGCGAGGTGTGCGCTCACAGCTGATGGTACTCTGCCACTGATGCGGATCGCCATCGGGCTACCACCCAGGGTTCGTCGTGTGGGCCGTGCGACGCCGCGTGGATCCCGCTCAGCCACGCCGGGAAAGGAGCCGCTCACCCACGGAGTAGCTCAGGTGGCGCTGCGGCGCGGATGCGCCACCCCCAGGAGGGGAGGCGCATCGGGCCCGCTAGAGGGGCGCCTGCTCAGCGGTGAGCAGCAGGCGCCGCCAGGTGTCGGCCAGCCACCCCTCGACGCGCTCGGGGGTCCACCCGCGTTCACGCACCAACAGCAGGTAGAACTCCGGAGCGTTGGTCGCCCAGATCACATCGGCGGCTTCCTCCAGGGAGAGGTCGGCGCGCAGGCTGCCGGTGGCCGCCAGGTCGGCGGCAAACAGGCGCATGTTGCGCGCCCTCCTCTGGCTGATCTCCTGCCACAACGCGGCCAACTCGGGATGGGCGGGGGCCGCCTCGCGCAGCACGGCGAACAGGGGGGCCAGCCGTTCTTGAATGCCCCGGTGCGCCTGGGCGTACAGCTCCAGCTTGCGCTGAGCCCGCGGCGCGGCCTGAATCTGGCGCACGTAGTCCCGCTCCGCCGCGGCGATCGGCTGATCGGCGCCGGAGATGGCCATCTCGACCAGACGCCGGAAGAGGGCCGGCTTGGGGCCGACCGAGGCGTAGACGGTGTCCAGGGCCACCCCCGCCGCCTGGGCAATCGCCGCCATGGTGGTGACCGCATACCCGTTGGCCAGGAACAGAGCCTGAGCAGCCGCGACGATGCCGCTCCGCGTCTGGTCCGCCGCGCGCTGGCGGCGGCTGGCGTCGTAGGAGCGGGGCCGACCGGGGGGCTTGACTTCCTTGACCATACTCTCTAGTATAACAGTATTAATCCGAATATACTTCGGATCAAATCAGGAGACGCTGTCGGCACAGGTCTCTATAGCAGGAGGGTAGGCCACCATGTCGGTCGAGCAGAACAAAGCAACGACGCTCCGCGTGTTCGCCGAGGGCTTCAACCAAGGCGGCCTCAGCGTGATTGACGCGCTTGTCGGCGCGGGGGTGGACCACCAGCACCCCACCGAACCGAGCTTCCCTGAACACCTCAAGGGGGTCATTCGGGCCATGCGCGCGGCCTTTCCCGACCTCCACTTTGAGATCAGCATGATCATCGGCGAGGGCGAGTGGGTGGCCCTGCATGCGGTGATGACGGGCACCCACACTGGTGATCTCCGCCCGCCGCTGCTGCCGGCCGGCGGTCCCCCCGTGGTCCCGCCCACGGGCCGGCCCATCAGGGTAGCCCACATGCATCTGATCCGCTTTGAGGGGGAGAAAGGGGGCGAGTTGTTCCACGTGATGGACACGCTGACCATGCTCGGGCAACTCGGCCTGCTGCCGGGGCCGGGCCAGCCTATCACGCCTGGTCGCCCCGCCTGAGTAGCCGACTGGTCACCGTTTGTGGTTGTGTTGCGGTTAGAACCATGAACGTACAGAGTATAGTGGAAGATGCGGAGAAGAGCGGCTGCCGATGGGAGAGTATGCGGCCGGTCCTCGGAGCATGAGCCGACCACCCTATGGTACAGGGCGGTCCGGCACGCGGGACCGCGCATCACCCCGCGGCCGCCGCCAGTTTATTCTCCCCTCGTGCTGCCACCAGGCAAGGCATGCGCCATTATCGTGTGACTCTGCTACTCCTGACGATGATGATTGTGAAGAGCAGCGTGATCCCGTGTCGGGACTAGAGCGAAGTCATCAGGTCGCCCAGGGTCGCCAACGTCCGCGCCTTCCAGGCCTGATAGTCAGCGCCATTCGTGTAGTGCCACCATGCGGCCCCATAGGAGGAGAGGAGGAGCAAGCGCCGGTAGCGGTACTCGTCGTGGGCCGTCAACGGGTGCCCGTGGGTATAGCCCTCCCACAGGCCCCTGCCGAAGGCATCACCCGTGCTCGTCCCTCCGGCGAGGTCAAACATCGGGTCACCCCCCACGATCCCCCCAGGATCGATGATCCCCGCGAGTCTCACGTGCCCGTCTTCCAGGCGGAACAGAGCGTTGTTGGGCACGACGTCCCCATGGATCAGGTGTGGCTGGCTTATCTCCATGGCCCCAGTGTCGAAGACCATCTCCTCAATGGCCTGGCGCTCCTGCGCTGAAAACAGCGGAGCCCCAGGCCCGGCATCGAGGTCATAGGTCTGGCGCAGCGCTGTGCGCCAGGTGGGGGCGCTCCAGCCTCCGCCGGGACAGGGACTCCCAAACCCCTCCGTCCGCACACCGTGGATCGTCCGCAGGGCGCGGCCTAGCACCGCGCCCGCTTCCCCATGCAACCTCTCGGGCAGGTCCCGCGGATCGGTCCCCTCCATCCAGGCCAGCACCTGCACATCGTAGGGGAGCGTGGCCCGAGAGTCGTCTAACAGCAGGACGTGCGGTAGGGGCAGTCCGCACCCTGCGAGGCGCTGAAAGAAGATGGTACTCACGAAGAGATCGTCTGGCCAGGGGCTGATCTTCACCACCACAGAGCCGGATGTGGCATCCACCCGCAGCGTCACGTTGGTCTCGCTCTCCAGCACAGTGACCGCCTGAGGGTGGATGCCGATCCGTCCGAGCACAGCGCCGACATAGCGGGGTACGTGCGCCGTGATGTCGGCATAGGCCGCGGATCGCCCGGCTTTTTTCTCGGCCAAGGCAAGGTTCCCAATGTCGAGATGGAGCACTGTGTCTCCTCCGGAGGAGTGTCCCTCCCTCTAGACGTCACCGCCCGTGCGATGAGCCGCAGGACGCGCTGTGGCGCTGTTCTGTTCTTCCCGCTCACCCAGGATCTCCAAGGAGCGGACATGGTTATCCCCATTGTACATCCGTCACAAGGGATACTGTCGGCGACGCGCTCTTCGCACGTGACTCTGTTTGGGTTGGCTAGGCGAGGGCGGTCACCCGTCCCCGCCCGCCCGCAAAACCGGACGTGAGGTAGGGTAGGCAGCTAGCGGGAAGCGTCAGGTTTCAGACCGCACCGGGGTGGCAGGCGTGGTTGTCTTGGGGGAGAGCAGAGGAGGAGGCAGCCATGGCGAGACTGGCGCGGGTGCTGGTGACGGAGGCGCGGGCCCAACCGGCTCGCAACCGTAGATCCGCGGGCGCCCGCGGTCACCCTATGGTACCCTGGGGCAAGGGGCGCCACGGCCTGTAGTCGGCAGTAGCCTACCAGAGACACACGAGCGGAGAGACCCATAGAAACTGTCCGCGGGGGACCCCGTCTTTCAAGGCGGAGGGGAATGCGACTCCGCATGCGTCGCGGTCTCTCTACGTAAAGGGAGAGGCGGCTGATCGCCGGTATCGGGACAAGTCGGATGAGCCACGCGGCGCACAGGGGGCCAAGCGCGTGTTCGCCTGCGCGCTGCCTGGCCAGGGTGGCGCCACTCCGGCAGGATCGAGGACACCGCGCTAGCTGGCCTGGCTGCCTACGCCGAGCGGTATGCCAGTGTGGCGCGGGCGGCGGACATCGCCTTTCCCTATAGTTAGTAGCCAGCAGACGGCCTGGCAGATTGGGGCCATCAGCGCCGCCCTACGCGAGCATGGATCACTCTATTCAGCTCTGGCAGGCGATTGGCGAGATGGGCATGGGGCGCCGTATAGTAGAGGTTAAGAGTACCTCGGGCAGAGCGTGGGAGCGGGACCGTGCCGGACCGTGCCGCGATCTATAGGGCATTCGACACAGACCAACCGCTGGCGGCCGAGGACCCACGCTACGTTGACCTCACAGCCGTGCAGGGCGGCGTCAATATCTCCAGGAAGCTAGCGCAGCGGATCAAGAACGCCGGCGATAAGCCCTCGCATCACTTGCTGATGGGCCATACCAAGTGTGGTAAGACGACACTGCTGAACCGCACGGCCTTTCTGCTCCAGCAGGACGGCTACGCCACCGTCTTCTTCGACGTGGCTGAACTGGCCAGCCGCACCTTTGAATACACCACCGTGCTGTTGCTGCTGGCCGAGCAGGTTGTTCGCCAACTGGCCGACAGTTATGACATCCTGATCGGGGACGCCGATGGGCCACGGCTGCTGGACTTCCTGCTAGACAAAGAGATTACCACTGGGCGAAAGCTGTCTGCCGAGGCAGGGGCCAAGGCCGACGTCAAGGTGGGGTGGTTCGCCCGCTGGCTGGCCGACGCGGGCATCGGCGTGGACGTGCGGGGCGGGTTCGAGCGCAGCCGCGACATCACCGTCAAGGTGGAACGAGATGCCCGCGGTTTCCTGGGTGCGGTTAACGCCCTGATCCAGGACGCCTGCCAGAAGACAACCGAGGCGGGCTGCACGGGGCTGGTGATCATCTGTGATGGCTGCGATAAGCTGAACATCTCGGCCAGCGATCGGCAGGGCCAGAGCTACGACCTGCAACGCGCCCTATTCTACGACCACGCCCCCGACCTCAGGTCGGTGCCCTGCCACGTCATCTACACCGTGCCGGTCTCCATCCCCATCAACGTGGCGGACATCTGGGAGAGCCCGGAGTTTGTACCAGCCATCCCGGTGATCGAACTGCCCGGCATGCCAGTTGCCTACTTTGCCGAGGGCCGCCGGCTGCTGGGCGAGGTGGTCAGCCGCCGCCTACGGGAAGAGGGGTGTGGCGTGGCCGATCTCTTCCCCGATGCCGAGGCGACGCTGCAGACGCTGATCGCCATCTCAGGCGGCCATATCAGCGATCTGCTGGTGCTTGTGCAGGAGGCGGTGCTGGAGGCCCAAACTGAGGGCTCGCCCCGCCTGACCGGCAGCCACGTCAACCGCTCCATTGCCAAACGCGCCCAGGAATACACCCGATTAATCGAGGGCAAGTACCTGCCCCTCTTGGTCGAGATATATCAGAAAAAGCTCGCGCCATCGAATGGAGACGAGTACCGCGAGTTGATCTTCAAGCGGCTGGCCCTTGAATATGTCTTTGAGCTGGGCACGCGCGTTGATCTGCACTCGCTTGTGGCCGCGTCGGGGGCCTTCGAGCCCTTCCGCAAGGCCACGGTCCCATGACCACTCCACCTACCTCGCCGGCTGATCATGCCGTTGACGAGCCACCGGCGCGCTCCTACGACGCGGTGATCAGCCAGATCCTGCGCATTCAGCGCGACCTGGTTGGTTCGCCCGAACAGGAGGATGATGATTTCCAGAGCCGCCGGCTGACCCTGGCCCTGCGTAACCGCCAGGGCACTTTTGGGCTGCTCTTCGCCGTGTGCAACGAGGTGCCGCTGCGCCACGAGCTGACCGGTCGGATCAGCGCGGGCCTGCCCGACTGGCCGCCCACCGAACTGCAACTGAGCGGGGGCGAGGTCAGCCTGCTGGACACACTGCTGGCCGCGCCCGGCGCGCCGGGCCCGCTGATCGTCTACGGCATTGAGCTGCTGCTGCCCTCCGAGGAGAGCGGGCTGTTGCTCCGGCAGCGCACGCTGCAGGAGATGCAGATGCGGCGTGAGCTGTTTCGGTCGCTGGGCCGCCCCCTGCTGCTGTGGATGCCGGAGTACGCCTATACGCTGATCGGCCAGCAGGCGCACGATTTCTGGAGTTGGCAGAGCGGCGGGTTCTTCTTTCGGGGCAGCCAACCCGCCGTGAGTGGCGCGGCGTTCGAGGCTATCCCACGCCCGACGCCCCGACTGGATGATGAGCCGCCCGGTGGAGCGCTCGGCCCTGACCTGGAGGGACGCGATGTGGAGATCACGGCGCTGCGTGAGGCGCTACGCGGCGGCCGCCCTGTCGTGGTGCATGGCATGGCCGCCACGGGCAAGACCGCCCTGGCTCGCCGCCTGGCCCGCGAGGTGGGCGCGGACTACCCCGACGGTCAGGCGCTGGTATCGCTGGGCGGGACCGACGTCCAGGAGCAGGTGATCCTGGCCGGGCTGCGCCAGGTCATCGGGGCCTTTCAGCCTGCCCTGGAGGTCCCCGACAAGGTCGCGGCCCTCGTGGCCTACTATGGCCGCCTGCTGCGGGGCAGGCGCGCCCTGATTATCCTGGATGATGTACCTGACAGGCGGGCCATCCAGCCGTTCCTGCCTCCAGAGGGCTCGGTCCTGCTGGTCACCGCGCGTCACCAGGTGGAGCTGCCCGGCGCCGTCTACCTGGACCTGGATCGGCTACCGCCAGAGTCGGCCCGCCGCCTGCTGCTGCGCCTCGCGCCCCACCTCACCTCGTCCGCCGCCGACGGCATCGCCGCGCTGTGCGCGTACCAGCCCCTGGCCCTGCGCCTGGCCGGTCGCCTGCTGGCGGCCAGGCCGGAAATCGCCCCGGCAACCTATGTCGGCTGGTTGGGCGACCAGCGCCGCGGCGTGGAGACCACCGCCGCTGACCAGAGTGAGCCGGACGTGGCTATTGCCGCCGCCTTCACCCTGACATGCGCGCGCCTGTCAGTGGGCGCCGCGCGCCTGCTGGGCCGCCTGACCGTCTTTCCCGCCTCGTTCGACGCGGCTGCGGCGGCAGAGATCGGCGACGACCCAGACGCCGAACGGCCGCACCTGGGGGAGTTACTACAGCTTGGGCTGGTCACCCTGGATCCGCCAACGGAACGCTACCGCGTCCCCGGCCCCATCCGCGGTCTTGCCGCCGCGCGCCTAGACGGCCAGGAGCGGGCTGCCGCTGCCCTGCGGCACGCCCGGTACTACCTGGGGGTCCTGCGGTCCGCTGGCTTACTCTACAAGCAGGGGGCGCGGGGCTGGGACAGGGCGTGGACCTGTTTGACCGCGAGTGGACGAACATTGCCGCTGGCCAAGCCTGGACGGCCACGCACATCAGGGATATCGCCGAGGCGGCGACGCTGTGCGGGGCCTATGCCGAGGCGGCCCCGGAGCTGCTTGAGCAGCGTCTGCGCCCACGGGAGCGCATCCGGTGGGGCCAAGCCGCCCTGGAGGCGGCCCGGCATTTGAGACAGGCCGCCGCGGCGTCCAGATACCTCACATACCTGGGCAACACCTACGACAGACTGGGCGACTACCCCAGGGCGATGGGCTACCACGAGCAGGCTCTGACCATCGCCCGTCAGATGGGGGACCGCCGAGGCGAGGGCAACGCCCTGGGCAACCTGGGCAACGCCTACCACAGACTGGGCGACCACCCCAAGGCGATGGGCTACCACGAGCAGGCCCTGACCATCTCCCGCCAGATCGGGGACCGCCAGGGCGAGGGCGCCACCCTGGGCAACCTGGGCCTGGCCTACCACAGACTGGGCGACTACCCCAAGGCGATGGGCTACCATGAGCAGCATCTGGCTGTTGCACGCCAGATCGGGGACCGCCAGGGCGAGGGCAACGCTCTGGGCAACCTGGGCCTGGCCTATGGCAGACTGGGTGACTATGCCCAGGCCATTAGCTGCTTAGTGGCAGCTAGCCTGATCTACCGCCAGATCCTCAGCCCTAGCCTCAAGATTGTACTAGGTACTCTACAAAGCATGCGCTACCAGGTGGGCGACGCCGAGTTCGAGCAGCTTGCCGCCGAGGCGTTCGCGGCTCAGGGCGCGACTCTCACAGCGTACCGTCCCATGCTGGAGCAGGGTGGCGTCTTCGCTCCGCCCACACTCGATGAGTACCAGAAAGGCCTGGTTGAACTGTTCAGCCGGGCGGCTCTGCTGGATGAGCAGGCTGCTATGCAGGCGCGCCAGTGGGTCGCGGAGCATCAGGAGAACCCTGCTTGGGCGGCTCTGGCGGCCACGGTAGAGCGTATGCTGGCGGGGGAACGTTCGCTGGCAAAGCTGCTCGATCCCACGGCCGCACTCGACGAGATAGACCGCGCCATCATCGAGCAAGCCCTGGCCGATGCGGCGGCGCTTGAGCAGCCGGCCCCTCCCGATGCTGCTCCCGGTACGCGCCCTGATGGGGATCGGCCGGCCGGGCCGGCGCCCCAGGCGCCATAGGTGACCGATCACGCACAGTACTGCGCTGCCGATCACGATGCCGCGTCGGCCCTGTACAGGATGGCGAGTGCAGCATCGCGCACCGCGCACGCGGTAGCTCCACCTTATTGCAGCGGGCGGCCCTTGCTACCAGGCAGCGACCACCAGAGTGCAGCAAGCGGCGGGTGATCAGCTGTGGCGGGAGAGGGGGCCAATGACCGCGTATGACCACATCATCGCGGAGGCAGGCTCGGCGGGTCCCGACCCGCGTGCCGGGCCTGGTTGGCCTGCGCGTCGCTGATGCGTTAATCATGCCCAGGGTACCGCGGGCGAACACCCACCTGAGCTGCGTGATGATCGGTGAGCAGGCCGCGGCCCACCTATCCGCGCCGACATGATGAGCCACCACCCTGTCGGCGCAGGTGAGACAGGCGCCGGTGGGGACGCTGTATACTGGCCACATGGACGTACATGGGATGGCTCAAGGAGGCGCCGAGGATGGCCGATGAACGACGTGGCCTGGCTCTGGAAGACGTCTGGCGGCTGCGCCGGGTCGGTGATGTGCAGCTATCCCCCGATGGGCGGACCGTGGCCTATGTGGTCGGCTCACTAGATCAGGGACACAACACGGTCACCTCGGCGATCTGGCTGGTTGACCTGGAGAGCAGGCACGCCCGCCAGTTCACCACCGGCACGGCGGCCGACACCGACCCGCGCTGGTCACCCGACGGAGGTCAGCTGGCCTTTGTCTCCACGCGCCACGAGGGCAAGCCGCAGATCCATGTGATCCCCCGCGACGGCGGAGAACCGCGCAGGATCACCGCCGAGAAGGATGGCGCCCTGGATCCCGTGTGGGCGCCTGACGGTCATCGCCTGTGCTACGCCGTGGCCGTAGAGTCGGCCCGCCAGCAGGTACCGGGGGAGGTGGCGTGGTTTACAGCCCGCCCAGAGGCCCGCCAAGATACGCCGCGGCTGCGCCGGCAAGCCGCCCTCCTCTCGCGTATGGATGGCCGTGGCTACGTGGACCGCCGCCTGCACCTCTTCCTGATTGACCTTGAGGCCCCCGACACGGCGGCCCGCCAACTCACCCACGGGGACTATGACCATAGCGGGGCGGCGTGGTCACCCGATGGCGCCAGCCTCGCCTTCCTGTGCAACCGCACGGTCGAGGCTGAGTACAACGTCGTCTCGGACGTGTGGACCCTCGACTTGGACAGCGGAACACTAACTCGTCTCACCGACGAGACGCTGGGGCCACTAGGGGCAGCGGACCCCACCCCGGTGTGGTCGCCTGATGGCACGGCCCTGGCCTTCTATGCCGCCCCTGATCTGTTCAGCCAGGGGACCTACTATGATGCGCATCTGTGGATTGTCTCGCGCGCCGGTGGCGACCAGCGCGACCTCTCGGCTGCGCTGGATTGCCCGGTTCAGGTCTTCCAGCCAGACCATTTCTGGCCACCACTCCTGCCGCCCTTCTGGGCTCCCGATAGCGCGACCGTGTACTTCCGCGCCTCCATCGGCGGCGACGGGGCCGTGTATGCGGTAGACGTGACCAGCGGCGCCGTGCGCCGCCTCTCGCCGGACGCCGCCGATGTGGTGGGCGGGAGCTGCACTCCTGATGGCCAGACGCTGGTCGTGCTGGCCTCCACGCCCTTCGTGCCCTACGATCTGTTTACCCTCCCGGCGGCGGGGGGCGCGCTGGCCCCGTTGACCCATACCCACGCGGAGGTCCTTAATGATATCGGCCTGGTGACCCCGGAACGCCTGTGTTTCGCCGCGCCCGATGGCCTGGAGATCGAAGGGTGGCTGTACAGGCCAGTCCAGACCGACAGCGGCCGCCCTTTTCCGCTGATCCTGAACGTGCATGGCGGTCCCATGGGGGCCTGGGGTAACCTGTTTCTGTTTCAAGCGCAGACGCTGGCGACGGCAGGCTACGCCTCGCTCTACATCAACCCGCGGGGCAGTACCGGCTATGGCCAGGCTTTTACCCGCCAGTACGATTGGGGCGAGAAGGACTTCGGTGACCTGATGGCGGGGGTCGAGGCCGTGCTGGCCCGCGGCGAGGCCGACCCGCGCCGGGTGGGTATCACCGGCCTCTCCTACGGCGGGTTCATGACTCTGTGGGCGTTGGGCCACACCGACCGCTTTGCCGCCGCTGTGGCGATCAACGGTATCTCCAACTTCGTCGGTATGTACGGCGTCAGTGATATCGGAGCCCTGTGGCTCGAGCATGAGTTTGGCGGCCCCTTCTGGGCCAGTGACGAGCACTGGCAGCGCTATCGCCACCACTCGCCTCTCACCTACGTGGAGCATATCACAGCACCGCTGCTCCTGCTCCAGTCGGAGAATGACTACCGCTGCCCGATCGAGCAAGGAGAGCAGATGCTGACCGCGCTGCGCATGCGCCGGCAGACGGTGGAGTTGATCCGCGTGCCGGGGGCTAGCCACGTGATCGCGATGAGCCCATGGCCTCACCAGGGCTATCTACAGTGGCGCCTGTCGCAAGAGTGGTTTGATCACTACCTCGTCGGTGAGTAGCCTATCGCTGCCCCGCCAGGGCAGGATGCAGCCAGTGCCGCGCTGGTGCGCTCCCCCCGTGGCGCCCTGAACGCTGTTCCTCCTAAGGGGCTCGGCGACGGTCTGGCTCTTATGCACCGAGTAGTTGTCCAGCACGATCCACAGGGGACGCTCTCGCTGCCAGTCCGCCGGTGCCCCCGGAGGACACTCTCGCCACCTGCCGGATGAAGCCCACGACGCGCTGCGCAGTGATGGGACCCACCGCGTCCTCCTGCAAGCTAGGGGCGGCCGCCTACTCCTGGCGCGTGAGGCGGCGCGTCTTGGCCCGACTCGTGGGCAGCGCGGCCCAGGTCAGGAACTCCAGCCGCCCAGCCTGCGGGCCATGGGTGACATAGGCGTCAATGTCGATGGCCAGGTCGTACTCACTCAGCGTCACGGGTCATGGGGTGACCGTGACCCGTGACGCTGTGACGGCATGGCTTGCCTGGCCAATCGCGTAGAGCCAGTGCTGCCCCGCCGGTGTACCGGACGGCAGCGCCAGGGTGGTCAGGAAGGCGCCGTTCCGACCGCTGACCACACCGAGCAGGACCTGGCCTGCTGGACTATCCCAGGAGAGCCGCACCGTTTCTCCGGCGCCGAATCCCGTGCCCCCTAGCGCTATGCGTGATCCCGCCGCTCCGGCGGTGGGCCGCGGCGTCAGTCTCGGCTTGATGGTAAAGTTGGCCGTACCCAGATAGCCGCTGCTCAGGCCCCAAGCGTGTACGCTATGCGGGCCGTAGGGCAAAACCGGCACGGTGCGTGTGATGCCGAAGGAGCCCGCCGCATCGGTGGTCAGGCTGCCCAGGGACGGTCCTGCCGCGTCGATGGTCAGAGATACGGCCTCGTGGGCGGCAAAGTGGAGGCCGATCAGGGTAGCCGCTTGGCCCACCGTGACCGGGGCCGGCGCCATGTACAGGGGGACAGCCACGGTCACGGTGCCGGTTGATACGGGCACGCCCGTGGCCGAGGGTGTGGCGCTGGAGGTGGGAGGCGCCGGGGCTGTTGCGGTGGATGAAGGTTGCGGCGTGGGCGATGACTCGGTCGTCTTGTAGATGCTCCCTTCCAGCCCACCAGCATAGTAGGTGCTTGGGCCATCAGACGTAATAGCGTTCAGCTGATATGCGGTGCCGCTGTCTTGCTGGCCCCAGGTTGCTCCTCCATCGGTTGTGCCAATGATGATGCCGTTGACACCGACGGCATAGCATGCGGTGGCCGTGCCACAACTGACGTCGACCAAGATGTAGGGGAGGTTGGCCGCGGTCGGCCGCCAGACGCCTCCTCCATCGCTGGTGGTCAACACGACGCCATCGCCAACGGCAACACAGTGGCTCAGTGTGGGACAGGCAATGCCAAAGAGGCGGGCGGGCGTACCACTGGACTGGGCCTGCCAGGTGCTGCCCCCATCGGTGGTGGCCAGGATCATTCCGCCATCCCCGACGGCGTAACAGGTGGTCACCGCCGGGCAGGCCAGACCACGCACGTCGTTATCGTAGACTGTGCCGCTGCGTTGGAAGGTCCAGGCGCTACCCCCATCGGTGGTGTTCAGGATCGCCCCGAGCATCCCGCCGGCATAGCAGATGGTTGCACTGGGGCAGGCGATGGCATAGAGATCGTAGCCCATTGGGCTGCTCTGGCGGCTCCAGCCGTACCCACCATCCGTTGAGGCCAGGATCGCACCATAATTGCCCACGCTATAGCAGGCAGATGGGCCGCCGCAGGCAACCGCCTGCAAGTAGAGGTTGGCCGCACCATCGCGGGCCGTCCAGGTGGCGCCCGCGTCGTCAGTGGTCAGGATCGGCGTGGTCCCGTAGTAGCCAACGGCGATACAACGTGACGGAGCAGGGCAGGTGAGGCCGTAAAAACCAGACGTGCTGCCCGTGTTCAGTCTGCTCCAGCCTGCCGCGGGACACAACGCGCCACAGGGCGTGGCCAGCGCAGTGGGGGAACTGAAGCCGATGACGGTCGAGACCGGCCCTGACGTGGGCGTGCCACTCGGTGAGGAGATGGCCGGGGGCGTGGGGGTCACCGTCACCGATGGCGGGATCGTGGTCGCCATGGCCGTTGGCGGCGTTCCCGTGGTGGTAGCCGTCGGCAAGGACGTCAGTGTAGCCGTGGGCGAGGCTGATGCGGTCCATGTTGCCGTGCTGGTAGGCGTGGGCGCGGGCGTGACCAGATCCCCACTTGTGGTGAGCATCCGGCTACCGTGGGGCAGGTACGCGGCGCTGGCTGGCTGGCTTACGGCAGGCCCGCCTACCACGCCTCCTATGGCCACGATAAGCAGTGCCGTGACCGCGATGCGCTCTCCGTGTCTGATCATGGGGGAGCCTTTCTTGGTGCTCTCGTCCGTGTCCTCGTCACTGCCGCGGATGGCTGTTCACCATGGGAAGCGTGCTGTGTCTTGCGTTCGTTCGCCCTCCCTGACCCAGACACGCCAGCCCACGTGGCGCAGGCGTGTCCTATCATTCGCCGGGTGCATCGCCGGGTCAGAGTAGGCCCGCCGCTCCATGCCATCTTCAGCAAACCTTCTGAGTATACGGCATTCGGTGAATAGGAGATGCCCCGACCCAGCAGGGCCAGCAGGAAGGCCAGCCCGCCGCCCCAGTCTCCCCAGCCGCGTGTCCCGCGGCACAGCAACGACCTGACCATGAAGCGCCTAGTGTTGGGCGTCCTGCAAGACAGCTTCCTGCGCCGCTTCAACCTGCGCCTCTCGGCTATCGTGGCCGTGCTGCCCACCGAACTGCCCGTGCTGGAGGTGCGTGGCCAGCGTACCGACCTGCTCTTCCTGCTGGCCGACGGCACGATCTTGCACCTGGAGTTCCAGACCACGGTCAAGGACGGCGACATCGGGCGCTTCGCCAGCTACAACCTGGCTTTTCACCTGCACTTTGGCCGCCCCGTCTACACCGTGGTGGTCTATGGCCGCGGCATCAAAGCGGCCCCGACTACCCTGGGCGGCGGCTCCCTGACCTTCCAGGCCCGCAACATCTACATGGCCGAGCAGGATGCCGGCGCCACCCTGCAGGCCCTGCGCGACAGCCCCGACCTGAGACCCTCGACGACCGCCTGGCCCTCATTCTGGCTCCCCTGATGAGCAGCGAGCATACTGTTAATGACGTGGCTATCGCGGCGGCCGAGGTGGCCCAACGGCTGCCCCCGCGGGAGCGCGACGAGACTGTAGGCGCTATGGTCAGCCTGTCGTATCATTATCTTGAGGACGAGGTCGCCAATCACATCCTGGAGGCATTGTTGCGGATGAACCTGCTCAACACCATTCTTGATCAGAAGGTCGCCGAAGGCGAAGCTCGGGGCGAGGCTCGGGGTGAGGCTCGGGGTGAGGCTCGCGGCCTGCGTAGCGCCCTACGCACCATGCTGGTGGGCCGTTTCGGCACAATCCCACCGGCCCTGGAGGAGCGCATCGCCAACGCCGACCCGCGGACGCTGAGCGACATGATTTCCCGTGCCACCGTGGCTCCCAGTCTGGCCGACCTGGAGCGCGCCTGACCTGACTATGGCACCCTGGAGTCCCCGCGCTAGGTGAGGACGCCACAGGGGAGCGGCGCGAGACGTTCGACGGCAGGGTCCTCACCTACCTTGAAGGATGCCGCTATCTGGCCAAGGTCCGTGCGCGGTCCGGTCTCCACCGACCCCAACGCTGGGTGTGTGGATGATGTGCTAGACTGCGAGGGCAGATGGACACCCGCCTGAACGGGGGTGTACACGTGGCGGTTTATGACGGCGTGGTCCACACCAAAGCATAGTGAACGGGACGCTGAGCCGCGCCTGACCGAAGTCACATGCGTCGAGACGCCCACGCCGAAGGCGGACGCGGTCACGCGAGCGACCGAGGCGGAGGTGATTCGCCTGCTACGCGCCGAGGGCCTGATCGAAGAGCCGCCCACCGCCTCTGATGGCGCGGAGGATGAGCAGTTCGAGCCCATCGTCGTGCCGGGGGAACCCCCCTCTCCGACCGGATCATCCGTGAGCGCCGCTAGTGTCGTCCTACTACCGGAATACCAGCGCTCTGGTCAAAGCCTATGCCCGCGAGAGCGGATCGGCCTGGGTGGGCGCTCTGATCGAGCCAGCGCAGGGCCACATCCTCTATACAGTGCGCTTTACCGGGCCGGAAATGGTGGCCGCGTTGGAGCGCAAGGCCCGCACTGCCTGCCTCCCTGCACTCCAGCCTGGAGAAGGCTGTCAACGCCGCCCGCGACGAGGCGGAGAAAGCCACCCGCGCCGCGCTGACCTGCACACGCAACCCTCCGCGTAGGGAGCGACATCACACAGAGACGACCACCTTCTTGGCGGAGACGCCTTTTATCTGAACGTCGAACCCGGTTTGGATGTACTCGAGACCCTTGCCGACAACATAGGGTTCCGGGGCGGCGGCATAGCGGCCATCCGCGAGGGCACTGGGCAGGAAATCTTCGTAAATGACCCTGCTGACCTCGTTGTCCATCAGAGTAGTGCCGAAGATGAACTTCGTGCGGATCTTCCTCATCCGGGACTTGACCTGCAGCGATACGTTGGACGATAGAAGCTGAAGGACCACCAGGGGCAGCTGCAGGCTCATGCCGGGGTGTTGGGCCAGCTTCTCGAAAGAGACCGACGTGCTGGCCATGGAGACGAACTTGCTGCCGTTGCAGGCGTGGACGATGTCCACGCAGGCCTCGTCCGATCCTGTTCCGATAGCGAGTGCCCCAGCGATCGTCTTGCCCTTGAAAGCTTTGATCACGTCTTCGACGACGGTCGTGCTGTTGTAGTCGAAGGCCTGGCTTGCGCCGAGCTTCTTGACGTAGTCGAAGTTCCGTGGTGATGCCGTTGTGATGACCTCATAGCCGGCAGCGACGGCGAGCTTAATGGCATTGCTGCCAACACTCGTCGAGCCTCCCCAGACCAGAAGCGTCTTACCCGTGGGTTTCGGGGTCGCGGAGGGATACTGCAGCGCCAGATGATCCTTCTGGAAGAGGCCGCAGGCCGCGGTGGACAGAGCCAAAGGGAGTACAGCGGCGTTTTCGTACGACATGGCGCTGGGGATGGGCGCTGCCATGTGGGCGAGGACGACAGTGTATGCCTGGAAGGCGCCCTCCGCCGCGCTGTTGCGCTTTTTGTCCGTTCCCACGGCATGCCCGAGAACACGGTCCCCGACGCTGAAACGCGTGACACCTGTGCCAACTTCGACCACCTCGCCCGCGAGATCCGAGCCGAGGATGAAGGGGTATTTGATCCAGGAGTATATGAGGTTGCCGACGACCTGTATGATCCAATCAATGGGGTTGATGGCCACTGCGTCGTTCTTGATCACGATCTCGTTCTCGCGTGGGTGCGTGTAGGGCGCGGACCTGACCTCGAGTTTGGCGTGTTTCGATCCTATCCAAGCAGCAGTATTCGTGGGCATGCGAGCTTATCCTTTCTTTTCGGGACCGCTATTGGGTGAAACGTTGCGGGTTGCCGCTTGGCAGCTTCTATAGTGGACCCCAAAGTCAAGACAGCAAAATGGCGGTGTCTAAGGTAGGGTCTCCTCCTTTCCAAGTAGGGGCGAGCGGCCCTGTCTCCGCGCCGCTGCGCGCCGTGTGATCAGACGTGGCATAG
>JAABUM010004165.1_pt1 | contig 16659 bp, 17 predicted proteins | sample 5559161 | NCBI WGS metagenome assembly JAABUM01 (sample SAMN10711868, study PRJNA513369) | rock metagenome | isolation source: Antarctica rocks | place: Antarctica: Victoria Land, Siegfried Peak nord | reverse complement strand
AACTAACTTCAGCATTGGCGTATCCCTCCCCGCCGGCAGCAACCGGCGGACTCGTTGAATGGTCAAACGGGAGGGTACGTCGCGCCCTTCAAGCGACCGAGCATCCACAACATCCGGTTATAACTCGCATCGGCAGCGTGTGGTGCCCTGGCTGCAATCCCGACGAGGTCGTCGATCTGCTCGTACACGTCGTGGTCCCGAAGTCGCCTGAGAGCGAACTTGAATGACGACCGGCTCCGATGCTCGGGATCGTTCACCAACTCCCGGACCAGATCCTCGAGGGGACCCACGTCCTTAGGATCACCCATCAGGGCACCGTCTACTGCGCTGTGCTCGAATCGGAGTATCTCGGAATGGAGATCATCGCCCTCGAGGACATCGGTCTTTGCGATGTTCATGTCCAGCCCAAGCTCGCGAAGTATCGATTCTATGTCGTACTGGGTCTTCCGCAGGCTCGATGCGTCGCGTCCGAAGATCCAGACGTCGTCCATCCAACGCGAAGTAGATCCACGATCGAGTACGGCCATGTGCTCGCCGAGAGTGCGGAACACATCCTTGCCCGGCGGCTTGAAATGCGGGAGCTCCCGAAGCACAGCGTCATCGAGAGGCATGAGATAGAAGTTCGCGAGCACGGAGGAGGCAGACGCTCGCTGCGGTATCCCAGTTCTGGAAGCGTTGCTGTCCCAGTTCAGCAGCATTGCTTCGAGGGACTTCGGGACCGCCCCAGAACCGGCCTCCTGGTAGACGCGCTCGACAAGAGCCGGCACATCGATGTTCGCGAAGAACGACACCACGTCCGTCTTCAATCCAGCCATTTGCCAATGACCACCGAACATCTCGATGTGGCGCCGGTACCGCTTCTGCTCTTCGCCGTTGCTGTGGTACTTCCCCGGCTTCGGGTCAGAGCGGTTGAGCCGCCAGCCGAAAGCCGAATCGGAGAGGCCACCGATGAGCTTGACGCTGATGCAGTCGACCAGCGCCTGATACGCGAGGCGATCGACCGGGTCGAGAATGACTGCGGGCCGAGTACCGAAGTTCTCCTTCGGGACATCCAGAAGCGAAACCTGTCCGAACCTCTGGTTGTCGAGACGATCTACTACGAGGTCAGGTCGTTTTTCGCTGAGCCACTTGATCTCAGGCCACCCCCAGGGATCGCGATACCAGTCCCCATAGAAGTCCGAATGGACATTGAAGAACGCACGCTCAAGATCGAGGACCTCGGACCACGTGATCGCCTTAGGAGTCTTCCTTACCACGTCTCGCTCGCTTTCAGATCCGGCGATGGTAAGGCGTGCCGTCCGATCGCTCTCGCAGAGATTCTTGCGGTGAGGTGATCGCTGCTACAGGATCAGGCCAGACACGATCTCGGCGGCCTCGTCGTGGAGGGTCGGCGAGACGTGACTGTAGATCCCGAGGGTGATGGCGATGGTCGAGTGGCCGAGGCGCTCTTGGACGACCCGCGGGTGGATGCCCTGCTCCAACGCCAGCGTCGCCCATGTGTGGCGGAGGCCCTTCAGTGTCAGCCTCGGCAACCCGAGCTTCTCCTGGCGGCGGAGGAAGGTACCGCTCACTGTCTCAGGCCGGAGGCACGAGCCGTCGGGGCGGTGGAAGACGAGGCCCTCGTCGGAGAAGTCGGCGCCGACGAGCATGCGATCCTCCAGCATCCGGCGTCGATGGTCTCGCAGCACCGCCACCGTTGACGGATCCAACGAGATGGCACGCCGACCTTTGGCAGTCTTCGGGTCGCTCAGCAGGATCTTTCCGTTGATTGACAGGATCGTGTGGACCACGCTCAGCCGACCGGCGTCGAGGTCGACATCCTGCCAACGCAGGCCGACCGCCTCACCCCGGCGCATGCCGGTCGTGGCCAGCAGCACCCACAACGCGTGCTCGCGGTCCTCGGCCGTCGCCGCCAGGAACGAGCGCAGCGTCGACGACGACCAGGTCTCGATCTCTTCGGAATGACTCCCGACCCGAGGAGGGTCGGCGAGGTCGGCCGGGTTCCGAATTAGACGGCCCCACCTGACCGCAGCCCCGAACGCCTTGTGCAGGATGACGTGGACCGCCTTGACCGTGCTCGAACTGAGACCCGACTCGGCATCGGCTGCCGCCGCCGACTGGCGTCGGAGCAATGACGCCAGCGTGTCCTTGGTGATGTGTGACGCCTCCTCGAACTCCACCTGAAGCGCATCCGCCGCCGCCTGACGCCTCATGTTCCGGCCTACGAGGCGAACTTGCCCAGCACGGTGGGCAGTAGGGCACTGATCCTGCGGTCCTTCACGTATGTCGGGAGCAGTTCGAATCGCGTTCCGTCGACCCGTACAGCGACTCCGGAGTCGCAGTCGATCGCCAGGACAGGCTCACCGTCGCGATGCAACAGCCACGAACCGTCGATACGAGGGACCCAAGACGGGACGGACAACCCGGTCCAAGTCTCTCCGCCGAAGTCGTAGCTGGCCCGCCACGTACGACTGCCGATGCCGGACATGAGAATGAGGGCGATAAGGCGGTACCCAACCGTGTGCGACTGGGCGGGCGGTGTCGCATCGACGCTCGGGAGTCCGGCGTGGAACTCGAGAAGTTGGACACCGAAGCGGAAGTCGCCCTTCGCCGCCAGCTCGTCCCAGATTCCCCGCCAGGTCCAGGTCCACCCTCCACCAGTCCACACGAAACCGCTGCCCACTCGGTTGAGGTGGATGTGGTCGAAGGCGCCGTCGCCCAGGCCGACGATCGTGAGGCAGTCGTACTGCCCGCCACCCGGGTGTTCCTCGGTGATGCGCAACTCGGGGTGTCTGCGGGCGAGCCGAGCAGCGAGTCCCCAGCTGAGTGCCTCGGCCAATGCTGATCCGTAGAGGTCGCCGCCGGCAGTGAACTCTCGCTTGGGCCAGTCGAGCTGGCGCTCGAAGCGTGGCCCGGCTGGGTCGACTACGCGGTCCATGAGCTGGTCCGCATCGAGGTACCGAGATCGGAATCGTCCGGCCCAGGCCACGAGGTCGGGGTCGTTGGTCCAATCGCAGGCCTCCATGAGCGCCTCGTAGGTCACATGGTGAAGCCGGCTGTCGTCGTTGAGCTGTGATCGGAGGGCAGCGACGCAGGCCGCTGCGCCGTCATCGTCGGCCAACGTGAGGACGAGCACAGTCCCATGGCCGAGCTCTCCGGTTACCTCGACGGATGCGGCAAGCATCATCGTTCGCCACAACTGGTTCGTCGCCGACTTCTGGAGGACGGTCTCTGCGCCCGGCTTGAACCAGCCGCTTTCCCTCGTGACCCGCACGTATTCGTCGCGCTCATACTCCTTCGGGCTGAAGGTGTCGGTGTACCTCGTCTCGACCCCAATGAAGCGTGGCCTCCCGCCGTCGGTGGTGTAGCGGACCAGGGCATCGAACGCCGAGCGATCTCCCAAGTGAGCGCACGTGGGCCGGGGCGCCCACTCGCACACCACGTCGTCGACCGTGGCTGCGGAGTGATCTAGGCCAGATGACCGGATCAGTGATGCGAACGCCGGATGGGTGCCGAGCGCACCAAAGATGTTGAAGCACAGCGGCATGCTCGACAGGAGGTTGCGCCGAAGGCGGTCCTCATCGAGGGTCCTGCCTTCCTCTCTGACCTCGACGATGCGACGCTCTGCGTGTCGGAACGCCGTCGAAGTGAGGAAGTTGAGCTCGGGCCGCTGCGCCACCGCCCCGGTCGGCAGCATGCTCTCGACCGGCTTCCCATTCACGCCGATCCCGGCCTCGGCGATCTCGAGCTGGTGCTCCCGATACCAGGCCTGTAGGCGTCGGTGCTTGGCGACACGTCCCGCGCTCGAGGTCATAGGCCGAGGGTACGTCCCGTTGGGTGACCGCATATCGCAGCTTCCGGTTGTTCGTCGCGAGCCAGCGGCCACGGACTCAGCCGCTGATAGTTGCGATGACCTCAGGAGCTACGGCCTCGACGGCGGCTCTGTCAGCTCGTTGGGTTGGAGGAATCAGTCTACGAATGCGTCGTGCCGTTCGACGTCCTCCGCACCGCCCTCGCCGTAGACGGCGATCCCTCGGGCACGGCGATCCGGGAGCGGTCCTCGAACTCCAGGGGCACGCCGAACGTTTGCTCCGGTTGCGTCCGCCGTGCCAGCAGGGCCCCGAGGAGCGCGCTGCCTCGTCGGCATCCGCTGAGTCGATGTACAGCTCGCTGCGCAGCCGTCCGCCCTGAGCAAAGCTCAGCGAGTACGCATTCATCCCTTTCAACGGGCAGAGATGAAACCTTCTCAGGCTGGCCATCGACGCGAGCGGTACTCGAGCAGGTCGGGCCCGTCGAGCTCCTCCGTCGAGTTGTTGATCCGCGCAACGAAGACCCGGCGCTTCTCGCCCTTCGGAGGTGTAGTAAACACGGGCTCCGGGCTCGGGCCCACGTCGATGCGGGAGATCGTGCGCTCGCTGATCTTGCTGAAGCGGACGTCGAGTTCACTGGCTTCAACCTTGCCCATTGCAGTCTCGACCAGCCGGGTCAGCCAGAGTTCCCACCCGTCGGCGTCCTTGGCCTTGACGAAGTCGTAATCCTCCTCAATGCCGACGATGGAGCCGTCGTTTGCAACGCCGACCAGAAGGGTCCCTCCATTCGCGTTCATGAACCCTGCGAGGGTCTTGAGGACGGCCCACTCGATCGCAGGGTCCTGGTTGCTCGTGTGGAGGTTCTTGCGTCCCGTTGACTTGAACTCCACTACACGGCTCTCGCCGGCCTGAATCAACGCCGCGACCTGCTCCCGAAGTCTCTCTGGGTCACTCTCCGGATCGATGAAGGGATTGTCGATTAGATCGGGGGCCCGGTTGGCCGCCTTGCCCATCGCCTCTTCGATCTGCTTCACGAGTCGCTCGAATCGGGATCGGAAGAAGGACTCGAAGTCGTCGGATCGGAGGAGCGGAGGGTCGACGTCGTGAGACCGGATGATCGCGTCGAGGTCGTACTGACTGATCCCCTCGTTGTTCTCGATTCGTTGGAGGTAGACGCTCGGAGCGTTCCCGCCGATACGCCGGTTCGTGAGTGCATCGATGGCCGTCTTGTTGACGACGCAGTCGGTCAATCCGCGGTCGACCCCATTCTCGTTGCACCACTTCTGGGGGAAGAGATGATGGATGTCGATGCTGTCGTCAAAGTACGCGTGCACGTCGATGGAGTTACCCGTCCGGAAGTCCTGGCCCCCGCGCTGCATCTGAAGTGCGTAGAGCCCCTTGTAGGCGGCGCTGTTTCGACTGCGAAGCGTGAGGAGACGTTCCGCCTGGAACTGCGCGTCCCGGACCGTTCGGGGCTCGATAGCGTCGTCGTCGATCCAGGCAACGACATCTTGGATGTCGTTGGCGAATCGGGTCTCGGTGGATCCGCCGTACATCTCGCCGAAGACACCACACCAGAACCATTGACGGAGTGATTGACGGATTGCGTGGTTGTCGGCTTGGTCCCCCAGTAGAGCCAAGATGGCAGCAAAGGGCACGACTTGCGTTGGGTACGGAAGGTCCTTCGCCTCGAAGACATGCTCGGAGTGCAGGAAGGGCACGACACGCTCGACGGCCTTGTGCGCTACGTCTGCCCAGCGCTTGTAGTCCGCCAGCTGGAGCCGAAGGATATCCCGGCGTTTGCAGCTGACCGCCGGTGGCTTTTCCGTGTTGGGGTTCGCCTCAACGATCAGTCGGCGCCGATCGTACGTAGCCAGCAACGAAACGATCTGGAGGAAGTCCGTCTCCTCAAACCGGGACAGCGGTGGATAGGCGTTGAATGACTCGTGGCGAGCGTCCCAGTCGTCACGAAGGTTAAAGTCGTCGGCGGCATACGTGGCGGTGAGCAGCTCGAATACCGACAGCGAAACGCCGCCCGTGTTTACCTTCTCGAACACCTGACAAACCGCTTCCTTTGGTGTCGACTTCGCAAGTTCGATGGCCGGGACCTGGTACTGGACGAACGGAGCGAGGAAGCTCTCGTGGAACTGCTTCCACTTCTCGACGCGTTCACTCATGAGGTCAGGTCCGCCCGGACCATGCTGCAGGTACTGGAGCTGCCAGTCTGTCGTCTCGTTGTGGTCGAGCACGATGTCCATGGGGAAGAACTCGTTCTGGATCTCGAGTGCCCGGCTCGATAGATCCAGCGCGATCTCGCGGCCAAACGCCGTCATCTGCCGGCGCGTTTCGTCGACGCCGGTGATAGCGCCGTCCTCTCGGTCGAACTCCGAGTCGATGCACGCATTCATGTCGGCGTAGTAGTGACGACAGAGGTCCTTTCCCCTGCTGTCCCTCGTTGGCACGGGCTCCCTGGACATCAGCGCGAGGAAGAGAGAGGTCGTCCTCTGCTGGCCATCGAGGAGGAGCAGATCCGGCTCCCTGGGGTGGGGCAGGCTCACACCCTCAAGCAAGCGCGGCCGGAAGCGGACCGTCGGGTTTCCGGTCTGCAACGTCATCACCGCCCCGATTGGGAACGACAGTGAGATTGATGCCAGCAACGACACGATGTGAGCGTCGTCCCAAACCCAACCTCGCTGGAAGTCGGGTAGCTGAAGCTCTCCCGACGCAGCCTGATCGAGGATCTGGCTCAACGGGATCTCATCGCTTGCAAACTTCTTCTCCACCCAGCACCCTTCGTCTCGTAGCGTGTCCCGGCCAGTCTTGCGCAGTAGCCGGTGCCTGCGGGCTGAACGGCGGCTGGGTGGTGAGGGGGGTCAACCTTCGTCGACGCGCCCGAGGAGCGTTCAGCTCGGTCGACGCAGGTGAAGACGGTGTTCCTCGACTTTCCGCTCGCGCCGAGGCTGATGCTCCACCAGCCAATGGATCGCGTCGTCGCGCCGACTTCTACCGACTCGCCCTTCTACCGAACTTCTACCGGACGGGTAGAAGCGGGGTAGAACCGCCGGACATCGTTAGCCCCACCTGACTAGCGAATCCCCAGGTCAGACGCACCTTTCGGCATCGATCGGGATCGCTCAAAGCGTCCTCGAACGGAGTTCAAGTCCCCCCTCGCCCACCACGTTTTCGCAGGCGGCCGGCACAGGCCGACGGCGCCTATCTCCGGTAGCGGCCAGGACCGCCGCGGAGGGGCAGCCAGAGCTTGACCCCGCTAGCGGCCGTGCCATCACCGAAGGGCGCGATAGAACAAGCGTGGCAGGTAGTTGACGCTGGTCGCCAGCTCCAGGGCTAGGGCGACGCCGTCGACCTCGGCCACGAGGGTCAGGAACGTGACGAACAGCGAGTTGCATCGCTCGTTCGGCGGCGGGCTCGAACGGGTGCCAGGCTCGGGACGCGTTCGCTGAGTCGCCCGACCGAGGAGATGTGCCATGGCCCCCCGAGTCCGCCAAGTTCCCCGAGCCGAAGCTCCGGAGGGCATCGTGACGACCATGTACGACTTCATGTTCGGCGACCGTGACCCGGTGACCGAACCGGGGCTGGTCAACGGGACAACGGGGGACTGGTGGACCACCGCCGCCCTGGTGCCAGAGCTCCTCCAGCATTCCGTCGACGGCTTCATCTTCTACCGGTCGCCCGATCGGGAACTGCCACCGAATCTGAGGGAGCTAGCCCAGACCCGGGTCGGCTGGGCCCGTGGCAGCCGCTTCGTCTTCTCCCAGCACTGCAAGGCCAGCCGCGACAACGGAGTGTCCGAGGCCAAGATCGCCGCCATCCCCGGGTGGGCCACCAGCAACGCTTATGACCCTGCCGAGCGGGCGGTGCTGGCCTGGACCGACGCACTCGTCTACGACGGCGGCCGGGCCAGCGACGCAACCTTCGCCGCTCTCCAAGAGCACCTGAGCGACGTGGCCGTCATGGAGTTGACCTACATCACCACCATGTACGACATGCACGCGGTTATGGCCAAGGCGCTTCGACTGGAGCTCGACGATCGCGACGATCCCATCACCGAAGTCACTGGTCCGGGCGTCGCGCGCAGCCTCGCCCCCGACGCCGAGATCGAGTGATTTCCGGGCTGGTGTGCTGTCCGGTCAGCGGGAGGTGAGCAGGCCCCGGGTGTAAGCGGCCTGGCCGGCGTGCTGCAGGTCGTCGCTGGCCACGCTGATCAGCCGGGCTCCGAGGGTGACCGGTGGATCCCAGCTCTCGTCGACGATCCGATCGAGGTCGTCACCGGTCAAGCCCCGCAGGTAAGCCCGGGTGCGGGTCGACACCGCGTCGAAGTATTCGATCAGTGCTTCGGGGCTTTCGGGTCGAACGGCGCGGACCTCCTCGGCGGTGTGGCCGTAGCCGGTGTCGTGGGGATCGGGTTGACGGCCGAAGCGCCCGGCCCAGTCACCAGTCACCCACACCTGGTCCTGGTCGAGCAGCTCAGCCAGATGGCTGTCCTGGACCCTGGCCAGGTGCCAGACCAACCAACCGATGGTGTTGGCCCCCGGCTCCGGCACGGTCGCCAGCTGCTCCGCGTCGAGATCCTCCACGGCCCGCTTCACCAGCGGCGGGAGGCGGTCGAACAGCTCGGTCAGCAACTCGCTCACGTCCACGTGCCGGTCTCCTGGGGTCTGAACGGGTGCTCTCGTACCCGGACGTGGTTCAGTGCTCGCCGAAGGCGGAGGGCGGCGGTGGGTCGTTGGGACCTGTCGGTGGGGCTTCTGACCGCTTGGGCATCATCATCCGCTCGGGGGGCGGCTCCTCGGTGGAGTTCTTGGAGCCAGTGGTGCCGGCGAGCTTGTCCCATTTCGCCTTGGCCTTGCTCAGGAAACCCATCGGATCTTTGCCTCTCTGCGCTCTCGCTTCAGCGGCCTGCGGACACTGCTTGGAAGACCTGCGACACTACCGTCGGGGTTGAACGAACGTCGGGTCGGCCTAAGGAGTCGAGCCGATCGGCGAGGTGACCCAAGAGCACAGCGGCTCGTTCGCCAAGCGCAGCTTGGCGAGTTTCAGCGTCCGGCGCTGAAACGGGTGACCTATCGGCGCCGGTCCGGAGCGACCTTGTGCTTGCTGTGTCAAAGTGGGGGCGCCATCTTGCGGTTCAGCCGCTCGGCTGGGTCGCCCGCAAGTCGCGATGGGGGACAGGACCAGGAGGCCAGCATGGATGACACTGCGGTCAGTGATTGGGCGACCGATTACGACCTCTTCGACCCGGCCTACGTGGCCGATCCGTACTCGATCTGGGATGAGCTTCGCGACACTTGCCCGGTCGCCCACACCGACCGTTACCAAGGATCATGGCTTCCGACGCGGTACGAGGACGTGGTCGCCGTCGCCCACGATGTCGAGCACTTCAGCTCCAGCGACGTCGGCGTCGTGCCAGGGCTCGAAGACGACGATGACCTGCTACCCGCCGGACTTCCCCCCATCGCCGCCGATCCGCCGGAGCACACGTGGTCACGGCGGTTGCTGCTGCCGTGGTTCTCCCACAAGCGGGTGGCGCACTACGAGGCCGCCACGCGAGACATCTGCCGGGCGCTGGTCGATGGCTTGGTGGACGCTGGTCGGGGAGATGCGGCGGCGGGGTACGCGCAGCAGATCCCGGTGCGAGTGATCGCCCAAGTGCTCGGGGTGCCCGACAGCATGTCCGAAACCTTCACCGGCTGGGTACGTGACGTGCTCGAGTTCGCCAACGTCCCGGAGCGGCGCGAGGCCGGCCGTAACGCCATCCTCGCCTACTTCATGGAGCAGATGGAGGATCGCCGCCAGAACCCGCGCGACGACCTGATCAGCGCCCTGCTGCAGGCGGAAGTCGACGGCAAGCCGGTGCCGGACCAGTACGTCCTGGGGACGGTGGTGCTGACCCTGATCGCCGGTGTCGACACAACCTGGAGTGGGATCGGGGCTTGCTTGTGGCACTTGGCCAGCCACCCCGAAGACCGCAAGCGTCTTGTGGCCGAACCCGAGCTGTTGCCGATCGCCATCGAGGAGATGCTGCGGGCCTACGCCCCGGTGACCATGGCGCGGGTCGCCACCGGTGACGTGGAGATCAACGGCTGTCCGATAGGCGAAGGTGACCGCGTGCTCTTGAGCTTCTCGGCGGCCAACCGCGACCCGGAGGTGTTCCCCAACGCTGACGAGGTCGTGATCGATCGCCTCAAGAACCGCCACGTCGCCTTCGGTGTCGGCATTCACCGGTGCGCCGGTTCCAACCTGGCCCGGATGGAGCTGCGGGTGGCGCTGGAGGAGTGGCTCGCCCGCATCCCCGAGTTCCACCTCGAGGACGGCGCCGAGGTCACCTGGGCGGGCGGCCAGGTCCGTGGCCCCCGTTCCGTGCCGGTGGTGTTCCCTTAAGGACCTGCGACCTCCGCGCAGGACCTTGGCGACTCGGTTTGTTCAGCCGGCTCCAAGCACCCGTTGCTCGGCGCGGGCCAACGCGGCGATCCCCCAGAGGATCATGGCGAGTGATGCCGCCAGGGCGAGGATGGACAGGGTTCCGTGAACCGACAACTGCTCGTCGAGCAGCCCGAAACCCAGCGCGGCGGCGGTGATCGGGCCCATGGCTCGGTCGTGCCCACGGAGGCGGCCAGCTCGCCGGTTTGGAATGCACTCTGGGCCACGATCACGCCGCCGATCGAGCTCACGGCGAGCGCGTACGGCTCCCAGTGATTCACCCAGGCGAAGACCCCTTCGCCCAGGTAGTGAACCAGGGCCTTGGTGAGCACGGCTGAAGCGCCGAAGGAGATCCCGGCGGCCATCCCGAGCAGCACGGCCCGCGCCGGCCCGCGCCGGACGCTCGCCCACCCGATGCACCCCAGGATCGCCGCCGCCGAGACGGGTCCGCCGATCACCCACCCAGCGCCGGAAGCTAAGGCGCGCCCGCCGGTCGGCGACACCTCATAGAGGAACGTCGCCAGACCACCGCAGAGAACGACAGCCGCCACCCAGTCACTGCGTTGGATCTGCCGCTTGGTGATCCACGCTCCGAGGAAGAGCGCCATGACGATCCCCAGGGCAAGGATCGGTTCCACGAAGGCCACGGCGGCCAACGCCAGCGCTCCGGCCTGGGCCACATAGCCGCCGACGTCGGACAGCAAGCCGAGGAGCCAGATCGGCCGGCGTACGAGACGGCCGACGAGGCCGGGGCGCAGTGCGTACTCATCGGGGATCTTCTCGGCCTCGGTCAGCTCGAGGACGTTGCTCAAGGCGTACAAGAACGCAGTCAGCAGGGCCAGCAGAACTGCGCTTGCCACTCTCAGCGACACCTTCCAAGTATGGAAGGCGAGGCGCGATCACCGGTGCCAAAGCTTGGAGCGGGGCCCGCGCTTGAGGCGGCGTGTGGGTACACCGTTGTGGGCTTCCTCGAATGGGTAGTGCCAGGCCATGGTCCGCATCTCGCCTTCCTCTCGTCCAAGCCCCGCGCGCCCGGTTCCCGAGCAGGTGATCGAGCTGGCGGTCGACATGCTGGCCACCTACCGGCTCACCCGGCTGGCCACCACCGATGCGATCAGCGAGACGGTGAGGCTGTCGATCCTGCGACGGGTGGGGGTGAAGCCGGATGATGGGGACCCCGATCCGTCCGCGGTCGAGTTGGTCGACGCGATGTCCGATCCGCCTCGCCTGGCCTCCCTGGGGACGTGCCGGTGGTGCGCCGGGGTCTGGATCGCCGCCGGTGTCACGCTGGCCCGCAATGCCATCCCTGAACTATGGGAACCGGTCGGTCGCGGCCTCGCCCTCTCATCGGCCGCCGTGCTCCTCAGCCGCCTTGAGGGGTGAAGGCGTGCTGGAGCAACCACCCAATTGGGGGAGGCACCGGGCCGGTCGGCGTGTGGTGCTGGTTCGTAAGGTAAGCCGATGCTGACCCAACCGAACTCGTCGTCACTATGGGTTCCGACAGAAGCGGTGGCCTTTGAACCCCACCACGGCGACCAGCGCGTGGACGTGGTGGTGGTCGGCGCCGGTCTGGCCGGCCTGACGACCGCAGTCCTGTTGGCTCGGACCGGTCGCCAGGTCGTTGTACTCGAAGGAGCCCGCGTCGGCAGTGGAACGACCGGGCGCACCACCGCCAAGGTGTCGGCGCTGCAAGGTCTGCGGTACCGCACGCTGGTGAAACGCCACGGTTCGGACGCCGCCGCCCGGTACGCAGCGGCGCAACTCGCCGGTCTGGCGTGGATGGCCGAGCAAGCCGCACAGGACGGCGTCGACTGTGCCTGGCAACGTCGGACGGCGTACACGTACGCCACCGATGCGACGAGCGCTCGGCGGGTGGACGAAGAGCTCGCTGCCGCCCAGCAGGCGGACCTGCCGGTAGAGCGTCACCGCGACGTCGGCCTCCCCTTCGCCGAGTTGGCGGTCGGCCTGCAAGATCAGGCCCAGCTCGACCCCTACCCGTACCTGTTGGCCATGGCCGAGGAGGTCCAGCGCACGCCCGGCTGCTCGGTGCATGAAGGCTCCCGGGTGGCAGCTGTGCATGGGCACCACCGTCCCTCAGTGCGGACCGAGAGCGGCACCGTCCGCGCCGACCACGTGGTCGTCGCCACCCTGCTGCCGATCACCGACCGGGGACTCTTCTTCGCCCGCGCTGAGCCGAAGGGCTCCTACACGATCGTCGTGCGCACCCGAGAGCCGCTGCCCGACGGCATGTACCTGAGCGCCGACAGCCCCACCCGTTCGCTCCGCGCGGTCACTCGTGACGGCCAAGACCTGGTGCTGGTCGGCGGCAACGGTCACGTGGTCGGTCGGGATCACCCCACCGAGCCCCACTACGCCGACCTGGCGGCTTGGGCGGAAACGGCCATCGGCGCTACCGAGGTGGTGGCGCGCTGGTACGCCCACGACTACCTGCCCGTCGATCACCTGCCTTGGGTGGGTCCGGCGACGCCGGCGTCGCCGAATGTTCTGGTGGCCGGCGGGTTCGAGAAGTGGGGAATGACGGGCGCGACCTCCGCGGCGCTAGCGCTCCACGATCGGATCACCGGGATTGGCGACGGCATCTCGTCGGCCTGGGCCGGCCTGTTCGACCCCATGCGTCTCGATCCGCGCAGTGCTGCGTCTGGTCTGCGGGTCAACCTCGAGGTCGGTGCCCAGATGGTGGCCGGCTGGGCGAAGCCCGATGCCGCCGCGCCGTCGGGCCGCGACGGTCGCCGCTACCGCTCCGGCATCTTGCCCAGCGGTGAGGCCGGCTCCGACGCTGACCTCACCAACGGCTCGGTGGTGTGTACCCACCTCGGAGGCCCGTGCGCCTGGAATGATGCCGAACGAACATGGGACTGCCCGTTGCACGGCTCGCGCTTCCAGGCTGGCGGGGACGTGCTAACTGGTCCGGCCACCGCCCCCCTCCACCGGCGGCCGGCGGGCAACACGGACGGGTCCCGGGCGGCTTCCTGAACGGCAGCGATGTTCGCCGCGACCCTGTACGAGTCACCGAACCCGGCGGGCAAGATTGCTCAGGTTTGGGCGGCACTTACGTCGCTAGCGGGTGTCAGGTAGCCGTGAGCTGGTGGACCATCTCCGCCGAGGTGTCGAGCGCCTGACGCATGCAGTCGCCCATGTGATGTAGAGGTAGTTGGCGAGCGGTCCACGACCTCGAGCATCCCGGCCAGCCTCGGTCGATGGTGGGCTTCATCGTCAAGGGCCTCCGCCTGCGGTGGCAGGCGGGCATGGCGCCGTTCACGGTGCCTTCTTCATCGCCAATCAGGCAAATCGCTATAAGACCTTGCGGACGATGGCCACCACGCCGACTATGGCAAGAACAATGATGAGCAAGATGATGAGCAACGCCTTGCCGACTGCGGCAATGAGCAGCGCTTCAAGCATGAAAAACCTCCGTGGTCTCCGGGTGAAGGCCGAGGAAAAACCTCGGCTAAGGCTGATCAGTCCGAACCCTTGAGGGGACCGGACTGATCGGTACGTGGGGTCGGTTCTAGGGCTGGTTGGGATCTCGCCGGACGGAGCCGGTGGCGCGGGGAGTGGCATCCTGGTTATCGCGACGTTTCAGCCCAGCAAGTCCACCCAGACCAAGCAGGCCAACGAGCCCCAACAGACCAAGCTTGCCGCTGTTGTCCTTCTTGGTCGTTGTGGAACTGCTGCTCGAAGTATCCGCCGCCGGGGTCTGTCGTGCGGCTGCATGACTCGTAGGAGCGGCGTTAGCCACGGTGGTGCCGCCTAGGAACAGCGACACCAACAGGACACCTGAGGCAAGGAACTTGCGCATATGATTTTTCTCATTTCCTGTTGACAGAAGTATTGGTGCGCTCTCTGCCCTCGCTCACCCGCCGCAATCAGCATGCGGACAGCTCCGCTCCGAATCATCACAACGGGTGAACGGTCTGTCACCGGGCGCTAGACGGACCTCGACAGCAGACGCGGCGGTAGGGGTCAGACTTGCTGCCCGACTCCCGATGGGGCTAGGGATTTGGACATGGATGCGATAAAGCTGCTCAAAGACGACCACAAGACCGTCAAGGATCTGTTCCGAAAGTTCGAGAAGGCCGGCGACGGAGCCCGGGCCGAGAAGCGCCGTCTCGTCGACAGGATCGTCGAGGAACTGTCGATCCATGCCGTCATCGAGGAGCAGCTCTTCTATCCGGTCGCTCGAGCCACCGTGCCCGGCACCGATGACCTCACCTTGGAAAGCTTGGAGGAGCACGGCGTCGTCAAGTGGCTGCTTGCGGACCTGGACAAGATGGATCCCACCGAGGAGCGCTTTGACGCCAAGGTCACCGTCATGATCGAGAACGTCCGCCACCACATCGAAGAAGAAGAGGGTGAGTTCTTCCCGAAGGTCCGCGACGAGCTGGGTCGCAAGGCCCTCAACGACCTCGGCGACGCCATGGTCGAGGCCAAGAAGACGGCTCCCACCCATCCCCATCCGCGCGCACCTGATGAGCCACCCGCCAACGCAGTGGTCGGCAACATCGCCGGGGTTACTGATCGACTGGGTGACACGGTGAGCGGGGTCGCCCAAGGCAGCATTGCCGCCGCCCAAGATCTGATCGCGACGATCCTGGGGCGGAAGAAGCCTTCGAGTGTTCCCCGAGGAAGCAAGGTCTCCCGGGACGCGGCGCGCGGCGTCCGTGGCCGTGCCTCTTCCATCACCGAGGAGACCATCGACGCCGTGCAGCAGGCCAAGAAGACCGGCAAGGCCACCGTCAAGGGAGCCCGCAAGGGCGCCAAGACCGCTGGCGCAGGTACCGCTCAGACGGCCCGCAGTGCTCGCTCAGGAGTCAAAGGCACCGTCACGACCGCCAAGCGGTCCGCCGCCAGCACCAGAGCGACCGCTAAGCGAGCAACCACCACCACCGCCAAGACCGCCAAGTCCGCGGCCAAGAAGACCAGATCCTCGGCCAAGAGGTCAACTGCAGCCTCCAAGCGCAGCTAACCGGATCTTCGCACCGCAATCGCGCCACCTACCGCGACGACTGGATCAGACTCTCAGGAGGCCTGTTGTTCCTCTTCTACTCCAACCGCCGAGGCTGTATCGGTTCGTTGCTGATCTCCCTGATCCTGACCCTGGCGTTGCTTGCATTGCTGAACCGCTAGCGATGGCCGGACAGCCGCCATTGTGACCTCGATAAGCGCTCCGCCACGCGGTCCCGGCAGCCGGTGAGGGACCTGTCGCTGTGCTCGCTCACCGCAAACGTTCAACCAGCAACGACTTCGCCCGTTCGGCGATCTCCTCATCGGAGTCCCCGAGTTCCTGGAAGAAGTCGGCTAGCTCAGCGTCGCTCTCGTCCCGGGCGTCGTTGGCGAAGCACCCAAATCGTTTGCAGTCCTCAAGCGCCTGCTGAAGCACGAGGATCAGGTCATATATGGCATCAGGGGTTCCGGTCGAGGCCATGAGGTGGTTACTACCCGTCCCGGAATAGGCAAATGGCTCAGAGCGCTATTTCGCACCGGGCTTCGGTCCCCGAGTCCAGGCAACGAGCCCTCGACGGGAGCGAACAGATCGAGAAGTTGCGGGCGAGCCGACACGTCGGCCCGACGCGGCGGTGGCCGGTCCCGGGTTAGGACGTATCCCTCCTGTTGCCCGCTTGTGATGGCGACGTTGGGTAGGTCCGCGAGCCGCAGCACCCCTGATCACCGCCCTTTCGAACCGTTTGGTGCAGGAGGGGCTGGCGAGGATCGCTCGTCTGGGGAAGAATCGATGGTGAGAGGGTTTCGCCCGAGACGCGGCTTGTCACGAGGTCTTGATGCTCGGTGTCGAGATTCAGGGAGCTGGGAGCGGCCGGAAGAGCACCGTCCGGGCTTGGGGTACGCCTTCTGCGACGGTTGTTTCAACGGCGCGAGCGATTACTCCCGCGTCGCTGATGGAGATGTTGGGGTCGACGAACCCGTCTATCTCCACCATGAGCCTGCGGCCCATCCAGCGTGCTCGGGTGTGGGCGTGTTCGATGCCGGAGACAGTTTCTGCGGCGGCCTGAGCGGCTGTCAGCAATGCTGGGTCGACGCCGTCCATGAGGTGCTCGACTAGGTCGGTGGTGATCTCAAATCCGACGTGGAAGATGAAGAGGGTCACCACGAGTCCGGCTACGCCGTCGGCCCATGGAAGTCCGAAAGCGACGCCGATGAGCCCTGCTACTGCACCGGCCGAGGAGAGCGCGTCGAGCCCCGAGTGCTGGGCGTCGGCGATGAGCGCGGTCGATTGGATCCGGCGGCCGACTCGCATCTTGTAGCGGGCCACTAGTGACCTGCGTCAGAAATCTCTCGCGTTAGCGGTGGGTCTGGTTCATACTCGGGGGTATGGCAGAGCGAGGCCGTCCGCGGCAGCCCTTGACGGTCACGGCTGAGGAGCGCGAGGTGTTGG